>Ga0316605_10000410_pt1 | contig 30903 bp, 35 predicted proteins | sample OWC_soil_day20_n_FD_207666 | JGI IMG/M metagenome (GOLD analysis project Ga0316605, IMG submission 207666) | Wetland soil microbial communities from Old Woman Creek delta, Ohio, United States - OWC_soil_day20_noCT | ecosystem: Environmental > Terrestrial > Soil > Wetlands | place: USA: Ohio...
AGCAGGAAATCATAACCGGCACGAAAGCGCAGGTGCTCCAGAAGGCGGTACGCCGATCGGCCGTGGCGCCTCTCGAAGCGGGGCTGCAGGCCCCAGATCTCGCGCATGTCCGACACGAAGCGCCGCTGGATCGCCAGCTTCTCCGTCTGCGCGTCGACCGTGTCGTCGATCGCGTTGTTGAGCGCCGGGATCCGATGTTCGCCCTGAGCGGTGCGGGCATTCCACTTGACCAGCACGTCATGCCACAGCAGCGTGGCGAACAGGAACCCCGGGGAGATCGACTTGCCGGCCAGGACCCGTTCGTCGGTACGGGCGAGCGCCTGCAGCACGAAGCGTTCACCGGCCGGCTGCTCGAGGATCACGTCCAGCAAAGGCAGCAGGCCGTGATGCAGGCCTTCCATGCGCAGCCGCGTGATGCAGGCCACCGAGTGGCCGCTGGTGAGCAGCTTGAGCATCTCGTCGAAGAGGCGTGCCGCCGGGACATTCTCGATCAGGCGCGCCAGCCGCGGGATCGGTTCGCGTGTTGCTTCATCGATGTCGAAGCCAAGCTTGGCGGCGAAGCGCACGGCCCGCAGCATGCGGACCGGGTCCTCGCGGTAGCGGGTCTCCGGATCGCCGATCATGCGCAGCCGCTTGTGGCGCAGATCCTTGACGCCGTCGTGATAATCGATGACTTCGCGCGTGGTCGGGTCGTAGTAAAGCGCGTTGATGCTGAAGTCCCGCCGCGCGGCGTCCTCGTGCTGTTCGCCGAACAGATTGTCGGCGAGCACGCGGCCGTGCTCGTCGGTCTGCCGATCCGGATTCTCGAGTGCCCGGAAGGTGGAGACTTCGATCGTCTCCTGCCCGAACATCACGTGCACCAGGCGGAAGCGCCGCCCGATGATGATGGCGCGGCGGAAGTGCGACTTGACCTGTTCCGGCGTGGCATCGGTCGCCACGTCGAAGTCCTTGGGCGCGACACCGAGCAGCAGGTCGCGCACTGCTCCGCCGACGAGGTAGGCGCGATGCCCGGCCTTCTGCAGGGTTTCGCATACGCGCAGCGCTTGCCGCGCCACCAGCTCCTGGTTGATGCCATGCACATCCGCACCGATGCGCTTCGGTTCGCGGGGCTTGCGCGGCTTGCGCGAAAAGAGCGTCGTGACGCGCGCGATGACGCGCTTGATCATGTGTTACTCATCGTGAGGCCGGGTTCGCGCCTAGGCATGCGCGGGCTCGAACAGTTGCAGCGTTGGCCAGCCGCGCTCGCGCGCGACCACGAGCAGCTTCGGGTCGCCGTTGGTCACCACCGGATACGTCACCTTTTCCAGCAGCGGCAGGTCGTTGATCGAGTCGCTGTAAAACGTCGTCGTCGTGTCGGCAAGTGTGTGGCCACGTGCGGCGAGCCACTCTTCGACCTTCCTGACCTTCCCGTCCTGGTAAGTGTGGGTGCCGACGTACCCGCCAGTGAAGCGCCCATTGTCCTGCTCGGGTTCGACCGCCAGCACATGATCGATGCCAAACTCGGCAGCGATCGGCGTCACGACGTAGGCGTTGGTGCCAGTGACCAGCGCCAGCTCATCACCCCGGGCGCGATGCTTCTCGACCAGCGCGCGCGCCTGCTCACGGACGGCCGGGCCGACGTGGCTCTGCATGAACTCATGATGCCAGTCGTCCAGCGTGGCGCGCGGAAACGCGGCCAGCAGCTCCATTTGAAAGCGCACATACGCGTCGACGTCGAACGTGCCGGCTCGGTAGTCTTCCGCGAAGCGGCGGATGCGCGCCCCGTACGCGGCCGGGTCGAGTCCGCCACGTCGCACGACGTGGTGGGACCACGTGTCCGCGCTGTCCATGGGCAGCAACGTGTGGTCCAGATCGAAGAGCGCGAGATGCATCGGCGCGATTCTAGAACCTATCCCGAGGGCGTCTGCGGCGGCACTGGCGCGTCCCAGAGGCCACCCTGCAGCCATTCGCGCACCAGCGGCAGCGTGATGGAACGCTTGGCGACGAGTGCGTAGGCATCGAGCGCATCGAGGATGGCAACCTGGGTGCGCATATCGCGCGGCAAGTGCGTCAGCAGGTACCCGAGCACCTCGGGCGTCAGCGCGATCCCGCGCGAAGCGGCATGGGTGTGCAGCGCCTCTTCCTTTTCGATATCGCTGAGCCCGTGCAGTTGGTACACGAGCCCCCATGCGAGCCGCGTTCGGATGTCATCCCGCAACGCCAGTTGCGCCGGAGGTGCGCTCGCGCTCGCTACCAGCGCGGCATCGCGCGAGGCGCGCACCTCGTTCTGCAGAACGAAGAGCCGCTGCTGCCGCACTTCGTCATAGCGGTCGACGTCGTCGGCAAGATAGAGGCGCACTCCGGACTCGAAGGCGATCGGTGCGCTCGACGCATCCATCCAGAGGCTCGCACCGGATGCGGCGACGGCGTGCAGCAGATGGCTGCGCCCACAGCCGTCGTTGCCCCAGAGCACGATGAAGCGCTCAGCCCGACCGGCCACGACGTCGCGCAGCGCTGCCAGCGCCTCGGCATTGCGGCCGACGACGAAGTTGTCGAGCGAGGGGCGCAGTGGCTGCAGCAGATCCAGAGCCAGCTGTCGCGGAGGGTGGGTCATGAGTGAGGGCCGCGCCTTACAATCCCGCTTCTTGCGTTGTGCACGCGGCGATCAGCAAGTCTACCGGGCCGACATCGGCTCACCCGTCCATGAACCCAATCGATTACAAGCAGGCGGGCGTCGACTACGCCAGCATCGACCCTCTGAAGATCCGTGCACAGCAGGCCGCGGCAGCGACGGCCGGCCACCTGGCGCGGCACGGTCTCTCCGAGGTCCCGGCCTCGCGCGGCGAGTCCGCTTACGTTGTCGACTGCGGGGACTTCTATCTGGCCTCGATCACCGAATGCCTCGGCACCAAGGCCCTCGTCGCCGATGCGATGCGCGCGATCACCGGCCGCACCTACTACGACCGGATCGCGCAGGACACGCTTGCCATGGCGCTCAACGACATCATCACCGTGGGCGCCACGCCGGTGTCGGTGCACGCTTACTGGGCAACGGGCGGCAGCGACTGGTTCAACGATGCCGAGCGCGCGCGCGATCTCGTCGAGGGCTGGCGTGCTACCTGCGACCGCAGCGGCGTGGCGTGGGGTGGCGGTGAGACGCCGGCGCTGGCGGGCGTGGTGGAGTCGGGACGCATCGATCTGGCCGCTTCGTGTGTCGGGCTGATCCGGCCAAAGTCGCGGCTGACGCTCGGCGAACACCTCGCCGTGGGCGACGCCATCGTGCTGCTCGCCTCGAGCGGCATCCATGCTAACGGACTCTCGCTGGCCCGCAAGCTGGCCGAGCGCCTCCCGGAGGGCTATGGAACGATGCTGGCCGACGGCACGATGTATGGCGAGGCGTTGCTCGCACCCACCGCGCTGTACTCGCCTGTGACCGAGGCCCTGGCGGCGGCCGGCATCGTGCCGCATTACTGCGCCAACATCACCGGCCACGGCTGGCGCAAGCTGATGCGCCATCCTGGCGAATTTACCTACCGCATCACGCGCCTGCCGCCAGTGCCTGTCGTGCTCGACTTCATCCGCGCGCACGCCGGTATCGACAACCGCGAGGCCTACGGCAACCTGAACATGGGCGCGGGCTTTGCGCTATTTCTTCCGATGGCACAGGCCGAGCACTGCATCGAGATTGCCAGGGGCTGCGGCGTGGCCGCCTGGAACGCCGGGACGGTCCAGGCGGGACCCAAGCAAGTGGTGATCGAACCGCTTGCACTGACCTTCGCCGGCGACGACCTGCACGTCCGCGCTTGACCGGAAGCGTCAGGAGGCCGCCTCGGCGAGCCCATAAGCAGGTCGAGGGACGGGCAGTGCGCGCTGCACATCGCTCGCCGACAGGAGCGCGTGATCCGGCTCGGCGGATGGCGGATGCCCACCCGGGAATACGGACTCGTGGAACGTCGGCCGCACCGCGGGGTCCACCACCCAACTACTGTCCTGCGCTTCCATGCCGAGTCTCAGTCCCAGCAGGCCACATAGAGCGGCCGCGAACACCGCGGTCGCAAGCCCAAGTGGTCGACGCGGCCGCCTTGTCTGGAAATGATCCCGTTTCATGCTGACCTCCATCGCTGCGTTTCAACCTGCAGCACGAGGCCAGTGTGCGAGTCCGCGGGCCACTATGCGCTGCGAAAATGCGTAGCGCCCATTCGCACTCTGCCGGATGGCCGCTGTCGAAAATTCACGCGCGGCGCACGCAGGCTCGCTGGGTGGCTAGGGGGCCTTCGGAAGGTCGAGACGCGTCAGCAGGTGCTGCAGCGCATCGTCGCTGCCGGCTTCGATGTTGAAATCCGCAGCCAGCGAGCGCAGCCAGGTGAGCTGTCGCTTTGCGAGCTGGCGTGTCGCCGCGATCGCCGCGGCGCGAAACTCGGCATGTGAACCATGACCCTCGAGAAAGGCCCAGGCCTGTCGATAGCCGACGCAGCGCATCGACGGCAGGTCGGGCGTCAGGTCACTGCGTTGCTTGAGCACCTTCACCTCATCGATGAAGCCACATGCGAGCATCGCGTCGAAACGTTGCTCGAGCCGACGATGCAACCGCGCACGGTCGGTCGGGATCAGCGCCACGACGTCAAGGCGCGGCCGATCAGGCGCGGGCCGAGTGAGCAGTGCCGACATCGGCTGGCCCGACACTGCGATGACTTCGAGCGCCCGCTGGATGCGCTGCGCGTCGTTCGGCGCGAGCCGGGCTGCCGTTTCGGGATCGAGCGCGGCAAGTCGTGCATGCAGTACCGGCCATCCGAGGCGGTGAGCATCCGCGTCGAGCGCCGCGCGTATCGCGGAATCGGCCGATGGCAACGCCGAGAGTCCGTCGCGGAGTGCCTTCGCATACAGCATGGTCCCGCCGACGAGCAGTGGCAGCTTGCCGCGGGCGCGCACCACGGCGATGGCGGCCTGTGCATCGCGCACGAACTCAGCGGCCGAGTAGCGTTCGGCAGGATCGCGGATGTCGATCAGGTGATGCGTGACGGTCGACCGTTCGGCGGCAGACGGCTTGGCCGAACCGATGTCCAGCCCGCGATAGACCTGCGCCGAATCGACGCTGATGAGCTCCACCGGCCGGTGCTGGGCGACCTCGAGCGCGAGGGCGCTCTTGCCGCTCCCGGTCGGTCCGAGCAGCATCAGTGCGTCAGTCATGGTGGGAGATATCGCCGTGCCTGCGCACCAGCGTGAACGCGACCGCCGCACTCACGACGGAGCAGGCCGCAATGGTCAGCGTCAGAGGATAGACAGTACCGTCATAGCTCGCGCCGATCCAGATGCCGATGGCCGCCGCACAGACCATCATCAGGAAGCCGAGCAGCGCCGCCGCAGCGCCGGCGGCGTGCTTGAACGGCGCCACCGCGCCAGATTGCGCGGCAGGCTGAATCAGGCCGTGCGATATGCCGAAGAAGAACATCGGCAACACAATGGCGGGGGCGACATGCACCTCGGCCAGCGCGGCCGCCACCAGTGCGATACCCGAGGCGAGTTGCAGCACCGCGCCCGCCTGGATCGTCAGTTGCAGTCCGCGGTTGATCAGCCGGCGGCAGATCAGCGTGCCTATAAGGTAGCCGGCCACCATCGTCGAAAACGACAACGCGAACTGCGTGGCAGTCAGGCCGAGCACGCGGATCAACACGAAGGAGGAGCCGGATAAGAAGGCAAAGAGCCCCGCATAGCTGGCCGAGGCGGCCATCGTGTAGGCGCGGAACGTGTCGGAGGCAGCGACCGAGCGGTAGGTGGCGAGGATCGGACCGACGGCCAGCGCGCGCGTCGGACTCCGCTGTGTCTCCTTCAGGGTCACCGCGCAGGCCACCAGAATGATCAGTGCGAACACGGCGAGCGCCGCGAACGACGAGCGCCATCCGAACGCCTCGTACAGCGTCGCACCGACGAGCGGGCCGATCAGCGGTGCCAGGCTCATCAGCGTTGCGGCACCGGCGAGCAGGCGCGCGCCTTCCACCGGTGCGTACAGGTCGCGCACCATGCCACGCGTTCCGACCAGACAGGTGCAGGCGCCGATCGCCTGCAGGATGCGCCCGAGGACCAGGACGGAAACCGACGTTGCCGCCATGCACAGCAGGCTCGCGGCCAGGAAGGTCAGTGCGCCCAGCAGGATCGCAGGCCGCCGTCCGTAGCGGTCGGACACGGGCCCGACCACCAGCTGCCAAAGGCCGAAGGCGCCGATGAACGCCGATAAGGTCCACTGCACGTCGGCCGTTGTCGCCTCGAAGCTGGCGGCGATACCTGGCAGCGTCGGCAGGTAGAGGTCGGTCGACAGCGGCTGGAACATCGACAGGCCGGCCACGAGCCAGATCGCCCGCCTGCGCGTCAGCGCCGGCGTCCTACCAGTGTGCGGAAGCGGCAATGTCACGGCGCCAGGCGCTCAACGTTGGTCGTGATTCCTCTGACCGGAACGGCCACGGTGTGCGAGGTGCTCTTGTAGAGTTCGAATGCAGCGTGCCAAGGAGGCCGTTATGACCATCAATCCCCTCACCAGCGAAGAGCTGTGGCAATACGAATTCAGCCAGGTGGATGCCGAGATCTCGAAAATGGCGTCGCTCTGCGGCGTCGACATGCTCGACCCTGCCCAGCTGCGGCGCGTGCTGGAAAACGATGCGAGCGTATGTACGCACAGCAACGAACTGGCCTTCGAGAAACTCCATACGCTGCTGAAAGCCCACTACCTGCTTCGCGACCGGGCGGCCGACCGCATCGGCGAGGCAGCGACCCAGAAGGCGATTGATGAAGTCGTGTCCGGGCTGATCCGCAAGTTCAAGGCGGCGCACACCGGGCAGGCGCCGCGGTAGTTCCATCGAACCCGTCTGCCTTGACGGGAGTGCCTGCATCGACACGGCGGTCGTTTCAGCGGCCGCGCAGGAACAGCCGGTCGAGATCGCCGACGCTCAGTTGCACCCACGTCGGTCGGCCATGGTTGCACTGGTCGGCGCGCTCGGTGGCTTCCATTTCACGCAACAACGCGTTCATCTCTTCGAGGGAAAGACGGCGGTTGGCGCGCACGGCGCCGTGGCAGGCGAGGGTGGACAGCAGTTCGTTGCGATGCTCGGTCAGCACGCGCGAGCCACCGAACTCGCGGATGTCCCGCAGCAGATCGCGCGCCAGCGCGGCGCCGTCCGCCTGCGCCAGCAGCGCGGGAACCGCGCGCAGCGCCAGCTGCGTCGGGGATACCGCGGCCAGGTCAACGCCGAGTCGCGTCAGCAGTTCACTCTCCTCGTCTGCGGTGGCGAGGTCGAGTGGCGAGGCGCTGAATACCTGCGGAATCAGCAGGCGCTGTTGCGGGACCGCGCGTGCATCCAGTTGATCCTTCAGCCTTTCGTAGACGATGCGCTCGTGCGCTGCGTGCATGTCGACGATGACCAGTCCGCGGTCATTCTGCGCGAGGATGTAGATGCCGGCGAGTTGCGCGATTGCCATGCCGAGCGGGAGATCCGTCGCGGCCGCTGCCGCAGCCGGCATCGAGACGGGACGCTCCGCGATCGCCGCCAGGTAACTGGCCACGGATTGCTCGACTCCGAGTCGCGTCTGCCCGCTCGGAACACGCATTGCCGCTGCGTACGGTGCGGCCGTCTCCACGATGGGCGGCGCGGTGGCAAATTGTGCGGCCGGTGCCAATGCGGCCTGCACGGCGTGCAGCACGAACTGGTGCACCGCCGAGGAGTCGCGAAAGCGCACCTCGATCTTGGTGGGGTGCACGTTGACGTCGACGCGCCGCGGGTCGATCGACAGGTGCAGGCAGTACATCGGCTGGCTGGCGCCGTGCAGGACGTCCGCATACGCGGCGCGCACTGCATGGGCGAGAACGCGATCACGGACGTAGCGGCCGTTGACGAAGAAATACTGTGCATCGGCGCGCGCCCGGCTCGCCGTGGGCGCACCGACCCAGCCGTGCAGACGGATGTCTGGGGCGGCCGCGCCAACTTCGCGCTGCGCCGTGGCGAACTCATCCGGCAGCAGTCGCAGTGCGCGTTGCTGTGCGTCCTGCACCGGCAGCGAGAGCACCGTGCGGCCCTGGTGAAAGACAGTGAACGCGACCGCCGGGTGGGCGGCGGCGACGCGCTCCACCTGGGTGATGCAGTGGGCGAGCTCAGTGGCCTCGGCGCGCAGGAACTTGCGCCGGGCCGGCGTCTTGTGGAACAGGTTGGCCACTTCGACACGCGTGCCGACAGTGGCCGCGGCCGGTTCCGGTTCCCCGGTCCCGCTGATCGACCAGCCGCTTTCAGAATCCGCGGTGCGCGAAACCATCGTGACGTCGGCAATGGCGGCAATCGAGGCCAGCGCCTCGCCACGAAAACCGAGCGACTCGACGCGCTCGAGATCGGCGAGATTGCCGATCTTGCTGGTGGCATGGCGGGTCAGCGCCAGTCCCAGCTCATTGCGCGGGATGCCGATGCCGTTGTCCGCAACGAGGATGCGCTTGATGCCGCCGCCGTCCAGGCGCACCTCGATCTGCGTCGCTCCGGCGTCAAGGCTGTTTTCCAGAAGTTCCTTGACGACCGAGGCCGGCCGTTCCACGACTTCGCCGGCCGCGATCTGGCTGATCAGTTCGTCATCGAGAGGACGGATGGGCGACCGCATGGCCTCAGTATTCATGCGGACGCATTATAGGAACCGCGTTGGCACGGTCGGTCGGGCACGTCGCCTCGCGTATGATCCGCGCGCTTCGCTGGTCCCCTTTTCCCCGTACGCCACGTCTCATTGCCGCTGATGGAAGGCATCAACTGGCTCGACCTGTTCAACGCGATGGATCGCTTCCTCGTGTCGATCGTCGAGCACAACGTCGTTCTTGTCTACGTCACGCTGGCCGCGATCTTCTTCTCGGAGACCGGCCTCGTCTTCATGGCGTTCCTTCCGGGCGACTCGCTGCTGTTCGTTGCCGGTGCCGTGTCGGCCCTGCCGCAGGCGCAGGCCAAGGGCCTCAATGTTTACCTGCTGATGTGCGTCATCACCGTGGCTGCGGTGCTGGGCAACAGCGTCAATTACGCGATCGGTGCCTGGCTCGGCAAGAAGGTCTACGACGGAACGATTCGGTGGATCGACCAGGCCGCGCTCAGAAAGACTCATGATTTCTACGAGCGTCACGGCGGCAAGACGGTGATGATCGCCCGCTTCGTGCCGGTCGTGCGCTCGTTCGCACCGCTGGTGGCCGGCGCGTCGGGAATGGACTTCAGGAAGTTCCAGGCCTTCAACATCCTGGGGGCCGCGATCTGGGTGGTGTCGCTGGTGTACGGCGGCTATCTCTTCGGCAACGTGCCGATCATCAAGGACAACCTCGGCATCATCCTGATTGTCGGCATCGCGGCCGTGATCGGGCCGTTGGTCCTTGCCGCCTTGCTCAAGGTGCTGCGCCGGCGGCGTGTCGCCTGACCGGTCGTTTCAGCGGCGGGAGGCAGAAGGGGGCCTTGCTGCCGGGCGCTTCAGCAAGGCTGCATCGTGCGCGGCTTCAGTGCGCAGCCAACTGACGAAAGCGTCGGCGGCCGCACCACGCGCTGACTCCAGCACTTCCAGGTAGAACCCGCCGACAACGGCGCTGCCAGTTGCCCCCAGCGGCGCGACCAGCGTGCCCTCGTGCAGGTGCTCGCTGAGGTGCGGCCACTTGCCGACCGCAACCCCGGTGCCTTTCTTCGCGGCTTCGATCACTTGGTCGTAGTGCGAGAAGCGCAGCCATCCCGCACCCTTGATGCTCGGCAGCTTCATCGCATCGAGCCAGCGCTCCCAGTCGTACCAGGGTCGTCCGTACAGGATCGTCTCAAAGTCCAGCAATACGTGCTTGGCGAGATCGGACGGGACGCGCAGCGGTCGCTGCCGACTGGCGGCCAGGGCCGGTGCACAAACCGGGAACTGCCGGTAGTCGAAGAGCTTGTCCGTCGTCCGTGGCTCCATGTCCAGCGTGGCGAAGCGAAGGGCAACGTCGATGAAGTCGCGCTTCAGGTCGATCAAGTCATTGCTGGCGACGACCCGGAGGTCGATCTCCGGGTGCAATTCGGCAAACCGTGCGAGCCGGGGTACCAGCCAGGTGGAGGCCAGTGCCACCGTGGTCGTCACGGACAGCGTGCGCCACGGCCCCGACGCGCGCTGCGTTGCGTGGTCGATCAGCGTCAGCGCTTCATCGATCGCCCGGTAGAGCTCTGCACCGGTCTCGGTCAGTTCGAGCGCCCGATTGACGCGCCGGAACAGCGGGCGCCCGATCTGTTCCTCGAGAGTCTTGATCTGGTGGCTGATTGCCGACTGCGTGACGAAGAGTTCGCGCGCAGCGTGCGTGAAGCTCAGGTGGCGCGCGGCCGACCGGAATCCGCGCAGAAGGTCGAGGGACAACCGGGGTGCCCGCTGCCTGTCCATGAGTTCAATTCATGCGAACGCCAAGAAAAGGTCGTTTGAGGTTCGTGCGAGCTGCGCCCAACAATGCGGCCACTTTAGTCCTCTGCCGCGACGCGGCCAACCAGCGAAGGAGCACTCCATGTCACGTCAAAGGAAGTCGGGTCGTGCCTTCTTGCCTCGCGTCATCGGTGCGCTGTTCCTCGGCCTGACGGCGACGGCCTCATACGCGGCTGGCTCAGCGCCGCCGGCGCAATCCGTCACGGTGCGGGTCGATCACTTCACTTACGAAACCTGGTCGTCGGGAGACATCGACACCTTGGCGGCGACGATGCGCGCGGCCCGGCCGGCCTGGGTGGAACTCGTGGGCTGCGGGCCGGACGCGGGCTGGGCGCTGCAGACGGTGGCACAGCGCCTGAGCGACCTGCCGCTGCAGTTGCAGGCACTGCCGCTGACGGCGCTGGCCTGTGCCGGCGCGTCGACGGCCAAGACTTCGACTCAGGGTATCGAGACGTCCAGCGCCGAAAAGGTGGCTGTTGCGCGCTACTGGCAGCAGGTGATGCCGTAGCCAAGGGGCGGAACCGTCGTTGCTGCTGCCCGGGGCGCAAGCGACGGGCACAGCAGCACACCGCTAGGTCAGGGGGTTGCGCGCCAGCGGCGGGTTCTTCGCGAAGTAGCGCTTGATGCCGACGAGGATCGCACGCGCCATCTGTTCCTGGTAATCGTCGTCGCGCAGCCGCGCTTCTTCCTCGGGATTGCTGATGAAGGCGGTCTCGACCAGGATCGATGGAATGTCGGGCGCCTTCAGCACCGCAAAGCCGGCCTGCTCGACGCGCGGCTTGTGCAGGCGGTTGACGCGCTCGAGCTCGCGCAGGACCGAATTGCCGAGCTTCAGGCTGTCGTTGATCTGCGCGGTGGTTGAGAGGTCGAGCAGGACGCGCGCGAGCTGCTTGTCATGCGAGGCGAGGTTGATGCCGCCGACCAGGTCCGCTTCGTTCTCGCGTCGCGCCATCCACGCCGCGGCGCTGCTCGATGCGCCGTTTTCCGACAGCGCGAACACCGAGGAACCGCGCGCATCCGGCCGGATCCAGGCATCGGCGTGGATCGAGACCATCAGGTCCGCGCGCACCGCGCGGGCCTTTGCAACGCGCGTGCGCAGCGGCACGAAGTAGTCGCCGTCGCGCGTCAATGCGATGCGCATGCCGCTGTCGGCGATGATCAGTTCGCGCAGCCGCCGCGCAATCGAGAGCGTCACGTTCTTCTCGTAGGTCCCGCCCTTGCCGACCGCACCGGGATCCTCGCCGCCATGGCCGGGGTCGATGGCGACCGTGACGATGCGCTGCACATCAGCCTCGCTGCGACGCGTTGGGGGCGCGGACGGCGCACGGGCCAGCGTTCGGTCGGCTTCCGGCGGTCGCTGAGAGGCTGCAAAGTCCGAATCGCGCGGCGTAGCCTGCTCGCGCAGCAGCGCCATCAGCGGGTCGGGCGGGTTTACCGGATACAGGTCCATGACCAACCGGTGCTGGTAGGGGCCCACCGGCTCAAGCGAGAACACCTGCGGCTTGATGTCCTCCTTCAGTTCGATGACGAGCCGGACCACTTTCGGCCGGTTCTGGCCGACGCGGATCACACCGATGTACGGATCGTTCGGTTCAACCTTGGAAACGAGTTCCTTGAAACCCGGTGTCAGGTCGATGCCTTCGACATCGACGACCATGCGCAGCGGCGGCGTGTCGCGAATGACGAAGTGACTGAACTTCAGTGGCTCGTCGTGCTCCAGCGCAACGCGGGTGTAGTCGCGGGCCGGCCAGACACGCACGCCGAGGAGCGTGGCACCGCGGGCGATATGGACGGAAGTCAGCGCTAGAACGAGCGTGCCACCGGCGGCCTTGATCAGTCCGCGGCGGTCGAGTCGAACTCCTTCAGTGCGCTTTCCAGACATGCGTGCCCCAGTGTGCTGGCCGCTTCCAGTGTCGCGGTGCGGCCGTCGCCTTGCACTTGCAGCGTGATCGTGAGATCGGCGCGCGGTAGTCGATCGCCTGCTTTCTCCGGCCACTCGATCGCGCAGATGCGACCCGGACCAAACTGCTCGCGAAACCCCGCCGACGAGAATTCGGCGGGATCGGCAAATCGATAAAAATCAAAGTGATAGAAGTCTAAACTCGAAATCGGCTGAGCTTCAAGCCCGTCGCGACCGGCGGCGGGCGGTTGATGCAACGTCACGACATACGGCTCCAGCACGGCAAACGTCGGGCTGCGGATCGGTCCGCTCACGCCGAAGGCGCGCAGCGATCCGCGCACCAGTGCGGTCTTGCCAACGCCGAGGTCACCGCACAGGTTGACTTGAAGCCCGTGCTCGGTGACCGCACTCGCGTACTCACGGCAGGCGTGCGCCAGTGCGCGTCCGAGTCGTTCCGTGTCGGCGGCGGTCGGCAGGGTGCGCGTGAACTGTGCAGTCGGCGTGTCGTGCGCCACCTAGAATCCCGGCATGAGTGCGGATCGCGGCGAGGATACCCGCGCGCTCGTCGTGGACGGCGCAGCGCTGGTCGAACGCATTCGCGCGTGGGGTGCCGCACTGGGATTTTCCCGGATCGGCATCAGCGACATTGATGTGTCCGACGCCTCGCAACGGCTTTACGCGTGGCTGGAGGAGGGGCGCCACGGGACCATGGACTACATGGCACGGCATGCCGGATTGAGAGCCAACCCCTCGCGCCTGCTGCCGGGCGTGTTGCGCGTCATCAACGCGCGCATGGATTACCTGCCGTCGACGACGCGCGACGACTGGGCCGAGCACGAACTCGGACGCGTTGCCGAGCCGAGCGCCGCGGTCGTATCGCTCTATGCGCGCGGACGCGACTATCACAAGGTGCTGCGGAGCCGGCTGCAGTCGCTGGCGGAACGCATCGAAGGCGCCGTCGGAACGTTCGGCTACCGCGTCACGACCGATTCGGCGCCGGTGTTCGAGGTCGAACTCGCACGCAAGGCCGGGCTGGGCTGGCGCGGCAAGCACACGTTGTTGCTGTCACAGGATGCCGGCTCGATGTTCTTCCTCGGCGAGATTCTCACCGACCTGCCGCTGCCGGTCGACGCGCCGACGAGCGAGCATTGCGGCACCTGCAGCCGCTGCATCGAGGCCTGTCCGACCGGCGCGATCACCGGCCCGTATCAGCTCGATGCGCGCCGCTGCATCTCCTACCTGACGATCGAGCATGTTGGGTCGATTCCCGACGACCTCCGACCCCTGATCGGCAACCGCATCTACGGCTGCGACGACTGCCAGCTGGTGTGCCCATGGAACAAGTTTGCACGGCGCAACGCGCTGGCGGACTTCGACGTCCGCAATGGATTCGACGAAGCACAACTGATCGCTCTTTTTGCGTGGAGCGAGGACGAGTTCAATGACCGCACCGCTGGCTCGGCGATACGCCGCATCGGCCACGAGCGCTGGTTGCGCAATGTTGCGGTCGCACTCGGCAATGCGCTGACATCCAGTGCAGTTATTACTGCCCTGCAAACCCGCCGCGGCGATCCGAGTGCACTGGTACGCGAGCACGTCGAATGGGCGCTTGCGCGCCACGGCGTTGCCGACGCGCTCAGCGCGGCGACAGGCTGATCGCCAGCGGCAAGGTCAGCATCGCCAGCAGCGTCTGCACGGTGATGGCGTATGCCACCGGCGCAGCGTGCCCGCCCATGCGCGCGGCGAGAATGTAGGCACTCGAAGCAGTCGGCAGCGCAGCGAACAGCAGCACGATCAGCGCCGGCACACCGTTCAATCCGAGCACGTGGACCAGGGCCACTCCGACGGCCGGCATGACCAGCAACTTCACCGCGACGAAGTACGCCATCGTCGGCCGCTCCTCATGCACCGAGGCGAAAGTCAGTCCGGCGCCAATGCACAGCAGCCCGAGTGCCAGGCTTGCGGTGCCAAGTCGCGAAAGGAATGTTCCCAGCAGCGTCGGCAGCTCGACGCCGAGCACGTTGGCCAGCAGGCCCGAGACGGTTGCCAGGATCAGTGGATTTACGGCCATCTCGCGCAGCACACCGGTCTGGCGGTGGCGCGCCAGTGCATACACGGCAAACATGTTTGCCAGCGGTACGCAGATCGCGATGATCAGCGCCATCAGCGCCACGCCGCGCGGACCCGCGAGCGACTGAGCGAGGGCGAGTCCGACGTACGAGTTGTAGCGGAACGCCGTCTGCACGCAGCTGGCAAAGAACGCGGGCGTGGGCTTGAAGATCCAACGCGCCGCGAAGCCGAGCGCGACTGCCGCCAGAAACGCCACGACCGCGGCGGCCAGCATCGGGCCTTCGCTCGCCAGCGTGAACTTCGCGTTGACGACTGACATGAAGAGCAGCGGAGGAAAGAGCGCGTAGTACACCAGACGCTCGGCGCCGTCCCAGAAGTTGCGCGCGAAACCGAGGCGGCGTGCCAGCACCGCGCCCATCAAAATCAGCGCGAAATCCGGCAGCATCAGCAAGGCGTTGTTCATGTTCCGGCCACCGCCTGCGACTTTGCCGGCGCCGGTGGCGCCCCGTATAATCCCGCGCTTGCTTCAGCGCTGCTGTAGCTCAGTTGGTAGAGCAACTGATTCGTAATCAGTAGGTCGGTGGTTCGAGTCCACTCAGCAGCACCAACGCGCATCGGCATCGAGCGCGTCACGCCGACGGCCCTCCGGGGCCGTTTGCATTTTCGGCACGCAGTGTCACAAGTGCGTCGGCGACCGTCGGGTACAAGAAGCGCACGCCCAGCTCGCGCTTGAGCCGACGGTTGGACAGCTGGCGCGATTCCGTCATGAACGAATACATCATCGGCGACACCGCGGCCTTCAGCTGCTCGCGTGGCAGGCGCGGCGGACGCGGCAGTCCGGCGGCGTCGGCAACCTCATCGAAGTACTGCCCCATCTTGAGGCGACTGTCATCGACCGTGTTGTAGACGCGCCTCGCCGAGCCGCGGGCCAACGTCGCGATCGCGATGCGCGCGAGATCTTCGGCATGGATGTGATTCGAGTACACGTCGTCTGCCTCGGCGAGCGCGGGCAGCTTCTGCCGCAGGCGATCGAGCGGCAACCGATCATGCGCATAGATGCCGGGCACGCGCAGCACCGCTGCATGGAGAATTCGCCGCATCGTGCGTTCCGCGTCAATGCGGCGGAACGCACGCTCGTTGGCGGGCCGCAATCGCGCCGTCTCGTCGATCGCACGACCGCCGTGGTCTCCGTACACGCCGGTCGTGCTGATGTACACGGCATGCTCGACGGTTCCTGCGAGTGCGCAGCAGAGCCGGCGTGTTCTTTCGTCGGACGCCCCCACATTGCCGGGTGGTGCGAGATGGATTGCCCGTGATGCGAGCCCGCGCAGTCGGGCAAGTGACTCGCGTTGGTCGAGATCTCCGATGATCGGCAAGACGCCCGCCGCTCGCAGCAGCGAGGTGCGCGCCGGTGTGGAGGTCAGCGCGATCAGGCGAAAACGTGCCGCGAGGCGTGAGACAATCCGCAGCCCGATATCGCCGCAGCCGATGATCAGCAGGCGCGGTCGACCCAGTTTTCGTCTTCCGCGGTTCGCGAGCGAAGATGGCGCGGGCCGGTTGATTTCCATCACGCGATTCTATGAGCTTCAAGGTCACGGTCCGCCCGAGCGGGCGATCCTTCACCGTCGAAGGCGATGAAACTGTGCTCGCCGCAGCGTTGCGGCAGGGCGTCGGCATCGCCTACGGGTGCAAGAACGGCGCCTGTGGCACCTGCCGTGGCAAGCTGATCGAAGGCCAACTGACGCACGGCGCGCATGCTGCCTCGGCGCTGTCGGCCGAGGACGAAGCAAAAGGCCTAGCCCTTTTCTGCTGCTCGCGCCCACAAACCGACGTGACGATCGAGGCCCGCGAACTCACCGGCTTCGGCGACATTCCGATCAAGAAGATGCCGGCGCGCATCGCACGCATCGAGCGCGTGGCATCTGACGTGGCGATTATTTCGCTGCAGTTGCCGGCGACCGAGCGGCTGCAGTACCTGGCCGGGCAGTACCTCGACTTCATCCTTCGGGATGGCACGCGTCGCCAGTATTCGATTGCCACCCCGCCGCACGCCGACGAGCAACTGCAGTTTCACATCCGTCACATGGCGGGTGGTGTGTTTACCGACAATCTGTTCGGCACGGGCCCACAGCCGATGAAAGAGCGTGACATCCTGCGCGTCGAAGGGCCGATGGGCACGTTCTTCCTGCGCGAGGACAATCCGCGGCCGATCATCCTGCTCGCCAGCGGGACCGGATTCGCGCCGATCAAGGCCGTCGCCGAGCACATCTTTGCGGAGGGCATCAACCGCGAGGATTCGGGCAAGGTGTTCCGCCCGGTAGCGCTCTACTGGGGCGCCCGGTCACGGCAGGATCTCTACCTCGATGAGTTGCCGTCCCGCTGGGCAACCGATGAGCCCAATTTCCGTTACGTGCCGGTCCTCTCGGAAGCGCGGCCGGAAGATGGCTGGACCGGCCGCTCGGGACTGGTGCACCGTGCGGTCATGGAGGACTTTCCCGATCTCTCCGCGCACCAGGTCTATGCCTGTGGCGCTCCGGTAATGATTGACGCGGCGCGCCGCGACTTCAACGCACTCTGCGGTCTGCCCGAGGATCAGTTCTTCGCCGATGCCTTCACATCGAAGGCCGACCTGGTACAGCCCTGAAACATTGCCGCTGGCATTCTGAAACAACGCTGGGTTAGACTGACCGCCATGATGAAGTCAAACCTGTCCCGACGCGAGCGACGTGATGCGGATCTCCGCAGGGGAGCGCGTGCGCTGGGCTGACGACCGGACCACCGGAGTACCCACGAAAGGCCGCGGACCCCGCGGCCTTTTTTTTAAGCCAGGAGTAAACGATGAAGATCGATCACATGGCGGGCCCGCTCGAAGAACTGCTGGAGGCGCGGTCATGAGCACGCTGGCGATTTCCTTCGATCCCCTGCGGGTGGACCGAGCGCGCGTCCATGGCTGGCTCAGCCAGGAGGCCTACTGGTCGATCGGCCTCGGCCGCACCGTCTTCGAGCGCGCCGTGGACCACTCGTTGGTGGCCTCGGCCTACCTGGACGACGAGCAGGTCGGCTTCGCGCGCGTCGTGACGGATCGCGCGACCTTTGCCTGGTTGTGCGACGTCTTCGTTGCGCCGTCCAAGCGCGGGCAGGGCATCGGAACCCGGCTGATAGCGGAGGTCGTCGCGCACCCGGACCTGCAGGGACTGCGCCGCTGGGGCCTGCGGACGCGGGATGCGCACGCGCTCTACGAGCGTTTCGGCTTCACGGCGCTGGCCGAACCGCAGCGCGCGATGGAGAGGCACAATCCACACGTTTACACGCCATCGGCCAGTGAAACGGCTGCGGACAGGAGTACACCATGACGACACCGACCGTCTTCATCGATGGCGAGCACGGCACGACCGGGCTGCAGATTCGTGCCCGGCTAGAGTCCCGCCGCGACGTGGAACTGCTGAGTCTGCCTCCGGAGGCGCGCAAGGATGTCGGGGCCAAGCGCGAGATCGTCAACCGCGCCGACTGCGTGATCCTGTGCCTGCCGGATAGCGCGGCGCGCGAAACCGTCGCGTTGATCACGAACGACCGCACGCGGGTAATCGACGCCAGCACCGCGCACCGCACGGCGCCGGGCTGGGTGTACGGCTTTCCTGAACTGACCCGCACGCAGCGCAGCGCGATCGCTGCCGCGCGGCGCGTTTCCAATCCGGGTTGCTATCCCACCGGCTTCCTGGCGCTGGTGCGACCGCTGCGCGAGCGCGGGCTGATCCCCGAGGATTTTCCCGTCACCGCGCACGCGGTTTCCGGTTACTCGGGCGGCGGCCGCAAGATGATCGAGTCGTATGAGCAGCCCGCCGGCGGCGCGCGGCCGCAAGTCTATGGCGACTATGGCCTGACGTTGAAACACAAGCACGTCGACGAGATGCAGCGGCATGGACTGCTCGCACGGGCGCCGCTGTTTTCGCCGTCGGTGGGGTACTTCCGGCAGGGCATGCTGGTGCACGTGCCGCTGCAGATTGCAGCGCTGCCACACGCCCTCAACGGCGCGGAACTGCATGCGGTCTACAGCGAGCATTTCGCCGGCGAGGTATTCGTGACCGTGCGGCCGTTGAACGACACAGCGGCGCTGCGCGATGGTGCATTCCTCGAGCCGGAGGTGCTCAGTGACACCAACCGCCTCGAGGTGTTTGTCTTCGCCAACGATTTAACGCGGCAGGCGCTGCTGGTGGCGCGGCTCGACAACCTCGGCAAGGGCGCGAGCGGGGCGGCGGTGCAGAACCTCAACCTGATGCTCGGCCTGCCTGAGGCAACCGGCCTGACGTGATGCTGTACACGCCGACGCACTTCGCCGTTGAGCAGCGCACTGCGGCAGCCGCGCTGATACGTGCCAATCCGTTCGCAACCCTGATCACGCAGGGCGCAGACGAGCCGATCGTCTCGCATGTTCCGCTGCTGCTGGTCGAAGCGGGAAGCGAGTGGCGGTTACTCGGTCATCTGGCGCGCACCAACCCGCACTGGGAAGCATGGCGCGAGCGCCGCCGCGCCGTCGCGATCTTCCATGGCGGTGATGCCTACATCTCGCCGACGCTCTATTCGACTCGCAAGGCAGTACCGACCTGGAACTACGCGGTCGTCCACGCGCACGGAATGGTCGAACCTTCACACGACAGCGAAGCCAAGGAACAGGTACTCAAGGCGCTGATCGATCAATATGACCCGGACTACCGCCGCCAGTGGGATGAACTGGACAACGCCTACCGTGAGGGGATGAAGACCGGCATCGTCGCGTTCACGTTTGCCGTTGATCGCATCGATGCCAAATTCAAGCTGAGTCAGAACCGACCCGAAACGGACCGGGCGAATGTGCTGCAGGCGATGCAGTCCGGCAACGACAAGGAGCGAATGCTTGCCGCATGGGCGCTCCAACTCGCGAAGCAGGGCCCATGAGTGGCGCACGCGCGCTGGAGGTGCGGCACACGACCAGTTATCGCTATGCGCGACCCGTGCGCTTTGGCCAGCATCGCGTGATGTTCCGGCCCCGTTCCGGTCACGACATTCGAGTCTTGGACGCTGGTGTGGACGTCAACGTGCCTGCTCAGGTCGACTGGATTCAGGACACGCAGTCCAACTGGGTCACGCTGGTGACGCCGCAGGCCGCTTCTGACGAGCTGCGCATCGATTGCCGCGTTCGCCTCTCGCATCGGGGCGTACGCGGCATCAACGAACTGGCACTAGCGCCGCATGCGCAACGCTGGCCGTTCGATTACGCGCCGGACGAACGACGCGATCTCGGCGCGTTGCTCGAGCGCCACTATCCGGATCCGGAGGGCCGCCTTTTCGAGTGGTGCCGTCCGTTCCTGGCGCCGAGCGTGAGGCCCGACACGCGCGAACTTCTGACCTCGATCGCGTCGGCGATCAAGACGGATTTCCGTTACGAGACGCGTGCTGACGAAGTCACGCAATCCCCGGACGCGACCCTCAGGCGCGGTGCCGGCACCTGCCGCGACTTCGCGCTGCTGATGATGGAGGTGGTGCGCCGCCTCGGCATGGCGGCGCGTTTCGTTTCCGGCTACCTGTACGACGCGTCGGTCGACTTGGGAGATGGGGAGGCGGTGACCGGTGCCGGCGCCACGCATGCCTGGCTGCATGTCTACCTGCCAGGCGCCGGGTGGGTCCCTTTCGACCCGACCAATGCCCTGTTCGGCGGATCCAGCCTGATCCGTGTCGCCTACGCGCGCGAACCAGATCTCGCTGCACCGGTCTCCGGCCGCTGGTTCGGCGACCCTGACGATTTTCGCGGAATGGAAGTGAACGTAACGGTCAGCAGTCAGCGGGGTAGCTGAGCATTGCGGCCAAATCGCTCGTCGACATGGCGTTCAAGTCAGACTGGTGGACCGTGACTTTGGTGCGAACGTCGGCGGGAAGTTTGGCCCCTCAGCGATGACGGGTCGACGAGGATCAGCAATGCGATGTGCATCCATAAACTGGCCCACTTAGCCCTATTCCTGGCCAATTGGACGAGGTCTTCCCTTCGCCGCAAACGATTTCTCGCCTTCCTGGGGCCCAAATAGTGGCTTCCGCAGAGGGCCGTGCCAGGTAGGTAGCCGCCAACCCCAAGCTCGCGACGCGCGTCACGAAGAAGTCTTGAGAGACGGTGCACCAGGCGACGACTGCATTCGGACGGCAACGAAGGGCATGCCAATTTTGTGTGCGTGCCGGTGCGGTTCGAGCCGACTGCGGACGATGCGTGGACCAGCCGCATCGGCCTCGTTCACGAGGCGATCCTTGACGACTCTCCCGATCTCGCCGGCTGCGCGATCTATGCCTGTGGCTCGGTTCAGATGATTCAGGCCGCCAAGCCCGCATTGAACGCGCAGGGCCTGCCGGAGGACTTCTGCTTCTCCGACGCGTTCGCGCCGCAGAGCGGACCGAAGCAGGCTTAGTGCGCGTACGCTGCTTTAGCCATGGCATCGGAAATCAAGTCCACCTCGACGACACCCCCACGCCGCATACCGATCTCGGTGCAGGGCCAGGCCGAAGCACCAGTCAACGGCGTCTCTCTGCGCTGGCTGCTGGTGATGCCACACCGGCTGTTCTTCTTCCTCGGCATGCTGGGACTCATCTGTGCGTCGCTGTGGTGGCTGGCGCAAATGCTGGCGCGGCCATTCGGGCTGACGCTGCCGATCGCGGTGCCGCCTGCATGGATCCACGGCTGGTCGATGGCCAATGGGTTCCTGCCGCTCTTCATGTTCGGATTCCTGTTCACGGCGGGACCGAAGTGGCTGCACGTCGAGGGGCCGCCCGCGCGGGCGCTGCTGGTGCCAGGGCTGCTGGCCTTCGGCGGTGTGTTAGTTGTGTTGATCTGCGCACAGGTCGACCCGCTTCTCGCTGCAGCGGGCGCGCTGCTGGTCGCGAGCGGCTGGGGGGCGCTGCTGCTGCGTTTCCTGCGACTGTACCGGGCGAGCCGCTTCCCGGACCGCGTGCATGCGAGGCTGATCCTCGTGTTCTTCGGCTTCGGCTGGCTCGCGCACCTCGCATTCGCAATCGGCCTCGTGCAGACCTCGGTGGTGTGGGTTCACAGCGCCGAGATGCTGTCGATCTGGCTGTTCATCGCGCCGGTGTACGTGACGGTCGCGCATCGGCTGATTCCATTCTTTACCGCGGGTGTCGTACCGTTGCTCGATGCCTGGCGGCCGCTGTGGCTGCTGGTTGTCGTCAACGGCGTAGTGATCGCGCACGGCCTCCTGCCGGTACTCGGCCTGCTGCTGCCTGGCAGCGCCATCGTGTGGCTACGCTTCGCGGTCGATGCGACCGGTGCCGTGCTGCTTTTCTTCGTCGCCTGGCGCTGGGGCGTGGTGCAGAGTCTGCGCAACCGACTGCTGGCGATGCTGCACCTGGGGTTCCTGTGGCTCGGCATCGCGCTGGCGCTGTACGCGTGGAGCCAGGCCGCACTGCTGCTCGGCCTGCCGCGGGCGGCGCTCGGATTGGCACCTTTGCATGCCCTGACGATGGGCTTCTTCGGGGGCGTGGCCTTCGCGATGGTTACGCGCGTGACTGCAGGTCACGGCGGGCGCCAGCTCATCGCCGAATCGCTGACCTGGGTGCTGTTCTGGACGCTGCAGACTGCTGTCCTTACACGCCTGGCGGTTGATGCCTGGCCCGCTCAGGGTCTGTGGCCGACCTCGTTGGCGGTGACGCTCTGGTGTGTTGCCTTTATTCCGTGGGCGTGGCGCAATCTGGTCATCTACCTGAGTCCGCGTGCCGACGGCCGCGCGGGCTGATCGCTAGATGTATGAGGCACTGAAGTGGGTGCACGTCGGCTGCGTGATCGCAAGCGGCGCCGGCTTCGTCGCGCGCGGTGCGCTGATGCTGGTCGACTCGCCGCTGCTTGCCGCCCGCTTCGTCCGCATTGCGCCCCACGTGGTCGACACCGCGCTGCTGGCCTCAGCCATCGCGATGGCCATCGTCGCACACGTGTCGCCGCTTGCGCATCCGTGGCTGGCCGCGAAGATTGTCGCGCTGCTCGCCTACATCGCGCTGGGCGCGCTGGCGCTGCGCCCTGGACACTCGCGGCCGGTGCGCACAGTTGCGTTCGTCGCCGCAGCGCTGGTGTTCGCCTACATCGTCGGCACCGCGCTCAACCGCGATCCGCTTTCTTGGCTGGCCCGTGCGGTGTGACGAGCGTAGGCGGCATCTCGTCCACGCTGGAGCGGCTTCATCGAGGAGAAGGCCGCTCAGCGGATGACTCGGTGCAACCTCGCGACTGCTACGGGCCGGACTATGGCTTTGGATCTTCGGGGGTGGAAGTGGCAGCGGGCGAGCCCAATTCCCACAGGTGCCAGTCGTCACCAAACAACTCGACGGGGTGTTGCGTGCGCTCCGAGCCGTTGCCACAGGCCAGCGAATCGGCCGGGCAATACTTGTCGCATCCCCAACAGATTCGATGCGGGCTCTTGGGCGAAATGGGAAACTTTCTCGACACCGTCGCTTACCTTTCGAGCCAATCGCAGGCTGCATCCGTGCACTGACTCGTTGGCTGCTGCTCCAAACGTCGCACAGACCATCGCCTGACTCCGCGTCACCTTCGACTGGCGACTCTGGCTTCAATGTCGGTCGTCGGTTGACAGTCGGCCGGGAAATCGTAAGATATGCACAGAATATATCTTTAGATTGACCCGGTCAATCGATGACGCGATTCCCCTGACACCCACCTTTGGATCCGTGCCTGGCGCAATGGCCGCTCTGAGACTTCTTCAACGCGAAACGTCCGACCTCGCCCTGACTGCTGAATGACTTTCGTCGTCACCGAATCCTGCATCAAGTGCAAGTACACCGACTGCGTGGACGTTTGCCCCGTCGATGCGTTCCGTGAGGGCAAGAACATGCTGGTCATCGATCCCGACGAATGCATCGACTGCGCGGTTTGCGTTCCCGAGTGTCCCGTCAATGCGATTTACGCGGAAGAAGACGTACCCTCAGACCAGCGTGACTTCATCGCGGATAACGCGACGCTGGCCAGACGATGGCCCCTGATCGCCCGCATCAAGCCGGCACCGGCGGACGCGGATCAGTGGGCCGAGGTGAAAGACAAGCGCGACCTGCTCGACCGCCGCGGTGCCAACGAAGATCAACCTCGGAAGCCCGCTGAAGCCAAACTGCCTGAGTGAGAGCCGCGATGCGCCTGACGACAATGACCGACTACGCGATGCGCATCCTGATGTATGTCGCGCACAACCCTGACCGACTGTGCACGATCGCAGAAATCGCCGCCGCTTACCGCATCTCGGAGCCGCACTTGATGAAGATTACGCATCAGCTGGGCAAGGCCGGTTTCATCGAAACCGTGCGCGGCAAGGGTGGCGGCATGCGGCTGGCAACATCACCGGGCCAGATCAACCTTGGGGACGTGGTAGGCAGCATCGAGCCCGACTTCTCGCTGGTCGAATGTTTTGCTGCCGGCGACGGCTGCGCGTTGACCGGGCATTGCCGTCTGGCCGGCATCCTTTCCGGGGCCCTCGACGGATTTCTTGCCCATCTGGGCCGCTACACGCTCGCCGACCTGCTTCTCCCCGCCTCGACAGCACGCCGAGAGTCACCACATGCCGCTGTCCTCCGTCAACGCTCCCGCATCGCAGCCGATCCACGACCGTCATGAAAGGAAACCCTGACATGTCCACACCACACCTGCATATCTCGCCCAGTGCGATCTACCCGTTCGACGCGCGCGGCGTGGCCAAGCGCTTCCGGCACGCCGCGATATTCGGGGCGCTGGACGCGCTGAAGCCGGGCGAGACGATGCGCTTCGTCAACGATCATGATCCACTTCCGCTGCTGGATCAGATCGCCGCGCGCTATGGCGAGCGTATCGGCGTCGAATATCGTCAGCGCGATCCAGGTGCAATCGCGATCGACTTTATCGTGCGCTGAAGGTCGGGCTTCGGGTGCCGGCACCAGGCTGGCGTCGGCGCGCCCTGCGGGAGGAACGCAGAGCCTGGATGGCGGCCTGGATCATTCGGCCCCGGCGGCTCCGGCAAGAGCACGCTGCTCAAGTGCCTGGGCGCCGTGTGCGCGACCAGCGGGCGATCGAACAATCGGTACAAAGGAGGACGTCATGATTGGAATTTGGCTATCGTCGCAACGATCGCGGGTACTAATCGCCCTTGGACTGCTGGCTGCAGAGCGCGCCGAGGCGCAGGTGTTTGGGGTCGACCTGCTGCCCACCCTCGCAACGGACACCGGGATGCTGCCAGGACTGCAGTCCTGACGGTTCTGGTAGTTGCTCAGCCGAACCGAACCGGCTGACCGCGGACGTCGAATGGAACGAAACCACCGACGGCGCCAGCCTTGATTGATTCGACCATTCGCTGCAGCGGTTCCTGCGCCTGTGCGGACGAGGGGCTGGAAGTGCCAATGCCGGACAGGGCGGCGACAAATACGATGTCCCATGGTTGCCCGAACTGGCGCGATTCCTCTAGCAGCACGTTGAACGAATCGAGCTCTTCAGGTGCCTTGTCCACGCACATCAGCGGCGTCAACGTGCCGCCCAGGCCGACCTCGAAGTGTTCTCGTTGTTCGCGCGTGGCGTCATCTGGAACACCGGCCTTGGCGAACACGAACAACAGCCGCTGCGGGTCCGCCTGTTCCCGCGCGGCGCGCAGCAGGTCGTCAAAGGTCGAGATGATCATGTAATCCTATGTGTGCAAGGCTCGTCAACAGAACCGATTCGCGCTCGATCGCAGCGCGGCCGAGTCCGGTTCTCCATCGCTCCACCATGGCGACCGACCGTTAGGAACGCGATTGGGCGAACACCGCCGCCGGCCCGGCGCCTCAGCCGCTGATGTACGACCAACCTTCCTTCTGGCGCTTGATGATCTGTCCAAGACCGGCCGGTACGTAGCCGATGTCGGGCAGCATGTCCTGCTTGGTGAGCTTCTGGCGGCCCATTGTTACTTCGCAGGCCTGCAGCTTGGCGCCGCGCTTCATCGAGTCCGCGACGCGCGTTGCCAAAGGCGAGTCGAACTTCAGCAGGCCGATGCCCCAGCCGAGCGCGATGATCTCGATCTCGACGTTGTCCTTGCCGTAGAGCTCCTGCAAATTCTCGACATAGTTGATGGCCTGGTTCCAGATCCTCTGCTCGGGCGTGCTGACCTGAATGATCACGTGCTGCTTGGCCGGCGCCGCCTGGGCTGCGGCCTGGCCGTTGATCAGAACGCCGAAGGCCAGTGCGGCGAGGAATGCGAACAGACGTTTCATGGGCGGACGCCCTCCTTGAGCGAGTTGAGTCGACACCTTCGACAAGTCCCGAGCAAAGGTCAAGCCCCCTTTGGGGGTGGCGGTGACTGCTTGGGATCGGTCCGCAGACTTCAGGACGCGATGGACCTGGCGGCTGCAGGTCGTGATCGCTACCGGCCGCATGCCTGCTTCGTCGAAGCGCTGCCGCGGCGCGGGGGTATCAAAAGTGCGTCGGCACCGACCCTCGCGCGTTAGGCTGCTTCGCCAAGATAGGCTTCCCGCACCTTGGGGTCGTTCAGCAGTTCGTGCGCGTCACCGCTCAGCGTGATCAGTCCCGACTCCATCACATAGGCGCGATGCGCGGCTTCCAGCGCGAGGCGCGCGTTCTGCTCGACCAGCAACATCGGCACCTTGCGTGCGGCGACGGTGCGGATCACTTCGAAGATCTTTTCGACCATGATGGGTGAGAGCCCCATCGATGGCTCGTCGAGCAGCAGCAGTTTCGGCTGGCTCATCAACGCGCGTGCCATCGCGAGCATCTGCTGTTCGCCGCCTGAGAGCGTGCCGGCGAGTTGCTTCGCCCGTTCCTTCAGGCGCGGGAAGATCGTAAACATCTCGTCGATGTCGCGCTTGATGCCGGCATCGTCGTTGCGCACAAACGCGCCCATCTGCAGGTTCTCGGTGACTGTCATGCGCGCGAACACGCCACGACCCTCCGGAACCATCGCGAGACCGCGCGCCAGCAACTGGTACGGCGCCTGCCCACGTGTCGTCTGCTTCATGTAGTCGATCTCACCCGCCCAGGCCTGGGTGCCGGTGATCGCCTTCAGCGTCGAGGTTTTGCCGGCGCCGTTGGCGCCGATCAGCGTCACCAGTTCACCCGCATGGATCTCCAGGTCAACACCCTTGACCGCCTGAATTCCACCGTAGGCAACCTTGAGGCCGGCGACGCGGAGGACGACTTCGCTCATTCCTAGGCCGCCTTGGTGGCGACATCCTTGTGGCCGCCGCCCAGATACGCCTCGATCACCGCCGCATTGCGCTGCACTTCTGCGGGAGGGCCCATTGCGATCATCTTGCCGTAGTCGAGCACGGTGACCTTGTCGCACAGTCCCATCACGAGCTTGACGTCGTGCTCGATCAGCAGGATCGTGATGCGATCCCGGCTGATCGCTTCCAGCAGCGACCGCAGCGCGAGCTTCTCGGTGGCATTCATGCCGGCAGCCGGTTCGTCTAGCGCCAGCAGCTTCGGTTCGGTCGCCAATGCGCGAGCAATCTCCAGCCGACGCTGGTCGCCATAGGCGAGCGTGCGCGCCTGGTAGTCCGCGTACTTGCGGATGCCGACGTATTCGAGCAATTCAAGTGAGCGCGCCTTGATCGCGCGTTCTTCTTCCATGGTCCGGCGCGTGCGCAGGATCGCACCCAGCGCAGTGGCGCGCGTGCGCACGTGACGGCCGACCATCACGTTTTCCAGCGCGGTCATGTCCGGAAACAGCCGGATGTTCTGGAACGTGCGCGCGATGCCGGCCTGCGCCACGCGGTGCACTTCGGTTGGCGAATAGGGCTTGCCGTCGAGCGCAAACGAGCCGGAGTCCGGCGTGTACAGGCCAGTGATGACATTGAAGAACGTGGTCTTGCCGGCGCCGTTCGGTCCGATCAGGCCGTAGATCTCGCCGCGCGCAATCTCGATGCCGACATCGGAGAGCGCCTGCAGGCCGCCGAAGCGCTTGTTGACGCCGGATACCTTGAGAACCGTGTCGCTCATCACGCCCTCTGAGTGGCCGTGCGGCTCGCCGGATTCACGCCGTGTTCCGGTGCCGGCCACAGGCCCTTCGGCCGGTACAGCATGATGATCACCATGGCCAGGCCGTAGAGCATCATGCGCAGCACTTCGGCGTCGATGACGACGTGGCCGAACAGGAAGATCTGCACCGGAACGACGGTATGGCGCAGCACTTCCGGGAACATCGACAGCAGGATGGCACCGAGGACGACGCCGGGGATGTGTCCGAGACCCCCGAGAACGATCATGGCCAGCACGATGATCGACTCGTTCAGCGTGAAGGACTCCGGCGACACGAAGCCCTGGAACGCCGAGAACATCGCTCCTGACACGCCGCCGAACGTCGCGCCAAGCGAGAACGCCAGCAGCTTGACGTTGCGCACGTTGATGCCCATCGCCTTGGCTGCGATCTCGTCCTCGCGGATCGCCATCCAGGCGCGACCGAGGCGCGAATCCTGCAGGCGCACGCAGATGACGATGGCGATCAGCGTCAGCACCAGGAACAGGTAGTAGTACAAGTGCACCGACGGGAACGTGATTCCCAGGAACTGCTGGGTCTTGGCGAGGCTGACGCTGCCGAAGGAGATCGGGTCGATCAGCGTGATGCCCTGCGGCCCGTTGGTGACGTTGACCGGCGCGTTCAGGTTGTTGAGGAAGATGCGGATGATTTCGCCGAAGCCGAGCGTCACGATCGCCAGGTAATCGCCGCGCAGCTTGAGCACCGGCGCCCCGAGCAGGATGCCGAACATCGCCGCCAGCCCCGCGCCGAGCGGGATCACCACCCAGATGGAGTTGTGCAGTCCGCCCGGGAACATCTGTGCGATCCACGGGAAGGTGGAGGACAGATGCGGCGAGGCCAGCAGCGCATACATATAGGCGCCGACCGCGTAGAACGCGATGTACCCCAGGTCGAGCAGGCCGGCAAAGCCGACGACGATGTTGAGCCCGAGAGCCAGCAACACGTAGAGGCACGCAAAGGCGAGCGCCCGGACCCACGCATTGCCGAGCAGACCGAACGCAAACGGCAGCACCAGCAGCACGACTGCCACGGCGGCAATCGCGAGCCATACCGCGGTGCGGTTCTGCGACAGGCGAGGCAGCAGCGCGCCCACGTCAGGCCCGATCCGCCACGCGCTCGCCGAGCAGCCCCGACGGCCGGAAGATGAGCACCAGCACAAGGATCGCGAACGCGAACACGTCCTGGTAGTGGCTGCCGAGCACGCCGCCGGTCAGCTGCCCGATGTAGCCCGCACCCAGCGACTCAATGAGTCCCAGCAGCAGGCCACCGAGCATCGCGCCCGGGATGTTGCCGATGCCGCCGAGCACCGCTGCAGTGAACGCCTTGAGCCCAGGTAAAAAGCCCATGTAGAAGTGCGCGACGCCGTAAGTGGCGGCCAGCATCACGCCGGCCAGCGCGGCGAGCGCCGCGCCGATCGCGAACGTGGCGGCGATGACGAAATTGGGATTGACGCCCATCAGGCCGGCGACGCGCGGGTTCTCCGCGGTGGCGCGCATCGCCCGGCCCAGCTTGGTGCGATTGACGAGCAGCATCAGCCCGATCATGACCACCGCCGAGAGCGCAATCACCAGGACTTTGGTCACCGTCAGCGTCGCCCCGGCGAACTCGATCGGCATGGTCGGGATCAGCTGCGGGAAGGTCATGTAGTTGCGGCCCCAGACCAGCATGGCCACGGTCTGGATCACGATCGACACACCGATCGCCGTGATCAGCGGCGCCAGCCGCGGTGCATTGCGCAGCGGGCGGTAGGCGACACGCTCGATCACCAGGCTCAGCACGACGCAGACCGGTATGGCGGCGAGCAGCCCGGCGCAGATCAGCACCCAGCCAGGCAGGCCCGGAAACATCGCCTGCAGCAGCAGGATCGTGGACAGCGCGGTGAGCGCACCCACGGTGAGCACGTCGCCGTGGGCAAAGTTGATCAGGTTCAGGATGCCGTAAACCATCGTGTAGCCGAGCGCGATCAGCGAATACATGCTGCCGAGCACGAGGCCGTTCAGGACCTGCTGGATAAAGGTTTCCATTACGGCCGGCTGACCTGTCGGGGAGGGGCGGGAAGCCCTGGGTGGAGATCGCGATCGCGCATCGTAGCAAGGCGCAACCGGTCAGTCGGCGGGCAAAGAAAACGGCACCCGAAGGTGCCGTTTTCGTGGTGCAGCGCGCGTTTAGCGGACAGTCGAGATGTACTCGAGCTTGTCGCCCGAGACCTTGAACATCGAAATGGCGCCGTTCTTGATGTCGCCCTTCTCGTCGAACGCGATCGTGCCAGTCAGGCCCGGGTAGTTCGTCGCAGGCATCGCGGCGGTGATCGCTGCGCGGTCGGCCTTGCCGGCGCGCTTGATCGCATCGGCGATCACGTAGACGGCGTCGTACGAGTACGGCGAATAGATCTGCACGTCCTGGTTGTACTCGGCCTTGTACTTGGCCTTGAACTCTTCGCCCTTGGCCAGCTTCTCAACCGCCTCGCCAGCCATCGAGCAGTGCATGATGCCCGCTGCGTCACCGGCCAGCTTGATGAACTCGGGCGAGCAGACGCCGTCACCGGCCAGCAGCACCGACTTGATGCCCAGCTGCTTTATCTGCTTGGCCATCGGGCCTGCGGTCGCGTCCATGCCGCCGTACATGATGACGTCAGGCTTGGTGCCGCGGATCTTCGTCAGGATGGCATTGAAGTCGGTGGTCTTGTCGGTGGCGAACTCACGGGCGACGACCTTGATGCCCTTTTCCTTCGCAACCTTCTCGACCACGTCGGCCAGGCCCTGGCCATAGGCCGTGCGGTCGTCGACGATCGCGATGGTCTTGGCCTTCAGCGCGTCATGCGCGTAGTTCGCCAGCACGCCGCCCTGCTGGTTGTCGTTGGCGACGACGCGGAACGTCGTCTTGAAGCCCTGCTCCGTGAGCTTGGGATTCGTTGCCGACGGCGAAATCTGTGTCATGTTGGCGTCGGAGTAGATCTTCGAGGCCGGAATCGACGTGCCGGAGTTCAGATGGCCGACGACGGCAACGGCGCCGGAGTCGACGATCTTCTGCCCGGCGAGCGTGCCTTCCTTCGGGTCCGCCTTGTCGTCCTCGCCCACGATGACGATCTCGAACACCTGGTCACCGAGCTTGATGCCGCCGGCCGCGTTGATTTCCTTGGCCGCGAGCTTGGCGCCGTTCTCGTTGTCCTTGCCCAGGTGGGCGATGCCGCCGCTCAACGGAGCGACGTGGCCGATCTTGATCTGGCCCTTCTGTGGCGCGGCGGGTGCGGCGGCCTTGGCGGCCTCGGCCTTGGGCGCTTCTTCCTTCTTGCCGCAAGCGGCAAGCGCGACGGCGGCGGCGATCGCCAGCGGCGCGAGCTTTATGACGTGGTTCATTACCTTTTCTCCTGAGTGACTGTCGGCCGGCTTGTGCGCTGTGTTCGGGACATTGACCGGGTTGTAATTCGTGGCGGCACCGCGCATACCTCGGGAGGGCTACGCCAGCGAAACCGGGGAATTGTACTCAGGCGCAAATGCCCCGCAAGGCAAG
>Ga0316605_10000411_pt1 | contig 30896 bp, 22 predicted proteins | sample OWC_soil_day20_n_FD_207666 | JGI IMG/M metagenome (GOLD analysis project Ga0316605, IMG submission 207666) | Wetland soil microbial communities from Old Woman Creek delta, Ohio, United States - OWC_soil_day20_noCT | ecosystem: Environmental > Terrestrial > Soil > Wetlands | place: USA: Ohio...
AGTGGTCCGGTCCCAGGCTCCGGGACACCACCTGGGTGCGCAACTGGATGGTCACCTTCCGAGTCTGGGGATCCCACTCGGAGGTCCACGACACCATCCCGAATTCGTTTTCGTATCGCAAGGCCGGCGGCGGTGTGAACCGGAACCCCTTGGGCACCTCGAAGGTGCTATTCGCCGTGTGGATCTGGAGGTAGGGCAGCACGATGGATTCGGACCGAGTGGCATCCAGTTTGTCCGGGACCCACAGGGGCCATGGCATTCCTGGGAAGGGCTCCACTTCCCGGTAGCGCCCGGACTCCCGCTCCAGGGCGCCGGTGACCTCCCAGAACACGCGACGGGCGGGATCGGTGGCGTTCGAGACCTTGACGGAGGCCACGCTCAGCGTCTTCCGGTTCGATTCGAAGCGCTCCTTCAGCACCCGGGACTGGTCCTTGGCCTCCAGGGAAAGGAACCCGAACCGCTCCGCATATTCGGGGTAGCCTCCGAACTCGGCCTTCACGGCGAAGCGGTCCGAGTCCTCATCGAGCGTCAACTCGTAGGTGTAGACGCGCTGGTTGGCCGCGGCCGGCGAGGCCGGCATCAGCTCCCGCGAGGGTTTCCACACTTTGGCATCCAGGGTCGAGAACACGAGCATGCTGGTGCCCTGGTAGTCGGGGTGCACCACGCCAGCGGTCGCAAATCGGTTGCCGGCATCCAGCCAGAGGGTGCCCTTCCCGACTTCCTCGACTCCGATAAGGTCGTGGTGGAACTGCCAGGCGTTCAGTCGCCCATAGCTGAAGAGATCCTTGTCCCGATCCACCACCTTTCCAATGCTCGGCTGGATACCGGCCACCTTCAGCAGGTGGTAGAAGAGCAGGCGCATGCCACGGGAGCTGGCCAGGCCGGAGGCCGCAGCCTTGTCCAGACGTTTGGACGCATAGGAATCCCAGAAATCCTTGGGGAGTGACGCGGTCTCCTCGGCTGTGGGAATGGATACGTTCTTGACGCGCACCTGGAGCCGATTGAGCAACTCCACGGCGCGGGCGTGGAAGGTCGCTGGCAGGTCTCGGGTCAGTTCTGCCGCGAAGGCTTTGAAGGGGCGACCTTTGTCGATGTCATCCTCATATTCCGGCAGGTAAATCCGCTTGAAAGCTTCGGACCAGTAGGCGTCCCGACCTTCTGGAAAAGCTTGGATGAGGGAGTCGGGCTGCCAGAAGAGCTCGAGCCTAGGGAATCCGTTGGCGGAGGTCAGCGAGTAGGGCGGGGCTTCCACCGCCGCCAGGTTCCGGTAGGTGAAGGTTCGGAACCCGTCCGCCTTGCCGACCTCGGGCTTCCAGCGGTTGCCCGAAGTGATCGAGCTCGCCAGGGGCATGTTTTCCGCGATCTCGAGAACCGACAGCAAGGTCGGATAGGGGTTGCCCAGAACCCACTGTCCATAGAGTCCGTCCACGAACCGCCTGGGCAATCCGCCACCGTAGCCGTCGCACCGCTCGCGCCAACGCACCTCGACCACGCAATCCGCCGTCACGCCAGGGGCGACCATGTGCACGCGCGTACTCTCGCTCCGCCCCGTCTCCACCTTCCGCTCGGCGAAGTCCTTCCGGTTGTCGAAGGTTACCTCTCTGCCGTCGGGATAGACTGTGCGGCCCTTGATTCCGTACGCCAGCTTGGGCAGGTCCGGGAGGTTCGCCGCGCCCCGGCCCTCCTCCGAGAAGATCCGCGCCCGGTAGACCGTGACCATCTCCCGGACCTGGAATCGGACCCGCTCCTCCAAGACGACGGCGCCCTTGGGGCCGCTCTTGATGGCCCAGACCTCTGGGGGAATCGGGGCCCAGTCCGGGCCCGCGAACAGCTGGAGGGACAGCCACCAGCCGAAGACGATCGAACGCATTTTCACGCACTACTCCTGGGCATTTCCGGCATGCTGACAGGCGGTGTCGCGGCCTGACAAGCACCTTCAGGCGGCGTCTCCCCGACACGCGATCTCAGTTCTCGGCATTCTCCAGCATGAAACCTTCCACGCCACGACCCCTGGCCCCTGCAGCCCCCTTTCCCATCCTCGGCCTCAGCGGCGGGATCGCGGCGGGGAAGAGCCATGTGGCGACGCAGATGGCGGCCCTCGGGTGGCAGGTGCTCGACGCGGACGCCCTGGCCCGGGAGGCCGTGGCACCCGGCAGCGCAGGCCTGGAGGAAGTCAGCGCGGCCTTCGGGCCCGCCTGCCTCCAGCCGGATGGCGCCCTCGACCGCGCCTGGATGGCCGCCCATGTATTCTCCGACCCGGAGGCCCGGGAGCAGCTCAACGCGATCCTCCACCCCCGCATCGAGGCCCTGCTGGCCGCGCGGCTGGACGCCCTGCCCGCAGGCACCCGGGGCGCGGTCCTGGATGCGGCGCTCTGGGTGGAGCGAGGCCGCGCCCACCACTTCGACGCCTTCTGGACTGTGGACGCGCCCGAGGGCCTGCGGCTCGAACGGCTCATGGCCCGGGACGGCCTGGGCCGCGAGGCCGCCCTGGCCCGCCTGCGGGCCCAGGCCACCGCCCCCGAGCGGGCTTTGCACGCCGACCTGGTGATCCCCAACGACGGACGGGACCTGTCCGGGCTTCTGGCGGGAGCGGAGGCCTCCCTTCTGGCAAACTGGAAGGTCCGCCGCGCGCGGACCTGGAGAGCCCCCATGCCCGCACCCTTCACTTCCGACCAGCTGCGCCAGGTCCTCGCCACCCTGCTCAGCCGGGGCGGCGATTACGGCGAGGTGTTCGCGGAACGCCGGAAGGCCCACGCCCTCAGCATGGATGACGGCCGCATGGAGGACGTCCTTGCCTCGGAGACCTTCGGCGTGAGCCTCCGCCTGGTGGAGGGCGAGACCACCCGCTTCGCCGACCTCATCGCGCCCACCTTCGAGGAACTCCGGGAATCCGCCCACACCCTGGCCGCGCCTGGCACCGGTCCGGCCGCGGATATCCCAGGGCTCCGCAGCCTCCAGTTCCCCACGCCCAGCCCCGTGGCACAGGATCCCGGCCAGGTGCCCCTCGCGGACAAGGTCGCCCTGGTGCGCCGCGCCGAGGCCCTGGCCAGGGAACATGCGGAAGCCCTTCGGCCCGGCGCCCTGAAGCAGGTGTCCCTCGGGTACGGCGACAGTACCCAGCGGGTGTGGATCGCCGCGGCTGAAGCCTCGGCGAAAGGCTGGACTGGGCGCCTCACCGAGGACCACCGCACCCAGGTCGTGCTCCGGGCCAACGTCACCGTCGGAGATGGCACGCAGCTTCAGACCGGCTACCAGGCTCTGGGCGAGACCCGCGGGTTCGAGCTGTTCGCCGACGAGGCCGTGGAACGCACCGTTCGCGAGGCCGTGCGCCTGGCCCTGCAGTCCCTCGACGCGCAACCCGCCCCGGCCGGCACCTTCCCCGTGGTGCTCAGCAGCAGTGCCGGCGGCACGATGATTCATGAGGCCTGCGGCCACGGCCTCGAAGCGGATCTCGCCCTCGCGGGCATGAGCGCCTTCGCGGGCAAGCTGGGCCAGAAGGTCGCCGCCGAGGGCGTGACGATCATCGATGACGGCACCCTGCCCCACAAGCGCGGCAGCCAGGCGGTGGACGACGAGGGCAACCCCTCCAGCCGCGTGGTCCTCATCGAGAACGGCATCCTGAAGGCCTACCTCCAGTCCCGGAAGACCGCGCGCCGGATGAACACCGGACCCACGGGCAACGGGCGCCGGGAGAGCTACCGCCACCTGCCCATTCCCCGCATGCGCAACACCTTCCTCGCCGCCGGAACCGAGGCCCCCGAGGCCATCCTCCGCGACCTGGACCGGGGCCTCCTGGTCAAGCACATGGGCGGCGGCCAGGTGGACACGGTCACCGGCAACTTCGTGTTCCAGGTGACCGAGGGCTACTGGGTGGAGAACGGCGAGGCGAAGTACCCGGTGAAGAACGCCACCCTGAGCGGCTGTGGGCCGGACGTGCTGAAGGGCCTCACGCGGATCGGCTCGGACCTCCATCACTTCGACATCGGTACCTGCGGCAAGGATGGCCAGGGGGTTCCCGTCAGCGACGCCCTTCCCACCATCCTCTGCCCCGCCCTCGTGGTGGGCGGCACCGCCGAACCCCTGCCGAGCGTGCTTTGAACCTTTGAATTTGAAACCGCAGATGACACTCCCATCGCCGTTCTGCTGTTTCCCATCTGCGCCCATCTGCGTCATCTGCGGTTAGATCCAAAAGGTTTTCCATGACCCCCTTCGCGACCTTCATTCCCGAGTCCTTAGAAGAACGGTTGCAGGACGGCATCCGGCACGCCCTGAGCCTGGGCGCGGAGGGCGCCGAGGTCTTCCTCTCGGTTTCCCGCAGCCGCAAGGCCAAGGTCCAGAACGGCGCGCTGGAAGACCTCACGGTGAGCAAGCGGGGCGGTCTGGGCGTGCGGGTGATCCGCGCCGGGAGCAAGGGCTTCCGCACCGGGCTCGCCACCACCACCGACCTGGCCGCGTCCGACTTCCGGGAGCTCTTCGCCCAGGCCTGGGAGCTCAGCGCCCTCGGTGATGAGGATCCCTGGCTGCGCCAGGCCGACCCATCCGGCGCCGATGATCTGCCCAGCCGCTTCAACTCCGAGATCGAGACCACCACGCCCGAGCAGCGCATCGCCTGGGCCCTCGACCTCGAGGCCCAGGCCCGTCGGGCCTCCGCAAAAGTGGCCGCCGTCCGGGAATCCGCCTGGAGCGACGGCTCCGGCGCCAGCCTGCTGCTCACCCAGAAGGGCGTGCGCACGCCGGACGTCTGGTCCAGCTGCTCCGCGGCCATCGAGCTGGCCGTGGCCGATGCAGAAGAGCGCCAGGCCGCGTGGCACTGGGAGGTGGCGCGCCGCCCCAATCTCGACCTGGCCGCCATCGGCGCCGAGGCGGCCCTCAAGGGCGAGCGCAAGCTGAACCCGAAGCGCCTGCCCGCGGGCCGCTACGCCGTGGTGCTGCACCCGGAAGTGGCGGTGGATCTGCTGGGCATCGTGGCCGGCATGCTGGACGCCGAATCCGTGCTCAAGCAGCGCAGCCTCTTCGCCGGCAGCCTGGGCGTGGCCATCGCCTCCCCGCTGCTCACCCTCGTCGATGACGGACGCCTGGCCGAGGCGCCTGGCTGCCCGGCCCTGGGCACCGAGCCCTGGGACGCTGAGGGCCTGCCCACCCGGCGGAACGTGCTGATCAAGGACGGCGTGCTGCAGACCTACCTGCACACCCTCAAGACCGCCGCAGAGATGGGCATGGCCCCCACCGGCAGCGCGGGAAGGGGCATCGGCAGCCAGCCCGGCTCGACCACCTTCAACCTCTATCCTCTGCCGGGGGGGACCTCGCCCGAGGCGCTGTACGGCCTGGCTGGAAACGGCGTGCTCATCACCGAGATCATGGGCCTGCACACGGTGGATCCTGTCAGCGGCGACCTCAGCGTGGGCGCCTCGGGACTGCGCATCCGCGACGGCCAGCTGGCCGAGCCGGTGGACCAGATCACCTTCGCTGGCAACCTGAAGGATTTCCTCACGCGGATCGCGGCCCTGGGCAGCGACCTCCGCTGGTACGGCAGCAGCGCGGGGCTGAGCATCCTCCTCGAGGACATCGCCCTCGGCGGCGCCTGATCCCCCTCGCCCTCTCCGTTTCCTTCCATCGACTTTCGAGGTCACCATGTCCCTGAGCGCGGCCACGCAGTATCTCTCCTTCCCCCATCTCGAAGCCGGTCTGCGGGCCGAGCTGGAGCCCCTCGTGGCCGCCGCCAAGGCAGGTGATCCGGCGGCGACCGCCGAGCTGGAGGATCGTTTCTTCGAGCCCCTGGCCTTCGGAACCGGCGGCCTGCGCGGCTTCATGGCCGCGGGCCTGCGTCGCATGAACCAGCCCAACGTCCGCCGCGCCACCCTGGCCCTCGCCGCCGTGGCCCAGCGGCACGCGCCGGAGAAGAAGATCGCCGTGGTGGGCTACGACACGCGGCTCAACTCCGATGTCTTCGCCGGCGAGGCCGCCGCCGTCCTCGCCGCCGCGGGCTACCAGGTGTTCCTAGGCACGCGTCCGCTGCCCACGCCGTTCCTCTGCTTTGCCATGAAGGAACTCGGCTCGGCCTGCGGCGTGATCATCACCGCCAGCCACAATCCGAAGGAATACAACGGCTACAAGGCCTACAACGACCTGGGCGGTCAGGTGGTGGAGCCCTGGGACCTGGAAGTCGAGACCCACATGGCCGGGCTCCCCCTGGTGCCCGAGCCGCCCGTCGCTCCCGCCGGCCGCATCCAGCCCATCCCCGCGGAGGTCGAGCAGGCCTACCTCGCCCTGGGTCTGGACCTCCTCCAGCGACCCGAGCCCTTCGAGCCCGCCAAGGTGCTCTACACGCCCTTCCACGGCACGGGCATCGCCTTCGTTCCGACCCTGTTCGAGCGGGCCGGCATCCCGCTCTCCATCAGCCCCAGCCAGGGCATCCAGGACGGCACCTTCCCCACGGCCCCGCGGCCGAACCCCGAGGAGCTCGCCGCCTACGCGGCGCCGCTGAAAGAAGCGGAGGCCATGGGCGCGGAGGTGATCCTCGCCAACGACCCCGACGCGGACCGCATCGGCGTGGTGGCCAAGCGCAACGGGGCCTGGGAGCTCATGTCGGGCAACGACCTCGCGGCCCTCACGCTCGACTACCTCTGCGCCCACAAGGGCCGCCAGGGCGCCGTGGTCAGCACCGTGGTCACCTCCGACTTCATGGCGGAAGTCGCCCGCCACCACGCCCTGCCCGTGGTGTGGACCCTCACGGGCTTCAAGAACATCGCCGTCTGCATGGACCGCCTGGAGGACCTCGGCGAGGCCTACGCCTTCGGAGCCGAGGAAAGCTACGGCATGCTGCTGCCCCCCAGCCTGCGCGACAAGGACGGCGTCACGGCGGCGCTGGTGGTCGCCGAGATGGCGGGGCATTTCAAGGCGAAGGGGCTCACCCTCTTCCAGGCCGTGGACGCCCTCATGGCCCGGGTGGGCACCTTCCACAACCGCCTGGTGAACCTCGAGGATCCCCGTCCCGGCGGCGCCAAGCGCTTCGCCGAGGCCATGGAACGCATCCGTACCGCCGGCCTGGCTTCGCTGGGCGGTGAGCAGGTGGTCAGCTGGGAGGACTTCCAGACCGGCCAGTGGCATGGCGGACAGGGCACGGAAACGATCCTCGATCGTCCCGACAACCCCGCGGCCGCCCTGCCCATCCCCCGCAGCAACGTGCTGAAGTTCCGCTTTGCCAGCAGGGCCTTCGCCGCCTTCCGACCCAGCGGCACCGAGCCGAAGCTGAAGGTCTACCTCCAGAGCCGCACGGACGCGGCGGTGCTGGATCGTCTCGAGACCGAGGCCAGGTCGCTGTTGGGCCTCTGATCCCACGATCGGCGCCGCCCTTTTGCCTGCCAGCCGTCGCATTTCGCCGCAGCTGTGGCGATCCACCCGCGGGCGGCGCAAAAAAAATCACCAGCGCCGGAGCGCTGGTGATCCGTGGAGAGGAAGGTGCTACTTCTTCTTGATGGTGGTGAACTTGCCATCGGCCCAGCCGTGGCAGTCCTTGCACTGGGATTCCTTGTACTTGGGGAACATCTTCTGGGTCGCGGCGTTGAACTTCTTGTCCTTCGGCGCGCCCTCGTGGCAGGTGGTGCACTTCGCGCCCTTGACGGTGGTCATCTTGGCCATGGCGCTCGGCGCGATGGCAAGGGCGAGGATGGCGGTGAGCAGGGTGAAGCGGCGCATGGTGCTCCTCATGGGTGGGACTCGACAAGGATTCGAGTCAGGGGTGGGTTGCAATGGGTGTTCCGGAGTGGAGTGTGCGGGGAGCCGAGAAGCCGGTCAGTGACCGCAGTCACAGGGGCCTGGATTCACTGCCCGTCGGCGTTCCGGTCGGCCTGCTTCTTCATCAGGTCGGCGTAGTACTCGGGGCGGGTCTCGCGGAGGTGGTCAGCCGAGGCGTTCCCTGTGAGCCAGGCCATGTCCATGGGGTAGACCTCGGGGTCGAAGATCACCAGGTACCAGTGCCAGACCAGGATGGAGAGGGTGGCCAGGATGGCTTCATACCAGTGGGCCGCGGTGGCCGCGTCCATCACCCAGATGGGGAAGTACTTCAGGCTGTAGTTCTGCGCCCAGAGCAGCAGGCCCGTCACAGCCATCACGACCGTGCCCCACATGAAGGCCCAGTACTCCATCTTCTCGGCGTAGCCGAACATGCCGAAGGTGGGCCGCTTGTCGATGAGGCCGAGGTTGTAGCGTAGGGCGTTCGCGATGTCCTTGGCGTCCTGCCAGCCCGGCAGAAGCTCCTTCACGATCACCCGGTCGCGCTTGTTCATGATCAGGTGGACGACATGCAGGCCCGTGGCGGCCATCATCACGATCGCGGCGATGCGGTGAATCCAGGCGCGGACGAGGCCGGCGCCATTCATGGCCAGCACCTTCACCCAGCCCGCTTCGGGGAACTTGAGGGCGAAGCCCGTGATGACCAGCAGGATGAAGCTGACCATGACCATGCCGTGGGTGATGCGGAACATCTTGTTCATGCGGGGCAGCTGTTCGCCCGTGCCGTGGTGGGGCTTGCGGCGCCGCAGCTTGGCCAGGTAGTCGAGGCCGTTGTGGAACAGCATGAAGCCGATGGTCATCGGGATGAGGGCGTAGTAGGCCCAGCGGATCCACTTCACGGAGACGTGCTCAATGCCGCCCGCCATGCGCACGTGGACCTTGCCCTGGGTGATCTTGTTGCCCACGCCCGGGTGGCACTGGCCGCAGGTCTGCTTGAGGTTCGCGGGGTTCACGGTGGAGCGGATGTCGGCGGAGGGGAGGATGTTGTGCACGCCGTGGCAGGAGGCGCAGTTGGCGGCGCGCTTCTGGCCGCCGCGGATCGCGAGGCCGTGGAAGCTGTCCTGGAAGGCCGGCACCTTGTCGCCGAAGCTGTAGCGGGAATCCAGGCGCTCATCGCCATGGCAGCGGCCACAGGTCACGGTGGACACCCGGGCGGCGTTCACCAGAGAGCCGGGCTCAGAAGGCGCCAGGATGGCGTGCTCCCCGTGACAGCCGGTGCAGGTGGGGGAATCCTTGGAGCCGCGCTTCACGGCCAGGCCGTGGACGCTGTCGGCGTAGACGGTCTGCACGTCGTTGTGGCAGATGCCGCAGGTCTCCGCCACGTTCATGCGGTTCACCCGGGCCTTGGGATCCTGGGAGGCGAGGATGTCATGGCTGCCGTGGCAGTCGGAGCAGGAGGGCGCGGAGGTGTTGCCCTTGGCCACGGCCCGGCCATGCACGCTCAGGCGGTAGGCCTCCACCGGCTTGGCGAAGGGGATCTTGTGCTTGGCGAGGAAATCCGGGTTGGAGTGGCAGGCGCCGCAGGTGTCGGCCAGGTTCTGCTTGGCCACCTTGGAGGCGGGGTTGCTGGCGCCGAGGATGACGTGCGGCGAGCCGTGGCAGGAGGCGCAGGTCGCGGCGTCGGTCATGCCGTTCTGCTTCGCGATGCCATGGACGCTCTTGCCGTAGGCCTTGACCTGGTCTTCATGGCAGGAGGCGCACTTCACCGGGGCCGGCTTGCCGGTGTGGGGCAGCCTCGTGATGCTGCTGTGACACCCGACGCAGCCCATGTCGGCATGCTTGGAGGCCTGGAAGGCCGCCAGATCCACCTCGTGACAGTTGACGCAGTCCTGCGCGCTCGGCGGGGCCGCGGCGAGCACGACAGAGAACAAGGCGGCGAGCAGCAGACGCATAACAACCTCACAAGTCCTCTATACCCTATCGCGACTTGACAGGAAGGTGTGACGTCCGGGTGAGCTCTGGTGATCTGGATCACGACATCCAGTTTTCACCGAGTCCCCGTGCCCTCTGCGCTGGGCCGGAGGTGGGGGTCACTTGCCCTTGTAGTCCTTGAGCCAGGCCAGATCCACCTCGGCGGCCTTGTGGCTGGCCTTGGCCGAGAGCAGGAATTTGCCCCGCTCAGTCATCTCCCCGCCCTTCTTGGGGGGCAGGACAGCGTGGCAGGCCTTGCAGTCCTTGATCTCGGCAAAACCCAGCGCCTGGGCCTTCTTCACGAAGGGCAGCTTGGCCTGGGCCGACAGACCGGCGAGGACGAATACCAGAAGGACGGAAGACCAGCGCGGCATGGGGGCTCCTGTTCCAGTGAAGGGGGTGGCACAGGATGGCATGCCCCAGCATGAACCACCATCGGGTCGGGCATGAAAAAAGAACGCCAGGGGGAGGACCCGCCTGGCGTTCTTCCCAATCCGTGAAACTGGATCACTTGCCCTTGTATTCCTTCAGCCAGGCGAGATCCACTTCGGCGGCCTTCTTCTTGGCCTTCATGTCGACGAGGAACTTGCCGCGCTCGGCGAGTTCTCCGCCCTTCTTGGCGACGCCCACGTGGCAGGCCTTGCAATCCTTGACTTCGGCGAAGCCGGCTTCCTGGGCCTTCTTGACCCACGGCATCTTGGCCTGGGCGGGAACGGCGAGGATCAGCGCCGCGGCGGCGATGAGGGTGGCGATGCGCATGGTGCCTCCTGGAACGGGTCCCGGAGGTTCCGGGACGTGTTGGGTCATGGCAGTGCAATAAGGGTACCCGGATTCCCCCCTCTCACAAGACCGGGGAGGTATTTTGTTGTCAGAGCACCAATTGCTCCTGGTATTCGCCGAAAACCCCGCGCATCGCGTCGCAGACTTCGCCCACGGTGGCCTCGGCCTTCACCGCCGCCAGAATGTAGGGCATCAGGTTGTCCGTGCCGGCGGCGGCGGCGCGGAGGTCGGCCAGGCGCGCCGCCGCGGCGGCCTGGTCGCGCCGGGCGCGCAGCTCCGCCACCTGCTGGCGCCGGGTCGCCCCCAGGGCCTCATCCACCCGCAGCAGGTCGGGCTTCGGTTCGCCGGTGACGGTGAAGCGGTTCACGCCCACCACCACCTGCTCGCCCTTCTCCACGCCCTTCTGATGCGCGTAGGCCGCGTTCTGGATCTCCCGCTGAGGGAAGCCCTTCTCGATGGCGCTCACCATGCCGCCCAGATCGTCCACCTTGGCCAGCAGGGCCACGGCCCGGGCCTCCAGCTCGTCGGTGAGGGACTCCACGAAGTAGCTGCCGGCGAAGGGATCCACCACGTCGGCCACGCGGGATTCGTAGGCGAGGATCTGCTGTGTCCTCAGCGCGATGCGGGCGCTCTGCTCCGTCGGCAGGGCCAGGGCCTCGTCGCGGCTGTTGGTGTGCAGGCTTTGCGTGCCGCCGCACACGGCCGCCATGGCCTGCACGGTGGTGCGCACGATGTTGTTGTCCGGCTGCTGGGCCGTGAGCGTGCTGCCCGCGGTCTGCGTGTGGAAACGCAACATCTGGCTTTTTGCATCGGTCGTCTTGAAACGCTCCTTCATGATCCGGGCCCAGAGGCGGCGGGCGGCGCGGAACTTGGCCACCTCCTCGAAGAACTGGTTGTGGGCGTTGAAGAAGAAGCTGAGCCGCGGGGCGAAGGATTCCAGGCTCAGGCCGGCATCCAGCGCCGCCTGCACGTAGGCGATGCCGTCCCCGAGGGTGAACGCAATCTCCTGGGCCGCGGTGCAGCCCGCCTCGCGGATGTGGTAGCCCGAGATCGAGATGGTGTTCCAATTCGGCACCTGCTCTGCGCAGAAGGCGAAAATGTCGGTGATGAGGCGCAGGCTCTGGCGCGGCGGGAAGATGTAGGTGCCCCGCGCCATGTACTCCTTGAGGATGTCGTTCTGGATGGTGCCGCTCACCTTGGTCCAGGGCACGCCCTGCTCTTCGGCCACCGCCAGGTAGAGGGCGAGGAGCACGGAGGCCGGGGCGTTGATGGTCATGCTGGTGCTGACCTGGTCCAGCGGAATGTCGCGGAACAGCGTGCGCATGTCATGGATGGAGCTGATGCTCACACCCACCTTGCCCACCTCGCCCAGGGCCATGTCGTGGTCCGGATCCATGCCGATCTGCGTGGGCAGGTCGAAGGCCACGGACAGCCCCGTGGTGCCCTGCTCCAGCAGGTAGCGGTACCGCGCGTTGCTCTCCTCGGCGGTGGCAAATCCCGCGTACTGCCGCATCGTCCAGAGGCGACCGCGGTAGCCCGTGGGCTGCACGTGGCGCGTGAACGGGAAGGAACCGGGCGCGCCGAGATCTTTCAGCGGATCGTGCCCAGCGAGATCCGCTGGCGTATAGCTGTTCTTCAGGGGGATGCCCGAGCTGGTCTCGAAGGCGCGCTCGCGCAGCTTGGCGGGATCCTCCTTCACCGTGAGCTGGGCGCGCACCTGCTCCAGGAAATCCTTCTGGTACATGAAACCTCCGAGACATTCCACCTTATCGCCCAGGCCAAGGGGGACGCTACACTGGCCCTCCCCACAAACCATCCCGATTTGAAGAGTCGCCCATGCCGCTGCCGCCTCCGCCTCCAGCCATCAAGCTCCTCGTCGGCGCCGACCTGTGGACCGCCCAGGGCCCGCAGCCGGGTCAGGCCGTCGCCATCCGGAAGGGAAAGATCCTCGCCGTGGGTCCGGTGGAAACCCTGGCCAAGGCCCATCCCAAGGCCCAGCGCGTCGAGCTTCCCGGCGGCACCCTGCTGCCGGGGCTCATCGAAGGCCATGCCCACGTGGCCGGCCTGGGCGCCCTGGCCCAGCAGGTGGACCTGACCGGCCTCGAGAGCCTGCCCGCGACGACCCAGAAACTCCGCGCCTGGACCTCCTCCCATCCGAAGGGCTGGCTCGTGGGGCGCGGCTGGGATCAGAACCGCTGGCCCGGCCAGGCCTTCCCCCGGGCCGTGGACCTGGACGCCTTCACGGGCTCCCGTCCCGCCTTTCTCCAGCGGGTGGACGGCCACGCCGCCTGGGTGAACACTGCTGCCCTCGCCAAGGCCGGCATCGGCCCGAGCACCCCGGATCCCGAGGGTGGACGCATCCTCAAGGATGCCCAGGGACGGCCCACCGGCATCCTCCTCGACACCGCCGTGGACCTGGTGGCCAAGCTCCTGCCCCGCCCCTCGGACAGCGACCTGGATGCCCAGCTGAAGACCGGGCTCCTGGCCCTTCGGACCGAAGGCTTCACCGCCGTGGCCGACATGGGCGTGGGCCCCCGGGAGCTGGCCGCCTACCGGCGCCTGGCCGCCGCCGGCACCCTGCCCATCCGCGTGTTCGCCTACCTGAACCACGACCACGCCCTCATGCTGCGCGAGCTGAAGGCCCCTCGGGCGAAGCAGCTCTCCTTCCTGCAGGTGCAGGGCGTGAAGTTCTACCTGGATGGCGCCCTCGGCAGCCGCGGCGCCCGCCTGCTGGCTCCCTACGCCGATGAGCCGGCCACGTCGGGCCTGTGGGTCACCGATCCCATCAAGGTGGGCCAGGACGCCGCCATCACCCTGCGCGCCGGCTACCAGCCCGCCATCCACGCCATCGGCGACGCGGCCAACCACGTCGCCCTGGAACTGCTGGCGAAGGCCCTGAAAAAGGGCCGGGGCGGCCTGCCGCCCCGGATCGAGCACGCGCAGATCGTCACCGCCGACGACGCCGCCCAGTTCGGCCGTCTCGGCGTGGTCGCCAGCGTGCAGCCCGTGCACTGCACCTCGGACCACAGCTGGACGCCCGCGCGGCTGGGGCCCCAGCGCGTGAACGAAGCCTTCCCCTGGCGCGCCTTCCTCAACGGGGGCGCCCTGCTCGCCTTCGGCAGCGACGCGCCGGTGGAGGAGCCCAACCCCTTCGCGGGCCTCGCGGCCGCGGAGACCCGGCAGGACGCCCACGGCAACCCGCCCGGCGGCTTCCTGCCGGATCAGCGCCTCACCCGCCTCGAGGCCGTCCGCGCCTACACCGCCGGCAACGCCCAGGCCCTGGGCCGGGCCAAGGACCTGGGCACCCTCGAGAAGGGGGCCGTGGCCGACCTGCTGTGGGTGCAGGCGCCCCTCGGCGGCCTCAGCCCCGAGGCCCTGCGGAAGGTCCGGCCCGGGCGCCTCTGGGTGAACGGCGTGGAGGTCCCCCTGGCACACTAGAGCCATGAACCTCCGCCCCTCCTCCCCCATGCTCGCGCCCTCCCTCCTCTCGGCGGATTTCACGCGGCTGGGCGAGGAACTCCGGATGATCGAGACCGCCGGCGCCCAGGTGGTGCATGTGGACGTCATGGACGGCCGCTTCGTGCCAAACATCACCATCGGCCTGCCGGTGGTGGAGAGCCTGCGGAAGGCCACCAGCCTGCCCCTCGATTGCCACCTCATGATCGTGGAGCCGCTCCGGTACGCCGCCGAGTTCGTCAAGGCGGGCGCCGACTGGGTGAGCATCCATCAGGAAGCCGATCCCCATCTCCACCGCACCCTGGCGGCCATCCGCCAGGCAGGCGGGAAGGCCGGGGTGGTGCTCAATCCCGGCACACCGGTGGAGACGCTCGTGGATCTCGTCGGCGACTTCGACTTCGTGCTGCTCATGAGCGTGAACCCAGGCTTTGGCGGCCAGAGCTTCATCCCCCGGGTGCTCGACAAGGTGAAGCGGCTCGACGCCCTGCGCAGCGAGCGCGGCGTGCCCTTCTTCATCCAGGTGGACGGCGGCGTGGGCATGAAGAACGCCGCGGACCTCACCCGCGCCGGCGCCGACAGCCTCGTGGCGGGGAACGCCGTGTTCAAGGCCGAGCATCCCGCCCTTGCCGTGTCCGGCCTGCTCGACGAAATGCGGAAGGGCCGCGGATGAGGTTCGACCTGGACCGCTACAACCGGGTCGTCTGGGGCCTCCTCGGAACCCTCGCGCTCATCGGCCTGGCGCTCCTGCTCGTCACCGGGGCGGTCTCCCTCTGGCCCAGCCGGCACCTGGCCGGGACCATCCCGACCCAGGGCGCCCCCGACCAGCCGGGTCCGGACCTCCCGGCGCCGTCCCTGCGCCTCGGCCTGCCTGAGCCGGTTCCGGGGACGGAGTTCGTCCTCATCCCCGTCGAGGCCCTGGTGGACGGCCGGCGCGGCGGGGGCGGCGGCTTCAGCGGGTATTCGAAAGGCGAATCCGGCGCGCCGCTCTTCAACATGGTCTTCCTGAACACCCGTACCCGGACCACCCACGCGCTCCTGGCCCGGAAAGCCCTCATCACCCGCTACGAGGTGCTCGAAGATGGCCACGGGAACGCCGCCAAGGCCGCGGCCTTGGTGCTGCGGGTGGTCGATGCCGACACGAACCGCAACGGCCGGCTGGATGACGAGGATGCCGAGAAGGTCTACCTCTGCGACCCGTCCGGCAAGGACCTGCGGGAGATTCTCCCCGCCGGCGCGATCTGCGAACGGTGGCAGTACGAGCCCGGCCGGCGCACGCTCTACCTCCTCACGCGGCCCCAGGGGGAGGCCCTTCACGGCGGTCCGAGGGATGTGCTCGCGGCGGCCCTGGGCAGCCGCCAGCCCGCGGAACCGCTCCTGCCGAAGGAACAGTCGGACAGCCTCCGGGCCCTCCTGCACCACTGATCGAGTCTGACTCAGCCGTGGCGGCCCAGCGCGAGCTTCGCCTCGCGCCGAAGGCGCTTGATCTGCCGCTCCCGCCGGAGCGCATCGGCCTTGGTGGCGCAGGCCTCGCGGTGGACCAGCTCCAGGGGCCCGCGGCCCCGGGTGTACTTGGCACCTTTGCCTTCCTGGTGCTGTTTCAGGCGGGCCTCCACATCCAGGGCGATCCCGCAGTAGAGCGTGCCGTCGCCGCAGCGGAGGAGGTAGACCCACCAGCTCAAGGCATCCGCCAGGAGGCCGGAAACGCCTCGTCGAGGATCTGTTCCGCCGTGGCGCCCTGGGTGGCCCGGAACCGGGCGGTGGCGAGGCAGAGGCCCGCGTTGTGGCCCCACCCGCGGCCCCGGAGCCGGAGGGCGCCGCCCGGTCCGACCTCGCCTTCGCAGGCGTTGCTGGGCCAGGTCGTCCACCCGAATCGGCGGCCCGCCGCCAGCCGCAGGGCCTCCACCGCGTAGGGCCCCGAGTCCCCCAGGCTGAGGCCGCGCTGGCCCTGCTTCAGCCCGGGCCGCACATCCCGCTTCAGGGCGGCCACCTTTGCGGCGTCGAGGGAACGCTCCCAGGTGGACCAGCGGTCTCCGGGCACCTCGACGGGGCTGCCCGCGTCGGCGGGGCCCGCGCCCCACACCTCCTGGGGGGAGAGTCCCCTTCCCCCGGCGGAGCCGGTGAAGAAGGCCCAGCGCGGATCCAGCGGCAGGGCCGGCGCCGACGCCGCGGCGGCGAGCGTCGCCTCCGAGGCCGCCCCGCGCACCACGGCGCAGTGGGTCAGGGGACACAGGGTGCCTCCGGGATGCTGGTGGCTGTGGCCCTCCAGCCACTGGCCGAGCACGGCGGCCAGGGCCCGCCGGGCCTCCACGGGCGCGTCGCCTCCCAGTTCCCCCTCGGTGGCCGCGGCGATCCAGGCTTTCCGGGAGGCGGTCCAGGCGACCCGCCAGCCGTGGACGGCGGCCTGCACCCGCACCGCGCCGCGGAGATCGCGAACGGGGAACCCCGGCGAAAACCGCACATGGCCGCGAAACCGCCACGACCTTCCGGCGCGGTGAGGCAGCCGCAGGCCATTGACGACCAAGGGCCCCCGCAGGCGTTCGGCGGGCCAGATCACCGTCACCTCCTCCGCCCCGGTGGCAGCCTCTTTCACCCACACCTCGGAAGGCCGGCTCCGCGCGTCGGGCGGCGGTGGCAAAGACCCACCCTTGAGCCAGGCCCGGAGCCACCGGTAGGCCCAGGCCTGCTCCCGGGTGGTGCCGCCCGCCAGGGCCCGGTCCAGGCGGTCCTGCAGGGCCCCGGCCGGGCGGCCCGCCTTGGGGCCCAGAGGCCGCCGATGCCCCTCCGCAAAGAGGCAGCGGGCCTCCTCCTCCCAGCGGCGAAGACCTTTGGCGGCCAGCCGGCGATGGGTCAGCTCGTGGCGAAGGATCGCGCCCAGATCGCGCCGCCGCAATTGCTCCCAGGGCCGCAGGTGGAGGGTGGTTCCCGTCCATTGCGCGGCCCGGCCCGGCGGCGCGCCGGTGGCCCGCTCGAAGGCGACCGCGTCCGGGTGGATCAGCACCGTCCATGCTCCCGGCGGCCAGGGTCCCTGCCCGGCCGTCGCCGCGAAGGCGGCTCGAAGCGCCTCCTCGACCGTGGGCCGAGCCCCGATGTCCCCGACCATCGTCGGTGGGGTGAAAGCCTGGGCAACCTGCACTGCGGGTGTTGCGAGCGTGGCGAGCGGAAGGAGCATCAACCCTTCAGCCCAAGGATCTCGCGGATGCGGACGAGGCCCTCCTGCTTCCCCCGGCCCCTGGGCAGGTGCAGCACCACGATGGCCTCGCCCTTGCCTCCGGCCACCCAGGCGCTGGTGGCGGTGGGGTCGCCAGGAACCGGGGCCGTGCCGGTCTTGAACCACCACTGCTCCTTGCCGAAGAGGGCGTTGAACTCAACCCAGGTGCCCGCCAGGAACCGCTTGCCGAAGGTCACCACCTCAGCCTTGTCGGGTTCCATGAGCCAGCGGAGGAAGGCCTCGGGACTGGTGCGCAGCAGGTCGCCATCGCCCACCCAGGCCGGCGTCAGCGGCGGCAGGGCATCCCCAGGCGGCAGGCGCCGGCCCAGGAAGGGCGCGAAGGTCTCTTCCATGCGGACCCTGGCCGCAGCTTCGCCATAGTCCTTCTTCCAATGGGTCTGGGCGTCGGCGATCCAGGCCAGGAAGGCGAGGTTGCAGCTCTCCTTCAGGGCGGTGCCCAGATCCACCCGACCGTGGCCCTCCCGGTTCCAGCAATGGAAGGCACCCTCCGTGCCGGTGCACTTGTACCGCACGCCCCGGCTGGCCCATTCGGAGCCTTCGAGCCGCATCCACACCAGCTTCGCGAGGCTGCCCATGGGCGCCTCCCGGCCGGCCTCGCCGTAGACCCGCACCTCGCCATCGCCCAGGGTGATGGCGAAGCCTTCGCCGGGTCGCAGGGCGGGCGACCTGGGGACCTCTGGCGCGGGCTGGATCGCCGGGAGACAGGTGGCCGCGAAGGCCAGCAGGAGGCCCCTAGGGTTCCACATCGAAGGTCCCCAGGGTGGTGGGGCCTGCGCCCGGCAGGATGAGACGTTCCCAGGTCCAGCGGCGTTCCTGGTCGGTGCCGCCATCCAGCACCGCCTCCACCCGGATGCGGGCCGGCTTTCCGCCACGCCAGCCGCCGGTCCACTTCAGCGTGTAGGTGCCGGGCGGTGGCGTGTCGTGGGTGTACTCGCCAGACCAGCGGAGCATGCCGCCGGAGGGCGTGCGGCGCCCGCCCTGAGCCAGGGCCCCGTCGGGCTCCATGACCTGGAGACTGCCCCCGGTGTATTCGTCGTTGGCCTGGATGCTGACGACGCGGAGCCGCGTCCGCGCGGTGGACACCCACCAGCTGCGGACGACCTTCAGCCCCGAGTCGGGTTCGAGGATCTCCAGGCGGTTCTCCCCGTTCTGGGCGGTGAGTTCGGTATTCAGGGTCGTGCCCACCCGGGTGGACCAGGTGAGCGTCGTGCCGTTGAACCAGACCCTCAGGGTGCGCTGGCGCCAGGCCTGGCGCGCCGCCTCGGCCTCCCGCTGGAGCCGCTCCTGCCGCAGCTGTTCGGCGGTGCGGGTGTCCTCCGTGCGGCCGTCCTCGCCGTCGCCGTCGTAGTCGCCTTCGTCGTAGCGCGGCGCCGCCTCGTCCTTCGGCGGGTTCGGATCCTTCGGGTCCACCAGCTTGATGCGCAGGTTCACCGCGCGGTCGCTGGACCAGCCGCCGAGGGCGGGTGAGACCTCCATCCGCCAGGCCTTCAGGTCCGGCACATAGGCGACGGCCGGCGGCTTCGCAGGCTTCGACGAGGGTGCCTTCTGGGCCACGAGCCCCGTGGCCGCCAGCAGCAGGATCGGCATCATCCAGCGGTTCATCGCGCACCCCCGTCCTGCACCTTCAGGTCCAGCCCGTCGCTGGTGACCCACTGCCCTTCGTTCGACATGAGGCTCAGTTTCGCCGGGCGCAGCCGGTAGGTGCCCGCCATGCCGGCGCGGAGCAGGATGCGCACGGTGTGGGTGCTCCAGCTCCAGGTGCGGTGGAACAGGAAGGTCACCTTGTCCGAATGGACTTCGACGCGGGGCTTCGTCCAGACATCGGAACTGCCCTCCTCCGTGAAAGCCTTGCCCTCGAGCACGAAGCCCTCGAGCTTCACGGTGGGGTTGAGCCCACCCGGAATGGGCACCTCGAGCATCACGTAGTCCGCGTCGCGGTCGGTGCGGAACTGCACCTCCATCCAGGCCTCGTCGCCGGCCTTCAGGGTTCCGGTCCAGGGCTGGCGGATCCAGCCCTGGCGGGCATTGCCCGTCTCCTGGGGCGTCCGCAGCTTCCACAGATGGCGGGTCACCGACAGGCGGAGCGCCGAGGAGGCGTCGGCCTTGGCCACGCCCGCCGCGCTGCCGGGCACCTGGTAAGCGTAGGTCCAGACCAACAGGCCCCGGCCGCTGGCCGTGACCGTCACGGGTTTCGGCTCCGTCATCAGGTGGCCGCCGGCCCGGGGTTCCCGGGCATTCCAGCGCCGCGCCTCGGGCCGCTCCTTGAACTCGAAGGAGGGACCGCCCTGCACCGCCGCCTGGATGGCCAGGGGCCCCCAGTCCAGCTTGCGGGTCTTCATGAGGTAGGGGAGCAGCTCCACGATCTGCGAGGTGCTCCAGGTGGAATACCAGCCGTAGCCGCGGTACTCGGAGGCGAGGAAGGTCTCCCCCTGGCGGATCAGCGGGGACTGCGGCCGTGCCAGGCAGAGGGCCTTCAGGGCCATCACCGTGGGCACCACGTCGCCCGAGGCGTAGCTCCACCAGTCCTCCCGGCGGCCCTCCCAGCGGGCCAGTCCGCCCTTCAGCACCGCGCGCTGCTCCAGCCGCTCGGCCAGGGCCGCAGCTTTGGGATGCCGGACCTGGGCGGCCGCGAGGGCCGTCATGGCCAGCACGTGGTTGCCACTCCAGGCGCCCTTCAGCACCTTGTCCGCGGCGCTGTCCACCAGCCCCGCGACGGGTTCTCCCGTCTGGGCCAGCGACAGGAGCAGGAAGGCCGCGTCGGCCTGGGGGTCCGCGCTGCGGCCCAGGCCGCCCTGGCCGGAGGCCTGGTCGGCTTGGCGGGCCACCTGCTGGAACAGGCTCATGGCGGCCTGGCGGCCGCGGCGGTAGACGCCCTCGTCCACGGCGTAGCCCAGGCGCTTCATGGTCGCGAAACTCTGAATGGCGTAGCCCGTGGTGTGGGGATTGGCGTCCAGGCCGAAGTCCCCGGGCGCGTACCAGCCCCAGCCGCCGTTGGGCTGCTGATAGCCGTAGACCTTGAACACGCCGTTGCGGATGTTGCGGTCCAGGTCCGTGAGCTTCTTCCAATCCAGGTCGGGCATGGCGCCCTGCTTCACCAGGTCGGCCACCAGCAGGTTGGGCACGAAGCTCGATAGGGTCTGCTCCACGCAGCCGTACGGATACCCGATGAGGTAGGGCAGCGAAGGCGCCGCCAGGTGTTCGAGGTTGCCCACGGGCGTGAGCACCAGGCTCGCCTCGCCCTTGGCGCCGGGCGGCACGGGGACCGTGAAGGTCTGGGCCCCGCCGTCCAGCACCACGGAGCCGGACATGGAGGCCGGCACCAACTGGTCGAGCACGGTGATGCGTTGGCGCTCGGCGTCCTTCAGGCCGCCGCCCTCGACACGGGCCGTCACCGTGAGGGGTCCGGTCTTGTCGGAGAAGAGCGGCAGGGCGAAGCGGAACTCGCCCTGGTCCGGCAGATTGAAGGCGCCCTCGGGCGAACCCGCGAGGCGCCCGTTCTGCACCTCGAGGCGGACCTTCCCCTGGATGGGCTGGCCCGAGAGGTTGCGCACCAGGGCGATGGCCCGGGCCTCCTCGCCCACGCTGAGGGTGCGCGGCAGGGTGAGGGCCACCTGCAGGGGCTTGGAGGCGGGCTTGGAAGCCCGTCCCACGCCCACCTTCGTGTCGGCCGTCACCGCCGTGGCGGTGGCACGCCAGGCGGTGAGGTTGTCCGGCAGCACCAGGTCCACGCTGGCTTTCCCGTCGCGGCCCGCGGCCACGAAGGGCGCCCAGTGGGCCGTGTCCTTGAAGTTCTGGCGCACCTTGTCGTCGTCATCGGCCTTGAACTCGCCGCGCTTCGTCTGCTTGAGGCTCCACACGGGCCGCTGCCGGCGCAGCAAGTCGTGGAAGCTCCAATCGGTGGAGCCCGAGCGCAGCACGCCGTGACGGCGCGTGGGGTGGAAGAAGCGCACGGGATCCGGGTGCAGCTCCTGGCTCAGGGCGTAGATGGCCTCGTCCACCACGCCCACGCTGAGGTCGGCTGGCGTCGGGCGTCCGGTGGCATCCTTCACTTCCACGGACACCTTCATGGGCTGGCCGGGCTGGTACCGCTCCTTGTCCGTGGTCACCGCCACCTGCAGGCGGCGGTCCCGCTTCGGCACGCGGAGGGGCACTTCCACCATCTGGCGGCGGCCCTCCGCCACGATCTCGAACACGGCCCACACGTTGGGCTGCATGGCCGCGGTCACGGGGATGTCCACCAGGGCGGTGGTGCCCTGCACCAGGCGCGTCTGCCGCTGGCCCAGGACTTCGTGCTCGAGGGCCCAGTGCAGCGTGAGCTTGGGCCGGGGCAGCTGCACGAGCACTCGGGCGGTGTCGCCGGGCTGGTATTCGGGCTTGTCCGCCGCGGCGCGGAGATCCGGCACGGCCGGCAGGGGCGTCCCTTCGGCGGCCACGGTGATCTGGCGCTGGGCCGTCACGGGCCTGCCTTTCGAGTCCTTCGCCTCGGCCACCAGCAGGAAGGCCCCGCCTTCGGGAATGGTCAGCATGGCCTGGGGGCCCGGGGCCGAGGCCACGGTCTCGCCGGGCTTGAGGGCGTTGGGACGGGACCACCACCAGGCGCTGTCCTTCTGGGCCACGATACGGGCCGCCCGGAGGCCGATGGCCACGCCCGGAACCTCCTTCCCGTCGAGGTCGAGGGCCCGCGCCGTCACCTGGAAAGGCTTCCCGGGCAGGGCCACCTGCCGGTCGGCGGCGATCATCAGCACCATGTCTCCCGCGGCGGCGCGCACCTGGGCCTGGCCGCTGTTGCGCTGGCCCGAGGCATCGGCCACCTTCACGACCATGCGCCACAGCCCGTCGCTTTCGGCCTTGAAGACGGGCAGATCGGCCTGACCCTCGTCGTCCAGGTCCAGCTGGCCGCTTTCCATCAGCTCCGGGGCCGGGCCGGAGTCCTCGTCATCCCAGATCCAGCGGGCCTTGGGCGGCACCACCTTGTAGAGGAACCAGTCGGCCTTGGCGCCCCGCACCGCGGCGCCGTAGAAGTAGCGGGCGTTCGCGTGGAAATTCAGCGCGTCGCCCAGACCCACCTTGGTCTTCTCGGTGGTCACCTTCACCTCGAAGGCGGGCTTCACGAACTGCTCGACCTTGAACTCCGCCTGGCCCGGCCCCTGGGGCCCCTGGAACACCACCCGGTAAAGGCCCAGGCGGCCCGCGCCCGGCAGATTGAACTGCGCGGCGTACGTGCCGGTTTCGGCGTTCAGCAGCTTCGCCTGGCCCTCGGTGACCTTCGTGTCCTCGGGATCGAGCACGGTGAAAGGTAGCGCCTGGGTCCCGCTGGCCACGCGGTTCTCGCCATCCTCCACGCGCCGGAGGATGGCCTTCACGAACACCTCCTGGCCGGGGCGGTAGAGGGGCCGCTCCGTGAAGGCGTAGAGCCGCTGGCGCACCGCGGCCGCGCTCTGCCCTTCGCTGGCGAGGATGGCGAAGCTGGCGCCGCTCCGGGCCACCACCACCCGCCGCACGCCGGGCGCGGCGGGCGATTCAGCCCGGCCGGCGCCGTCGAAGGTCAGCGCCTGGGCCTTGGCGCCTTCCAGCAGCTGGCCGGCGACACCCGCCCGGGGCGAGCCGTCGCGGGCATCCACCGCCTGCAGGCGGAGGCGCCCGCCATCCTGTTCGGAGAGCAGGGCGAGGTCCGTCACGAGCCAAGGCACGTAGGCCGCGTCGCTGCCGCGCAGCACTTCCACCAGGTAGAGGCCCGCGGCCTGGGCCGGCAGCTCCACGCGGCTGAGGAACCCGTCGTCGCCGGATTCGTCGTCTTCATGGCCCCGCTTGCCGGTGATGTCCTCCTTGATCCTGGGCACGATCTCAGTGACGAAGGTGATGCCCGGCTGACCTTCCAGCGGCAGCGCGGAACCCTCCCGGACCCTGCCGGGACTGGTGCGGGCGGAGGTGAGCCGGTCGGTCTGCTTGGCCGCGTCGCGCAGCACCTGGCTGGCGGTGCGGTGGACCGTCACGAAGGCCCGCCGACCGCCCCAGAGCACCGCCTCCCGCAGCACGTCGAGGGGATCCTGGGCGCCCCGGGCGCCTTCGGCCACGGCGTTGCCGCGGTCCAGGATGATTTTCTTCAGGAAGGCGTCGGGATCCTCCACCCGGTAGAGGCGGATGCGGGCCTCGGCGGGGATGGGCCCCGCCGCCTCCAGTTGCCCCGCCTTGCCGGGCAGGGTGGGACGGAGCGTGGCGAAGGCGCCGGTCCAGCCGCCTTCGCGCCAGGGCGCCTCGGCGCCCCGCTTCTGGGCCGTGCCCTGGGTGGGCAGCAGGAGGAGCGCGGGCAGGAGGAGGGTGACGAAGGAACGGAACCAGCGCATGTCAGGACCTGGGAGTGGAAGGTTCGAAGGAATCGCCCGCCAGCAGGCGCCAGCGGTAGAGGCCGAGGAAGGCGGGGTTCTCGGGCACGGGGCGGAAATCGGGGTCGGGATGGTGGAGCAGGTCGTCCAGACGGGCCCGGCGCACCTCGCCGGGCTGGCGGGTCGCGCCGGCGCCTTCGGGGCCGGTGTGGTAGAGCAGCATGGGCGCGCTGTCCACGTCGGGACGCACGAAGGCCATGGCGTGGTCCGGCTGAAGTCGGGCCCCCCCTCGGGCGAAGAAGATCAGGTCGCCGGGACGGGCGAGCTGGAGGTCGCGCCCCAGCGGCACGCAGGACAGCCGCCGGAGGAAGGCCCCCTTGGCGAAGGCCTGGGGTCCGTCGGGCGTCGGGAAGCCCCGCCGCCACGCGGCTGCGAAGGAGGGAGACGGGTCCTGTCCCGCGGGCCCGGTGGTGAAGGCCACGCGAGCGCGCCAGGCTTCGGTGTGGGGCGCGAGGGCCTCACGGAAGGCGAAGCGGAGCAGCCCCGCGCAGTCCCGCTGTTCCGGTTCCCAGGCGGGGCTCAGGGCTTCCGCCTGCTGCTCGAGGATGGCCACGAACCACGCCCGGAACGCCTCGCGGTCGCCCTCTTCGGCCAAGGCCGAGGGTCTGACGGCCACCGTAGGTTGAATGGACAGTGACTGTCTGAAATGGGGCCAGGCGGTGACCACGGCCTCGGTGGGCCGGTCCACCGTCAGGAAGAAACCCTCCGCCGCGCCACCCCAGGCCGGCGGTCCTGACAACGCCACGCCCCAGCCAGGCCGCTTCCAGCCCGCGAGGCTGCGGCTGTCCACGCGAACCACCTGCACCGGGTTCGCAGGATCCGACGTCAGGCTGACCCGGTGCCGGACCGGCGCCAGGGTCGCGAAGGCGGCGGCGGCCAGGGCCCCGGCCGCAGCCATGGCGCGCCAGGGGGTCATCGCGGACGTCCCTCCAGGCCGCCCGCCGTCCAGTTCCACTCGATCCGCACAGGCCCCAGGGCCTTCACGGCGCCCAGGAAGGGCCCCAGGCTGAAGGCCAGCTCTCCGGCGGCCTCGTCGGCGCTGGTGGTCTCGCCGATCCACCAGCCGCTGCCGGTGCGGCTGCGGAGGAAGGCCAGGAGGAGGTTCTCCAGTTCCTTGGAGGCTCGGGCGCCATCCAGTTCCATGCGGCCCCAGGCCCGGGACTCGCTGTCCGCGAGGGTGGGCGCCTGGCCCTGCAGCCCCGCGGAGACGGCCTTCACGGCCGCCTCGTCGGTGCCCAGCACCAGGGTGTCGGCCACCAAGGTCCAGGCGGGCCGGAAGGCCTGGGCGGTCATGACCCGGTGGATTTCCGAAGCCCCGAAGGCCTGCTTCTGGTTCTGTCCCTTGAACAGGCGCGGCAGCAGCTTCTTGAGGAGGTTCTCCACCTGCAGGCGCTTGGCGCCCTGGATGGGCAGCGCCAAAGCCAGGCTGGGGGCCATGCCCGGCTCCCCGAACCCGCCGAACGCGACGATCTTGCCGTCGCGCTGGGCCTGCATGGCGCGCCAGGGATCCTCGCGCCGCAGGCGGGCCAGTTCGGCGAGGGAGGCCTGCTCCACGGGGGAGAGGGCCGGAGCGCCCACCCAGCCGTTCCACAGCAGGGCCGCGCCCCGGAGGTCCAGACAGGCCTGCAGGGCCGCGGCGTCCTGCCGCAGCGCGGTCCGCTGGCGCTGGCGATCCTGGGCGCGTCCCACCGCCTCCTGGTACGCCTTCATCTGCGTGGGCGTGAGGGCCTGGCCGCCATTGGCGAACTCGGGCATCTGGGGCACCTTGAAGGCGGTGTCGTCGTCCACCCGGAGGAGGGCGTCCACCAGCTTCTCCGTGGGGCCTGCGCCCAGGGACAGGGTCAGCGCGCCGGTCCGGGGCGCGGCCTTGGCCACGAAGGGGTTGGGCCAGGTGCCCTGCTGGGTTCCGGCCAGACGGCGGCGGAGCGCCTGGTTCTCAAAGGCGGCGTCGGCGCCGATGCGGGGCGCGATCCAGAACGAAAGCTCCGTGTCGGGGGCCATGGCGGAGAGGGCCACCCGCGCCCACTCCTGGCGTTCGCGCAGCATGGGCGCGGCCCCCGGGAACAGCAGGGCGCGCAGCGGGGCTTCGCGGTCGCTGATCCAGGTGCCCTCGGCCTTCTGGATGAGGTGAAAGACGCCGCCCGCGCCGCGCAGCTGCTGCACGTCGGTGCTGCCGCCGGCCCCCTTCCAGGTCACCACCCGGGACCGGGCGCCGGAGCTCATGGGATTGAGCTTGAGCAGGGCCATCATCAGCTGCGTGCGGGCCGGGAGATCTCCGGGAATGAAGACGAGGGTGCCTTGCAGGCCGCGGCTGCCATCCCGGTCCGCGCCGCCGCCGTAGTGCAGCACCCAGGCCTCGCGCTGGGCGAGGGGTTCCAGGGCGGGGGAGGCCTGCTTCAGCCACGGTTCCAGGTGCCGCACCATGAAGCCCGCGCGACTGCTCTGGGCCAGGGCCGTGACCACGCCGGCATCCTGTCCGCCGGTGTCCTGGCCGCCCCGGCCGCCCGCGAGGGCGACGAGCCGTTCGAGGCCGGGCCGCAGCTGCTTCAGGTGGATGAGCGCCCCGGGCTGAGCCGCCAGGTCCAGTCCCTTGGGCAGCGCTGCCTGGCCGGTCTGGGTGAAGAGGGCCGGGCTGGGAATCCACTGGAAGCGCCAGCCGCCCTTGTCCAGGTGCAGGCCCAGTCCGTGGGTCCAGGGTCGGTCCACCCGGTCGGGAGAGCCCAGGTAGGCGAGGGGATCCACGCCACCCTGCCGGTACCCGCGCTGGTAGAGGAAGTGCGCCGCCTCGGCGCCGCCCCGCTCCAGGGCGGTGTCGGCCCAGGTTCCCACGGGCCACGCGCTCAGGGCCCACAAAGCAGCCCGGCGGTCCCCGGGGTTGCGCAGGCGCGACAGGGCCTCCGCCCGCTGATCATCAGAGCTGGACTGCTCCCACTTCTTCCCCGTCCAGCTCTGGTTCCCGCGGGCATCGTAGTGGTAGACCGACCAGGCGCGGACCTGCTCCTGGGCCCAGGCCGGCACCTGGGCATGGGCCGGAAGCACCAGGGCCAGCCCCGCCACGACCGACACACACCGGCTCCAGGCGATGTTTCGCATCCAATTCCCCCTGCCCCGCACTGGACCCTCCGATGTGGAGCGATCCTATCAAGCCGGTCCCCCTGCGCAAGGCATCCAGCTGTGATTTTTTCTGCCTTCGTCCCTGGCAGACTGGTTCCATGTCCGAAGCCCAGCCAAACCGCCGCCTGCTCCACAACCTCCGGGGCGTCCTGACGCCGGACCCCAAGGGGACCTGGGCCGTGGACCGCATCCCGGACGCGGCTCTGGCCGTGGAGAACGGCCGCGTGGCCTGGCTGGGCCCCGCGGCGGACCTGCCCGCCGCCTGGTCGGAGGCGCCCAGGATCGACGGCCGCGGCGCCTGGGCGACGCCGGGCTTCGTGGATCCGCACACCCACCTGCTCTTCGGCGGCAACCGCTCGGGCGAGTTCAACCGGCGCCTGCACGGCGCCAGCTATCAGCAGGTGGCCGCCGAGGGCGGCGGCATCCGCGAGACCGTCCGGGCCACCCGTCTCGCGCCAGTGGCGGAGCTGGTCGCCACCGGGGAGGCCCGCCTGCGCGCGTTCCGCGAGCGGGGCGTGGTGCACCTCGAGTGCAAGACCGGCTACGGCCTCGAGCTGGAGGCGGAATCCCGCCTCACGGCCGCCTACGCCGAGCTGAAGCGCCGCGGCTGGAGCCTCGACGTGACGCTGCTGCCGGCCCACGACCTGGCCCCGGAGTTCAACGGCGACGTGGAAGCCAACGCCCGGGCCGTGGCCGAGGCATGGCTGCCGGAGCTGGTGCGTCGCCACCCCGGCGTGGCGCGCTTCTGCGACGTGTTCGTGGAGACGGGCGTCTTCAGCGCCGACCAGGGCCGCCGCATCTTCGAGGCCGGGAAGCGACTGGGGCTCGTGCCTCGGGTGCACGCCGACGAACTCACCTGGACCGGTGGCGCGGAACTGGCCGCAGAACTGGGCGCCTCCAGCGCCGACCACCTGATGTTCTGCAGCGAGGCCGGCATGAAGGCCATGGCTGCGGCCGATGTCACGCCCGTACTGCTGCCGGGGACCACGCTCTTCCTGGGCATGCGGGACTGGGCCCCGGCCCGGAAGATGATCGAAGCCGGCTGCCGCGTGGCCCTGGCCACGGACTTCAACCCAGGCTCCTGCCCCTGCCTGGATCCGCTCACCATCCTCCGCCTGGGCTGCCTGCAGCTGCGCATGACCTTCGAGGAGGCCTTCACCGCCATGACCCTCCACGCCGCGCGGAGCCTGCGCCACGCAGACCTGGGCCACCTCCATCCCGGCGCCCGCGCCGAGGTGCTGCTCTGGGACGTGGAGGAGATGCTCGAACTCATCTACTGGGTGGGTGAGCCGTTCCGGCCGAGGCTGCTTACCGCTTGAGAACGATCGTTAAACCGCAGATGACGCAGATTTGCGCAGATGAAAACAAGGAAATCCTTCACTAAAACGAAGCCCCGGGCCGATTCCCGGGGCTTCTCCTGCGAGTGCTCGGCGGCCTACTGTTCAGCGTGCCTTGAGGCCTCCTGCACGATGTGATAGATCCGTTCCTTCGCGCGCAGCTTGGTCTTCTTCAGCTCCACCTCTTCGAGGGATTCCTTGGCTGAGAGGCTGGGCTTCTTCTGGAGATCACCGAGCCGCGAGTCGGCGGCCTTGTGTTCTTCCATGAGCTTTCGGAATTCGAAATGCTCTTTCATCAGGCGCTCCTGAAGGTCTGGGCGCAGGAAATCCATGATTCCTCCATGCCATGGCGGGTCCGGTGCGGGGCCCGCGGGTGATCGGGTGGCCCAAGGTTAGGACCAGCCCATGGGGCGTCAAGGCCTATTCCGGTTGATCCCTGAACCCACCTGGACTCCCGTACTTCCGTGCAAAGCTCTCCCCATGGCCCTCCTTCTTGACGACCTCTGCCTCCATCGGACGGATGGGGTGCGCCTGCTGGGGCCCCTGGGTCTGGCCCTCGGCCCCGGCGACCGCCTGGCGCTGGTCGGGGAGAGCGGCTCCGGCAAGAGCTTGCTGGCGCAGGCCATCTTCGACGTCCTGCCCCTGGGCGTGGTCCGCACCGCGGGCCAGGTCGCGGCCTTCGGCACCCGCCTGGACCGGCCCTCGCCCCAACGGGACCGGATCCGGGGCGCCCGGCTGGCCTGGGTACCCCAGGATCCGCTCCAGGCCTTGAATCCGCGTCTCACCCTCGGCGAGCACCTCGCCCTGCTGCCGGCCCTGCACCGGGGGGAGAGCCACGATGCGGCTCTGGCGCGGCTCAGGCCTCTGCTGGACCGCCTGGGTCTTCCGCCGGAACCGGCCTTCCTCGATCGGCTCCCGCACCAGGCGAGCGGCGGCCAGCGCCAGCGCGTGTGCCTGGCCCAGGCCCTCGCCTGCGACCCGGATCTGTTGATCCTGGACGAACCCACCTCCGCGCTCGACACCCTGGCCCAGCGGGCCTACCTGGACCTGGTCCTGGAGCTCCAGCGGGAGCGGGGCCTGGGCTTCCTCTGGATCACCCATGACCTCGCGGTGGCCGCCGCGGTAAGCGAGCGGCTGCTGGTGCTCTACGGCGGGGCGCCCCTGGAGGCCGGCCCCACGGGCCAGTTGCTCGCGTCCCCGCGCCATCCTTACACCGCCCGTCTGCTGGATGCGGCCCGGCGGGCACCCTCCCTTGAAACAGGATTTCTCCCCGCGCCTCCGGACCGGCCCGTCGGCTGTCCTTTTCAGCCGAGATGCACCTCCGCCGACGACGGCTGCGCCCACTGGCGCCCTTGGCAGGGATCACCCGCCCACGGATGGCGTTGCGAACATCCCTTGCGGCCCGCAGACTGGGCTGGACCATGCACCCCCTGCTCCGAACCCTCGACATGACGGCCGGTGCCGGGACGGAGTCCTCGGTCCACGATCTGCATCCCATCCAGCAGGCGGCTTCCGCGAGGTCCCATGGGGTTCCGATCCTCCTCAGCCTCGGCCTGACGCCGCTGCTGATCTACGGGCTTTCCATCAGCCTCCTCACGCCAGCCTCTACCCAGGCGGTCCATTGGGTCGTGGATCGGGCCCAGCGCTCCGTTTCCCTTCTGCTTCATGAAACCGACGTCGCCCCCGCCACCCGACATGTCCTGGGTCCCGAAGGCCCCGGCGGCGATGGGCACCGTGAGGGCACGAACACGCTGGACCCCAGGCTCGTGGCGCATACCACCATCCTGTCCACGCCGAGCGATGCCGTGGATCCCGACGAACTGGGAACCACCCCTCGGGCTGAACGGGTCTACCTTTCGCTGAATCCGGCCCTCCCCCTCCAGACCGGTGGCAATGGGCTGGCCCATGGCTCGGGGAGGGATTCGGCCCGCGGCTCCGGCGGCCTGCTGCGGCTGCAGGAACCGGCCCCTCGCGGCGACAGGGGCGAGAAGCTTGAGAGAATTCCCGATGGGCGCCTGGTGGCCATCCGAAAGCCTGAACTCCACCACGGCTACCGAAAGGGAGATCTTGAGGAGGAAGTCTGGTCCAAGCCGGTGGTGGTCCGCATCTGGATCGGCGAGGACGGGATCCCCATCCGGGGCTACGTTGTTTCGGGCCCTGAGCGTCTGCATGCCGCCGGGCTCAAGACCGCCCTGCTCTGGCGCTTCGAGCCGCTGGGCCCCCACGGCCTGGTGGCCCCGCTCGCGTTGAACGTGGTCTTCCGGCCCCGATCCGGCAGCCGTTGAGACCTCGGCTGGAACTGGCACGCCGGCCATGAGACCATGGGTTGCAAGGTCCCGCAGGCCGCGGGTCCGGAAGAAGGCTCCCCATGCTGACCTTGCCCCTGATGCACGCCCTCACCTTCGACGACGTTCTGCTCGTCCCGGGGTATTCCGAAGTCCACCCCAACCAGGTGGATCTTGGCACCCGGATCACGAAGGACATCGCCCTGCGGATTCCCCTGGTCTCGGCGGCCATGGACACGGTGACGGAGAGCCGCATGGCCATCGCCCTGGCCCAGCTCGGCGGCATCGGCATCGTCCACAAGAACCTCAGCCCGGAACGCCAGGCCGAGGAGGTGGACAAGGTGAAGCGCAGTGAATCCGGCATGATCACCGACCCCATCACCATCGAGCCGGACGCGCCCATCCGCGAGGCCGAGGCCCTCATGGCCAAGTTCCGCATCAGCGGTGTGCCCGTGGTGGAGGGCCACCGGCTGGTGGGCATCCTCACGAACCGCGACCTGCGCTTCGAGACCCGCTGGGACATCCCCGTGCGGGAGGCCATGACCAAGGACAACCTGGTGACGGTGCCCGTGGGCACCACGTTGCAGGAGGCCCGGGCCATCCTCCAGAA
>Ga0316605_10000412_pt1 | contig 30771 bp, 23 predicted proteins | sample OWC_soil_day20_n_FD_207666 | JGI IMG/M metagenome (GOLD analysis project Ga0316605, IMG submission 207666) | Wetland soil microbial communities from Old Woman Creek delta, Ohio, United States - OWC_soil_day20_noCT | ecosystem: Environmental > Terrestrial > Soil > Wetlands | place: USA: Ohio...
CGCTTTGGTGTTTTTGTTCTGGCCCAAAAGTGGCTCAGTTTATCGCGGAATCAGCGGCTCACTTTGCTGCGGAATTGGTGGCTCAGTTTACCGCGGAATCAGTGGCTCAGTTTGAGTGGAATATTCACAACCCCTCAAAAGAGAGCATCAAACCGGATGCTCTACAAGCCATTTTGAAAAGTACTAAAGAGGCATTCGATGCCTTTTATGGGGCACAATCTGAGTATGCAAACGCGGTTGATGCCCGGACTGCCGCTTTTCAACCTATCGGCAAACTGATTACCCGGATCAACAATGCCCTCAAAGCTTCCGATTCGAGTACCCTTAGTGATCAATCGTTCCAAACCATCATCCGCAAATTGCAGGGGAGAAGAGCTTCCGCAAAACTTACTGATGAGGAGAAACAAGCCCTAGCTTCAGAAGGAAAATCAGTGAACCAGATCTCTACCGCCCAAATGGGATACGAATCCCACCTCGAAAACTTCGACAAACTGATCATCCACCTCTCTACCATCCCTGCATACAAACCCAACGAAGAGGAACTTAAACTCGACACCCTGAAAACCCTCTATACCCAGCTCAAAGCGGCCAATACCGCAGTAATCTCCGCCTTCCTCCACCTCGACAAAGCTCGCGCCATCCGCAACGAAATCCTCTATCACCCCCTCACCGGTGTTGTCGACCTCGCCTCCGACGCCAAAACCTACATCAAGTCCGTTTTCGGTACGAGTAGTAGTGAATATAAAAATGTAGCAAATCTATCATTTCGATTTGTGAACTAAAAATATATTTATAGCACCTGCGGATGTGAAATAAGCATCCGCCGTTTTATTTATGCCCCCTGCAAGTTTAAAATAGGTTCCTGAAAGTTTAAAATAGGTTCCTGAAAGTATGAAATAGGTTCCTGCAAGTTTAAAATAGGTTCCTGCAAGTTTGTAATAGCCTCCTGCAAGTATGTAATAGCCTCCTGCAAGTTTGTAATAGCTTCCTGCATTTGTAAAATAGCATCCTGCAATTATGTAATAACCTCCTGAATTTATTTTTTTAAATACGAACGATAACTCTCGCAATTGGTTAAAGAAAGGATCACAGTGTTCCACAGGGTTAGAAGGAGTTTCACAGTGTTTTCTAAGTCGGCAGTCGGCAAAGAATAAATGAAAAATGAAAAATGAAAAATGAAAAATTCATTCGTTTTTAATTCGTGAATTCGTGGCATTATATCTTTGTTCTATAGGGCGAAGGGCGAAAGGCAAAGAGCTATCAGTTTTCAGCTATCAGTTTTCAGTTTTCAGTTTTATATTTTGCTAAAAATTAACATTTTCACTAGTCTGCAGACCGCCGTCTGCTGTCTGCCGACTATTTAACGTTTCACCCATTCCGTCTTATCGATCTCAGTCGTGTCAATTTTGTGGTTTGTCGCTGTAGGCACACATATTTCCAAAGAGAGATATGATCGAAATGAAATGGATAATACCCGCAATTCCAATAGTAACGAATAGTGCCATTAGCTTCTCTTTGAGTGGATCCTTGAAGTCAAAAGTTCCGATAAGAGTTGAAAGTATCGCAACCGGAACTGCATAATACTGAAAATGGAGGTATTGTGATTTGATCTCATCAGAAATAAATTCCCAGTGTAGAATCCACCTGAATACCGGAAAAAGAATCCAGAATCCTACGTAAACCAATGCTGTCCAAAAAATCACTTTCTTAATGGTGTTCATCTTTCTCGTTTGAAATGGGTTCACAAAGATAAACAAATTTGTGAATTATGAGTTATGAGTTATGAATTATGAATAGCCCTGTACTTTAGTGCAGGGCTATTTTTCTATGAAAGGAGCACAGTGTTTCACAGGGTTAGAAGGTGTTTCACAGTGTTTTCTAAGTCGGCAGTCGGCAAAGAATAAATGAAAAATGAAAAATGTTCGACGTTAAATGTTCGACGTTAAATGTTAATTTTTATTTGTTAGATTATTTCGTATTTTTGCTTTCAATATTGTATTCTGATTTTACTTTTCGCTATTAATTAAATTTTAAAAGTATGAAACAATCTATTTTAAGTTTAAGAGTATTTTTGTTTGTGGCAACACTGATGGTGGTTCACGTTGCTCAGTCTCAGGATTATTTATTCACAATCAATTACGATACCCTCAAAACCAAAATCCTGGAAGTGAATGAGTATGATGTTAAGTATAAAGATTTTGATAACCTGGAAGGACCCGTTTATATCATCAATAAATATAGAATCGATAAAATCATTTATCAAAATGGAAAGGTTGAGTATTTTCAACCCAGTCAGTCCAGTACTGATCAAAATTCTAATTATGAACAAAATAACAATGTGATTCTTCCTAACGTTATCACATACTACGAATTGATGAAAATGACTGACGATGAAAAAGTGAACTACTTGTCAAACATTGGAGTGAGTAGTATTTATGATCCATTTTTGGATGGAAATGAGATGGCAAAAAAAGGGAGAAGATTGCGCTTTACCGGAATTGGACTCTCTATCGGCGGAGCAGTGATGTACACCTCCGGAGCTTTTATGTCAGAATTTAGAGAAGAGGATGGTATTTTGCTCGCTTTATTGGGAACTTCCGTTTTGATGGTGGGTCAGGTGTTTACTATTGTCAGTATTCCAATTAGTATCATCGGTGGCGTGAAAAAACGCTCGGCAGAAAATATGTACTACGACTTCACGATGGGCAAAAGTTTTTCTTACGTTCAACCCGAATTGAAATTTGGCCTCACCCAAAATGGAATTGGTCTTTCATTCAAATTTTAAACTGAAATTTGAATCTATTTCATTGTAAATCTGTGTGCTATTAGGCAAAAGGGCGAAAGGCGAAGGGCAAAAGGCGAAGGGCGCTCAGCTATCGGTTATCAGCTATCTGTTTCGTATTGTGCTAAAAATTAACATTTTCACATGTCTGCAGACTGCAGTCCGCCATCTGCCGACAATTTAACGTTTCACCCACTTCGTCTTATCAATCTTCGTCGTATCAATCCTGTAAGCGGATTTGAAATACCTGGAGAAATAGGTTACTTCAAAGATTTGTGGTATCGGTTCAGAACTATCAACGGCACCACAGTCCATTTCCCGAACCTCTATTTGTTTATTCGGATCCGTTTTGTGTTTATATAATACCTCTTTGTCGCTGTAGGCACACATATTTCCAAAGAGAGATATGATCGAAATGAAATGGATAATACCCGCAATTCCAATAGTAACGAATAGTGCCATTAGCTTCTCTTTGAGTGGATCTTTGAAGTCAAAAGTTCCGATAAGAGTTGAAAGTATCGCAACCGGAACCGCATAATACTGAAAATGGAGGTATTGTGATTTGATCTCTTCAGAAATAAATTCCCAGTGTAAAACCCACCGGATTACCGGAAAAAGGATCCAGAATCCTACGTATACAATGGCTATCCAGAAAATCACTTTCTTAATGGTGTTCATCTTTCTCGTTTGAAATGGGTTCACAAAGATAAACAAATTTGTGAATTATGAGTTATGAATTATGAATAGCCCTGTACTTTAGTGCAGGGCTATTTTTCTATGAAAGGAGCACAGTGTTCCACAGGGTTAGAAGGTGTTTCACAGTGTTTTTAAAGCCGGCGGTCGGCAGTCAGCAGACAGCGGTTCTTAATTGAATAGTTTATAAATTATTCGTTTTTTATTCGCACATTCGTGGCATTATATCTGTGTAAATCTGTTACATCTGTGTCATCTGTGTGCTATAAGGCGAAGGGCGAAGGGCGAAGGGCTTTAAGCCATCAGTTTCGTATTGTACTTAAATCCAACAAATTCACATGTCTGCAGACTGCAGTCCGCTGGCTGCAGACTATCGACCATCGACTTTCCCAGCAAACGGAACCTTTAAGGTTAAAGCAAAGTTTCTGCCCGGATTGAACAGATTCACCTCCTTTAACGTGGAAAGATGATCTATGTATTTGGTGTCTAAAATATTATTAATGCTAAACACCACTGTGATGCGCTGATTCCGGGCTTTGAACTGTCCTCCAAAACTGAAATCGATTAAGGAGTACCCTTTTGTGGCGTCCTCTTCAGGGGCTGGTCTGTTTTGTGCCAAAACCGTCTGGTTGTTGATCGCTGCAAAAACATCATGGAATCTCCATAATTGCTCATTCTCAAATCTGACTTCTATCTTGATTTTGTGCGCCGGAATGAAGGGCAGATAATCCCCATTGACTTGCTTTCCAATCACCATGGCATACGTTCCTTCTAAGCATAACCATTTGTAATGCCTGGGATGAAAATGGAATCCGGTTTCCCCGCCATACAGATAGGAGTCGTTTTGAAAATACCTGTATATTCCAATCCCATCTGCTGTAGTAGTTCCGGTTGGTGCAATATAGATAAAATCGTTGATTTGATTGTAAAAAGCAGCTACATCAATGGAAAGGTTGTCAATATGATAGTGCATGCTAATATCCCCTTCCAAAGATTGCTCAGGCTCTAAATAGGCATTCCCAATTTCAAAGCGGAGTTCATGCTGCCCTCTGGAGGTTAACTCTGCCAAATTGGGAGTTCTGTAGGCAGATGCTACATTAGAACGAATCAATAATCTGTTGTTGAGATGATACGTTGCGCCAAAAGAACCGCTGAAACTGCTGAAATATTTGTTCAAAGAGGGTCGGTACGAATTGGTATCTGATGGGATTCCCACACTTTGGATCACCATCCTTCTCCAGTCGTATCGGATTCCCGCTTGTAACGAGAGCTTTTTAAAGAAAGTTCGCTGAAACAACCCAAAAACAGAATAGTTGCTGGTTGTTGCATTCGGTAAGAGTTGCACTTCCCTATCGTTAATATTCAGATTTCTTTGATTAAAACCTTGAAATCCTAAAATATAATCCGATTTTTGAGAAGAGGGTAATTTCAATTTGATTTCATAAGTGATGGTTCTGAGTTGCATTTCGATCTCCACTTCTTCCGCTTCTTCTGCATGCATCAACTCCGTTTGTTGTAAGGCTGCATTTACATCAAGGATCGATTTGCCTAAGAAAAGCTTATTCTGAGAAGAGAGCAGGTGGGTATTGAATTTTTGATACCAGATTTGTGGAATCCACCCTCTTTCAGTGATCGATTCTACCGCTTCATCTTCAGCAAGTCCCAAATTTTCCTGAATATAATCGTAATACAACTTAAAAACGCCCATTTTGCCTGTGAATCCAATATTTGATTTCAATGAGTACTCATTAAAACGGGTATTGGGAACAAAAGCACCTCCCCCTTGCAGGTAATCGGCGTGGTTTTTATGCCCGAATCGGACTCCGCCGAAAATGTGTTTTCCGGCACCTTTGATTCCTAAGCTTTGATTGATCCCTAAAGAGTTGGAAAACAACTGAACATTGTAATCCCCCAAAATAGCACCAACTGGTGCGGGTTTCTCTTTGATAAAATTCACAACACCCCCAATCGCATCTGATCCATAGATCAAAGAGGCGGGACCCTTGATCACTTCCACATCTTCAATACCAAACTCGTCTAATCCGAGTGGGTGGTGACTGGAGTACTGGTAGTTTTCATTGCGAACACCATTGTTGAGAATCAGGATATCGTTCATGGATAGTCCCCGGATGACAGGTTTAGCGACACCGTTTCCTTTCGAGATCATGTCCACTCCGGGAATTGAGGTTAATAATTCTGATACATTTGGAGTAGCCAGTTGAGTAAGCGGATCCATTTTAAGGAGTTCAATTTTCACAGCATTGTCATGTTGTGTTTTAAGGTATCCGCCCGAAACCACAATCTCTTCAACGGCAATGGCAGTTTGAGAAAGGGTAATATTGTGTTTAATAGGGGTTCCTTCTGAAATCAGGGTTTCAATATAGGTAGCAAATCCCAGAAAGGAAACCTGAATTTTTAATGATCCATTGGGAATATTATTGATTTCGTAGTACCCTTTTGAATCGGAGATGGTTGATTTGTTAAGTTCCGGAATGGAGATCAAGGCACCAAAAAGGGGCGTTTGATCTTGTGTCGTCACAAAACCGGAGATTTTATTTTGCGCAATCGTATGTCCAATCAAACATACAAGAGCGAATATGAAAGATATTTGTTTCATTTCACTTCGTTTTAAGTAAAAAATAATGGATTTATTTATAGTTTAATTAAATGAAGTTCGCAGGTGGAGCGCGAAGTAAAAAAGTGTAAATAGGGTTTTGGAAGTCAATCCGTTGTTGTAGTTCAAATGTTTTTACAACATAAATAGGTTGAGCATCGAAACTAATAATGGGATCTTGTGTAGCGAAAAAAGAGAATTCGAAATCACAAACTTCACATTTGGGATGCAAAGAATGAATATGTTTCTCTTGTTTAGCAAGGCAAACAAAATGGTCATGGTGGTGTTCCAGCTTGAGTAATGAAGGTGATAATAAGCAAAATACCAAATAGATAGAAAAACTTTTGAGCAGTATTTTCTTCAGGATTGGCACTTTCAAACTTTTTTTTAATCGTTTCACTTTACATTTCAAACTTGAAACTAATGGAATACAAAAGTAATAAAAATAGTGAAAGACGAAAGACAATATTCAATAATTTAGGGAATAAATTAAATAGTTTTATTAAATTTTCATTATAAATTTGTTAAAGTAATAACCACAGAGTTATATAGAGTTAAAAAAGAGTTTCTCAGAGTTTTTTAAAAAATCTGACTAATAAAAACTCATATAAACTCCGTAGTACACTGTGAAACTCTGTGGTTTGTAAAGTCGGCAGACTGCTGTCAGCCTTCTGCTGTCTTTATTTGTATTGTTTATGAATTATTCGTTTATAATTCGTGAATTCATGGCAAAAAGGTCGAAAGTCGAAAGTCAAAAGTTATACATTTAAAATTCTATGCGTTTAATTTTGTATTTTAAAACTGATAACTAAAACCCAATACCCAAAACCTAAAACCCAAACAAAACCGAAGGTTTTTCGCGTTAGGGATTGTAAGGGCGCGAAGCGGTACGAGCTGGAACGAGCGCCGCGATGATTGATCCGATTCGGGATGAACCATCTTAAGCGACGTGCAGCGAAGTACGGGAGCGAAGCGGACCCCTGGAAAGCCCGACCCCGAGTGAAGCGAGGGGGAACGCCCAAAATAATGAAAAATGAAAAATGAAAAATGAAAAATGAAAAATGAAAAATGAAAAATGAAAAATGAATAATGAAAAATTCTAAAACTGATAGCTGAAAGCTGAATAATTGTTACCTGCTACCTATTACCTATTATTTCTTCCCTGCTACCTGTTCCCTGCTACCTGTTCCCTGCTACCTATTACCTATTATTTCTTCCCTGCTACCTGTTCCCTGTTCCCTGCTACCTGTTCCCTGCTACCTGTTCCCAGCTACCTGTTCCCAGCTACCTGTTCCCTGTTCCCTGTTCCCTGCTACCTGTTCCCTGTTCCCTGTTCCCTGTTACCTGCTACCTGTTACCTATTACCTATTATTTGTTCCCTGCTACCTGTTACTTGTTACTTTATTTCGTATTTTTGCCAGTTAATATAATTTATAATCGGAAAACCTTAAAAAATAGTTTTAAAGATGTTAAGAACAAATACTTGTGGAGAACTAAACTTAGATCATGTTGGTCAAACTGTGACCCTTTGCGGATGGATTCAAAAAATTAGAAAATTAGGCGGGATGACCTTTATCGATTTGAGAGATCGGTATGGAATCACTCAGCTGGCTATTAATAGTGAAACCCATGAAGAGTTTGCCAAAAAAGTGGAAAAAATGGGGAGAGAGTGGGTGATTAAAGTGACCGGAACCGTTACCGAAAGATATAGCAAAAATAAAAATATCCCCACAGGAGATATCGAAATTATAGTGGATGCCATCGATGTACTGAATGAATCTGCCATACCTCCATTTACCATAGAAGATGAATCGGATGGCGGTGAGGAACTCCGTTTGAAATACAGATATCTTGATTTGAGAAGAAATCCGGTGAAAAACAACCTCATCTTCCGTCATAAAATGGGTATTGAGATTCGTAACTATTTGAATAACATTGGGTTTTTAGATATCGAAACGCCATTTTTGATCCGTTCCACTCCGGAAGGTGCCCGCGATTTTATTGTTCCTTCCCGTGTGAGTCCCGGTGAATTTTATGCCCTTCCCCAATCTCCCCAAACCTTCAAACAACTTCTGATGGTGTCCGGCTATGATCGCTATTTCCAGATCGTTCGCTGCTTCAGAGATGAGGATTTACGTGCCGACCGCCAGCCTGAGTTTACCCAGATCGACTGTGAGATGTCTTTCATTGAACAAGAGGATATTCTGAACACCTTCGAAGGGTTAATGCAACATGTTTTCAAAAAAGTAAAAAATATCGATATCGATCCGATCCAAAGAATTACGTATGCTGATGCCATGCGCCTTTATGGTTCCGATAAACCCGATTTACGTTTCGGTATGGAGTTTGTTGAGTTGAACGATGTGATGCAACATAAAGATTTTAAGATCTTTAACGAAGCAGAACTGGTAGTGGGTGTAATGGCTAAAGGGTGTGCACATTATACCAGAAAACAATTGGATGCGTTAACCGACTTCGTTCGTCGTCCCCAAATTGGAGCTGCCGGTCTGGTGTATGTATTGTGTCAGCCAGATGGCACTTTTAAATCCTCCGTAGATAAGTTTTATGATCAGGAAGATTTGAAAAAAGTAGCCCAAAAAGCGGGTGCTGAAGCGGGAGATCTTATTTTAATTTTAAGTGGCAAAACTGAGAAAACACAAAAACAACTATGTGAACTTCGTTTAGAGATGGGAAAACAGTTGGGCTTACGCCAGGCAGGTGTTTACAAACTGTTATGGGTAGTTGACTTTCCTCTGTTGGAGTGGGATGATGAAACCAACAGATTCTATGCAAAGCACCACATGTTTACCGCTCCAAAACCGGAACATGAAGCGCTTTTAGATACCAACCCAATCGCAGTGAATGCCAATGCTTATGATTTGGTAATCAATGGTACCGAAGTGGGTGGTGGATCTATCAGAATTCACAACAGAAACCTACAAAATAAGATGTTCCAGATTTTAGGATTCAGTCAGGAACAAGCTGATTATCAATTTGGTTTCATGCTCAGCGCATTCCAATACGGTTGTCCTCCTCATGGTGGCATCGCTTTTGGATTTGACCGTTTATGTTCTGTTTTGTCTGATACCGATTCTATCCGTGACTTCATTGCATTTCCTAAAAACAACTCTGCAAGAGACACCATGGTGAACGCTCCTGCAGCGGTTGAAAATTCGCAATTGGATGAATTATCGATTCAGATTAAAAAATGATACTAAATTGATAGAAAATACGTTGTAAAGATTTTAATATTAACACATTTTTATATGCAAGAAAAGAGTAACGAATTTAATTCTTTTGGGTTGATCCGGTTTATCTGGAAATGGCGCAAATTGTTGATCATTGTGAGTTTCGCTGCTGCAGTTTTATCGTTTGGAGCTTCGTTGTTGATTAAACCACAATTCAAGTCAACCTCCATCATTTACGCTCCCCGCACCAATTCTGTTTCCAAGATTCTGGTGAATGAGCAAAACTACAATGAACGACTTGATATCAAGGCTTATGCTGTGGAAGAGGAAACGGAACACATGATCCAGATCTTAAATTCTCGTGAAATCAAAGATATTCTGATTGAAAAATACAATCTGATTTCCCATTATGGATTGAATAAAAACATGAAATACTGGCAAACCCGTTTGTACAAAGCGATGGAAAACATGATCACCATCAAGAGAACTCAATTTGGAGCGATCTCCATCACCGTTTCTGATTGGAATAGTGAATTGGCTTCTTCAATGGCTAATGAGATTGTAAATCAATTAGATACCTTTAAAAACAGAGTGGAACAGGAGAGAGCGGCTGCTGCCTACAAACTTTTAGAGACTCAACTTCAAGAGATCAATAAAGAGATGAAAAGAATTGATGATTCTTTAACTGTCTTAGCTGAAAAAGGGGTGTTGATATTAGACCGTCAAGCAGAAAGAATCACGCAACAATACGCCATTGCTGTAGCACAAGGGAACACCGGAGCTCAACAAAGACTCTCCGTAGAGTTGGAAAAATTAGCCAAATGGGGACCTACTGTTCAGACATTACAAAACGAACAACTCAAATTTGCAGAGTATCAGGTGTTGTGTAAATCGAGAATGATGGATGCCAAAATGGATATGGAGAGTACCATGCCTGTTAAATTTGTGATCGAAAAAGCGATTCCTGCTGACAAGAAATTTTACCCTAAAAAATTGATAATTATGGTTTTATCGACTGTTTCTATCTTTATAGTGACGCTATTTACCTTAATTATTGTTGAAAATATTCAAACCGATCCCGAAAGGAAACGTAAGATTAAAGAATTGATAATGACCGAATGAAACTAAAGAAGTGGATCGTTCCCATCATCAGTGGTGCATATATTTTGCTCAACTGTTATGCATTGTCGAGAGAGTTCATCTATCTCCCATTGTTTAGCGGTGCATTGGTCCTGCTATATCTGCTTTTTTTTAAAGTGGATATTCTGATCTATTTAATGGCATTATCTACTCCATTCTCCTACATCTTCGAAGATACCAAAATTGATATCGGGGTCTCTGTTCCCAGTGAGATTATCATGATTTCACTCACTTTTTTGTTTTTCATGAGGGTTTTGTATGATTTAAAAATTGACAAAAACATCCTCAGACATCCCATTACACTAGCAATTATTGGTTATCTGATCTGGATCTTTATCACTTCTATTACCAGTGAGATCCCGATCGTTTCGTTCAAGTTTTTAGCCTCCAAAATCTGGTTTATTGTTTCCTGCTTCTTCATGGTGATTGAATTGATTAAAAAAGACACTAAAAGAGCACTTTACTACATGAATGCCTATATGCTTTCATTAGCTGTTGTAGTGATTATTGTTACTTTTAAATCAGCAGAACTGGGCTTTTCGGAACATGGAATGCACTGGATTCAAAAACCTTTTTATAACGACCACACTGCTTATGGCGCTGCCGTAGCATTTTTCCTTCCTTTTACTGTTTCCTTTTTCTTTCTACCCACCAACACCAAATGGCAAAGGATTTACTACTTTCTCATTTTTCTGATATTGATGGTTGGTCTCTATTTCTCCTTTTGTCGTGCTGCATGGCTCAGTATCGTTGCCGCTTTAGGTGTTTATCTGTTGATCCGCTGGAGAATAAAATTTTCATGGTTTGTTCTGGGATTAGCTCTGTTTTCCGGATTCTTTTACTTCTTTGCCAACGATATTTTATATCAATTGGGGAAAAACAAACAAGACTCCTCCGCAACCTTTACGGAACATCTTCAATCGATGGGAAATATCAAAACAGATGCTTCGAATGTAGAGCGTCTTAACCGCTGGGTTTCAGCCATGGGAATGATTGAAGAGCGCCCCATTGTGGGTTGGGGACCGGGAACCTACCAGTTTGTGTATGCTCCTTTTCAAAAAAACAAATACAAAACCATCATAACCACCAACTACGGAACCGGAGGAAATTGCCATAGTGAATATATCGGACCGTTTGCCGAGATGGGCGCATTGGGTTTCATTTCTGTATTTACACTGCTGATCATCATCCTTTACACCGGAATCAAAACCTATCTGCGGTCGGTTGATCCATACCATAAATTGCTCACTTTAGGAGCCACGCTGGCACTAATCACCTACTATCTGCATGGTGTGATGAACAACTTCTTAGATACCGATAAACTCTCCCTTCCATTCTGGGGAGCTTTTGCCATCATATTGGTTGTGAATCTGATAGACATTAAAAAAGTTAACTTTTCAGGACAAAAAATAACTCAAACAGAACAACATAATCTTAAAAACTAACCGTAATGAGTACCATTAAATATTCCGATATCATTGCAGCTCAGCAGTCGATGAAAGATATCATCAAAGAGACCTCTCTCATCCATTCCAAAACATTTTCCAAAATGGCGGGTGCTGAAATCTACATGAAACTGGAAAACCTTCAGACCACAGGATCTTTCAAAGTGAGAGGTGCCTTCAATAAAATTCTTCATTTAACAAAAGAGGAAAAAAAACACCCTATTGTTGCTGCTTCTGCAGGTAATCATGCTCAGGGAGTTGCCTTTTCCGCTTCCCAGTTAGGATTGAAAAGTACTATTTTTATGCCCTCTTTTGCGCCACCTTCTAAGGTAAATGCGACAAAAGGATATGGTGCTGAAGTGATTTTAGCCGGAGACACTTTTGATGATGCTTTTGCTGCATCTCAAGAGTTTTGTAAAGCTCAGAACGGTACCTATATTCACCCTTTTAACGATGAAAAAATCATTGCAGGTCAGGGTGTTGTAGGGTTAGAGATATTCAAACAACTACCGGAAGTGGATACCGTGATTGTTCCTATTGGAGGTGGTGGATTGATCAGCGGCATCGCGATCGCCTTGAAAGAGATCAACCCCAACATCAGAATTATCGGCGTTGAAGCGGAAGGTGCAGCTTCTATGCTCGCTTCCAAAAATAGTGATCAGGTGCTCACTTTACCCCATTGCCACACTATTGCTGATGGTATTGCAGTTAAAAGACCTGGTGATCTCACCTTCCAGATCGTTAAAGAATATGTAGATGATCTTATCACTGTGTCCGATAATGAGTTGGCACACTCCACCTATCTGTTGCTCCAAAGAGGAAAATTGCTGGCAGAACCATCCGGAACCGCTGCCATTGCGGCTGCGATATTTAAAAAATCATCCATAATGGGCAAAGTGGTGGTTCCTGTAGTGAGTGGAGGCAATGTTAATATGTCCCTTTTCCAACAAATTATTGATCAGGGGATGATTCAGGAAGGGTTAAGAACCCACATTCAATTCACTGTTCCGGATCAGGCCGGGGAACTTAAAAAAGTGTTATCCGTGCTGGAACAACAAAAAGTGAATATCCAGGATATCATTCATGAAAGATCTATAACCTCTGTTCCTGTAGGAAAAGTATTAATAAGTGTTACTGTTAATTTACAAAACAAAGAACAACTGGAGATTATTAAAAAAGAGGTTTTAAGTAAAGGGATCACCTGTAGTTCAAGTTTTTAAACATGATAAAAAAGAATCTGATATTATCCATTTTATTGCTGCTTGTAATGAGTTTACAGGCTCAGTTTTACAATGGTTCCCAGCTCACTTTTGGGAAAAATCGGGTTCAATACCAAAATTTTAACTGGCAGTTGTATCGCTCAAATCTGTATGATGTGTATTACTATCCTACCTCCAAGCCTTTAGCCGAATACACTTACGGAAAAGCAGCAGGGATGATCAGTGATATAGAACGGATTCTGAACTATTCCCTCTATAAAAAGATCCATTTTATTGTTTATAACACACAAGCTGACTTTAGAGAATCCAACTTTGGATACGATAACGAAGATTTCTATAATCAGGGAGGAGTGACCAACATTTACGGCAATAAAGTGTATCTCTATTTTGACGGAGATCATAACCGGTTCGATAAGATGATCAAAAGTGGAATCACCACCATTTTTGCCCGGAATATTGTGGAGGGTGAAAGTGTGATGGCAAACATCACTTCTGAACACTTATCCTCACTGCCCAATTGGTTTTACAGTGGCCTCGCTTCCTATATTGCCGAAAACTGGAGTCCGGATATTGATGTGTATATCAAAAACGGCATTTTATCTAAGAGATATGAACTGCTGGAAGATTTGAATCCTGTTGAGGCTACTTATGCCGGACACTCTTTCTGGAAGTTTATCGTAGATCGCTACGGCGAAGCGACCATTTCTAACATTTTATACTCTGTAAGATCCACCAGAAATGTGGAAAAAAGTCTCTATTATGTTACCGGAGTTCCTTACAAAGAGCTCACACAGGATTGGTTCAGATATTACTATGTGCTGTACAAAAAAGAGATCAAAAGAGGGGAACCGGAAACAGCAGGTTTATTGAAAAAACCAAATGTAAACCGTGAGTATTCTCAAATCACATTATCTCCTGATGGAGAAAGTTTTGCTTACGTAACCAATGAAGCCGGACAAATTAAAGTTTGGGTTCAAACGGCTCTCGATAAAAAACCAAAAGTAATTTTCAAAAAACTAAAAAGAACGGAAGATAACCCCGATCTCTCTTTCCCATTGGTTGCCTGGCACCCTTCCGGTGATCTGATCGGATTTACCATTGAGGATAAAGGGCGCTGTTATTACTACCCGTACATTGTTTCCGAGAAAAAACTGGAGAAACGATTCCTGGTTGATGTGGAAAAAATTACCGACTGGAGTTTCTCAGACGACGGCAAATTTATGTTGTTTTCAGGGTTCAGAAATGGTCAGTCCGACCTGTTCCTCTATAGTTTTCAATCCCGCTCCTACCAAAACCTAACCAACGATTTTTATGACGATTATGGTCCCCGGTTTATGAATAATCAAAAGGATATCATATTCTCCTCCAATCGTCCTGTGGATTCTTTAGATAGTGACAATAAATTTTTCAACCTCCAGAATCAGCCCAACTATGATCTTTTTGTATTCCATTATGCTGCTAAGGAAAAACAATTGTTGCAGGTCACTTACACCCCGTTTGCAAATGAAAAAGAGGTCAGAATAAGCGGAAAAAATCAGATCATTTACCTCAGTGATGATAATGGGATTTATAACAGATACGTAGCAAAGTTTGATTCCACCATTACCAAAATTGACACAATCATTCATTACGCTTATTTTGCCAAAACTTCACCTCTAACAGATATGGGGTATTCCATCATTGAGCAGGATTATATTCCCGGGAAAAACAGTTTAGGGGAGCTGATCATGAATAACAAAGTAAAACGATTATATAAAGGGATTCCTAACTTACAAAAGACGATCTCTAAACTGATCAAAACAGACCAACAACTTTATACAGAGAAAAACAGTGCCCGGATCGATTCGATGAAAATGAATATCCTCGTACCCGAAAAACCCAAAGTTAGAAAGGGGTTTCAGCAAGTGCGCATGAGTGATTTTAATAAAAAAGCAAATACTAGTCAGGACAGTACCTTGACCGCAGATTCAACTGGACGGGCAACCGATGTTAGACCGGTAAGTTTCCCGTTTGAAGTTCAGGTTCCGAGAAGTTATACCGTACAATTCAATATCAATAAGCTGATTACGCAAGCCGATTTTAGCTTTTTAAACACTTCCTATCAGCAATTTACAGGAGATGCCACCCCTATCTATCTCAATTCCGGGATGAACTCATTATTTATGGTTGGAATCACCGATCTTTTTGAGAATTACAGAATAACTGCCGGTTTCAGATTACCTTTATTCTATGCCGGATCTGAAATCATGTTAAGTTATGAAGATTTGTCCAAACGATTAGATCAGCAATTTGTCATTTACCGACAATCGATTGAGCAATCGATCGGCTACAGATACATCAAACAGATCTCTAACAGTGTCTTTTACAACTTCAAATTTCCTTTTGATAAATTTAATAGTGTTCGGGTATCCTTAAAAGGGCGACAAGAGCGGTTTATTGAGAGTGCGTTGAGTGATGAAACCTTAAAAAAACCGTCGGAAGTCACCTACTGGACAGGAGCTAAAATTGAGTATGTTTTTGATTCCTCTAAGGAATTATACACCAATTTATGGAAAGGTACAAAGTGTAAGTTATTTGTAGAATTTGACTATCAGGTCGCCGATTCCTCCAAAAATTTACTGGTTGCCGGATTTGATCTTAGAAAATCGGTAAAACTATACCGCAATATAACCTGGGCAACCCGCTTTGCAGGAAGCACCAATTTTGGATCTGCACGCTTAGTTTACTATATGGGCGGTGTTGACAATTGGATCACCCCATCATTCAACAGTGACATTTATGTAGATAAATCTAAGAATTATCACTACCAAACATTAGCCACCAGCATGAGAGGGTTTCAACAAAACACCAGAAACGGAACCTCATTTGTTCTGTTAAGCAGTGAATTGAGAATTCCATTTGTTCAGTTACTCGCCAAACGCAATTTAACCAGCACTTTTTTCAACTCTATGCAATTGATCCCATTTGTGGATATTGGAACAGCCTGGACCGGTTTAACCCCTTATTCTGAAGATAATGGCCTTTATATTCGATATATCACCTCCGGAAACATCACTGCTATTGTAAAAAGGCAGGTGGACCCTTGGGTTGCAGGTTTCGGATTAGGATTAAGAGCCATTTTATTCAGCTATTTTATCCGGTTTGACTACGCCTGGGGTTTGGAAGATTTCAGAATTGTGGACAAGAATGGAGTATATATGCTTTCTATTGGTACTGATTTTTAATGTATTATGAAAATTATTCAAGGAGTTCTCGTTTCTGAGGACATTATAGAATCCAGATTTTGCTGTGATTTAACACAATGTGAAGGGATGTGCTGCATCGAGGGAGATGTTGGTGCCCCATTAGATCCGATGGAGATTTCTGATCTGGAAGATTGTTATCCTATTTTTAAAAAATATATGATTCCTGAAGGGATTGACAAAGTGGAAGAATCGGGCACTTTTGATTACGATATGGAAGGAGCATTTGTAACGCCGCTGCTCACTAACGAAGCGTGTGCTTTTGTTTACTATGAGGAGGGGATTGCCAAATGTGCCATCGAAAAAGCGTATTTAAACGGAGAGATTGAGTTCCAGAAACCGATCTCATGCCATCTTTATCCGATCCGGATTGTACAATTACCCGATTACGAAGCGTTGAATTACCATCGCTGGGGTGTATGTGATGCCGCCTGTCACAAAGGGAAGCAGATCAACCTTCCCCTTTACCGTTTCCTCAAAGAACCCCTCATCCGGAAATACGGAGAATCGTGGTATAGTGAGCTACTAAAAGAGGCCGATCAAGGAAAATAGGCGAAAGGCGAAGGGCGAAAGGCGAAAGGCAAATTGGGACTGAATTCGGAGATGGATTGGTCCCCATTTTTTTTTGGAGTATAAAGTCGCTAAAAGTTATTAAAAGATATTTCCAAATTATATAGGGAACACAGAGTTACACCATGTTAAACGATATATCACAGTGTTGTTTTAGTCAGAATTTTTTAATTGAAAACACTGTGAAACACATTCTAACACTGTGGTACACTGTGTTATTTTATATGCCACTACGACTAAGTTAACTACTAAAAAGCGGTAAGAGGTAACCGATAAACTCCCGAAAATTCCTTTTCATCAAATTTAATAGGTGTTTTTTATCCTTTTTTTAGTATTTTTTGATCCTCTTCGATAAAATGATCAAATTGATATACTGATAGATACAAATTTATCTTTTTTTCTTTTTTAAAGAAAATATTCCATTTTACTCCCTTTATTTGCATTTTTTTGTCTGAATGTAGCATTTTATGGAGAATTCTCTTTTTTGATAACTTATTTATAATCATCGATTTTGTATATTTTTGAATCAAATTTTCGATGATGAAAACTCATGTACTCCTTTTGCTCCTGATTCTGAATACCCTGTTCGTTAATGCCCAATCGGACTCCTCCTCTTTTGCGATCGCATTTTACAATACGGAAAATTTCTTTGATCCGGCCAATGATTCACTTACGAATGATGATGCCTACACACTCGAGGGCTCCAATCGGTGGAGTTACAAAAAAATGTATCATAAAAGAGATCAGTTGGTTAAAGTTTTTCTTTCTATGAACGAATGGAATCCTCCGGATCTGATAGGGTTAGCTGAAATCGAGAATACCGTAGTGCTAAAAGCTCTGATCTTACATCCCGGAATGAAAAAATATGGCTATCATTTCATTCATTTTGAATCTCCCGACACCAGAGGAATTGATGTCGCGGTTTTATATCGTTCTACTAAAGTAACCATTTTAGAGACTTATCCTATTTCGATCCAGTTTCCATTTGATCCCCATTCCAATAACAGATCCATTTTATATGTGAAAGCGCTCACTTTATCTTCAGATACCATCCATTTTTTGGTGAACCACTGGACGTCCCGGTTTGGTGGTGCCGGTGCTACGATTTTGAAAAGAAACTACTACGCGCAAGTACTTCGGGAAAAGGTGGATTCCCTTAAAAGTCAAAATCGCAATGCTTTGATCTGCATAGTGGGCGATTTTAATGATTATCCGACCGATTTTAGTCTGTACCACATACTTAAAGCCAGTGAAATCAATAAAAATGGGGCTGATTTGGTTAATTTAATGTTAAAATATAGCTCTTTTCAAAATGTGGGAACACATAAAAATGAAGTTTTTTGGGGATGTTTGGACCAGATTATACTTTCTGCTCCATTTTTAGATTCCGTTTCCCATTTTCAAATACAGAATAAGGAGTTTATTTATAGTCCCGATTTTCTATTGATGCCGGATGAAAAATATGGTGGATTTAAACCCTTCAGAACTTATACCGGACTCAAACATACGGGAGGATTTTCTGATCATCTTCCTGTTATTGTGGTATTTACGATTAAAAAAGGGGGAATTGACAGTAGTTAAAAGAAAAAAGCACCTGATTACTCAGATGCTTTTTGCTCCCCCTCTAGGACTTGAACCTAGGACCCTCTGATTAACAGTCAGATGCTCTGACCAACTGAGCTAAGGAGGATTGTTGATTGAGGGTGCAAAAATACAAAAAAAATCAATATCTGCACTGCTTTTTTAAAAATTTTTCATTTTTTAATTTTATTATCTTTGCATAATCACTATTACAAATTGTAAATGATTAATTTTCAAGAAAAAACCATATAAAGAGAACACGATATGTTAACATTACGTAACAAAACTTTGATTCTTGAGATTCGAAACTATCTCATGATTTGTGTAGGTTTAGCCATTTTTGCAGTGGGTTGGACCGCTTTTTTGATTCCGGAAAAGATAACAGGAGGTGGCGTAAGTGGTATAGCTGCCATTCTCTATTTTGCCACCGGAACGATTCCTGTTGGAGTCACAACATTAGTGATCAACTGTATCTTACTTGCGATAGCCTGGAAGATATTGGGTACCCGCTTTTGTATCAACACGCTATTTTGCACTATTGTATTATCCACCTTTTTCGGGTTAGGACAATCCTACTTTATCAAACCGATTATTGATGATCCTTTTATGGCTGCGATTATTGGGGGTGCTTTATCTGCATTTGGAGTGGGTATCGCCATTAACTATGGGGGAAACACCGGCGGAACCGATATTGTTGCGATGATGATTGGCAAATACAGAAACATTTCTTACGGAAAAGTAACCCTTTACACCAATCTGGTGATCATCGGCTCCTCCTATTTAGCAGTGGGTTCGATTCAAAAACTGGTGTATAGTATGGTGGTTATGTTTGTTTACATCTATGTTTCTGACATTGTCATCGAAGGGTACAAACAAACCTTTCAGTTTATGGTCTTTTCCAAAAAAAATCAGGATATTGCAGATAAAATCAACTCTGAACTCAACCGGGGAGCCACTTTTTTAAAAGGTTACGGTTCCTATACCAAAACAGATTCTGATGTCCTTTTAATCATGGCCCACCGCAATGATAAGGCACAAATCATGAAACTCATTAAATTTATTGATCCAACCGCCTTTGTTTCCATTTCTAAAACCAGCAGTGTTTTTGGTAAAAATTTTGATAACATTAAAGTGTAATGAGTGCTTTTAAAATTTTCTTACTTTTGCAGTTCATTATTGATGAAATCAAAAAATGAACGATAAATTTGAACATATTAGACCCTATTCAGATACAGAAGCTATAAAGGCTATTCATGATCTATTTGATAATCAAGTTTTTATCAAATCACTTTCGTTTTTGAAAGATCTTTACAATGTTCAGGAATTAGTCAAAACAGCCAAAGAATCTAAAACCATTCTGGACTTTCAAATGGGCTTTTCGAGTAAAGTTTATTCCTATTTTATTCAAAAATCGTCCACCGGCATCCATTATAGTGGTATTGAAAACATTGATCCAAGCAAAGCGTATCTTTACATTGCCAATCATCGGGATATTATTTTAGACTCTTCATCGCTTCAAAACTATATGTTTGAGAATAAGATGGCAGGAGCACGTTCCGCCATTGGAGATAATCTGGTTACTAGTCCCATTTTTGTCGAATTAGCCAGAATAAACAATATGATGCTGGTACTTCGCTCCTCTACCATTCATGAAAAGATTGCCAACCTGCATCTCCTATCTGAATATATTCATCACTCTATTTTTGAGGAGAATCAATCGGTCTGGATTGCGCAAAGAAGTGGCAGAACTAAAGATGGTTGCGATTTAACCCAACAAGGGTTGATTAAAATGTTTGCCATGGCCCAAAAAGAGGATTCTTTGGAAACATTAAAATCATTAAATATCACGCCTGTTACAATCTCTTATGAGTATGAATCTTGTGATCAACTCAAAGCCAGAGAGTTAGCCCTTTCTGAAAATGGCGAGTATGTGAAAAAACCGGGAGAAGATTTTAAGAGTATCGTTCAGGGTGTATTGGGCTACAAAGGGGAGATTCGCCTGCATATTGGAAACCCGATTAATGAAAAACTTAACACTATAGACAGATCTCTCAATAACAACGATCAGCTTTATGCAGTTTGTAAGCTGGTAGATCAACAGATTTACCAGGATTATCACTTGTTCAAAAACAACTATATCGCCTTCGATTTTCAGGAAAACAGCAAGGAATTTGAACATCTCTATACTAAAAAAGAGAAAACTGATTTTCTCAGTTATCTAGCTAAACAAGCTAAAGTTGAAGATGTTTCCGAAGAAAAAATGATGCATTATTTGCTTCTGATATATTCTAATCCTGTGAGAACCAAATTTGGTAAACCTATCACAGAAAATTTTAATATTGAATAACATGGACGACCACCCCCCCTCCGAGAAACAAAAAATTTTAATTATTAGATTCAGCTCTATCGGTGACATTGTATTGACAACGCCGATTGTGAGAGCCCTTCGTAACAAATTTCCTTATGCTGAAATCGATTTTCTGGTAAAAAAAGAGTATAAAATTGTGATCGAAAGCAATCCCTACATCGATCAAATTCATACGTATCAGAAAAAAGATCCAACGATCATTACCACTTTGAAAGATCAAAAATATGATTATGTTATTGATTTACAAAAAAATAAAAAATCAAAACAGATCATTTCCTCATTAGGAGTTCCATTTTTAACTTTTCATAAACAAAATTTCAGAAAGTGGTTTTGGGTTTATTTTAAAATCAATATGTTGCCGATCGAACATATTGTAGATCGTTATTTTGAAGGGATTAAGTCACTTCAGATTGAAAATGACCAGTTAGGACTCGATTTTTTCATACCTGAGCACAATCGTTTTGATATTGACGATTTCCCGGCCGTTTTTGAAGATGGTTTTGTGGCTGTTACTTTAGGAAGTATGCACAATACCAAAAGGATTCCGGGAGATAAAATTATTGAAATCAGCAAAATCATTCATAAACCGATGATTCTACTAGGTGGTAAAGATGTTGTCAAAGATGGAGAAGCGATTGCCTCGCAGATGAGTGAACGCATTTTCAATTTTTGTGGTAAACTGGATCTGTATCAATCCGCTTCTGTTATGCAGATGAGCTCCTGTGTTTTGGCATGTGATACCGGCTTGATGCACATTGGAGCAGCATTACAGGTTCCTATGGCAGTTTTATGGGGAAATACGGCTCCTGAGTTTGGGATGTACCCATATATGCCTCAAAACAAAGCCCTCTATCGTAACTTTGAAATTACAACATTATCGTGCAGACCTTGTTCCAAATTAGGGTATAAAAAATGCCCCAGAGGACATTTTAAATGTATGTTAAGTTTAGACAATCAAGATATTGCAGATTTTATCAATCAATTTTAAAATGAAAAAAAGGGTTCTTCTTTTTCTTTTATTTGGTTTTATAGCAACTCCATTATTTTCTCAAAGTGTAGGATTTACCGATTCATCTGGTGTATTTCAGTGGCAATACCATAGATCTGTATTTAAAAACAGTGAAGATACCACATCTGCTATTGTTGTATTTGTATTTATCAACGGAGCAAACACAACTGCTCTTTCTTACCGACAAGAAGCACAAAACAGCACACTTAATTGGTTGGATCAGGAAAAAGGGATCTATGGAGAAGAGGGATATGTTCAGTTTTTAACGACCAAGTTAGCCCCTAATGAAGCCATTTTATGGCGTATTCAGTTAAAAAACAATACGTTAAACAAAGATAAATCGATAGACCTCGAAAATGGGGCTGTTCTCATCATGGATAAAACTTTTACCGTACGAAAAGATCAGTTTCCGGCACAAAATCTGAAGTAATATTGGATTAAACTGTTAATTTAAGCAAAATGAGCATTAAAATTTATGAATCAAATTTCATATTAAAATGATGTTTTAGGTATTCAATTTTGAACATTTGAACATAAAACAGAAATTGTGTTTGGTGAATTTCGCCTATTGGTTTCTCTAATGCCCAAACTTCAAGGGCTTGCAATACATTAAATGATTTTGGGGTACATTCAACGGACATTTTAAGTGTTAAATATTGAAACATTTCGGATGTTGTAACTGATTCTTGTCCATTAAAAATGATTTGGGGTAAAATATCTTTTGCCGTAATTTTTTCACCTTCCATCTTTCTATTTTTTAAATTTTCCATTTTAAACATGGGGTAATTTGGAAATAAAGATGTAAAGGTGCTCAGTTTTTGTTTGTATTCTGTTTTATTTTCCTCATTTTCAACCAATCGTAAATATATGAAACACAAATAAGGGTTATCAAAATATTCTTGAAGTTCCTTCTTTAACTTTACATTTGCTTTTTGGGATCCTGAAGCGATCTGTTTTGAAAGTTTGGGTATCAATTTAATCAACTTCTTATCTAATGGAGAGTGATTACCCACTAATTCTAATATATTTTCCTCTTCTATAGGCAAATTAAACTCTTTATCCCATTTATAAAGAAAACTATCTATCACTTTTTCGTCACATAAATCAAGATATAAAATTGTATTTGCCAATTTTATCAAATCAATTAAAGATTCATCACTTGGATTTAACTCCTCTTGACTAGCCATTGTTTTAAATAATTCTGATCTCTCGTTGGGTTTTAATGACTTAAAAAAGGAGTATCTTTTGTCTTCTTCCAAATCATCAACTTCTGCATCATCAATATCATCAAATTCTTCTATATCGTCATTTAAATCTTTTAAATCAATATCACCAAAAACATAATCCGCATTTCCTTTTCCCAACACTTTCTCGAGCTTTTGAATAATAATATTAGCCTGAGCTTTTGTATAAAAATCGTTAGCAACAAAAAAGGGGATCTGTTTTCTCCCAAAATCAACATCGATTAATTCAATATCATCAGTATCCTCTTCTAAAAAATATTGGGTTGTTTTTATAAAATCTTTATGGGGTAAAATTTCAAACATCCCAGCAAAACAGGCAGCCCCATAAATGATATTATGAGCTAGAAGATAGTCAATGGATTCGCATTCCAAATCACTTTTCAATTGATTTATCATCTCATTATACTCATCCATTTCAACATTAAATCCAAAATAAGTAGTTTTAACCCCAACACATAATAAGTCAATTAAATAAACACAATAGGTAACATTGCCATTGGTGTGTTTTCTAGAAATAACAATATTGGCCATTTTTCTTTCATTCCAATCAGTATTAATAATACATTCATGAAGTGGAAGAGTGCGTCCTTTCGTTTTAATGTAATTTTCGGGACTTAAATATTGCTGAGCGGGGTTTGATTTTTTACTTTTTGCCATAATTGAAAAATGTTTATGGTTATTTTTTATTCAATTCTGCCGGATCCATTTGTTCTATTACAATCGTTTTACCTAAAGGATTTCCAATCTCCTGATTGTTTCCTACCACAGCATTTTTACAACCAATCAGTTTTACCCCAAATTGATTGGGATGAAACGGTTCAAACTCATTCGCTTTATACAAAAGATTGTTTACAAATTTAATATTTTTGACCGATTTGGCATATAAAATGGGATAATCAAATAGAAAGAAACTATTATTTTCGATACGGATATTAGAATGATACGGAAATTCGGGATCTAATTCCGGTACCTGAGGATAAATGGAGATCACCGCTTCACAAAACTGGTAAATGGTTGTCATACAAGAGTATCTGAAAATATTATCTCTGATTAGCAAATTAGTCACAGGACCAGATTCGAACCAATAATTGGCATCACCGGCAACTAAAATGGCGCAACCACTGGTTTCAAAAATATTATCTTCTATCAACACTTTTCCCTGAGTACTGATGAGTAAACCTCTTGCCCTTCCGCTTCTAAATCTTGAGTTCTTGATCAACAGATCAGGGTAACACGTGAGATTTTCGAGCACCATCCCTTTTTGTAAGGTTTGTGGAACCTCATTTTCAAATGTGATCTCAAACTGATTCTGATCTATTTTTCTGAATTTTTTTATTACACCTATAGAAAGTGTAACCATTGATTTATTATCCACAAAAGCAACCGTTTCTCCTACTCTTCCCCATTCCAGACCGGTACTTTGATGGTGCATAAACCTAGCTTTCACTTTATTCTTGCTGATTTTCGTGATCTGCGTATAGGTTCCATGCACATTTAACGCATCATCCATAAGTCCAAATGTTTCACAGTTATCCAATTGAATCAAACCGGAACAACCACTAAAGTGAAAACCATCATCATGACTGCTTAAAAACTTTCTGTTTCCTGCACGGTTTGGCACCACACTGCAGGAGAAAAAATTTAGATTTTTACTAAATTGACCTAAAATTCCCAATCCATCCGTTTGATAAAGGTTCACATTTTGAAATGTAATATCTGAACTATTCAAAATAAAAAAACCGGCATGAGTTCTTTCCCCATAACGAATAACAATAAAATTGCCTTTTTTAGGAAATTGTTTAGGATCCGTATAAAATACTTTCAAATAACCTGCAGAATCCTCTTCAACCGAACTATTTCCCCAATTTCTGTCTCCGGTATTGGGCTCCACAATCATATGTTTCGTATTAAATTCAATAAAAGCAAAAGGAACACTTTCATGTTTTCCTGTAGAAAATGTAATCTTCCTGTTTTTAATAGAATACTGATACTGTTTTGGATCTATTTTGAGAAGAAAATAGGACTGTGTAACCTCAATTACTTCAGCTTCAGCAGAGGTGGGCGTTGCAAAATCAAAGAAAAGATTCCTTATTTTAATATTTTGGCAATTTTCTAAAGTTATGGGTTGTACCTTTCCATGGTACATAAAAGTAGCAAAATTTCCTTCGATGGAGATATTTTTGAGATTTTCCATTAAAATGGAAATATTTTTAGGTTTACCATTCGTTGTATTGGATTCAAAATAGGTTTTTTGGATCGCTCCACTTTCATAAAAATGGTAGGTACCGGCACTGATAATCAGCTCCACTTTGGGTTCATCTTTAATATCTTCAAAAAGCTTGATAAAAAATGGTGTTGCATCTTGTTCATTATCCGGAATAAGGCCATAAGAGGAAGCATACACTTTTTTTTGTGCAAAAATGGAACCGGACAGTAGTATTAAAGTGGCTAGTAAGAGAATTTTTTTCATGGTTTATTTTTTAAAAACATTTCCAAAAGTGTCAATATGAAAACCATCCTGAAGATTAAAAGCATCATACAATAACTTGCTGGAGAACAACTCCTTAGTCGCACCATAATAGACTAAAGTTCCTTTATCCATCAATAAAGTGATCGGCACATACTGCATAGTAAAAGAAAAATCGTGTAAAATAATGATAATAGTCGTATTTTGAGTTTGATTGATATCTTTGAGAATCTCCATAATTTCGAATTTATGGGCAATATCTAGATTAGAGAGAGGTTCATCCAATAACATGATGGGAGCTTGCTGTGCAATCGCTCTGGCAATTAATGTTCTTTGAAACTCACCCCCACTTAAATGATTGGTTAGCCGATTCTTAAGATGAGTAAGTTTTGTTTTTTCAAGTGCCTCCATTACAATACGGTGATCATTTTCATTTTCAAATTCCCATCTGTTTTGATGGGGATTTCTACCCATCATAACGGTATCAAAAACAGAAAAATCATAAACAAAATCTTGTCTTTGGGGCACCACAGAAATTTTTCTCGCCAGTTCTATAGTAGAATAGTTTTTCAATTCCTTTTGATCAATTTGGATGGAGCCTTCAGCCCCTTTTATCAATCCGGTCAAAAGATTCAGAAGAGTTGTTTTTCCTGAGCCATTAGGGCCTAAAAGGGCGCAGAAATCACCTTTTTGAATGGAAAATGAGAAATCACGAATGGCAAAATCGGTGTCATACTGAAAATTTAAATGAGAGGTTTGGAGAATCATACATTATATCGATTAAAACAGGGTTGGATCCCAGATGAGTGTTCCTTTTTTCTTTTTTTGAGCACATTCCATATTCAGGAGTTGCACTTTTTTATCAATTCCATAATAAAAACCACCCATTTTTCCACTGGCAGCAATCACTCGATGACATGGGATCAGGTAAAGGATTGGATTTTTACCGATAGCAGTACCTACGGCTCTTTGTGCTTTAGGTTTGCCCACTTTTTCGGCTATGACACTATAAGTGGTCAAAGTGCCGTAAGGGATCTCTAAAAGGGCATTCCAAACATTGATTTGAAATGGAGTACCTTTTAAATGAAGTGGAATTTTAGAATTGTTTGTCCAATCTTTCTTAAAAACCTCTTTAATGAGGAGATGCATTTTATTTTTCCGATTTTTAATTTTTGAAAAGGGAAATCTCATTTGGAGTTGTTCCACATAAGTAAGTCCTTTTTCGTGATACCCAACAAAGCAAATTCCCTTAGAAGTAGAAGCCACAATCAGCTTTCCTATTTTAGTGGAAATAACGCTAAAAGAGATACTTGGGGGATTTTTTTTAGAATAAAAATCAGAGCGATCTGACAGTTTTAAAGACACAATCGAACCATTTATTTTTTCAATGGTTTGTTTATCCTGTAAGTGACCTTGAGCATCCATAATTATAGAATTGAATCTACAAATATACAAGAAGTTTTTCAAATAGCATCCTTATAAAAAACACAAGAGCCGGTGCATGGGGATGCTCCGACTCTCAACCACAATTAACCATTAACCAAATAGTTATTATTTTTGAGCGTTTTTAGACGCTAGTTTTTTCAACACTTCTTCCTGAGTTGCGGCAGGTAGAGGTTGGTAGTTATAAAATTCCATAGAGAAGTTTGCTCTACCGCTGGAGATATTTCTTAAAGCAGTAGCATAACCAAACATTTCCATTAGAGGAACAAATCCATTTAATTTTTGAGAACCTTTTCTATGTCTTCTCATACTTTCGATACGACCACGTCTTTTGTTAAAGTCGCCGGTCACATTACCGATATAATCATCAGGCGTATTCACTTCAATTTTCATGATAGGTTCCAAAAGGATTGGTTTACCTTTCATAAAAGCTTCTTTAAAGCTCATTCCGGCGCATAACTGGAATGCCATATCAGAAGAATCCACAGCATGAGAGCTCCCATCTAAAAGGACAGCTTTAACATCCACAACAGGGAATCCAGCCAAAGGACCTTTCTCCATTGCTTTTTTCACCCCTTTATCTACAGAACCCACATATTCACCGGGAACATTTCCACCTTTCACTTTATCTACAAACTCGTATCCTTTACCTTCATTAGGTTCGAAGCGCATAATAGTATGAGCATAATGACCTTTACCACCTGATTGTTTAACAAATTTATAGTTATTTTCGATCTCTTTTGTAAGTGTTTCTCTGAAAGAAACAGCAGGTTCACCCACTTCCACTTCCACTTTAAACTCCTCTTTCAAACGATCCATGATGATTTCGAGGTGAAGTTCACCCATACCGGAAACAATGGTTTCCTGAGTTTCTTCATCATATCTGGCTCTAAATGAAGGATCTTCATTAATAAGTTTAGATAATGCTTCGCCTAGTTTTTCAGATTCTTTACGAGCTTTAGGCGTAATTTTAAGTTCAATTACAGCTGGTGGAACATGAATATTTTCCAATAGAAGGGGATGGTCAGAAGCACAAAGAGTATCACCGGTTCTGGAAGCTTTCATGCCCACAAGAGCAACGATTTCACCTGGACCCGCTTCTTTAATCTCTTCTCTATCTTTAGCTCTGATTCTAAAAATTCTTCCAGCACGTTCATATTTACCTTTAGTAGAATTAAAGAATTGTGTTCCGGAGCTAATAGTGCCGGAAAATATTCTAATAAAAGTTTGTTGACCCACATAAGGATCATTAATCAATTTAAAAGCTAAAGCAGCAAAAGGTTCTTTAGAGGAAGGGTGACGGGAGATTGTTTTTTCAGGTTCATCTACATCATTACCAATAACAGCACCAACATCAATAGGAGAAGGAAGAAAATCGATAACGGCATCTAAAAGGAGTTGAATTCCTTTATTTTTGTATGCAGCACCGCAGAAAACGGGAGTAATTAACAGTTTAAGGGTAGCTTCTCTGGCAGCTTTCATAAAAAGATCATAAGGGATCTCTTTTTCTTCGAGGAAAAGATCAGCCAATTCATCATTAAAATCGGCAAGAGTACTGATTAAAGAGTTTCTTGCTTCAGTAGCTCTCTCTAAATACTCAGCGGGAATCTCTTTTTCGAAGCTTTTTTGATCGTCAAAGTAGAAAGCTTTAAATTTAAGAAGGTCAATCATACCTTCAAATGTATCTTCAGCACCGATAGGAATTTGGAAAGGGATTGCGTTTGCATCAAGATTTGAGTTTAATTGGCTCACCACTTCAGCAAAATCTGCACCGGTACGATCCATTTTATTAACAAAAGCAATGCGAGGCACTCTATATCTATCTGCTTGATTCCAAACGGTTTCACTTTGAGGTTCCACACCACCTACGGCGCAGAAAACAGCGATCATACCATCAATAACTCTAAGGGAACGTTCCACTTCTATAGTAAAGTCAACGTGGCCCGGAGTGTCGATCAAGTTAATCTGGTGATTATTCCAATGGGCAGTAATGGCAGCGGAAGCGATGGTGATTCCTCTTTCTTGTTCTTGCTTCATGAAGTCCATGGTAGCCTGACCATCGTGAGATTCGCCGATTTTGCGATTCACGCCGGTAAAGAAGAGGATTCTTTCAGAAACGGTGGTTTTCCCTGCATCAATATGAGCAGCTATACCTATATTTCTGAGTTTTGATATAGAATTTGTCATAAAATTCCGTTTTTATTGTATATGGTAAAAATATTATAATCTTTATTTTCAACAAATTAACTAAATTAAGTACAGTTATTTTGAGGGGTGCAAATATACAATTTTTTTTGAAATAAAACATTTTTGCAAAATTTTCTGAATTTAAATTTTAGAATGTAAAATTTCGGGAATAACTTTCCTACGAAGCACTCCATATATATTCCAAAAAAATACGGTTAAAAAACTCCTGAAAAGTACTGTTTTAATGAACTTTTGTAATGATCTGTTTTTTTACATCTCAACAGCAACCCTCATATATTAGAATATACACTAACTTTACTAATCCATCCCTAAAACTATTTACTAATCATTATTATCTTTTACTTCTTATCTTTTATTTTTTAACTGTTATCTCTTTCACTTTTCATTAGTCTGCAGTTCGCCGTCCGTTGTCTGTAGTCTTTTTTCAGGGCATTCCCCTTTGGCTTCACTCAACCCAATCCCAAGCAAATCGAACATGAACCCCGTCACTTGCCAAAGGGTCGGTCTCCGGCCTGTACTCATGTGCTCGTGATGCTTAATATGCTCATGTGCTCAAAAATCTAAATTATAATATATTAGAAAACAATATCTTTTACTTGAAAACTGTTAAATGTTACTTGTTACCTGTTAAATGTTACTTTATTTGGGTACTTGGCCTTCGCCATAATGCGGGGTTCTTTTCCCGACGGAGCACTCATTCTATATTCTTATAAATAACGGGTAAAATTATTTGTAAGTACTAAATATTGAAGTAAATACAATATCTCTCGATTGTACTTCAATGCCTAACCCTACTTTTGTAAGAATATATTTTTTTGTTCGATTTTTTCATTTTTTTTGTTCAATCGTTCTTTTTTTTGTTTATATTTGTCACAGTACTTTTTACTCACAAAACTCAAAAAACCATGAAAGATCTGCCTGAAATCTCCAAGAAGTTCAACGAAAGTTCACCAACTGTTCAAGACAAAATCGTTGAAAAAGTTTACGAAAAAATTTCTGTTAATAATCCACTGGCTTCTGAATGTGACCATATTAATCAGATTCAGATCAAAAAATGTCCACGATGTGGTACTACACATATAATTCTTAATGGAAAAAGAAAAGGAGTTCAATACTATCTCTGTAAAAAGTGTCATAAGAACTTTAATGAGTTTACAGGTACAACTGTCTCATATCTGAAGAAAAAGGATATTTTAAAACCTTTTATTCATTCCATGTTATCAGGAGATAGCTTGTATATTTGTTCTAAAAGACACCATATAGCGATTCAGACCGCTTTTAACTGGCGACATAAAATCATAGCTGCATTTAAGGAATATTCCAAAAAGCAATATAGCGGGATAACAGAGATGATCACCATACAAAAGAGATTCTCACGCAAAGGACAGGGAGCTAAAAGCAAGAAGATTGGTCAGAAAGGGAAGATCACAGATCCAGCCAGTAACAAAAAGGCAGAATCGATTGAAAAAGGGGAGTATATCCCCCTTTCGTTGGTGGTTATTAACGAAAGAAAATCTCGTTTTGAGATCAAACTAATCCAACAGGGAGCCATAAAAA
>Ga0316605_10000413_pt1 | contig 30675 bp, 27 predicted proteins | sample OWC_soil_day20_n_FD_207666 | JGI IMG/M metagenome (GOLD analysis project Ga0316605, IMG submission 207666) | Wetland soil microbial communities from Old Woman Creek delta, Ohio, United States - OWC_soil_day20_noCT | ecosystem: Environmental > Terrestrial > Soil > Wetlands | place: USA: Ohio...
TTCTGAGCAAGGTGTTGCAGTTCGCATTCGCCCGATTTTGCACACACGAGGCAATCGAACGGGTGATCGGAAACGATTAGTTTCAGCACCGTTTTGCGGGCATTTAGTACCCGGGTGTTGTGGGTATTGATGACCATTCCCGGCGTACATTCGGTGATGCATGCAGGAGCCAGATTGCGACGTCCTTCCACTTCTACCACACAGATACGGCATCCGCCCGGTTTATTTTCAATATCCATGTCGTGAAGACGGAAGTGACAAAGTGTTGGAATATCAATTCCAGCCTCAGCAGCTGCTTTGAGGATGGTCGTTCCTTCTTTTACTCTTAAAATTTTGCCGTCTATCGTTAATTCTATGTGTTCTATGTGTTCCATGTGTTTGATCTGAATAATTGATTAAAAATTAAAGCACCGTTACTCGTTTAGGTTCCAGCTCGATGGTGATGGCATCGAACGAGCATTTTTCGATACATTCTCCGCAACGGATACAAATGTCTGGATCAATGTGATGAATTTGTTTCTTGTCACCCGTGATGGCATGAACGGGGCAGCATCGGCGGCAGGCACCACAACCCACGCAAAGTTCGTCACTGACCACATAATAATACAGACTTTTACAATGTCCCGAACGGCATTTTTTCTCCACCACGTGTTCGTAATATTCTTCTGCAAAATTTTCCATGGTCGAAAGCACCGGATTGGGCGAAGTCTGTCCCAATCCACACAATGACGTATCTTTAATCACGTTGCAGAGGTTTTTCAACCGTTCCAGGTCTTCCAGGGTGCCTTTTCCCTGCGTAATTTTATCCAGCATTTCGTACAGTCTTTTGTTGCCAATGCGGCAGGGAGCACATTTTCCACAACTTTCTTCCACGATAAAATCAAGATAAAATTTTGCCACCGATACCATACAGTCATCCTCGTCCATCACAATCATACCTCCCGAACCCATCATGGAACCAGCCTGCGTTAAGCTTTCGTAATCAATGGGAATGTCCAGATGTTTTTCGGTGAGGCATCCTCCCGAAGGTCCGCCGGTTTGCACAGCTTTGAATTTTTTACCGCCTCTGATACCCCCTCCGATTTCGTAGATAATTTCACGAAGTGTAGTTCCCATGGGCACTTCAATCAGGCCTACGTTATTAATCTTTCCGGCCAGCGCGAAAACTTTTGTTCCTTTTGATTTTTCGGTTCCGATGGATGCAAACCAGTTGGCTCCGTTGAGAATAATTTGCGGGATGTTTGCAAAAGTTTCCACGTTATTCACATTGGTGGGTTTTCCCAGGTAGCCGCTCTGAGCCGGGAATGGCGGTTTGTTGGTTGGTTCGCCGCGTTTTCCCTCCATCGAATGGATAAGTGCCGTTTCCTCTCCGCATACGAAAGCCCCGGCACCGTAGCGCAGCGAAATATCGAAACTGAAACCGGTCCCCAGGATATTTTCACCAAGTAATCCGTAGTTTCTGGCCTGTTCAATGGCAATTTTCAGCCGTTTGATAGCCAGCGGATATTCGGCGCGGATGTAAATCAGTCCTTTGCTGGCACCGACGCAGTAGCCACAGATAACCATCGACTCGAGTACCGCATGCGGGTCGCCTTCGAGGATAGAGCGGTCCATGAATGCACCCGGGTCGCCTTCATCGGCATTGCAAACCACGTATTTCTGATCGGCATCGTTTTTACTTGCAATTTCCCATTTCAAACCGCACGGGAAACCGCCACCGCCACGACCGCGCAAACCCGATTTTTTGATAATCTCTATGGTTTCGGCAGGTGAATATTCCGTCAGCACTTTGCCCATGGCCAGATAGGAATTATGTTTGATGCAGTGATCAATATTTTCGGGATTTACCACCCCGCAGTTTCGCAGGGCAATGCGGATTTGCTTGCGGTTCAGACATTTAGTCCCAAATATCACTTTCTGATCATCGGGATGATACAAGAGTCTTTCAACAACCCGGCCGTTGATAATGTGTTCATTGATAATTTCATCGGTATCTTCGGGTTTCACGTTGGCATAAAAAATATTTCCCGGAAGCACTTTGATAATGGTTCCGCTGGCGCACAGTCCAAAACAAGCGGTTTGGATAACCTGAACCGAGTTCATCAGTTCTTCATCCGTTTCAATCCGCCATTTAATGCGCGTTATTACATCTTCACTGTTGTGATGGCGGCAGCTATTGCCCGCGCAAACCATCAGCTGCATTCTGAATTTTTCCATAATTTCGATGTTTTGCGTTTATCTTCGTTCGTAGTTGGTGGGGATAATTCCATCGACCAGTTCTCCGGTTTTGATGTATTTCTCGATGATTTCGTCTGCCCGGACGATATCCACATATCCAAAAACGACAGGTTCGCGGTTGGGGAGAATGATTTCTACGGTGGGTTCCGCATAGCAATATCCCATACATCCGGTTTGGGAGATGCTGCAACTTACGGATCGTTTTTTGAGTTCGGCGGTAAAATAGTCCAGCACTTCCTTTGCTCCCGACGCGATGCCGCAGGTAGCCATCGCAACTTTCACCCGAACGGGTTTATCTTCGCTGCTTTTGTCGGGTCGCCCAATTCTCAACGTTTCACGCAAGGCTTTGAGCTCTTCATACGATTTAAATTTCTCCATAACTGTGTTGTAATAAGCTTTTTAATGCGACAGATGATGTTGAACTCTGAAATTATTTGTTTTCAAATATATGGATATTGTTTTGATTAATGAAATAATTCCGTAATTAAATTTATAAAATATTCATTGTGTTAAATTACAGAAACTTACAACATATCACTTAATGGTCAAACACTGCTTTTAAGCATATTTTAACCGGTATTTTATTTTTTTGATTACAGTTTGAAAGCTTAATCAAGACAGTAAAAAAAAGAAGCTTTCATCAAGCTTCCTTTTTCTAAATATATTTTCGGATACTAATGTATTAATATCCTCTGTTCACATACCTTGTATGCAGCAAATGGTGCGATTTTTCTCCCAGCGGTTCTTTCAGAAAATCGGAGTATAATGTGAGAATTTCGGGATTTTCGTGCGACTTGCGGATACCTTTATGAGCATCTTCGTAATAAATGGATTCTGCACGCTTTATCCGTATTTCAGTATTGGTCGGAATGGGCTGTCCGCCACCTCCAAGACAACCACCCGGGCAGGTCATCACTTCAATAAATGTATAGGGTGAAGTTCCTTTTTCAATCTGTTCGAGCAGAATTCCTGCATTCTTCAGCGTGTGAGCTACGGCAACTTTTATTTTTGTACCATCCAGATCAACCTCTGCCTCTTTGATACCTGTTAACCCACGAATGGATGTAAAATTAATTTCCATTAGTGTTTTTCCTGTAAATACTTCATATGCAGTACGCAGAGCTGCTTCCATCACTCCGCCTGTAGCTCCGAAAATAACGGCTGCTCCGGTTGATTCACCCAGCGGGCTATCAAACTGTTCTTCGGGCAAATGAGTAAAGTCAATGCCGATTTCGCGGAACATGCGTGCAAGTTCGCGGGTGGTCAGGACAGCATCCACGTCGTAAAAATGATCTTCATCGTTTAGTTTAAGCTTATATTTCCAGTAATGGAAGGCGCCATCCATTTCCGGGCGGCGGGCTTCAAATTTCTTGGCAGTGCAGGGCATGATTGATACCACCACAATATTCCGGGGATCAATGCCTGTTTTTTCGGCATAATAGGTGTTTGCCACCGCACCAAACATCTGCTGCGGCGATTTGCAGGTAGATAAATGGGCTAACGATTTCGGGTAGAAATGTTCGATATACTTGATCCAGCCCGGCGAACAGGATGTAATCATGGGCAGTACGCCTCCGTTTTTTATCCGGTTTATCAATTCATTTCCTTCTTCGATAATGGTAAGGTCGGCAGCAAAATTGGTATCGAACACTTTGGAAAAACCCAATCGGCGCAATCCGGCCACCATCTGTCCCGTAACGAGACTTCCGTAAGGCATTCCCATGGCTTCGCCAATTCCAACTCGGATAGCGGGCGCCGTTTGAACCAGTACCACTTTTTCAGGATCGTTCAACGCCTTCCACACGTCACCGACGGCACTTTTTTCGGTAATGGCACCTGTTGGACAAACCAGTGCGCACTGTCCGCAATTAGTACATGCCACTATCCCCATTCCCAAATCCATAAAAGTTGATATCCGGCTTTTCAGTCCCCGCCCTGCAAAGTCGATGGCTTTCACGCCCTGCACCTCGCGGCACACCGCCACACACCGGCCGCATAAGATGCATTTTTCCGGGTCGCGCACCAGTGAGAGCGACGACTCGTCTTTCGGGGAAACCTCTTTTTTAGTCCGAACAAATAATCTTTCGTGAATACCTAAATCGAAAGTAATTTCCTGCAATTCGCAATTTTGATTTCGATCGCATCCCAGACAATCCTGCGGATGGTTTGCCAGCATGAGTTCAATGTTTACCCTGCGCGCTTCCATCACACGCTGACTGTTGGTGGTAATATCCATGCCATCGGTCACTTGTGTGATACACGAGCGCAAAAGCGATTTGGCGTTTTTAACCTCTACAACACACACGCCACACGATGCATTGTGCGAAACATCTTTGAGGTAACACAGAGAAGGCACATGAATACCAACTGCATTGCAGGCCTCCATGATGGTTAAACCTTCCTTTACTTCCAGGGGCTGATTATTGATTGTGATTTTCATAAGAGAAAATTTGAAAATTTGAAAATGAACGCTTTATTGACATAAACAAATACTCACGGCCATTATTTTCAGCATTTCACATCGCACCTCAGGCAGCGGTTGACTTCATTCCGGGCCTGTTCGCCGGTATAACCACATTCCACTTCCTGAAAATTGCCAACACGCTCTTTCACTGTGAGTTTTGCAGAACGGTTTTTCGGACTCACTTTCGGGTTTACAGGTACCAGATTTTTATATTCGAATTTTCGGAACAGCATGTGAAATCTGTTTTCATTCATCAGTGCCAGATCAATGGATTCTGCTGCTTTTCGGGCCATACCCATTGCCTCGGCTGCGGTTGATGGTCCCGTAACTGAATCACCGCCTGCATATATTTTTGGAGTTGATGTTCGGAAAGTAAACGGATCAACGATTAACCGGCCATCCTTTGTGGCAGCCAAACCAAGTTGGCTCAGGTGTTCTGAATCTACCCTTTCACCTACTGCCAAAACTACAGAATCGCAGGGTATTTCTTCAAATTTCCCGGTTGACACAGGTCTTCTTCTGCCAGTTGTATCGATACTTCCGCCACTCATCACTTCCACTTTCAAGGCCTTCACTTTTCCACGGGCGTTAGTGAGTATTTCATTGGGAGAAGCCAGAAAATGATACCTGATCTTTTCAGCTTCCGCTTCGAAAATTTCCGCTCCGTTGGCAGGCATATCGCCTTTCTCGCGCCGATAAACGACCGTCACATCCTTGCCAAGACGCCACAGACTTCGCGCTGCATCAATAGCTACATTGCCGCCACCAATGATAATGACACGTTCACCCAGTTTCGGCATTTTACCCAATGCCAGTTCTTTCAAGATTTCTGTTCCGGCAAAAACGCCCTTCGCTTTTTCACCGGGGATATTCAGATCAATATTTTTCCATGCACCGATGGCCAGATATACAGCATCATATTTATCTTTTAGTGTTTCTAATGAAAGATTCTGACCTAACCGCTGATTAAATAAAAATTTCACACCCAGCTTTCGGATAAACTGCACCTCCTTTTGGAGTACTGATTTTGGCAAACGGTACTGTGGAATGCCAAACCTCACGACACCTCCGGCTTCGGGCAAAGCATCATAAACAGTAACCGTATGTCCCAAACGCACCAGGTAATAAGCAGCAGTAAGTCCTGCAGGCCCTGCTCCTACAACGGCAATTTCCCTGCCGGTAGGTTTAAGTTTTTCTTTAATCAGCCGGTTATAAATTTCATTTTCCTTACCGAGTTTATACATGGTGTCAGCCAGATAGCGGTGAATTTCACCCTGCGAAACCGGTTCGTCCAGTTGTTCCCTCCGGCAACGCATCTGACAATGGAAGTGACAGATACGTCCGATAGTACCCGGCAGCGGGTTGTCGCGCAGAGTAACTTCGAATGCTTCTTCCAGCCGGTCTTCCTTAATCAGTTCGATGTATGCCGGTATATTCATGTGCATCGGACAACTATTTTCGCATAACGCCATATAAAGCGTATCGCAAACACCTGCATGACACCGTTTTTCGCGGATATGTTCTTCATATTCGTTTCTGAAATACTTCATGGTTGTCAGGATGGGATTTGGAGCCGTCTGACCAAGCGCACAAATGGATGTATCTTTTATTGTTCTGCCCAGCAATTCCAAGAGATCCAGGTCTGCAAATGTACCCAATCCTTTTGTAATACGGGTAAGGATAGCAAGTGCCTGCGCAAGTCCCTCCCGGCAGGGAGTACATTTTCCGCAGGATTCCGCCGAGTTGAATTCCAGAAAATAGCGGGCTACATCCACCATGCAATTGTCCTGATCCATGACAACCATTCCTCCTGAGCCCATTATAGCCCCAATTCCGGCGAGCGACTCGTAATCCACCGGAGTTGAGAAATACTCCAGCGGAATACAACCTCCTGAGGGTCCGCCTGTCTGTACGGCTTTCACCCGCTTGGTGGTTCCGGTTCCTTCTCCGATGTTAAAAATGAAATTTTCGAGCGTGGAACCCAGTGGAAGTTCTACAAGCCCGGTATTTTTTATTTTCCCGACCAGCGAGAACACTTTTGTTCCCGAACTCTTTTCGGTGCCTGTCTGCGTAAACCACTCACTTCCTTTCTCAATAATTACAGGCACATTGCACCAGGTTTCCACATTATTAATATTGGTGGGTTTTCCATACAATCCCTTTGCTGCAGGATAAGGCGGACGCGGCATCGGACGACCTGCTTTTCCTTCGATAGAGGCTATCAGGGCCGTTTCCTCTCCGCAAACAAATGCTCCGGCACCTTCCACCACGTGAAGGTTGAAATTAAAACCGGAATTTAAAATATTTTCGCCCAATAATCCCCATTCGGAAGCCTGTTCAATGGCTTTTTTCAGTCTTTTTACTGCTAGCGGATATTCTGCCCTGACGTAGGCAATTCCCTCGGTGGTGCCCATCGCATAAGCCCCTATCAGCATCCCTTCAATCAGCATGTGCGGATCACTTTCAATCTCGTTCCGATTCATATAGGCACCCGGATCACCTTCGTCGGCATTGCAAATAATGTATTTCTGGTCGGCTTCTGCTTTCTGCATCATCGACCATTTTATTCCGGTAGGGAAACCGGCACCACCCCGACCGCGAAGTTTGGAAGCAAGGATTTCACTGACAACTTCCTCCTGTTGCATTTCCAGTGATTTTTTCAATGCGCGATATCCACCGACAGCAAAATAATCGCGGATATCTTCGGGATCAATCAGTCCGGCATGGCGCAATACAATCTTTTCCTGCCCTTTGAAATACGGAATTTCGTTCCAATGGGGCACTTCTGAATAACCCTTTCCAAATTGTACCTTTGATTCACGGAAGTCCCAATCGTCGATCTTGCAAAGTATTTTTTTAGGATAAATTTTCCCTTTCATCAGTCCGTCAACAATGTGGATTGCATCTTTTTCATTTACCCGGCTGTAAACGAGCATCGGTTTGCCCGGCTGAAATACAGTTACAAGTGGTTCCTGAGCACAAAAACCAAAGCAACCTGTTTGTTTCAGCAGACAGGGAGATTTTATTTCTGAAATACGGACTTCAAGGCGGTTAAAAATCACATCGGCACCATTGCCAATGCCGCAGGTACCCATCCCGACCAATATCATGGGAACATCAGGAAGTATTCGTTCCTGAAATTGCTGTTTTAGGATCTCTAATTCGTGTGATTTCATAGTTATACGAGCTTTTCAAAAGAGATAATAATGTCCGACCTATAAAAATGAGGTTCTTACACCGCTCTTAGTTTTCATTCGGTTTCACCCGGGTTTCCTGCAATTTGAGCCTGTTCAGTATTTTGATCAGTTTCTGCGAATTAACATTGCTGTGAATGACGCCATCGACCTCCACCACAGGCGATTGTGCGCATTGCCCGAAACAGGCTACCGTTTTGATGGTGAATAAATTATCGGGAGTTGTATAAGATGATTCCGTATCATTTTCATCTTTTTTAAAATTCAGAATCGGTCCTATTTCATCAAGTAAGGCTTTGGAACCTTTTGTATGACAGGCTGTGCCCCGGCAAACGACAATGGAATGTTTTCCCTGGGGTTTCAGATTAAAAAAAGAGTAGAATGTGACAACACTGTACACCTGGGTATAGGGTACTTTCAGTTTTTGGGATACAGCAGTAAGAGTTTCGCCGGGAAGGTATTTCAAGGGATTTTTTTCCTGCACTTCTTCCAGCGTTGAAAGCAGTATGCCGGGTTTTCCTTTGTGTTTCTCAATAATCTGATCGAGAATATTTTCTGGAACAGGAGAATTGGTCAGCGTTTCCATAACTATATTATTTATCTGTAAATGAACTTCAAATAAATTCCTATAATAGAAATCTGGAAAGCAACAATAAAACAAGTCTAATAGAAATTTGTTCTTCAACACTTTACAACCAATCAGTACTTAGTGCAAAACTCTTTTTGACAATACAAGCTTGGCTTATGAACTGAGATATTCTTTTTATCTCTCTACAAATATAATATATAGTTTTTGGAATTAAAGAAATTTTTCTTTAATATTTTCGTTAATTTACTATCCTATTGATTATGTATGCTTTAAAAGCGGAAAAAAGCGGAAATAATCCGCTTTTTCCGGCACTAATAATAGTGCAATTGCTTACATTTTACAATCGGGTGACTTACCCTGAACTTATGTCTGAATTTTTAATTCTGTGCTTGAAAGTTCATTTCCGGAAAAACAATCGGCTCGTCATCACTCAATTACTTCGCCAAATAATGTTGCAGAGCTGGCATCTGTAATTTTCACACGGACAGTTTCACCTATTCTGCGACCATTACGGGGTATGATCACCACTTTATTCTGTGATGTCCGGCCGAAAAACTGTTCCTTTGACCGTTTTGAGAAACCTTCAATCAGCACTTCAAATTCGTATCCGATGTCTCTCAGGTTGCTCGCATGCGAAAGTTCGTTTTGTAAAGCTATGATTTCGTTCAGACGCCTGATTTTAATTTCCTCGGGCACATCATCCGGCAGATGCTTGGCTGCATGCGTACCTGGTCGTTCGGAGTATTTGAACATAAAAGCCATATCGAATCCCACTTCGCGCATGAGTGACAGCGTTTCGGCATGATCCTCTTCGCTTTCTCCGTGAAATCCACAAAAAACATCTGTACCAACAGAAGCATCAGGCAAAATGCGCCGGATAGCAGCAATCCTGTCAAGATACCATTCGCGGGTATATTTCCGGTTCATAGCCTTGAGAATTTTATTGCTGCCGCTCTGTACAGGCAAATGAATGAACCTGCATAAATTAGGATGAGCCGCAATCACCTCGAGTGTATGGTCGCTCATGTCTTTGGGATGCGAGGTAGTGAAGCGAAAGCGAATTTCGGGAGCTGCCTCAGCCACAATTTTAAGTAACTGCGGGAAATCAATAATCTGGCCATCTTTTTCAAACTGGTATGAATTTACATTCTGACCAAGCAGGGTAACTTCTTTGAAGTTTTTTGCCTGCAGATCTTTCAGTTCATTCAGGATGCTTTCAACATCGCGGCTGCGCTCACGCCCACGGGTATAGGGCACGATGCAATAGGAACAAAAATTATTGCATCCGCGCATGATGGAGATGAAGCCTGAAATCGGATTGCTGATGCGGGAAGGAATTACATCACGGTAGGTTTCTGTCTTGGAAAGTTCCACATTGATGGCTCTCTCTCCGTTCATCACATGACCCATCAGGTTGGGAATATCCAGGTAAGCATCGGGACCGACAACGATATTCACTCCGTGATTCTCAATCAGATCTTCTTTAACCCGTTCAGCCATACAACCGATAACTCCTACTACCAGTTTCTTGTTTTTCTTTCTCAGCGACTGGAAATACTTCAGACGCTGTATAATTTTTTGCTCGGCATTGTCTCTGATCGAACAGGTATTCACAAAAATGGCATCAGCTTCAGTAATCTGGTCTGTTAGTTCAAATCCGTCCATCTGCATAATGGACGCTACCACTTCACTGTCAGCCACATTCATCTGACAACCGTAAGTTTCAATAAATAGTTTTTTGTCGTTCAACGCGGATTTAGAGTCCGGTGAACCAACTTCTTTGTTTGCTTTCATAAGTAAATAATTATTTTTAAAAAGTCAAATATCTATTCCCTGTCTATCGGGATTCGTTTTATAAGATAATAAAGTTATATAATTTCTTTTTTATACGCATATCCGCATAAATCACCGTTTTCTATATAACCGTCTATTAGAATTTTTCAGATGCAAAGTTACGATATTTGTACGAGGTGCAACTTTACAAACACTTTATATTTTAATAAATCACACACTGCTGTACTCATAACGTGATTTCCATAAAATGAATAATGTGTCCATAATTTTTCATTTTTATTCATTTATGATTAAATGAATAATTTTTTTGAAAAAAAAATGTTGTAATATTTGGTAATTCAAAAAACCGTATTAACTTTGCAGAGTAAACAAACAGATAAATTTTTCATAATTAAGGTTTAGGTTAAAATGTAGCAATGGGTGACTGTGAAGTTACCCATTGTTTTTTTTAAATTTGGTTGTACAGAATTCTTTTTGTAATATTGCATAAACATTTAAAAATATATGGAAGATCTGGGTGACTATATTTATCTTATTTTACTTTTGCTTGCCGGCATAAGCGGAATTTTTAAGAAAAAAGGGACAAATAATGAAACCTTAGAAAAGAAAAAGCCGGTAATCAACCTCCCCAAATCGTGGGAAGAATTTGAACAGCAGTCAACCACACAAACTCAAAAAACTATTGCCCGACCCGAACCAACCCGTACGATTATATCTCCGGCAAGAACGGTTGTACCGGAAGCAGTATCGGGCGAAACGATTCCTCGGGGATTTGAAACCGGAAGTTTCCAAACTTACGATGCTGTAGATGACATTAGCAAAATGCGGGCAAAGAAAACCGTCACGAAAAATATAAAATCACAAACGAATAATCCTGAGCCCGAAATTTCAGAAGAGGAAATTAACCCTTTATACTCTTTGAATAATGCAGAAAGTGCCAGAGCAGCATTTATTTACTCTGAAATTTTCAACAGAAAATACCATTAATTTTTTTCAAAAACTTTTTTCAAAAAAAATTGAAATACGAAAAAAGCGTGTATCTTTGCAGTAATTAAACCTGATTCATACTGAGAGTTCCGACTTATCGTCGGAATTCTTTTTTGTTTATCAAAAACTTAACTAAACACGATTTATTATGGCAGTAACGTATATGACCGCTGAAGGTTATAAAAAATTAGTCGATGAACTAAACGAAATGGAAAACGTACAGCGTCCCGCCATTTCGAAACAAATTGCTGAGGCCAGAGATAAAGGAGACTTATCTGAGAATGCCGAATATGATGCGGCAAAAGAAGCTCAGGGAATGCTGGAAATGAAAATTGCTCAACTGAAAGATATTATCGGATCAGCCCGAATGATTGACGAAACAAAGATTTCTACTGATGAAGTTCAGATTCTGACAAGGGTAAAAATTAAAAATACAAAATCCGGTCAGGTTATGTCATATCTTATCGTATCTGAAAGCGAAGCCAACTTTAAAGAAGGAAAACTATCAGTTACCACACCAATTGCAAAAGGACTGTTAGGCAAGAAAGTTGGTGAGAAAGCCACTGTTATCGTTCCTTCGGGCTCTATGGAATTTGAGGTAATGGAAATTGGACTGTAAAATCAAGAAAAACATCATCCTGATTGAATTGTTTATTTTTGAAATCACCGAGGTCATAAACCTCAAAAAAAGCATTCACTAACCAGAAATAAAATCAACCATCATGGCAACAATTTTCAGCAGAATAATTGCAGGTGAGATTCCGAGCTACAAAGTAGCTGAAGACGAAAACTTCTATGCTTTTCTGGACATCAACCCGATGAGCAAGGGACATACCCTGGTAGTGCCAAAAAAAACTGAAGACGACTACCTTTTCAATCTGGATAATGAGACTTATACGGGTTTGACATTGTTTGCCAAGAAAGTGGCAAAAGCAATTGAAAAATCGGTGGATTGTAAACGCATCGGAGTTGCTGTTATGGGACTGGAAGTGCCTCACACTCATATTCACCTGATACCCATCAACAAAGAAAGTGACATGAATATCGGCAATCCGAAACTCAAGCTTTCACCCGGGGAAATGAATGAAATTGCCCAAAAAATCAGAAATAATTTCTTGAACTAAACATTCAACTGAGAGAATCCGTTATATTTTTTCACAAATTAACAATTACTAAATAATGGAAACAGTAGAAAAAGTATTAAATGCTATCAAACAAGCAGGCGAACCTGTAAATGCAGGAAAAGTAGTGGAACTCACCGGACTCGACCGCAAAGAAGTGGACAAAGCCATGACAAAACTGAAAGCCACCGGCGATATCGTATCACCAAAAAAATGCTTCTGGACAGCAAAATAAATCAAAAATACGAGAGCACTAAGCGCATAGAGGTTCACTGTCTTTCAGGTGATATTTTTATGAATTAGTGCTTTCGTATTTTTATAAATGAAAATAATGATACAAAAAAACGACATATTTCCCATCGGACGCCTCACAAAAACTCACGGATTAAAAGGCGAAATGAGTTTCAGTTGCACGACAACCATTCTGGAGGACATTGAAATTCCGTATGTTGTACTCGAACCGGAAGGAATACCTGTGCCGTTTTACATCGAAGAAGTACGTTTGAAAACAGATGAATCCGGAATTATCAAGTTCGAACGGATCGACACCGAAGAGCAGGCACGCGAATATACCGGCCTTACCATCTTCCTGCCCTATGAATATCTGAATGAAATTGATGAAGCCGGAGCTGATGCAGATTATTTTATCGGTTTTGAAGTGACAGACAACGAAAAAGGGAAAATCGGAACAATCGCCGGGATTGACCAATCGACTGAAAATGTACTTTTTGTAATTGAAACAGAGGACGATGAAATCCTAATTCCCGCTGTTGATGAATACATCACCGATATTGACCACGAGAAAAAAATAATCCGCCTGAGTTTACCCGACGGATTACTTGATTTATAACTTTCGATGCGTTAATCGGTTCTTTTACCTCATCTCGTACACCTTTTCTCTGACAACTGCCGCCCATTCTGCAGGTGTCTTTGTAGTGTCGAAGGTCTGATAGGATATTGGTTTACCTATTTTCACCCTGAAATGATTGCCACGCTGTTTGTACATTTCATTCACCAGATAAAGCATTTCTATATTCGGCAAACCAAGGCGGGTTCTGATTTTTGACAAATTGTAAAAGAAGCCGGAATTACGACCCTCAAAATAAATAGGAACCACATCCCGCTGATACTGAACAGCCTTAGTTACAAAAGATTTTTTCCAGGGAAGATCCTGTATTTTTCCACCTATTTTGCGTGAACATGTCCCTGCTGGAAAAGTAATCAGATGATTGTCGGATCTGAAAAATTCGTCCACAATCCTTGCATTTTCCCGGCTGTCCGCCGATCCTGCACCCACTTTATTGACCGGTAAAAACATTTCTTTCAGCGGTTCCAGAAACATCAGGATATCGTTGGCAAAAAATTTGACTTTCCCGTCGTATTTCCACCCCAGCATCAAACCGAGCGTAACACCGTCGAGACCGCCGAGCGGATGATTGCTTACAAAGACATAACGTCCATCCTTTGGCGGCAAGTTTTCCACTCCTTCAAAGTCGGCACCAGCATTCAGATGTTCATAAATGGCAGCTTCGATAAACTCCAGATTTTTTTTATCCGGAACAGACATGAAAAACCGGTTCAGTTCATCCTGATGAACAATCTTTTTGAGGTAATTTATCACGAATGCAGGAAATTTTTTATTCGGAGCTTTCTCGCGAATAATATCTTCCACAGACAATCGCATCGGTTTTATGCTTTCCATATTTGTTTACTTTTTCGTTTCAAACTCACAAAAGTATAAAAAAAACATTCATTCTGAAATTTATCATCTCTTGTGAAACAAATCGTTTGGTTATTTTGTACCTGAAAAATCAACGGCATGCCTATGGATTCAGGTCAACAATACAAACACATTCCCCACCTGCACTCCACTTTCACCATTTTTCGCACCACCAATAATATATTAATTTGATTTTCATTGTTTTAATCAAATTAATTTAATTCTCAATTTCGAAAAATATTGTTGATATGTTGTTCAGAAATCAGAATAAATCGGTTCATAACTTGTTGATAAATATTTTGTGGGGAAATGTGGAGTATTAGGAAAATATTTCATACTTTTACCATCCAAACGTATACACAAAAAAAACATGTCAACATTTATTGGCAAATATGACGCAAAAGCCGATGTAAAGGGAAGAATCTTCATTCCTTCCTGTTATCGCAAACTTCTGTCTGAAGGCGAGCGCGAAAAACTGGTAATGCGAAAGGATCCGGACAATGACTGCCTGATACTTTATCCTGAGTCAGTCTGGAATAAAAAAGTTGACGATTTTAAATCCAGACTGGACGAATGGAATGCTGATGACCAAATGCTGCTGATGCAGTTTGTATCGGATGCCGAATGGCTCGATATCGATTCACAGGGAAGAGTACTGATTACAAAAAAATACCTGCAACTGATTGGTATAGAGAATAATGAAGTGCTATTTGTCGGATTAATGGATCGGTTTACCGTTTGGGGGAAATCCAGATTCGAACAGGCTAAACGTTCGCCGGCAGAATTTGCAGCACGATTGAAAGATAAAATGACTAAAAAAGCTGAATAAATGCCGGAAAATCCATATCACATACCCGCCCTGCTAACCGAAACGATTGATGGACTGAACATTAATCCTGATGGCATTTATGTGGATGTTACTTTCGGGGGTGGTGGACATTCCCGCGAGATTCTGTCGCGTCTGAGCAAAAAAGGAAAATTGATCGGATTTGACCAGGACGAGGATGCAATGAAAAATATCATTGATGATCAGCGGTTTATTTTTGTAAAAAGCAATTTTCGTTATCTGGCAAATTTTCTGAAATACCATCAGATAGAGCAGGTGGACGGTATCCTGGCTGATCTTGGCGTATCTTTTCATCATTTCGACGAATCGGATCGTGGATTCTCATTCCGTTATGACGGAAAACTGGATATGCGGATGAATAAACTTTCACCAATAACTGCCGCGACTATTTTAAATACTTACGAGGAAGAAAAGCTCGCAAATGTGTTTTATCTGTACGGAGAGTTACGCAATTCAAGAAAAATAGCGGCGACCGTCGTAAAAGCACGTTCACAGACACCCATCACACAAATTCAGGAATTTGTTGAAATACTAAAACCATTCTTCTTCAGGGAAAAGGAGAAAAAAGACATGGCACGCGTCTTTCAGGCATTGCGCATCGAAGTAAACAAAGAAATGAAGGTACTTCAGGAATTGCTAAATCAGAGCGTTGAATTACTTAATCCGGACGGAAGACTGGTCGTACTCACCTATCATTCGCTGGAAGACAGGCTGGTGAAGAACTTTATACGCAGCGGCAATTTTGAAGGAGAACTTCTGAAAGATTTTTACGGAAATGTGCTTTCGCCTTTGAAGGCTGTAAATAACAAAGTAATCGTGGCATCGGACGAAGAAATTGCCCAAAATCCACGCGCAAGAAGCGCAAAACTCCGAATCGCTGAAAAACAATAATATGAACTGGTTCAAAAAAATATCAGAGACAATTAAGGGCAGTGAAGACTTTTCGGATATCAAATCGAGTACACTCAGAGATATTCTGAATGGAAATATTCTGAAAAAGAAATTTATACAAAAACATTATGCACTTTTTATACTGGTAGCATTTCTGGCTTTTATATACATTGATAATCGTTTCTATTGCGAAACACAGGTTTCACACGAAGTGAAGCTGAAACAGCAACTGAAAGATATTAAATACGAATCGCTAACCATATCGGCACAGCTCACAACGCTCAGCCGCCGTACTTATGTGATGAATTTTATCAATGAAAAAGGATTAAACCTGAAGGAAAGCCCTTATGCGCCAGTGATTATCACGGAACCAGACCCAGAAAAAGATCAGGAGTTGCTCTTACAGAAAAAAGAGGAACAGGAAGCTACAAAAAAAATTGAAAACGACACAACTATCGTTGAAGAATATATAATTAACTAATTCACCATCAACAATGTCTGATCCCGGCAAAAATATAATAAGCAGATTTGCAGCAGTTTACATTTTTATAATTTTACTGATGTTGCTCGTTATATATAATATTGTAGTGATTCAGACTGTGGAACGCAAAGGATGGCTGGCTTTAGGAACTAAAAATAAAAAAACAGACATCATCGTTCTGCCGAACCGGGGAAACATCTACTCGTCCGACGGCAGACTGATGGCAAGTTCTATACCTACTTATTACGTCTTCATGGATCTCCGTGTGCCTGCATTGCAGGAAAAAGACGGAAAATTATTCAAAGAAAATATTGACTCTCTATCACTTTGTCTGGCTGATTACTTCAAAGACAAAACTCAGGCCGAATACAAGCGGGATATTAAATCTGCTTACCGGAAAGGAAAAGGTGAATATGCATTCTATAAAGGAAAAATATCTTATGCTCAACTAAAAGACATAAAGAAATTTCCGCTTTTCAAACTGGGCAAAAATAAAAGCGGTTTGCTGACAAAAGAAATGTTCCGGCGTGTAAAACCTTTTACCACACTGGCTTCACGCACCATCGGCGATATTTATGCCGATGAAACGAAAGGCGGGAAAAACGGTCTGGAACTAAGTTTCGATTCAATACTCAGAGGCTCTCCGGGTGTATCATCAAGACAAAAAGTTGCAAACCGCTGGGAAGAAATTGTACAAGTTCCCCCGGTCGACGGCATGGATATCACCACTACAATCGATGTGGATATGCAGGATATTGCAGAAAAAGCCCTGATTGACAAGCTGAAAGAAATTGAAGCTCAGACAGGCTACGCCATTCTGATGGAGGTAGCAACCGGAGAAATCAAGGCCATTGTAAATATGCAGCGGAACGCTGACGGGAGTTACACAGAAAACAAAAATGGAGCTGTTTCAGATAAAGTTGAACCGGGTTCAACATTTAAAACGGTATCTCTCATGGCTGTGCTGGACGACGGTAAAGCAAAACTTAGCGATGTTATTGCAACTGGCAATGGTATTTACCCTTACGGAAGGGCAATTATGAAAGATCACAACGCAAAAAAAGGTGGTTATCATGACATTACACTTGAACAATCGTTGAATGCATCATCCAATATAGGTATCTCAAGAACAATAGTAAATGCTTACGGCAACAATCCGGCTGCATTTGTCAATAAGCTGTATAAAATGAAACTGAACGAGCCATTCAATTTGTACATTCCGGGTACAGCCGCGCCAAACATCCGTCACCCAAACGACCAGGCAAGTTACTGGTCACAAAGTACCCTGCCATGGATGTCCATCGGTTACGAAGTTCAGATACCTCCGATATATACCGTCGCATTTTACAATGCAATAGCCAACAACGGCAAATACATTGAGCCACTGTTTGTAAAATCGATCAGTAAAAACGGACAAATCATCAAACAATTTACTTCACGAACCATCAACGAACGCATTTGCAAACCTTCGACGCTTAAGGATGTACGTCAGGCTTTATTGGGTGTAGTAGAAAATCCAAAATACGGAACAGGCAAAGCTGTACATTCTCCCTATGTACGGATAGCAGGCAAAACGGGCACAGCACAGATTTCAAAAGGATCACAGGGTTATAAATCCGGTGGAACATCACATCAGGTTTCATTTTGCGGATTTTTCCCGTTCGACAAGCCAAAATATACCTGCCTCGTCGTGATTCGTGAACCAAAAATTGGTTATCCTTCAGGTGGGCTGATGGCAGGTGTGGTGGTAAAAAACATTGCAGAACGGATTTCGGCTATTGACACCGTTGCCACTGTTCAAACCATGCCTGTAGACAGTAATTATCTGGATATCAAAAAGCCTGTTTTGAAATCGGGTAAACTGGATGCTTTAAATACTGTAATGACCAGTCTGAACCAAAAGTATACCGGCAGAAAAAGCGACTGGGTTAGAACCACAAGCGACGGGAAAACGGTTCAGGTTAACGAACTTAGCATTAACAACAACACAGTACCCGACCTGACCGGTATGGGCGCGAAAGATGCTGTATATCTGTGTGAGCGACTGGGACTTAAAGTAAGTGTTTCGGGCTTGGGGAAAGTAATTTCTCAAAGTCTGGCATCAGGAAAAACAGCCTACAGAGGGCAGTCCATAACTTTAACATTCAAATAAATCAACCAAATTAATAAAAATCAGCATGAATTTAGCAGATTTATTACAAGATATATTCATCGAGCAAATTACAGGTAAATCAGATATTGAAATAACCGGAATACAGTTCGACTCCCGCCTGGTAGAAAATGGCAATTTGTTTGTTGCTACCCGGGGCACCGCTTCCGATGGTCACAAATTTATCCCTATGGCTGTTGAAAAAGGTGCCGCTGCTGTTTTGTGTGAAGAATTACCAACTGAGTTAAGCGACGGAATTACCTGTATTCAGGTTAAAAACAGCGCTGATGCACTCGGTCATATTGCTTCTTGCTGGTACGGTTTTCCATCATCAAAAATGACTTTGGTAGGTGTTACCGGAACCAATGGCAAAACAACTATTGCCACCCTGCTTTATAAACTTTTCCGTAAACTGGGCTATGGATCCGGCTTACTTTCGACCGTGTGCAATTATATCAATGACGATGCCGTTGAAGCTACCCATACTACTCCCGATGCTCTGGAACTAAACGCATTACTGGCTAAAATGGTGGATGCGGGCTGTAAATATGCTTTTATGGAAGTAAGTTCACATTCTGTGGAACAAAGACGGATAGCGGGTTTGGAGTTCGATGGAGCTATTTTCACGAATCTGACACGGGATCACATCGATTATCACCTGACTTTTGAAAATTACCTGAAAGCAAAAAAACGCTTCTTCGATGATTTAGATACGAATGCATTTGCACTTACCAACATCGATGATAAAAACGGTTCAGTGATGCTTCAGAATACCCGGGCAAAGAAGTTCGGCTACTCAATCCGCACCATGGCTGATTTCAAAACAAAAATTCTGGAAGACGGATTTGACGGCATGTTGCTCGATATGAACAACCACGAAGTACATGTTTCATTTATCGGCAAATTCAATGCATATAATCTTTCGGCGGTATTTGGCGCTGCTGTATTACTCGGTCAGGACGAGATGGAAGTTCTCCGCATCATAAGCTCCCTACTACCCGTTTCGGGCAGATTCGAAACCTTGTACTCGCCCGCCGGTTATGCTGCAATCGTTGACTATGCGCATACGCCCGACGCCCTGAATAATGTAATTTCCACAATCAATGAAATATTGCGTGGTAACGGACGGTTAATTACCGTTGTAGGATGCGGAGGTAACCGCGACAAAGGAAAACGCCCCATGATGGCGCGTGAAGCTGTTGATGGAAGCTGGAAAGCAATCCTTACTTCCGACAATCCCCGTAATGAAGACCCGCAGGATATACTTAACGACATGCTCGATGGTCTGGATTCCACCCAGAAATCAAAATCGCTGACGATTGTTGACCGCAGGGAAGCAATAAAAGTTGCCTGTTCGCTTGCACAGAAAGGTGATGTGGTATTAGTGGCCGGAAAGGGGCATGAAGATTATCAGATCATTCAGGGTGTAAAACATCATTTTGATGACAAAGAAGAAGTGAGAAAATGTTTTCAATAACCAAACATACTCCTTCAGATAAATTACAGACTATTGTCCGGATAAGGACATTAATAATGAATTGTAAATAATTAAATTTAAGCTTATGCTGTATCACTTAATCCATTACTTAGACAAATACTATGACATACCCGGTTCGGGAATGTTCCTGTCTATATCATTCCGCACAGGTCTGGCATTTATTATGGCTTTGCTTTTATCGACCATGATCGGCCGTAAAATTATTGACAAGTTACAAAAACTTCAGATTGGAGAAACTATTCGTGATCTGGGCATGGAAGACCAGTTACAAAAGAAAGGGACTCCAACAATGGGAGGTATCATTATTATCATATCCATATTGATACCAACTTTATTACTGGCTGATCTTACAAATATCTACACGTTGTTGATGATAATTACCTGCGTGTGGATGGGAGCTATAGGATTTCTGGATGACTTTCTGAAGATAAAATACAAAAACAAGGAAGGGCTTAAAGGAAATTACAAAATAGTTGGGCAGGTTGGGCTTGGTCTCATTGTGGGACTCACACTTTATCTGAGTCCTGATGCCGTTATTCGTGAAAACGCTGAAATAAAAGGGAAAAACGCCCGCGTAGAAGATGTACGATATGCTTCGCAGGATGTAAAGTCCACCAAAACAACCATACCATTCATGAAAAATAATAATCTGGATTATGCCGATGCCTTCAAATGGGCCGGGGATAATGCACAGAAATATGGCTGGATATTTTTTGTTTTGATGGCCATTTTTATTGTTACTGCGGTTTCCAACAGCGCCAACCTCACCGATGGCATGGATGGGCTTGCCACAGGCTCTTCGGCTATAATTGGAGTCACACTTGGAATTTTGGCTTATGTGTCAGGTAATGTGAACTACGCCGGATATCTGAATATCATGTATATACCCGGCACAGGTGAATTGCTGATTTTTGCCGGTTCGCTGATTGGTGCCACTGTAGGATTTTTATGGTACAATTCATATCCGGCACAGGTGTTTATGGGCGATACCGGAAGTCTGACACTCGGTGGAATTATTGCTACTTTTTCTATCGCAATCCATAAAGAACTGTTAATCCCAATTCTGTGCGGACTATTTTTCGTGGAGAGTATTTCTGTAATTGTTCAACGGTTTTATTTCAAATATACAAAAAAACGTTTTGGAGAAGGTAAACGTGTATTCCTGATGACTCCGCTTCATCACCATTTTCAGAGGGGGGGTAAATCAGGCATCGCGGCCATTATCAGCAAACCATGGAATCCGGTTCATGAATCTAAACTGGTGGTACGGTTCTGGATTATTGGCATCATACTGGCTGCAATAAGCATCATCACACTGAAAATAAGATAATTAAACTGAATATTAAATGAAAAAGTTAATCGTACTCGGAGCAGGTGAAAGCGGTGCCGGTGCAGCTGTGTTGGGGAAAAAACAGGGCTATGATGTTTTTGTTTCGGATATGGGTGAGATAAAACCGGAATACAAGAAGCTGCTTGATGATCATGAAATTAAATGGGAAGAAAAAAAGCATACTGAAGAGTTGATTTTGCAAGCCGATGAAGTAATAAAAAGCCCCGGAATACCTGATAAAGCTCCTATCATTCAGAAACTGAAAGCTCTGCACACTCCGATTATTTCAGAAATTGAATTTGCTGGCAGATACACCGATGCAAAAATGATATGCATCACGGGAAGTAATGGCAAGACTACGACTACCATGCTGATTTATCATATTCTGAAAAACAGCGGACTGAACGTTGGTCTGGCAGGCAATGTGGGAAATAGTCTGGCACTGCAGGTGGCTGAAAACTGTCATGATTATTACGTACTGGAACTCAGCAGTTTTCAGCTCGACGGAATGACCGAATTCAAGGCTGATGTTGCTATACTGCTCAATATCACACCCGATCACCTGGACAGATACAATTATAATTTCCAGAATTATGTTGATTCAAAATTCAGAATTACACAAAATCAGACAGAAAAAGATGCATTTATCTTCTGGAACGATGATCCGGTAATCCGCGAAGAACTTAAGAAAAGAGACATACATGCTACTTTGTTTCCCTTTTCTCTCCAACGTGAGGAAAAAACAAAAGCATTTATCGAAAACGAACAATTAATCATCAAAACACTAAATACTATTTTCAGTATGCCGGCAAACGAACTTTCACTCAAAGGTATGCACAACACGTTCAATTCGATGGCTGCAGGACTTGCAGCTTCCATTGTCAATATCCGCAAGGAAAACATCAGGCAATCTTTGCAGGATTTTCAGGGAGTGGAACACCGGCTGGAATATGTTGCTACCGTTAAGAACATAAAATTCATCAACGACTCGAAAGCTACGAATGTAAACTCCTGCTGGTACGCCCTTCAAAGTATGAAAACACCTGTAATACTCATTCTCGGAGGTACAGACAAAGGAAATGATTATACGGAAATAGAAGAACTGGTAAAAGAAAAAGTTAGTGGACTGATTTTCCTCGGAGTTGATAATTCGAAACTTCATAATTTTTTTGATGGAAAAATTGAAAAAATAAAGGATGTGAACTCTATGGAAGAATGTGTCAGAGAAGCCTATAACATGGCAAAATCGGGCGATACGGTGCTTCTGTCGCCATGCTGTGCGAGCTTCGATCTATTTAAAAATTACGAAGACCGCGGAAAACAATTCAAAATCTGTGTAAGAAATCTGTAAGAGTTAGATAATCTTACAGCATTAATCTGAATAAAATAACAATTCACCAAATTGAATATAAATAAGAGTGGAAAATTTATTTAAAAAATATCTGAAAGGAGACACCATCGTCTGGACGGTTTTCTTTATTCTGTGTATATTTTCAATCGTTGAATTGTACAGCGCATCAAGCACGCTTGCTTTTAAGGCAGCCAATCATACCGCACCAATTATTCAGCATTTCTCGTTCTTATTTGCAGGCGCTGTCGTTGCATATCTTGTTCACTTAGTGCCATACCGATATATTCGTATTTTAGCTTTCTTCGGACTTTTCATTTCCATTCTGCTATTGATTTATGTGCTGCTTAAAGGTCCTGACACCAATGATGCCAGCAGATGGATCAGGTTGTTCGGAATCCAGTTTCAGCCTTCCGAACTGGCAAAATTATCCTTGATTGTGGTTGTTGCTGACTTCATCTCGCGTATCAGGGCAAATCCTGCTGATGAAAAAAGAAATTTCTGGATAATCATGCTTGTAACAGGCACAATTTGTGGATTGATATTGCTTGAAAACTTCTCCACAGCAGCTATTTTGGGCCTTACCATCTTCTTCATGATGTTCATTGGTCGTATTTCGTGGAAAAAACTTGTATCTATATTGGGTGTCGGAGTTATTCTGCTCATTTTAGGTTATGGGTTGGTAAAAACCGTTCCTGAAGAAAAAATGCCAAATATGTTCCATCGTGCTTATACCTGGGTAGCCCGCATCGACAGGTCGGCAGAGGAAAGTGATAAGGATAAATATGTGATTAATGATGAAAATCTTCAGGTACAGCATGGTCGTATTGCTGTTGCACGCGGAGGATTTTTCGGAGTATTTCCCGGCAACAGTGTACAACGCGACTTTTTACCACATGCTTTCGATGATTTTATCTTCTCAATTATCATAGAAGAAATGGGCTTATTGGGAGGTATTTTCGTCATGTTTCTATACCTGGTACTCCTCTTCAGGACAGGGCAAATTGCCACAGTATGCAAAAGCACTTTCCCGGCAATGCTTGTTACGGGTCTTGGTTTACTGATTACCCTGCAGGCAACTGTCAATATGTTCGTGGGTTCCGGCTTTGGTTTGGTCACCGGTCAGCCTCTGCCATTAATAAGCAGGGGTGGTACATCCATTCTGATAAATTGTGTTTATTTCGGCATTATACTGGGTGTAATACGCGAAATAAAGGCTGAAAATGAGAAAAAAACCAAACAAAAAGATGATATTGATAAATCCCAACAGGAATCTGACACGGAAGAAGATTATGTGCTGGACATCGAAGAAATCTGATTAGATTTTCTCAGATTTCACTGAAAATTTAAGTTATAGCATTTTTTATACAATTTACTTATTTAAAAATATTTTCCTGCTATCGGAAATAACTCAGGAGGCTTAATTATGAAATACATCATCAGCGGAGGTGGTACCGGCGGACATATATTTCCGGCAATCAGCATAGCAAATGCCATAAAAAAACAGGACAAACAGGCTGACATCTTGTTTGTTGGAGCTATCGGTCGAATGGAAATGGAACGTGTTCCTCAAGCCGGATATCCTATTGAAGGATTACCAGTTCGCGGTTTCGACCGTAAGAATCTGCTGAAAAATGTGAGCGTCATTATCGATTTGCTGAAAAGTACCCGCAAAGCAAAAAAAATCATTAAAAATTTTGCTCCGGATATTGCCATCGGTGTAGGCGGATATGCCAGTGCCCCGACATTAAAAGCAGCTTCGGGATACGGAGTGCCAACGCTTCTTCAGGAACAAAACTCGTATGCAGGAGTTACCAATAAACTTCTCGCCTCCAAAGCAAGCAAAATATGCGTGGCTTATGAGGGAATGGAAAAATTCTTTCCTGCTGAAAAAATAATACTAACCGGCAATCCAGTACGTCAGGATTTGTTTGATGTTGCTGCCAAAGCAAAAGAAGCGTATGAATATTTCGGTTTCAGCCCGGCCAGGAAAACCATCCTGATAGTAGGAGGCAGCCTGGGAGCACGAACCATCAATCTTAGTATAAAAGATGGTCTGAACATACTCACCAAAAAGGATGTTCAGATCATCTGGCAGACCGGAAAACTGTATGCAGCGGATGCCCGGGCAGCAGCTTCAGCGTATCAGACGGAAAAACTGGTGGTAACTGATTTTGTTTCGCGGATGGATTACGCGTATTCCATTGCTGATCTGGTTATTTCACGGGCGGGTGCCAGTTCCATTTCAGAACTTTGCCTGCTGGCAAAACCGGTTATTCTTGTTCCTTCGCCCAATGTCGCAGAAGACCATCAAACTAAGAATGCACTTGCACTGGTCAATAAGGATGCTGCAATCATGATTCGCGACTTGGATGCTGCAAGTGAACTTGTACCAAAAACGCTTGAACTGATTAGTGACAATCCTGCCCTGGAGCGTCTTTCAAAAAACATTCTACAGCTTGCATTACCAAATTCGGCAGACAGAATTGCTGAAGAAGTTTTTAAGATTATAAAAAAAAGTAATAAACACTGACTATGACCTACACAAGATATTATTTCATTGGAATTGGTGGAATTGGGATGAGTGCTATTGCAAGATACTTCCATGTGAAAGGATTTAAGGTTGCCGGATACGATCGGACAGAAACCAAGCTTACTTCCGATCTTCAGGCTGAGGGAATACAGATTACTTTCGAAGAAGCTGTCAGCACTATACCATCCGATTTTCTGGAAAAAGAAAAAACACTGATTGTGATAACTCCGGCAATTCCGCAAGAGCACGAGCAGTTGGTATATTTTAAGGAACATAATTTCACCATCATGAAACGTTCCGAGATGCTGGGCGAAATAACCCGTCACAGCAAAGCTATTTGCATCGCCGGAACTCATGGCAAAACCACGACCTCGACCATCACGGCGCACCTGCTGCACCAGTCGCATGTGAATTGCAGCGCCTTTCTGGGAGGAATTTCCAACAACTACAATACCAATCTGCTCTTGTCGAATGACAGCAACTACGTAGTTGTGGAAGCCGATGAATACGACCGCTCTTTTCACCAATTAACTCCGTATATGGCTGTCATCATTTCGGTCGATGCTGATCATCTGGATATTTACGGATCGAAGGAGGCATTTCTCGAAAGTTTTGAGCATTTTACATCTCTCATTGCTCCGGGTGGCACTTTGGTTATAAACAAGAATGTTCATATTGCACCAAAACTGAAGAAAGGAGTCAGGATGTTTACTTACGGATTGAACTCAACTGCTGATTTTTATGCCAAAAACATCCGAATGGAAAAGGGTAATATCCTGTTCGATTTTGTAACTCCTTCAGATACAATATACGACGTACGGCTGGGTGTACCGGTTATGATCAATGTTGAGAACAGCGTTGCAGCCATGGCTATGGCCTGGCTCAATGGTGTAACAAATGAAGAAATCCGAACCGGAATTTCAACATTTTCAGGAATTTATCGCAGGTTCAACATCGTATATAAAACAGATAAAATTGTGTACATGGATGATTATGCACATCATCCAAGCGAACTCAAAGAGAGTATAAGCTCAATCAGACAACTATATCCCGGCCGGAAAATTACAGGCATATTTCAACCTCATCTTTACAGCCGCACCAAAGATTTTGCCACTGAATTTGCTCAGTCATTGAGCCAACTTGACGACGTAATTCTGCTTCCTGTTTATCCGGCTCGTGAACTGCCCATCGAAGGAGTAAGTTCTGACTTAATTCTAAAAGATGTTACTGCTCAGCATAAAACATTATCGACTAAAGAAAATTTACTAACTTTGTTAGATGAAAAAAATCCGGATGTTTTAGTCACTTTTGGCGCAGGAGACATTGACAAACTGGTTCCGGAAATAAAAAATTACCTGAAAAAAAGATACAAATAAAACACCTGTAAAATATTCAGGTGAGTATTGGTTAAAAACGAATTGTTACAATTTTAAATGAACAACATTCTGAAATACATATTGCTTTCCGTGGCAGTTTTACTGTGTTTGGGGTATGCAGTATTTGCTGCTGCCAATGGCAATTCTACTGCAAAAGAACAGGTTTGCTCTGCACTAAAAGTACATATTAACGATTTTGATCACAGGCAATTGATTTCCAATACAGAAATTGCAAAATTACTCGAGTCGGAAGGACTAAATCCGATGGGTAAAACTCTAAAGAGGATTAAAACAAAATCAATCGAAGACGCCATTGAGAAACATCCGATGGTGAGACAGGCTGAATGTTATAAAACACCCGGAGGCGAAATTATTGTCAACATTGAACAACGAATTCCGGTGCTTCGTGTTGTCGGATTTGAGAATTACTACGTGGATGATTTGCGAAAGCCAATACCCGTTTCTCAGAATTTTGCAGCCTATGTACCTGTGGCTTCGGGCAGAGTAACCAGAAAAATGGCAACCGGCTCCTTGTTTGATTTCTGTGAGTACATCAACAAAGATCCATTCTGGAATAATCAGATTGAGCAAATTCATATCAATGACAACCTGGATGTAGAACTTGTACCTCGCGTTGGAGATCATATTGTGATGATGGGAGATTTCAGTCGTTATCAACAAAAACTTGAAAAACTAAAAAAGTTGTATCTTTACGGATTGAATCAAATCGGTTGGAATCAGTACAAAACCATTGATCTCCAGTTCAAAGATCAGGTCGTTTGTACAAAAAAATAATTTATTTCCTCTTCAAAAATATCTGTTATGAGTAAAAACACAATTGTACACATTGATTTGGGAGGTTCACACATAACTGCTCTTGCAGGCATAGTGCTGGATAGCGGTGAACTAAAAATTTTAGGCGAACAGACACGTGCAAGCGATGATGTTAAAAGTGGAATTGTGGAAAAAATATCGGGTGCTGCATACAAAATCAACGAAACAACAAAACTACTTCAAAATGCGCTGCGCATTGATCCTATTACCAGTGTAAGCATCACTGTTAATGCCAAATCAATGAAACAAATTCCGTATACCCTGAAGGCAAATATTAGAAAACCTGTCACTGAAGGGATGCTAAAGGAACTCGAAAAAGAATGCAAACAGGAAATAAAAAATGAAAAGACAAATGTAATTGAATGCATTCCTCTGGCATATTACATGGATGGCAAGCGAATTACCGATCCGATTGGACAAAAAGGATACAACCTCCGTACCGATTATAATCTTATTGTCTGCAATTCGCTGGTGACCGAAACGATTGAACGAAGCATAGAGCGTACGGGCATTGCCGTGGATTATATTCATCTGGGGATGGAAGCGATAGCTACTGCGGTACTTGAAGAAGACGACCGCGAAAAAGGCTGTGCTATCATTTCCTTTGGTTCCACGACCACCACGTTAGCTGTCTATCACGAAGGCGTGTTACAGGAACTGATGGTTGTCCCGTTTGGGGGATATAACATTACCAAAGATATTGAAGAACTCGGCATAAGTTTTTCCAACGCCGAACTTCTGAAATGCAAAACAGGCAGTGCCATGGAAGAATTGATTACCAAGCCGGTAAACGTTCAAATTCCCAATGTCGATCCAACAAGGGAACCGATACTGATCTCAACCAAATTCCTTTCCACCATTATCAATGCGAGACTTGACGAAATACTCGAACCTATTCTCGGACAAATTGATCAGATAGCATATCCGCTGAAAGCCGGAATAGTAATTACCGGTGGAGCATCCAAACTGAAGAATCTGAACGAATATCTGACCAAAAGAACCGGATTACAGGTTCGTGTGGGAAGTCATGCTGAATGGCTTTCGATTGATACAGATCCAAAATATAAAGATCCTGTTTACTCCCAGGCTATTGGAGCAATTCTGCTAACCGATGACAAGAAAAAACAGAAAGGGGAAGAAGAAAAGGTTATCCAGTCAAGAATACCTTCCAGAAACATATTTACAAAGGCCGGCTTGAAATTTAAAGAAAAAATGAACGACCTTTTTGATTATGATGATATAGAACAAGAAAAGTACAATCAATAGGTTATTAATTGAAATTTAACATATTAACAAGATCTGACAGCTTTTGCATAACGAAAAACAATGCAAGTTCTGGCAGTAAAACAACAATAAATTATGGATTTTTTAGAAGATACCCTTCCACTGGACTTACCTCTTGCAAATTCGTCCATTATTAAGGTAATCGGAGTTGGAGGCGGCGGCGGAAATGCTGTGAATCATATGTACAAACAGGGAATTGCGGATGTATCATTCGTGGTTTGCAATACAGATAATCAGGATCTTGTGCGTTCGCCCGTACCCATTAAAGTTCAGCTCGGGAAAAGCATTACACAGGGTCTTGGAGCAGGCGGCCGACCCGAAATTGCCCGGCAAGCCGCCGAAGAATCGGTCGAGGATATTCATAAAATGCTTGCTGATAATACTAAAATGGTATTTATCACCGCAGGCATGGGCGGAGGTACAGGTACCGGTGCTTCGCCAATTGTTGCAAAAACTGCTCACGACATGGGTATTCTCACAGTGGGAATTGTCACCATTCCGTTCGCATTCGAAGGAAACCTAAAAATACGGCAGGCTCTCGAAGGTGTGGTTGCTCTGAGCGAATATGTAGATGCTATCCTCGTCATCAATAATGAAAAGCTGAAGAATATATATCCCGATTTGAATCTGTCGAATGCTTTTGCCAAAGCCGATGATGTACTGACCAACGCTGCCAAGGCAATTGCTGAAATTATTACCATTTCAGGTTATATTAATATCGACTTTGCCGATGTAAGCACCATCATGCGCGACGGCAAGGTGGCAATCATGAACACCGGCTATGCTTCGGGCGAAAACCGTATCACCAAAGCCATAGAAGATGCACTGACCTCGCCTCTGCTCAATACAAATGATGTAAAAGGGGCTAGAAAGGTACTTCTGAGCCTGTACTGTTCGAAGACCAACGAAATAAAAATGGAAGAAATTACCCAGATACATGAATTCATGGCCAAGGTGGGTGAAAACGTGACTGTTATCTGGGGCGCAAGCTTCGACGACAATCTGGGCGATGATGTAAAAATAACACTGATTGCAACCGGTTTTGACGTAAAAGACATTCCGGGAATGCCTTCCGGCTTGATTAAAAAGAGAAAAACAGTAGAAGAGAAAAAAGAAAACGCTATTGAACTTAGTGAAGAACCTGTTTCGGAAGAAGAACTTGAATTCAACAAAAAATCCAGCGAAGAAGAATTTAATAAGGCAATGGGTGAACTCTATGGTGACTCTCTGCGACAAACAAAAACTGAAAAAAAGGAAGAAGTAATCCAGGAAATCATACAATTCGAAGCTGCCCCGGAAGATAAACTGCCGGTAGTCAATATCTTTGAGTTGGAAAACGAAGAAGATTACAATCAGGTTGAACAAGTTCCAGCCTGGAAACGAAGATTTATGAAAAAATAATTGCTTCAGACATCTTTCTGAAAAAAATAGAAATCAAACATACATCAAGATGGAAGAAAAAATATTTGAACAAATCAGCGCTGACATAAAAACAGCCATGTTAGCCCGCGATAAAGTGTCACTAGAAGCACTACGCGGCATAAAAAAAGAGTTCATCGAAGCCAAAACAGCTAAAGGTAGTGACGGCATTCTGCACGACGATCAGGCAGTGAAAATCATGCAAAAAATGGTAAAGCAACGCAAAGAAACCGCTCAGATTTACACAGAACAAAATCGTCCTGAACTGGCGGAAAATGAACTGGCTGAAGCTGCTGTCATCGAAAAGTACCTGCCCCAACAAATGAGCGACAGCGAATTGGAAGCAGCAGTATCGGCTATCATCACACAAATTGGCGCAGCAGGTCCGCAGGATATGGGTAAAGTAATGGGTATAGCAACAAAACAACTTGCAGGTAAAACAGAAGGAAGATTGATTTCGGAAAAAGTAAAAGCTCTACTGAATAAATAAAAACTTACTACCTGAAATAAAAATAAAATCTCCTGCAACATTACGCTACAGGAGATTTTTTATTATTAAACAGTTGCGTTTCTATTTA
>Ga0316605_10000414_pt1 | contig 30588 bp, 25 predicted proteins | sample OWC_soil_day20_n_FD_207666 | JGI IMG/M metagenome (GOLD analysis project Ga0316605, IMG submission 207666) | Wetland soil microbial communities from Old Woman Creek delta, Ohio, United States - OWC_soil_day20_noCT | ecosystem: Environmental > Terrestrial > Soil > Wetlands | place: USA: Ohio...
GTCGGTGTCGGCACGATCGATGGCTTGGTCGCGCGCGCACGGCTGTTTGAAAAGAAAGTGACCGTGACCGGCTACGGTGGTGCTTCGGTAGGGCCGGAATTCACCGGTGTGCGCAAGAACATGCACGACAACTACTTCTTCGGCGGACAGGTGGTCACCTCCGCGCTGCAGGGAACGCGCATAGGAGTGAGCTACATGAAGCGTTTCGAAGAACGCGATCCGTACTGGACTCTTCGCGCGCGGGACACCTCATTCGCACCGGTCCCCTACTATGTCATCAGCGATGAACCGGCCGAAGAGCTCGGGAGCGCCGATGCCCGGTACGACTATGGCGACCGGTTTACAGTGCACGGCCGGTACGATTACGACTTCCTGAACACGCGCACATCCCGTGCGCAGGGCGGTGCCCGGGTGCAGGTCACGCCGGAGTTTTCCGTGAATGCCGACTACATCCATCGTGTGCCGCGCGTGTTCTACAATTCCATTTTCTCGGCGTTCGTCGCCAATTCCATCGACGAATTCGAGGGAGGCGTGGAATACGGGTTCACTCCCATGCTTCGCCTGTTCGGCCGCATGGCGTTTGTCTCCTATACGGATGAGAACAGCCACCGCTGGACGTTGGGCCTCAACACCGGATTTGGAACCGTGACCTATGCGGGAAGCGACGGGTATTCCGGCGAGCTCACCTCGTTCAGCGTGCAGGGTTCCTACCCGCTGTTTGGCCGGACGGTTATACCCACGGCGGGCATCTCCTACGCGTCGTACCGGCTCAGCGCCGCAAGCTCTCGCGATGAGGCTCTGAGCCTGCTGCTGGGTGCCATGGTCCGGCCCACCGCCGCACTCTCCTGCGATGTGCAGGGACAGTGGCTGACAAACAAGTTGATGCAGCGCGACCTCCGCCTGCAGCTCCGGCTGAGCTACTGGTTTGCGCAACGGCTTTCACTTTTGAACGGGGAGGGTGCACAATGATCCGCCGCTATCTGTTCTTCCTCGCGATTGTTGCTGTGGCGCTGGTGACAGCCGTCGCCCTCCGTCCGATCAGTCAGCATGGATGGCCCGAGTATGACGACAGCAAGCAGTTGAAGTTTTCCCACAAAACGCATATCCAGGGTGCCTCAGTCGAATGCGCCACGTGCCACGCCGCGGCAGCCAGCACAAAGGCCTCGGATTCGCTCAGGCCCGTGCACGACAACTGCACCTCCTGCCACGAAGAGCAACTGTCAAGCGAATGTGGATACTGCCACGTGGATCCGGAGAACATCCAACCGGCCCCTGCACCGGTCCGTGAGATTGTGTTCTCGCATGAACAGCATGTGGCATTGACGAAAGGCGCATGCGCAACGTGTCATTCCGGACTTGAGGAAGCGGAGTACGGGACGGCAAAGAACATGCCTTCGATGGCCACCTGCTCGTCGTGCCACAACGAGCGCAAAGCCACCAATCAGTGTGAAGCGTGCCATACAAACCTGACTGCCCTCGTGCCGCCGGACCATCTGGCATCGACATTCAAGCGTGATCACAGAGAGCTGACACGGCTGGGTGAGCTGGAGGCGTCATGCTCCACCTGCCACACGCAGAGCTTCTGCGCGGAGTGCCACAGCGCAACCGAAGTGATGCAGTTCGGCAAGGGAGCGATGATGAGTGACCCGACGCCCCGCGTCTTTCCCGGGATCGGCACGAAGACGTCGACGCTGCAGATGGCGCATGATCTGAACTACCGCTTCACGCACGGCATCGATGCCAAGGTAAAGACCTCCGATTGCTACACTTGTCACAGCGCACAGGAGTTCTGCTCGACCTGTCACGAGGCGGGCGACAACATCACCACGGCGCGCGGGTTCAAGCCGGCGTGGCATCTGGGGGCCGGCTTTACGACGCTCGGCGTGGGAAGCGGGGGCGGCCGTCACGCGACAGAGGCGCGGCGCGCCATCGAGAGCTGTGTCGCCTGCCACGATGCTGAAGGTGGCGATCCCACCTGCATTACCTGCCACAGCGATGCCGACGGCATCCGCGGCACAGATGCCCGGACGCATCCGGCCGGCTACATGAAGACGGAGTACGGTTCGTGGCATGCACAGCCCGGCGCAACGTGCTACAACTGCCACACTGACATGAACGCCCGGCCGGGCGGGGCCAAGGGACGGAACTTCTGCGGGTACTGCCATGGCTAAGAAAGACGACACCATGAAGAGACGAATCCTGCTGTATGCTGCCGGATCACTGCTGGTGGTCGGCACAGCCTTGCTCCTTGGCGCCTGCGGAGAGCTCAAGTCTGATCTGCCGGCTCCTGGAACGCAAAAGGGCATACACGACATCGGCTGGAATGATCCGGCGTCCACTGCGTTTCATGGCAACGTCCTGAAGCAGACGCAGTATGACACCGAGACCTGTGTGATCTGCCATGCAAAGGCGTTCACAGGAGGAACGAGCGGTCAATCCTGCTTCACCTGCCACGAATCGTATCCCCACAAACCCGGATGGGCCGACACAACGTCTGCGCAATCCCATGGAAACTATCTCCGATTGAACATGGGAACGCTGGCGGGATGCGCGAAGTGCCACGGCACGGACTATGCCGGAGGAACAAGCGGAACGTCGTGCTATACATGTCACGGCTCGTATCCCCACAAGACCGGGTGGGCGGGCGCTGTGCCGGCATCGTCCCACGGCGGGTATCTTGCACAGACGAACTGGAAGCTGAGCGAGTGTGCCGGATGCCACGGAAAGGATTTCAAAGGCGGCACAAGCGGAGTCTCCTGCTTCACCTGTCACGCCTCCTACCCGCACGCCAACGAATTTCAGCTGGCGGGCGGCCACCAGTTCTATCTCTATCAACACGGCTATCCTCTGGCCCAGTGCAAGACGTGTCACGGTGCGACCTATGACGGAGGGACAGTTGTGTCTGTCTCCTGCATGGCAGCTGGCTGCCATGTCGATGCGGGCGGAGTGAAGAAGTCGCCGGAAGCATGCAACACCTGTCACGGACAGTTCCGCGCTGTCGCGTCGGATCGCATCTCTCCCGCACCGCCCAAGGGAGTTCTGGGTGATTCACTCGCAACGTCCCGCTCCGTGGGTGCGCATCGTGAACACCTCGCCTCGGGAACACTCGGGAAAGATGTGAAGTGTGTTGAGTGCCATGCCGTGCCGCCACAGACGGCGGCTGGCGGCCACATCGACACGAAGCTGCCGGCAGAGGTCGCGTTCAATGACACTCTTGCGCGGCTTGCGAGCGCTGCGGGAACGTTTCAGCCATCACCGTCATACAACGCCACCACGCAGCAATGCAGCAACACCTACTGTCATGGCAACTGGAAGGCGACGAAGGCGACGGCGCCGGTATCGTATCAGTACGCATACACCGACTCCGTGATGATGGGTGCGAACAATTCGCCGGTCTGGACAGCCGGTGGAGTCGGCGCAGCCTGCTCAAGCTGCCACAGTCTTCCGCCAACAGGCCATTTGACCTTCCCGCTCGCGAGCTGCGTCAACTGCCATCAGGGTGTTGTGAACGGAGCCGGCGACATCATCGACAAATCAAAACACATCAACGGCAAGGTCAACGTGTTCAATACCGAACGCGATTTCTGAGAGCTCGTTGAGTGTCGTGCAGGCGGCAAGGAAAACGATACATGTGGGGCTGTCTCATACGTGATGAGGCAGCCCCTTCTTTGTCAGCTGCACTGCGCCCGATCAGACGCTTGTTCATCTCCGCCGTTCCGTCACCGATGCACCGTCCCCCTGTCTATCTTTGCGCATTCCCGCTTTTTCACTCCTGCAAAGGTATTCCTACGGATTGGAAAGCCCTCCGATAAATCGCTCATTCTGCACGCATGAAACCCCTCCTATTCACTCAAATCGCAGGGTTTGCCGGGGTGGCTCTGGCACGCATGTTGACCTATAATAAATGAATCAAGCACTTCTGGAGTTGGAATGACTGTTCTTGGACAATGGGTTCTGATTGTTGCCGGTGCGTTCTCTTTCTTCTCTGCGGCAAAATATTTCCAGGCCTCCTCGCGCGGCGGTACCTCCCTGGCGACACCCCGGTTGTTGATGGCAATCAGTACAGCCCTAGTACTGATCGTCTCAGCCCTGCTTACCGCTCTCATCCTCACCCATGATTTCTCCAACGGCTACGTCTTCGGTTACAGTGACCGGTCGTTGCCGCTGCATTTTCTTCTGTCCACATTCTATGCGGGACAGGAAGGAAGTTTTCTGTTCTGGGTGCTCTGTGCGTCGCTGGTTGCTGTCGGGCTTTCGGGATTCATGCGTAAACGAAATGCCGAAGCCGAAGTCATGGCTGTGTTCATGGTTGTTCAGACCATCCTCGTCGTTCTGACGCTTGTCAAGTCGCCGTTCCACACAGTGTGGGACATGTACCCCGGGATTCCTGCCGGGCAGATTCCTCCGGATGGGCGGGGCCTCAATCCGCTGCTGCAGAATTTCTGGATGGTGATTCATCCCCCCGTGCTCTTCATCGGGTTTGCGCTGATGGCTGTGCCGTTCAGCCAGGCAATTGCCGCGCTCTGGAGAAAGGAGCGGGGATTCCTTCCGGCACACTCGTTGAGCTGGACTCTGATGGCAGTGAGCATCCTCGGTCTCGGCATCATGCTTGGCGCCTACTGGGCATATGGCGTCCTGGGCTGGGGGGGATACTGGGGCTGGGATCCCGTTGAGAATTCATCGTTGATCCCGTGGCTCACTGGCATCGCGCTCGTCCATACGCTTGTGGCCCAGCGCAGAACCGGCAAATATGTCCGGACAAATCTTGTCCTTGCATTGACATCGTTCTTCCTTGTCATCTATAGCACATTCCTTACGCGCAGCGGAATACTCGGGGATGCCTCCGTCCATGCGTTTGCCGATGCCGGAGCCGAGGTCTACTGGCTCCTGCTGGGGTTCATGGTGACGATTCTTCTGGCCGGCAGCGTCCTTCTCACACTGCGGTGGAACCTGTTCAGGCCCGGGGAGACAACGATCGGATGGCTCTCCCGCGAAGTACTGCTGGCAGCGGGAGCGGTGGCGCTGCTTCTGACTGCCGTCGTGGTGCTATTCGGCACAAGCCTTCCTATTTTCTCCACGACCAGAGTCGAACCTTCATTCTACGATACAACATCGCTCCCCCTGGCAATCGTGATCGCGCTGCTCATCGGACTCAGTCTCAATACGCAGTGGGAAGATCATGATGTACAGTTCACCGCACGGCGCTCCTGGAAGACGCTGCTTGCAGCGCTTCTGGTGACAGCGGTGCTGTTTGTCGCGGGAGTAAATGATCCCTCGACCGCTGCGCTGGTGTTCACTGCGTTCTTCGCGCTGTTTGTCGGCGTGGAAACCGGTGTGAAGACGGCAGCCGGTGATCCATGGTTTCTTGGCGGGAAAATCGCGCATATCGGTCTGGCCCTGTTCTTCCTGGGGGTGGTGGCGACGGGCAAGTACACGACGACTGCACATCTCTCCCTCCCGCGGGGGACATCCGTTGAGGCTCTCGGCCATACGCTGACCTACGAAGGATTCACCGTCGGGGAAGATGAGAAGTATGCCTTTACCGTGCGGGTGCAGGAGGGGTCCAGTTCCTTTGTCCTTTCACCGGTGATGTTCAATGCGGGAGACCAGGGCATCATGCGCAATCCGGACATTGCGGCAGCGGTCACGCGCGATTTCTACCTGTCTCCTGTTTCCCTGGAGCCGCCGCAGGAAGGCGGACCGGTCAACCAGTACTCTCTGCAAAAGGGAAGCGCCGTTGATGCTGACGGCGCGACGATCACGTTTGTGGAGTTCGCGAAGGGTGACCATGGGAACGGGGCGATGATGGGCAGCGGGCAGGGAATGGGCGTTGCTGCGGTACTGGATATCGTGAAGGGTGGCGAGAAGGAGAGACTCCAGCCGGCACTCTCGTTTGCATCGGGCGAGCCCGTGCATGCGCCCGTGCCGTCGAAGCTCCTCAAGGGAAGCGTCCAGCTGCTCACCATGGATGTCAGCATGGGCGAGAGGCCATCGATGATTCAGATCGGGGTGCAGTCGGAAGGCGGCGCCATACCCCGCCCTGACGTCCTGGTTGTGGAAGCGAGCAAGAAACCCTTCGTCAGCCTCCTCTGGGGAGGCACCGTATTGATGATGATTGGTTTCGGTCTGGCCATTAAGAAACGTTGGAAGGAGTAGTCATGCGAACGGAAATGACGGAGCGCCACCCCCACAATGTACCCGGCAAATTCTACACCACCGGGGAGTGCGATGGTTGTGCGTATTGTGCTTCAATTGCTCCGGAGAATTTCGATTTTGAAAAGGCCAGCAATACGTACTATGTCTCCCGCCAGCCCCGGACTCCGGATGAGGAGGAATGTATGCGGGAAGCTGCAGAAGACTGTCCTGTCGATGCGATTCACATCGAAGATGCTATTCCCGTGAGAATCGGGCGTTGACAGGATTCATCTCTTCAGTGCGGGCCCATGCGCCCGCGTCCTAATGAGAGAAGAGGATGATCCCTATGAAGCCAACAAAGGGCAAAGACAAGAAGGCTGACAAGCGCCGGCATTCGCTGGAAGCCCAGCTGATTTACGGACGGATAGACGATCCCCTCTGGGATTACAGTCACCATCTCCTGCCGCCAATGTCTGCCTCCGCCACGTACCGGCTGGATAGTGCGCAGCGGGGGGCGCAGGGTTTTACGGAATTCGCACATCGCACCGATGAGGTGAGTGTCCAGAGCAAGGCGCCGATCTACATCTACGACCGGCTGGGCGAACCCAACAAGGACATGCTGGAAGAGAACCTGGCGTGTGCTGAAGGCGGAGATATTGCGGTGACGTTCGCCAGCGGGATGGCGGCGGTCTCCGGAGTCCTGGGTATGCTCACGGGTTCGGGGAGCGAGATCGTCGCGCACAAGGTGCTGTATGGATGCACGTACTCATTGCTGACGAACTGGTACCCCAGGCTGAAGATCAAAGTGAAGTTTGTGGATTTCAGCAAGCCGGAAGAAGTTGCGGCCGCCATCACGCGGAACACACGCGTGCTCTACATGGAGTCACCGGTAAACCCCACGATGCGTCTGGTGGACCTGCGTGCCATCGCACGCATTGCAGAGGATGCCAACAAGAAGCGGCCGGCGGACGAACGGTTGTACACCATTGTGGATAGCACGTTCGCATCACCCTTCTGCCAGCGGCCGATCTCCCTGGGCATTGATTTCGTGGTGCATTCGCTGACAAAAGCGATCAGCGGCTTCGGAACGGAAGTTGGCGGAGTAGTCATCGGTCCGGAGTGGAGTCATGACAGGCTCATGCTGTACCGCAAGGACTTCGGCGGCATCCTGTCGGCAAAGAGCGCGTGGCCGCTCCTGGTCGTCGGCCTTCCTTCGCTGGCAATCCGGATGCGGCAGATGCAGGCGACAGCCCAGAAGGTGGCGGAGTTTCTTGTGCAGCGCCCGGAATTCGAGCGTGTGCTATATCCGGGCCTCCCGTCGTTCCCGCAGGCCGAACTGGCCCGGCGACAGATGGTGGACTTCGACGGCAACTTCGCGCCGGGATCGATGATCTACTTCGTCATGAAGAGCAAAACGCCGCGAGAGGCCCTCAAACGCGCTGAACGGTTCATCAATCATGTGGCACAGGAAGCATACTGCGTTACCCTGGCAGTCAGCCTCGGCAATATCCGCACGCTGATTGAGCACCCAGGCTCAATGACTCATTCGGCCATCCCCGCGGAAGAACAGGCTGCGAAGGGCATCGATCCCGGCGGCGTAAGGCTTGCGGTGGGACTGGAAAAGCCGGAGGACATCATCGGGGATCTCACGCGATCACTTGAGGCGACACGGTGATCGCCGGCATACCGAATACTGTTGAACAGTACTGAACGAACGTAAGGAGCAGGGCCAATGGCCAAAGGGGCAGTGGTATTCGACATTGAAACCTGCAAGGGATGCGAACTCTGCATCGAAGCATGCCCTCAGGACAGTCTCCAACTTTCTCCCAAAATCAACGCCCAGGGGTATCACTACGCTGTACTGGTTCAGGACAACTGCACAGGTTGTACGAACTGCGCGCTAGTGTGCCCCGATGCTGTCATCACCGTGTACCGTGAGACGAAGAAGGCGAAAGTGCCGGTCGCACGGATCTCCAACGTGACGGAAAACATTACCGTAACCCTGACCGATGAAAGGAAAAGGCCGTGAGTGACATTCGGCTCATGAAAGGAAATGAGGCGCTCGCAGAGGCCGTCATCCGGTCCGGCTGCCAGGCCTATTTCGGATATCCCATTACCCCGCAATCGGAAGTGCTGGAATATCTTGCGGATGAGGGCCGCCAGCGCGGCATGATCGTGCTGCAGGCCGAGAGCGAAGTGGCGTCCATCAATATGGTCTATGGCGCGGCGGGAGCCGGTGCCAGAGTGATGACCTCATCGTCCAGCCCGGGCATCAGCCTGATGATGGAAGGTATTTCCTACATCGCCTGTGCCGAGCTGCCCTGCCTGCTGGTGAATGTGTCCAGAGGCGGACCCGGACTCGGGACCATACAACCTTCACAGGGAGATTACTTCCAGGCAGTGAAAGGAGGCGGACACGGCGACTACCGGTTGATCGTGCTGGCACCCTCCACCGTCCAGGAGATGGCGGATTTCGTGTTCGATGCATTTGACCTGGCCGACAAATACAGAAACCCGGCAATGATCCTCACCGATGGGGCGCTCGGTCAGATGATGGAGAAGGTGGCATTCAAGGAGTACGACCCGGCAGCACACAAGATACCCAAGCCGTGGGCGACAACCGGAAAACCTCCAACCCGACCACCGAATGTCATCACGACGCTGAACATGCAGTCCGAACAGATGGAAGAGGTGAACAAACGGCTGCAGGCAAAGTATGCAGACATTCAGGAACATGAGGTCCGGTATGAACTCCTGGATGCGGACGATGCCGAGTACCTGGTGGTGGCCTATGGCCTCATGGCACGCATTGCACACCGTGCCGCCGAGCTTGTCCGGACCAAGGGGCACAAAGTCGGTTTGCTCCGCCCCATCACACTCTGGCCGTATCCGGGGGAAATCCTGCGGTCGCTCGCGCCGCGCCTGCAGGGAATTCTCGTGGTCGAAATGAATGCCGGACAAATGGTCGAAGATGTGCGCCTTTCTGTGGAGGGCCGCACGCCGGTGAGCTTCTATGGCCGCATGGGCGGCATCATTCCCTCTCCCGACGAGATCGCCGAAGCGCTCGAACGGATGATCACCACAACCGTCGCACATCCCGTGGAGGCGAACTGACATGGCACAGGAAATTCTGCAGGAAATCGCTACACCGGATCTCGAAGGGATGGAATGTGTGTATGAACGCACGGGAAACCTGCTGGGCACACGCTTCCATTACTGTCCGGGATGCGGACACAGTGTTGTCCATCGCGTCCTGATGGAGGTCATTGAAGAACTCGGTATTACGGAGCAGACTGTTGGCATCGCGCCGGTAGGATGCTCGGTCTTCGCGTACAATTATATGGGCATTGACATGCAGGAAGCCGCGCATGGCAGGGCCAGCGCGGTTGCGACGGCGGTGAAGCGCGTTCTGCCGGACAAGTACGTGTTCTCCTACCAGGGGGACGGAGATCTTGCAGCGATCGGAACGGCCGAAACCATCCATACCTGCAACCGCGGCGAGAACATCCTGATGCTCTTCATCAACAATGCGATCTACGGCATGACAGGGGGCCAGATGGCGCCCACGACATTGCTGGGCATGAAGACCTCTACCACGCCGACGGGAAGAACAGTGGAAGTGGCCGGCTTCCCGCTGAAGATCACGGATATCGTGGCCACGCTTCCGGGAACGGCCTACGTCACACGGCACTCCGTTCATACGCCGAATGCAGTCCGCCAGCTGAAAAAGGCCATCACCAAAGGGTTCCAGTACCAGAAGGAGAAGCGGGGTACATGCTTCATCGAGGTCGTCTCCAACTGTCCTTCAGGATGGAAAATGACACCCATTCAGGCCAACCAGTGGCTTGTCGAGAACATGTTCCCGCTCTATCCGCCCGGTGATCTCCGGACGCCGGCGTAAGCACGGAACCTTCGCAGACTGAGAACAAAGGACAGGATATGACTCACGAATTGCTGATTGCGGGTTTTGGCGGCCAGGGAGTGCTGTCGATGGGGATGACCCTCGCGTATGCCGGGATGATGGAAGGGAAGGAAATCACCTGGATGCCATCCTACGGTCCCGAAATGCGTGGCGGGACCGCCAATTGCATGGTTATCATTTCAGATCAACGCATCAACTCGCCGGTCGTGACGCGGTTTGACACCGTCATCGCGCTGAACCAACCCTCCCTGGACAAGTTCGAACCATCGGTGAAGCCCGGGGGACTTCTCCTGTATGATTCGACCAGCATCATCAATCCGCCAAAGCGGACAGACATTCAAGTGGTCGGCATCCCGGCCGGCGACGAGGCGGTGAAGCTGAAGAACACAAAGGTGCTGAACATGATCGTCCTGGGGGCGTTCATCGACCGGTCACATGTTCTGGAGATGTCGGCGATCATGAATGCCCTGCGGAAAGTGCTCCCGGAGCGATATCATCATCTGCTTCCGGTCAACGAACAGGCGCTCCGCCGCGGCATGGAGCTGTCCGGTCAGCCGGTGTTAGCGTAGTGTCGTTCCAACAAAATCCTTAAACGCTCTATGAGGATTCTATGAGCCCGACATGTGTGCATTCCTGCAATGGACTCTGCAATGCACTGAGCGTTGCCGTCCGGCGTGAAGAAGAGGCCATTGCAGAATACCGGCGTTTTGCCGCGGAGTGCGATTATCCCGATGTGAGGCTGATTCTGGACTCGCTCATTGCTGAACGCGAGCGGGCGCTGTCTCAGCTCAGGGAAAAACGCGCAGTCCTCACCGAGAAATTCGACGTCATCGACCGCATCAACGACAGCTTTGCATGAGCCATGGCACATCCACCACATAACGCACTGAACTGGAATGATATGTCACTCCAGAACATCCTTGAGCTGGCAATCGAGGATGAGATCGAGGCGCGCGACTACTACACGGTAGCCGCCGGCCATGCGGGGAACACCAGCACCAGGCAAATGCTGCTGGGACTGGCCGTTATGGAACAGGGGCATGCCGAGGCGCTTCGGAAAGAACTTGAGGATTTACATCTGCAGCGGGATCTCGAAACGGGGATGGCCGACTGACCTCCCCGCAGAAGGCGGAAGATCGCCACTGTATCAGCCCCACTCACTGCCGTTTACCTGATGGAGTCTTGACGATTCTATGAGCACTTACACGATAGCATGGTTGCCTGGCGACGGCATCGGCAAAGATGTCATGGATGCGACGCGCCTCGTTCTGGACCGTCTGCATCTGGATGCCGAATACGTGCACGGCGACATCGGATGGGAGTTCTGGTGCAAAGAAGGAGATGCGTTTCCCCAGCGCACGATTGAGCTCCTCCGCCGTGTCACTGCCGCAATGTTCGGCGCCATTACATCCAAGCCGGTAAAGGCGGCTGAGGCAGAGCTGGTGCCGGAACTCAAAGGCAAAGGCCTGGTGTACCGGTCGCCGATTGTCCGTATGCGGCAGATGTTCGACTTGTACACATGCCTTCGCCCGTGCAAAGCCTTTCCCGGGAATCCTCTGAACCTCAAAGACGGCATCGACCTGGTCGTGTTCCGTGAGAACACGGAAGACCTGTATGCCGGCGTTGAGTTTCATCCGGTCCCGCGCGAGCTGGCCGATGTTCTCGGGAAGCTCTCCCGGCCGTTCCACGTGTTCAAGGATCTTCCCACTGACCAGTATGCCGTTTCCTGCAAGATCAATTCAAAACGTGGATCCGAGCGGATCGTCCGCGCTGCGTTCGAGTTTGCCAAGCATCATAACCGCCGGAAAGTGACGATTGTCCACAAGGCAAACGTGGTCCGGGCGACTGACGGGCTGTTCCTCGAAGAGGCGCGCAGGGTGGCGCGTGAGTATCCGGGCATTCAGTGCGATGAAGCCAACGTTGATGCGATCTGCATGTGGCTGCTGAAGAATCCATTCAGCTATGACGTGCTCGTTGCTCCGAACCTGTACGGCGATATCATTTCCGATCTCGCTGCGCAGATGGTTGGAGGCCTGGGCTTCGGTTGCTCCGGCAATATCGGCCAACGCCTCGCGGTGTTCGAGCCCTCGCACGGTTCTGCTCCGAAGTATGCGGGCCAGTACAAAGTGAACCCCATTGCAACGATTCTCGCAGCGAAGATGATGCTGGATTGGATGGGCGAAAAGGAGAAGGGGATGCAGCTCGAACGCGCCACGGCGGCTGTCATCAAGGAAGGCCGCGTGCGGACGTATGACATGGGCGGGTCGCATTCCACGATGGAGATGGCGGAGGCTATCGCGGCATGCCTGTGACGCCTGCACGACTGGTGTTGCACGAAGTCGGCCTGAGGGATGGTCTCCAGATGGAGCATGCGTCGGTGCCCACCGAACGCAAACTTCAGTGGATCAAAGAGCTGGCGGAGACCGGGCTGGATATTCTCCAGATCGGCTCGTTCGTCCATCCTGCCAAAGTCCCCCAGATGGCAGACACCGACGAGTTGTTCCGTGTGCTCACCGCTCCCGGTGTGCTTCCGGAGGGTGTGATTCTCTCCGGGCTGGTTCTCAATGAGAAGGGCCTGGAGCGGGGCATGGCTGCGGGCGTGCCGATGTTCTGCATGGGTGTCTCGGCCAGCGAGACCCACAGCAGGAAGAACACCGGAATGTCTGTCGCAGAGGCAACGGACCGCATTATCGCCATTGCCAAGCTAGCGCTGAGTGCTGGCCGGGGGGTGCAGGTGTCAGTGCAATCGGCTTTCGGATGCGGCTATGAGGGCCATGTGCCCGAAGAACGGGTGCTGTCTATCGTCCGCCGATACCTCGACGCAGGCATCACCAGTATCAGCCTGGCTGATACCGCCGGCCACGCGGCGCCGGATGCTGTGGAATCGCTGTTTGCAGCCGTGCGAAATCTGGATCCGGGTGCCGAGCTCACATGCCACTTCCACAACACCTACGGCATGGGTCTCGCCAATTGCATCGCCGCACAGCGCGCCGGCGTAACGTCGTTCGAGTCCTCCGTCGCCGGCCTTGGAGGCTGTCCGTTTACAAAAGTCGCCGGAGGAAACGTGTGCACCGAGGACTTCGTGCACATGCTTCAGCGCATGGGACTCCGGACCGATGTGCGGCTGGGCAAGATCATCGCAGTCGCACAGGACGTTGCAGCGTTTTTTGGGCGGGAATTGCCCGGCATGGTATACAAGACTGGAACATTGACATCAGCCGTATGACGACAGAACGACAGCTGCTTTCAGGAATCCGTGTGCTGGACCTCACCAATGTCCTCTCCGGACCCTTTGCGACGCTGCACCTGGCCCTGCTCGGGGCAGAGGTCATCAAAATCGAAAACCCGACGGACGGCGATCTGGCCCGGAAACTGGGATGCGTCCCGATGTACAACCAGATACTCATGGGCACGAGCTTTCTTGCGCAGAACGCCAACAAGAAATCCCTCACGCTCAATCTGAAAAGCGCTGACGGAAAGACGATCTTCAAGCAGCTGGCAGGTACTGCGGACGTGGTGGTGGAGAACTTCCGCCCGGACGTCATGGGAAGGCTGGGTGTGGGGTACGACGTGCTGCGGGCGCTGAATCCCCGGCTGGTCTACTGCGGGATTTCCGGGTTTGGACAGACCGGCCCGGATGCGATGAAGCCCGCCTATGATCAGATCATTCAGGGTCTGAGCGGCGAGATGGCCGTCAACGGGGATGAGCGGCTTACTCCGCTGCGCGCGGGCTTCCCCGTCTGTGATACCGTCGGGGGGCTGAATGCCGCGTTCGCCATTATGGCGGCGCTGTTCTGGCGTGAACGGACCGGTGAAGGCCAGGCGATCGACGTAGCCCTTCTGGATTCGATCATGCCGCTCATGGGGTGGGTTGTCGCCAATCTTTTGATCGGCAAACAACAGCCCGTGCTGATGGGAAATGACAACTTCACTGCGGCGCCGTCCGGCGTCTTCGCCACGCAGGATGGCTATATCAACATCGCAGCGAACAAGCAGGAGCAGTGGGAGGCCGTTGCAGATGTCCTCGGCCTGGCCGAGTTGAAGACTGACCCGCGGTTTCAGGAGCGTGACACGCGCAAGAAGAATCGTAAGGCCTTGACGCCGTTGCTGGAGGCGCGGCTTCGTGACCATGATACGGCGCACTGGGTGGACGTCCTGAATGCCCATGATGTGCCATCCGGTGCAATTCTGACGCTCGACCAGGCGATGCATCAGCCGCAGGTGGAGCATCGCCACACATTCGGAACCGTCGACGTGGAGGGAATCGGGTCCATTCCGCTGTTCAATATGACCGCGAAATTTGAGAAGACTCCGGGCACGGTGTCGACCCCGCCTCCGAAACTGGGAGAGCACACAAACGAAATCCTGGGTTCGCTCGGTTACGATGACGGGCAGATTGCGGCGTTCAGGGAACACAAGGTCGTCTAGACCTGTTCCGACATCATCATGGGACGCTCCATATCCTCGCATAGAGCTGTGATGCTCACTGTGTCCCTTGCCGTGGAGATTCAGTAAGGTGCGGGGAGACTGGCACTGGGCCAGGAAACGGTTGACGGGTTGGAAGCAGCAGAGTATGGAACTACCACACAGAGGCAAAGTATGGGAATGACTGTCGTCGAAAAGATTCTGGCCCGTGCTACGGGACAGCGTTCGGTAAAAGCGGGGGACGTGCTGGAGCCCCGCGTCGACCTCGCCATGTCGCACGAAAACGCTGCCCTCGTGATCAATCAGTTCCTGGAGATCTACAAAGGGACGGGGCTTGAGCCGAAGGTGTGGGATGCGTCCCGCGTGGCCATCATTTTTGACCACCGGGTGCCTGCGGAATCCTCCAAGACGGCAACCAACCAGAAAAAGGTCCGCGAATTCGTTGCGCGGCACATGATCAGCAAGTTCCATGACATCCGGGGAGACCGGGGGGGCATCTGCCATCAGATCCTTCCGGAGAGCGGTTATGTGCGGCCCGGTCATGTCGTGGTAGGAACGGATTCTCACACCACGAGTCATGGAGCGCTGGGAGCGTTTGCCTTCGGCATAGGTGCCACGGAGATGGCCAGCGTATGGACTCTCGGTTTTGCGGTGAACGTTGAGGTGCCGGCGACGATCAAGGTAAACGTGACGGGCGACTTTCTGCCGATGGTGGGACCCAAAGACCTGATCCTGCATCTGATCGGTACCCTGTCAGCTCAGGGGGCGAATTTCCGCGTCATCGAATTCCATGGTCCAACGATTGCACGCATGTCTACGTCCGGACGACTGGTCATCTGCAACATGTCAGTCGAAGCCGGTGCGACCTCGGGCATCGTACCCGCGGACGCAGAGACGGTGCACTACCTTCGTGAGGAAGCAGGTGTCCGGGACCTGATCGATGTGGTGCTGCCCGACGCAGATGCGGCCTATGAGCGTACGGTGTCCATTGATGTATCGCAGCTGCCACCGCAGATCGCCTGTCCGCACACGGTGGACAACGTGAAGCCCATCGATCAGGTGGCAGGGAAAAAGATCCAGCAGGTGGTGATTGGATCGTGTACGAACGGCAGGCTGGATGACATTGCCGCTGCGGCTGCAATGGTCAGAGGGAAGAGTGTGGCGTCGGGAACCCGCATGCTGGTGTTTCCTGCCTCTGGTCGGATTTACCAGCGGGCCCTGGATCAGGGGTATATTGCGGATCTTGTGCGAGCCGGTGCGGTCGTGATGAACCCCGGCTGCGGCCCCTGCCTGGGTGTCCATGAGGGAGCGCTGGGTGACGGCGAAGTGGCCTTGTCCACCACCAACAGAAACTTCAAGGGGCGCATGGGAAACCCGACGGCGGAAGTCTTCCTCTGCTCTCCGGCTGTGGCGGCAGCTTCGGCAGTTGCCGGTGAAATTACTGATCCGCGGAAAGGAGCATGAAGGCCATGGCAAAAGTTGTGTATGCAGTCGGCGACGATATCTCGACGGACGTGATTTATCCCGGACGGTTCATGGCGACGGTGCTGCCCACGGAGACGCCGCAATTTGCCTTTGCCGATGATGCGGTGTTCAACAATCAGCTGAAGAACAGACAGATACCGCCGGGGAGTGTCATCGCCGCCGGAAAGAACTTCGGATGCGGCTCATCACGGGAGCAGGCAGTCTCCACGCTGAAGGGTCATGAACTGATCATCGTTGCGAGGAGTGTGGCACGCATCTTCATGCAGAATGCCGTGAATCTCGGTCTGCGGCTCATCGTGGTCCCTGATCTGGAAGCATCGCTCGGTGACGAAATCGAATGTGAGGAAGACCGCGTTGTGAACCGGACGAGCGGCCGGAATTTCGCGACGGAACGGCTTCCCAGCGCACGGCAGGCTATCGTGGATGCAGGTGGTCTGATTCCGTACACACGCAAACGGCTCGTTGAACGGTCCGCCTCACCACGCTGACGAGGATATCATGGACTCTGTAGAACACACCTCTTCCCGGACAAAGTCATTCACGTACAAGACCGGCACGACATGGCTCGAGTCCCGGTCCGGAACGCTTTCGTCGGAGGGAAAACCGACCCTGCGTGTCGCGAGTCCGCCCGAGTTCAAGGGCGAACGCGGCGTCTGGACGCCGGAAGACCTCTTCGTCGGCTCTGTCGAGATCTGTCATATGACGACATTTCTCTCCTTTGCCGCACAGCGGAAACTTTCGATTATCTCCTACAAGAGCCATGCAAACGGCGTTCTGGAGTTCATCGACGGCGATTACCGGTTTACCCGCATCGTGATCTTTCCGACGATCACGGTCGGCAGTGCAGTGGCGGAGACAGATGTTCATACCTTGCTGCGTGAGGCGGAGAAACACTGTCTGGTTGCCAATTCCATCGCATCAATCGTCGAAGTCAATCCGACAATCATCGTCCAGCCAGGATGAGACGGACACGCCGGACTGCTGGTTGGTTTTTCCCTCCCAAATCGGTATACTAGGATGTTCCGTATGTTCTCCATGGGATGACCGTTCTTGAATATTGATGTTGCTCTTCTCAAGAAATACGACAGGCCGGGGCCGCGGTATACGAGTTATCCGACTGCTCCATTGTTCAATGCTGCATTCACTGCCGCGGATTTCCGGAATGAGATCGTAGCAACAAACAGTCCGGGAACCACGGCAGACCTTTCTCTTTACGTCCATATTCCGTTCTGCGACACGCTTTGCTTTTTCTGTGGTTGCACGATGCTGGTGACGCGGGACCGGAAACGCATTGACGAATACCTGCGGTACCTGAAGACCGAGATCTCACGCATTGCCTCGCTCATAGCCCCCGGCCGGAGGGTTACGCAGCTGCACTGGGGAGGGGGAACGCCGACGCACCTCTCTCCGGAGGAGATGCGCGAGCTTGCCTCAGCACTGCGATCCGCGTTCGAGTTCGCCCCTGATGCGGAGTGCAGCGTGGAGATCGATCCGCGGGAACTCGACCGGGAGCATCTTGAAGCGCTCGCCGAGTCCGGGTTCAACCGGATGAGCATGGGGGTGCAGGACTTCGAGCTGCCGGTCCAGTCAGCGGTCAACCGCATTCAACCCGAATGGGTCTCTCGCCAGGTCTATGGATGGGCGCGTGAACTTGGATTCTCCAGCATCAACATCGACCTGATGTATGGTCTTCCCCATCAAACAGTGGATTCGTTCGAACGAACCGTCCGCGGCGTGATCGGATACAGCCCGGACCGGATTGCTGTCTTCAACTATGCCCATGTGCCGTGGCTGAAGCCCCACCAGAAACTGATCCACCAGGATGACCTGCCGACCCCGGAGGCCAAGCTCGATATTCTGAAGATGACCATCGAGCTGCTGACGGCGAACGGATATGAATACATCGGGATGGACCATTTTGCCAGGCCTGATGATGAACTCGCGCGCGCCCGTGCCAACCGTACGCTCTACCGCAACTTTCAGGGATATTCCACAAAGGCCGGTGCCGATCTGTATGGATTCGGGATGTCGGCCATCAGCCACTTCGAGAATATCTACGCGCAGAACACCAAGACGCTTACTGAGTACTACCGGGCGCTCGACGCGGGAACGCTGGCCACGCATGTCGGATACCGGATGACGGCAGACGATCATGTGCGCAAGCATGTGATCATGCGCCTGATGTGTGATCTGGATCTGGACATGGAGTCGGTTGAGCGCCGGTTCGGCATCCAGTTTGAAACGTATTTTGCCCGGGCGATGGACGCCCTTGTGCCCCTCGAGCAGGACAGACTCATAGAACGCAGGGGAAATCACCTTGTCATCGTCGGCCCCGGCCGCCTGTTGTTGCGGAACATTGCGATGTGCTTCGACGCCTATCTTGAACGCCTCAGCAAAGAAAAACCTATCTTCTCGCGGACGGTCTAACGGTCTACTGCTGTTCTGCCTTGCCGTTCTGATTCCCGTCCATGCCCATGCCCAGATATCGCGGCTGTATGAGACCTGGCGCTGGGTGCAATTCGGAACGGAGTCCGGCCTTCCCTCGCTGAAAGTGTTCGGCGTGTACGAGTCGGGCAAAGGTGAGGTGTGGGTGAACACCGGAGGCGGTCTGGCCCGCTTCGATGGCTTCCAGTGGTTACCGGCTGTGATCCCTGGAATGGACCTGACGGTGCAGCACGAGCTCAATATTGCCTCTGACACAGCCGGGATTCTGGTGAACTACGAGCACAAGCTCTTCTCCTTGCACGATAGCACAGTAGATGTCGTCCCGGTGGAGGATGAGCAAGGGTTCATCCCCACCATTGCGGCGTGGAGGGAGCCAGGAGGCGCGTTGATTCTTCAGCGTGATTCGGTTCTGCACCGGATGACAGCCGCCGGCATATCGTCCATACCTCTGCCACAGTCATCAGCTCACGATGTATCCTTTCCGCCGTCCATTCCGGTCAACTTCATTCTCTGCACGGATGGCGGTCTCTGGCTCAAAGCGAGACATTCACTTTACCGTTATGTGGCCGGGCAATGGGAAATAGCATTTCGTCCCCCGGCGAACTTCCTGAAAATCCACCAGATCGTGGAGAATGCCTCGGGGTCAGGGATGGCTGTTCTTGAACCTGTGGCGGGGGACATGCGGGTGTTCGAATGGTCTGCGCACGGCCGGCTGAAAGAGCTTCCCAATGAGACCGGCGATCTTATTCAGTCGATCGCCGTCAGCCCCGGAGGCCAGTCGATTGTCCTGTACACTTCCGGTGAACTCCGGCTGCGGAAGAACGGAGCCTGGTCCTGGCTGCGGCCGCTCCCGCCGCCCGTTGAAAAACCACGTTTCCTCCGCTTCCGTCGCGAGGGTGATTTGTGGGCTGGAGGGGAGAAGGGACTTTTTCTCTGCAGGATTTCACAGCAACGCTGGACGAATTGGAAGGAAGCGACATCGTCACTCTCAAAACCGTCTCTCTCCAATGTGATCAACGAGATTGTCCGGGCGCGGGACGGCACATTCTGGATCGGAACCCGGGACGGGGTTCAGGTGCGCTCGGCAGACGGCCGGGTCCGGTGGATCCGCGAGCTCTCCGGTGTTCGTCTCGGGCGTGTCACGGCGATCGGCGAGGACCAGTCAGGACGGATCTGGATCGGAAGCGGTGCTTCATTCTCCGGTGCCTTTTGCTGGGACGGACAGAAGTGGTCTCACGTTGGGGCAGAAGAAGGACTCGCTACTCCCCGTATCCACCGGATGGCGAAAGACAGGCAGGGACGACTCTGGTTTCTGGGTCTGAAGGACGGAGAAATCACAGCAGGTCTGGCCGATGAGCCGGGGGCGTTCGTCCTTGACGGAGGGCGGTTCATCCGCTGGGGGAGACAAGAAGGACTTCTGGATGGTCGCGTCTACTCGTTCGTCGAAGACTCAAAAGGGGGACGCTGGTTCGGGACGTGGTCAGGCCTCAGCCGATTCCGCAATGGCCAGTGGACGTACTGGCAGAAAGGACGCGGGCTTCAGGAATCACGGACGTGGACCATGGCTGTTGATACAAGCGATCGGGTCTTCTTCAGCCACCAGTACTGGGGACTAGGCTACATCGACAGGCATGACAGCATCCACTACATCTCGAACGAGGAAGGGCTTGTCGGCTTTCCGGTCGAGGAGGTGGAAGTCGATCAGCGGGGATGGCTCTGGGTGGCTACCGGGAATGGATTGGTGTGCTGGAACGGAACGGACTGGACGAGGTTGGACTCCCGTTCCGGCCTGGCGAATGACCAGCTCTGGCCGATACTTCCCCTGGAACGTGAAATCCTGATCGGCACGCAGGGAGATGGAGTGTCCGTTCTTCAACTCAACTCTCTCAATCCTGTTCCTGCCATTGTCAGGATTGGTGAGCTGGCTATTGACAACGACGATGCATCGATCACCTGGCGACCCCACGCATACTGGGGAGACATACCTTCGACCTTGATCGATACCCGTTTCCGCATTTCGGGCAGCGCCTGGTCCACGTGGAGTACGCAGCACGCGATCACATTCAAGGACCTGGCACCGGGCACGTACCGGATCGATGTCCAGCCAAAGGCTCCGTTCGGTCAGAAGCATGCGATGACGGCTTCCCGGATATTCGATATTCCCCCTCCATTGTTACTCCGCCCTGCTGTGGCGATTCCGCTGGCTCTGCTGCTTCTTCTCGTGCTCGTCATGGCGCTCATTGGCTGGGTCCGGTACCGTTCGTACAACAGGGCGATTCGGGACAATGAAGTCCGGTTCAGGACGCAGTACAAAGCCTTTCCGGTCCCGACTGCCACATTCAGGAAGGCGGTTGATGGATTCGTTCTAAGCGACTGCAATGACGCTGCGGTGGCTCTCACGAAGGGTCGCGCAATCGAATGGGTGGGAAAGACAACGAAAGAGATCTTTGCCGACAGACCTCAACGGAGAGGTCTTCTTGACACGTGCTATGAGTCGCGGGCCACCGTACGGAAAGAGTATCGATTCGAACATCAAATACTTCCCGCTCCCATCGATGTAGATCTCACACTGGCATTTGTCCCGCCGGATCTTGTCCTGGTGCATGCAGAGGATATCACCGAGCGGAAGCGCAACGAGCAACACCTGCAGGAATCCCGTGAGCAGCTGCGCGCTCTTGCCAACCGCCTGCAATCGGTTCGAGAGGAGGAGCGGACGACCCTCTCGCGGGAGATTCATGATGAACTGGGGCAGCTGATCACAGGATTGAAGATGGATCTGTCGTGGCTCCGGAGACGTGCGCAGGAGCAGGGGCGGGGGATTCCGGAGGCGGTGTCCCAGCGGATCAATCAGATGAACACCATGCTCGATGACGCAATTCACACGGTTCGCAAGATTGCCGGACAACTCCGCCCAGCGGTGCTGGACGATCTTGGCCTTGTGGCGGCGATTGAATGGCAGGCCCGCGATTTCGCGGAGCGGACGGGCATCCGGTGCGACATCGCGCTTGGCGTCGATGAGCTGCAGATGGATCGGGGGCGGGCAACAGAGTTCTTCCGTATCTACCAGGAATTGCTTACCAATATCACCCGTCACGCCCATGCCTCGACAGTACAGATCACGCTGACGCTTGACGACGGCGTGCTCGCGCTTGAGGTGCGTGACAATGGGAGGGGGATTCATCCCGAAGAGATCCGGCGCCCTGCGTCTCTGGGGATCCTCGGCATGGAGGAGCGCGCACTGCGCATATGCGGGACCCTCTCCATCGCGCGTGGGGAATACAACGGAACCGTTGCTCGGGTCAAGGTTCCGCTTAACGGAGGAGACAGGGGATGAAGGTTCTCATAGCGGATGACCATCCGGTTGTGCGCCGCGGCGTACGGCAGATCCTTGTGGATGAGTTCGACGACTGCGAGGTTGGCGAAGCGCGCAGTGCCAATCAGCTGATGCAACTCGTCAGCGAACAGGAATGGGATATAGTGCTTCTGGACATTTCCCTGCCCGACCGGAATGGGCTGGATGTGCTCAAGGATCTCCGTGTCGAATATCCCGAACTTCCTGTCGTGATTCTCAGCATGCATCCGGAGGACCAGTTTGCCGTGCGGGTGCTCCGCGCGGGGGGCGTGGGATATGTCACGAAGGAGAGCGCCTCCGAAGAGCTGACGACGGCCATCCGCATGGGACTGAAAGGACAACGGTACCTGAGCCCGGTGCTGGCCCGCCGGCTTGCGCTGGAATCCCTTGCCAATCATCCGGATCTGCCGCTTCCGATCACCCTTTCCGACCGGGAAACGCAGGTCCTGTGTCTCATTGCGGAAGGAAAGACGCTCACGGAGATGGCCGAGTCGCTCTCACTCAGCGTGAAGACAGTCAGCACCTACCGGGCCCGGCTGATGGAAAAGGTGAAAGCCGAGACCAACGCGGATCTGATCCACTTTGCGATAGCGAACGGATACGTCACTCGATAGCAACGTTCTTCCCACGTTCCAAGAACATGGCAACTGCACGATTTTCCACGCCTGGAAGGGTGTGTCTCTTTGGCGAGCATCAGGACTACCTGCATCTTCCTGTTGTTCCCTGTGCTATTTCGCTGCGCATCACGGTTGATGCCGCCCACCAGCGTGAGCGAATGATCAGCATCGCACTGCCGGACATCGGATCCCGCGAGGAGTTTCCGCTCGCGGAGCCGCTTTCCTACAGGCATGAGAGGGACTATCTGCGAAGCGGATTGAATGTGCTGCGGCGGCACGGGTTCAGTTTTGACAGAGGGATCCGCGCCACGGTCTACAGCGAGATCCCCATCAACGCAGGAACCTCCAGCTCCTCGGCCCTGCTGGTGACATGGGTAGCGCTTCTGGGATGCCTGAGTGACCAGGCCAGGCGGCTTTCGCCCGAAGAGTGCGCCCGGTATGCGCACGAGGCGGAGGTTCTGGAATTCGGTGAACCCGGAGGACAGATGGATCATTACTCGACCGCGCTGGGCGGCATTCTCGCCATCGAGTTCGCCCCCGCACTCCGCCTCGAACAACTCTCCGCCTCCCCCGGCACATTCGTCCTCGGCAACTCAGGTGAGCCCAAAGACACGACCGGCATCCTCAGCCGGGTAAAGAACCGGGTGCTGCACCTCACGCGCATGCTGGAGCAGCGGCACACGGGGTTCTCGCTGCACACAGCCACGGAGAGCACCATCGCAGATCTCGGAGCGGAGCTTTCTGCAGACGATGCCTCACTGCTCGAGGGAACCATCAGGAACAGACAGTTGACGCATGAAGCGCGGCAGCTTCTCGGTTCGGCATCCGTGGACTACCGCGCACTCGGGGCTCTGCTTGATGAGCACCATGCTGTTCTGCGGGACAGGCTCCGCATTTCCACGCCCAAGATTGACCGGATGCTGGATGCGGCGCGGGCTGCGGGTGCGTACGGGGGGAAGATCAACGGATCCGGCGGCGGCGGGTGCATGTTTGTGTATGCCCCTGACGATCCGGAATCCGTCGGCCGTGCCATCGCAGGTGCGGGCGGGGAGGCGTACGTCGTCTCGATGACGGATGGTGTTCGTCTCGAGAGCTCGTGAGGCGCCGCCAGGCCACGGCATCCCGCTGCAGAATGCAGCCGGTTCCGATTGCAGCATCATGGCAGAGGTACGGCGGCTTCCGGAAGAAACAAAACAGCCCTGATGCTCTCCATTCTTACTTCTTCTTGAGCTGATCTGCAACCGCTTTTGCGGCAGCCTGTATAGCGGCTTCGTCACCCAGGTAGTAGTGCCGGATCGGTTTCAACTGATCGTCCAGCTCATACACCAGCGGGATCCCGGTCGGAATATTGAGCTCGACGATTTCCTGTTCCGGGATGTTGTCAAGATACTTCACCAGAGCACGGAGACTGTTGCCGTGTGCTGCGACGAGCACGCGCGTCCCTGACTGCACCGCCGGAGCAATGGTCTGGTGCCAGTATGGGAGAAAGCGCGCCACGGTGTCCTTGAGCGATTCTGTGAGGGGGAGATCCTCACGGGTGAGCCCGGCATACCTCGGGTCATGGCCGGGGTAGCGGGCGTCAGTAGGGGTGAGAGCCGGGGGCGGGACATCGTAACTCCTGCGCCAGATCTTCACCTGTTCGAGTCCGTGTTTCTCAGCGGTTTCCGCCTTGTTAAGTCCCTGCAGGCCGCCGTAGTGGCGTTCATTCAGACGCCAGCTGTTATGGATGGGGATGTACATCTGGTCGAGCTCTTCGAGTGCTATCCAGAGCGTTTTGATCGCGCGCGCGAGGACTGACGTATAGGCGACATCAAACACGTATCCTTCCTTCTTCAGGATCTTACCGGCTTCATGTGCTTCCAGCACCCCCTTCTCACTCAACCCGACATCTGTCCATCCGGTGAACCGGTTCTCTTTGTTCCATGTACTTTCGCCATGGCGGAGCAAAACCACTTTCTTCATGGTACGTACGTCCTCTTGTGGTAAACGGGATTGGTGTCCGCAAGGTACGGGATTTTTCCGGGTGATGCAAAGGACCCCTTTGGAATGACACAGTCGAGAGCCGACTCGAGATCATTGGTACTTTTGTGCGGAACGGCGAGAGAGAAGGAGGGACCGACCCGTTCACGGAGCGGACGCTCCGCTTGCAGGCGGGAACAGCCACTCAGGTGGGTGAAGGAGGTTCAGGTGCCCGCGCAGCGAAGGAGTCAGCAACTGCAGGCCGACCTGGTACGAGGCGTTAGTCCATCCAAAGCCTTCACGGGTGATGTACGAGAAGTCTGTTCCCACGTTGCCATATTCCGCGAAGACCTGGTGTGACCGCTGCTGAACATCGTACTTCTCGGTTACCATCCCCGCGAAGCGCGCGGCATTGATGGTGATCGTGAAGAGCCATCGATAGACCAGCCGTTGAACCGCTGCGTTAAAACCGTAGCGTTGAAGACCGCTCCAGGCTAGCATCTGATGAGGTGCCCAGCCATAGGGGTAATCCCACTGGCGAAGCGGATGCTCGGGTGTTACGGGCCCTCTGGAGAGTTCGTCAGACGATGCAATGCCCCCCGGCTCTTCCAGCAGCGGGAGAAGGATGGAGACCGTACTGCGAGCCTGTCCAGTACTTGCACACCCAGCCCAAAGCGGATAGAGAGCTGTGGCGCTGGTGTAGGGGACTCTTCGTTGTGCCGCGAAGTCGTAGTCCATGTAGATGCCGCGTTGCCGATCCCAGAGCAGCGAGTCCATGCGTGTTCTCCGGATCCGGGCACGATCCTTCCATTCTGTGGCTGTTGTTGTGCGGCCGGACGGCAGCTCGAGCGAACCGGCGAATTCGCTCTGGATCAGGCGGGCTAGGTCATCCTCGGTCTTGTAGAGAAGGGCATTCAGGTCCACCGTGACAAGGTTTGCACAACGGCCGAGCAGCCGATACCCCGTATCATGCCCTGATTCCCGCATCGCCCGATCATGCACGAAGAATGTGTCGAGTTGCGGTACGCTCAGGATATTGTCCCGGTACGCGCGTTCGATTGCCTGGGGAGTTATACCATAGCGCGATGCATACTGCTGGAAGATCGGGGCAAAATGGCCGGGTTCAACTTCAGGAGGAATGCCCCTGCCTTCGTCATGATACCGGCTCAGTCCCGTATTGGTCAGACGGAGCTTCCCCATCCAGACACTGTCATATTCAGTTATCGCGGCCGCGAGAATCCCGGCAAGCCAGGCTCTCGTGGTCGAATCGGGTTTCATGTGCCGGTACACCTCGGCTGCCATGGAAGTCAGAAACGGCGGCTGGGAGCGGCTCAGGTAGTACGTGCGGTTGGCATTAAGGACTTTGCCGTAGTGACGAATCTCATAGGCGAGATTTTCAACCATGCCGCGTGCAAGGTCAAATCGGCCGTCCGCACAAAGCCCCAAAGCGATAAAATAGCTGTCCCACCCATACATCTCGTTGAACCTGCCACCGGGAACGACAAATTGAACTCCGGTCACGCGTCCGTCCGGCTGCCGCTGCATTGCGAGCGTCAGCAAGCCGTGGTGTTGTCGGCTCTGCATTGCGAACTCCGCAATGTCGGTGGGGACGAGCGGATGTATGAGTATATCCGGATGCGGCAGGCGTCTCCCCAGCGATGTGAAATACGAGACAGCCAGGCTGTCGCTGGCGGGAACATAGAGATGATGCGGTCCCCCGTCTGCGGCCAGCTTGGAATCGCGGGCGATGATCAGGAGACCTGCTGAATCCACAGTTCTCGTCAGTCCATCCCAATAGCGTTCGCGTATCAACCGGGAAATGCGATCGGCAGGGGGCTCGTAGAGCCTCTGGAACACGAGGAACGTTGTATCGCTCCTGCGTTCCTGCGCGAGTGCAAGCTCCTGGAGAAGATGCGACAGCGATTGAATGCCAAAGATGTCGAAGGATCGACCATCAACAGCCCGGATTGTGAATTTCTTGTCACCCCGGCTGGTGCCCCGAATCGGGGCGTCGAGCGCGGTGAGCCTGGAATCATGGTCCGTATCTTCTTCGGCGAGAAGCGCGGAGAGGACTTGTGCGGTGGCAACCGATATGCCGGTACTGTCCCTGTTGCCGGCTAATGCGGCACAGGCGATGCACAGCGTCAGGCCCGCGATGCCAACGGAGATCTGCGTTCCAAATCGACCAATCCCCGTTCCGCGGATGTCGGGGATTGTCATGCTGGGGCGCTCATGCGGAGAGTGAGCTAAGTAGCTTGAGCACTTCATGGTGATCCTTGAGGTTGAACCGTGCCCGGGTATTGGTGATGCCGATGCGCACCGTGTAGGCATCGTCGGGAAGCGCGGCAAACAGGTCTTCGTCTGTCCAGTCATCACCTGCCGCGAACACGAAGTCATAGGCGGCGTTCATCATCCACCTGCGCGCGGCAATGCCCTTATTCACTCCGGCATTGCGAATCTCGACGACCTTTGCTCCCCGGAGAACCTGAACATCGATGTTTGCCGTGAAGGTCATGATATGGTCTGCCAGTTCCGATTCAATGACTCGGGCCTGGTCGGGGTCTGATGCGCGGCAGTGCCAGACGAGGGAGTGCTCCTTCTCTTCAACAAACGCTCCGGGAAGCCTGTCCGCATAGAGCTGGAGAATCGGCTGGAGTTCTGATTTCCAGGTGCTCGTCAGGTGCTGTACTTCGGACCATTCGTGATGTGCTTCGCGGATCCAGAAGCCATGTTCGGCAACCAGTCCGATGGGCAGTTCCCCGAACCATGCATCAAGCACGGCGCGCTGACGTCCGCTGATGATGACAAGGTCCGTGCTTGGATGTGCAGCCAGGCGTGACAGCAGCGTGATAAGAGCCTGCCCCGGGCGGGCTTGCTGCGGCCTGCGTGCAAAGGGGACCAGCGTCCCGTCGTAATCCAGGAGCAGAAGGCGCGATTGAGCGTCGTGATATGCGAATCGGAGTTTCTCCATGGCTGCCGCCGGAATAACTTTCGCGTAATAACGCTGTTGGACATCGCGCATGCCTTCGAGCTCAGTGAGGAAATCATGTGCCCAGCGATGGACGTCATATCTGCGGAGCCGCTCCTGCATGATCTGATTTCTGCGCAGTTGTTCATCGTTCGGCATGTCCAGAGCTTCGCGCATCGCATCCGCGAGCTCGATCCGGTCGTTCGGGTTTATAATGATGGACTCACCGAGCTCCTTCGCTGCACCGGCCATCTCGCTCAGGATGAGGACGCCGTTGCCACCGGAGCGCGCGGCAATGTACTCCTTGGCGATGAGATTCATGCCATCCCGGAGGGGCGTCACCAGCGTTACATCGCTCTCACGATAGAGGGCAACCAGCGGCGCGAAGGAGAGATACCGGTACTGGTAAATGACCGGAGTCCACCCGATCGTGCCAAAGTGGCCGTTGATGCGGCCGACAGTCTCTTCGATCTGTTTCTTCATAACTTCGTACTGGTCGACGCCGATTCTGGAGGGTACGACAACAAGGATGAGCACGATGGTGTTGCGGTACGCCGGTGCAGTCTCCAGCAGATGTTCAAATGCATGGAGGCGATTCAGGATGCCCTTCGTATAATCCAACCGGTCGACTGAAAGGATCAATCGGCGGTCGCCGATCTCCTTGCGCAGCCTCCGGCATTCTGTCTCCACTTCCGGATCAGCGGCTCCGGTCGAGAATCGGGCATAATCTATCCCCATGGGAAACGTCTTGCAGTGGACGACGTGGCTGGGAAGCACCAGGCGGCCCATCTGGTGCTCGTGGCCCAGGATGCGGAGAACGGATTGGAGAAAATGCTGACAGTACTCGTAGGTATGAAAACCGATGAGATCTGCCCCGAGAAGCCCTTCGAGGATCGCCTTTCGCCATCGCCCGGGTATCAGGCGGAACATCTCAAACGAGGGAAACGGGATGTGCAGGAAGAACCCGATGGAGACATCGGGAAGACGATCGCGGAGAAGTGCGGGGAGAAGCATCAGGTGATAGTCATGCACCCAGATGACATCTCCGGCTCGTGCGGTCTCAGCGAGCACGTCGCAGAACTGCTGATTGACCCGGCGGTATTCTTCCCAATGCTCCTCGACATACGTCGTGTACACCGGGAAGTAGTGGAAGAGGGGCCAGATCGTCTTGTTGCAGAAGCCGTGGTAGAATTGTTCCATAGCTTCTGCCGTCAGAAAGACCGGGAGCGCCTGTGCCTCCGCGAGAGCGCGTTCCCGCGCCGCTGTCTGGATTTCCGGAGCAAGCGTGGAGCCTGGCCAACCCACCCAGAGAGACCTCATGCTCGTTTCCGCAGCGCCCTCAAGGTAAGACTTCATGCCCGTGACGAGGCCTCCGGTGGCTTCAGTGAACTGCAACTGTCCCTCGGCCTCCTTGATGGTAAACGGGAGACGGTTTGAGACAACGATGAGTCTGCGCGCACCGCTTCCGGACTGAAAACCGGTTTGTACCGGTGATGCCGGCGTTGTCTTTGCGGAGCGAAATTGCTGATCAGGCATCATGGATGCATGCGGGTCTTCCCGGTGGTCTTCCATGTGTGCTCCTTTCACAACCTACAGATGCACAATGTCATCGGCGTGATACAACGACAGGAACAGAAGCAGATAGTCTTTGATATGGCGCGTGATCAGGAAGTTGTCCCTGACATGCTGGTGCCCGTTTTTCCCCAGCCGGGCGGCGAATGCAGGCTCCTGAAGAAGCTGCTTTATCCAGTGAGCTGTTCCCTCAATGGAGTGCGTGAGTATGCCGGAGTATTTGTGCTTGATCTGCAGCGGGATGCCTCCCACGGCCCCTGCAATGGTGGGCCGACCCTTCCAGAGCGCCTCGGCCACCGTGAGTCCGAACCCTTCCCGCAACGATTTCTGCAGAATCACCGCTGAGCCCCGCTGCAAAGCGTTGATCTCTATGTCGCTCGATGGTGGGAGGAAGAGCACATGGATATCCTGATCCCGTTCGGCCTCGCTGTTTACCTGCTGCATGATAGCCGGTCCCTCCGGATCATCCGTTGCTCCTCCGCCCGCCAGAACGAGCTGGCAGTCCACGCGACGTTTCGCAAGGCGGTACGCTTTGATGACGCCGACGGGATCTTTCAGGTAATCGAACCGGGAAATCTGCGTCACGACCGGCCGCGAGCGGTCAATGCCGAAACGTGTGAAGACGGCGTCAATGGTCTCTTCCGGCAGCGTCCGGTTCTTGTCACTGAGAGGGTCGATGGATGGCGCGATCAGGATCTGGGGGATCGCGAGGGCCCGGGCGAATGCCGGGGCAGAGAACACAGCCGAATCATAGCGGTCAACAAATGATTTCAGGAACCGCCAGACATGGTCGTCCGGTCGCGAGAAATCGATGTGGCATCGCCAGACCCATCGTCCGCCGACAGTGCCGCGTTGCTCCACAAGCGCAATCGGCTGGGGGTCGTGGATGAAGACGATGTCACCGAATGTCATGCCGGAGGCGTTCTGTCTGTTGGTCTCAAGGAAATCCTCAAACTCATCACTCAGGATATCCACCTGCACCCCATGGAGGGCGTTGTGGATTTTCTTGGTCGTTGAATAGAACCGTTCATTTCCTTTGATAACGTCCCAGCGGGCATCCACGCCGAGATCCTGCAAGAGGGGGAGCATGCGCGTCAGTATCTCTGCAACGCCGCCCCCCACCGCGGTTGAATTGATATTCTGCACCGCCTTGCCCTGCAGGCGGTCGGCGAGCAGGAACAGGTCTTCGATGGTGCCCCTGCCGACGATTTCTTTGTAGTCGTTAATGTGCGTCATAGTCCCGGACCATTGTAATGATGTGTGAGCGCAAGCCTTCCAGTGTCTGCGTGTACGGATCGAGCATGCGCATCTTTGCTGCGAGCTCTTCGTGGCCAAGGTCTGCAAACCAGCGGGAGAAATCGTTATCTCCACGGCCCAACCGCAGCCGGGCATCAAAGATGTGGTAGTACAGGGCGCTGATACTGATATGTTCCAGTATTGACGAAAACGCTTCCAGGGTTTCGGCCGCATACGGTGTCGGGAGTACGAAGGTCCTGCAGGCCATGAAGTGGAACTCCTCGCCGCGCGGGCAGTCGGGAAGGCGGTCTGCATGCTGGAGGGATTCATCCAGGACGGTGATGAAGAACTTCCGGAGATCCTCGAGTGATGCAAATTGAAGAATGTCGACACTGGACAAATTTTCACCCAGCGGGTCATCATTCAGGACTTCCGTGGCCCAATAGGCAAAATCATTGGGAGGCTCCGGGGA
>Ga0316605_10000416_pt1 | contig 30337 bp, 23 predicted proteins | sample OWC_soil_day20_n_FD_207666 | JGI IMG/M metagenome (GOLD analysis project Ga0316605, IMG submission 207666) | Wetland soil microbial communities from Old Woman Creek delta, Ohio, United States - OWC_soil_day20_noCT | ecosystem: Environmental > Terrestrial > Soil > Wetlands | place: USA: Ohio...
CTGTTAGTAATGGATTTTGTTATCTTAAGCTGTCTCATGAATATATATTATCTTGCAAAGCTACATAAAAATGGCGTAAGCTGCAAAATTTAGAGACCCATTCCGTAATAAACAACTGAACCATTGCTTTAAATGTTTGGGTATAATTTCGCCGCTTAACTTCTTCCTTGCAAAACAATCGAAAGTCTCATTGGTTTACCATCCCTTATAAATACCGTTGAAATTATGTCTCCGGGGCTGATTTTGCTGTAGTAAATTTAATAACTGTTAATGCCGTAACACCACTGACTAATACAGTTGTAAGAAAAAATAGAACTGTTCTTTTCATATTAATCAATTTTAATCAGCGGAGAAATCAAATTATATGCCATAACTATTTTTTATTATCTTTGTTAAAAATTGAAAAGATATGAAATTTGTAGTTTCGAGTACAGAACTTTTAGCACGTCTCCAGTCAGTTTCTAGGGTAATTTCATCTAAAAATTCGCTCCCAATTCTGGACAATTTTCTCTTTGTTCTAAAGGATGGATTTCTGAATATTACGGCATCCGATTTAGAGACTACGCTCAAGGCAAAAATGGCAATAGAGAATGTGACCGAGGAGGGAGAGATTACCATTCCTGCAAAACTGCTTACCGATTCACTCCGGGAATTTGCCGATCAACCCCTGGAGTTCAAAACCAACGAAAGCAACTCAATTATTGAGATTCTTTGGGCAACCGGTAATGCCAAACTTCCATGCACATTGTCTGATGACTATCCTTCTATTCCGGATTTATCGGAAGAGAACACAACAATAACAATTAATTCCCGCACTCTGCTGGAGGGTATAAACAGAACACTTTATGCTACAGCGGAAGAGGAATTAAGACCGGTTATGAACGGAATCTATTTTGATATTGATACCGACAGCACCACACTTGTGGCATCAGACGCACATAAGCTTGTATGCTACACAAGACATGACATAAAGTCAGAAACAAAATCGGCATTTATTCTTCCTAAAAAACCTTCGTCTGTTTTAAAAAATATTCTCGGGAAAGGAGATGAGGAGGTAATTGTTAAGTTTGATAAACGCAACGCTTATTTTGAATTTGAATCATTTGTGCTGGTTTGCAGGCTTGTTGAAGGAAACTACCCGGCCTACCGCTCGGTTATTCCTAAAAACAATACAAATAAACTCGTTATAAACCGGACAGATTTCCTCAACAGTGCAAGAAGAGTTGCAGTATGTTCAAACCAGGCAAGCAGCCAGGTGAGGCTTAAACTTTCATATAACACTCTGGAACTGTTTGCGCAGGACCTTGATTTTTCCATTTCTGCAAATGAAAAACTGATTTGCCAGTTTGAAGGAGATAGTATGGAAATCGCTTTTAAATCTACATTCTTAATTGAAATTCTTGGAAATCTTCCATATACTGATATTTCGCTGGAACTTTCAGATCCTTCGAGAGCTGCTTTAATTCTTGCTGCCGGGCCTGTTGATCCTCAGGAAGAGATTCTTGCTCTTTTGATGCCTATGATGGTAAATGCATAAAGCTCCCTTAAATAATGAAATTAAATCTAAAAAATTCTATAATATTCTTTGATATTGAGAGTACTGGGTTAAGTATTACCCAAGACAGGATTGTTGAAATTTGCGCTCTTAAAATTAACGTTAATGGCGATCAGGAGATTAAGACAAGGAGGATAAACCCTACTATTCCAATTTCGCCCGAGGCTCAAAAAATACACGGTATATCTAACGATGACGTTAAAGATTGCCCCACATTTAAAGAGGTAGCAAAAAGTCTTTCCATCTGGATGACTGGGTGCGATTTTGCAGGATACAATTCGATTAAATTCGATATTCCACTTCTTGCTGAAGAGTTTCTGAGAGCCGGAATTGATTTCGATTTCAGAAAGAGAAAAATGGTTGATATTCAAAACATTTTTCACAAAATGGAACAGAGAACTCTTGTCGCTGCATATAAGTTTTACTGCAGCAAGGATTTGGAAAACGCCCACTCGGCGGAGGCTGACACTGTTGCTACATTTGAAATTCTAGAATCCCAACTTGACAGATATAATGGTACTCTGGAAAATGACATCGAATTTCTTTCCAAATTCTCAACAAAATCCAATCTGCTCGATTATGCAGGCAGGATAGTTTTGGACGAAAAAGAGACTCCGCTTTTCAATTTTGGCAAATACAAAGGGAAACCAGTTGTAACTGTTTTTAAGACCGACCCAAGTTACTATTCGTGGATGATGAATGGCGACTTTACCCTCGATACAAAACAGGTACTCACAAAATTATATAAAAGTTACAACGAAAACCCACAGAAGTCATTTCTGTTGTAATTCAGATATTTAAAGTGAATATTTTTTACAAAAACATTGGGGAGAAAAAGTTTTTTCTTAAACCAGACAGTGCGCTGGTTAAAGGTTCCAGAGACTTTTACATACCCGGCTACATTGAGGGGGTGATTTTTTCACCCTCTCTTGTTTTTCGCATAAACCGCAGTTCGAAGTGTATTGAGAGTCGCTTTGCAAGGCGATATTACAATGAGGTGTCCTATGGCATTAATATATATGATTACCGTTTCAGACATAATCGTTGTTCAGATTTTTTCGACTTAGTCAGACTGACTGTCTTCGATAACAGCTGCTATACCGGAGATGAGTTTTTTTTGCTGGACAAATATGAGATTAAAGGGAATATTAATTTGACAATTGGTGACACTGTTGCATTAAACTATCTTATTCCCGAAAATATACTTGAAGAAGCAAACATGGCCATTGAATTGATTTCGGGATATTGTTCCATGAAATCCGGTGATCTTCTCTTTATTCAACTCGGAGAGGTTGAGGAGCTTCGTAAAGATATTAAATTGACACTTTCTCACCGAGAGGTTGAGTCAACTCATTCAGAAGAAGTATTGTTCGATTTCAGAATAAAATGAGAGGCAGATTTTCCAGCCAGATAACCGGTTGAAAAAGCTATCTGCAAATTATACCCTCCGGTGTCTCCGTCAATGTCTACTACTTCACCTGCAAAATAGAGGTTTTTTATAATCCTTGAGGACATATTTTTTGAAACGATATCGTTTATTGATACACCTCCTGCTGTTATAACACATCTTTCAAATGAAGTAAAGCTTTCTATCTCCAGTTTCCAGTTCTTGAGTGAATCTATTATTGGGTAAATTTCTCCGGGAAGTTGCGATGAAAGTATTTTGCCGGAAAGCAATTTGTTCTGCTTCATAAAAGGCTCAATAAGCTGCTTTGGAAGAAGTCTGGGTAAAAGGTCCGTTATCCTTATCTTTCCGTTTGTATCAAACTCTCTGTTTATTCTGTTAATAAGCTGTACTTCACTAAGTGCCGGTTTAAGGTCAATCGTGATAAATACTTTTTCGCCATTGAGAAGAGCCTTAACTGCTTTTCTGCTAACTCTCAGCCCCAGCGGGCCTTCAAGTCCGTTGTTTGTAAATTCTACATCTCCAAACTCTTCCTGAACAGCATCTTTTCCTATGAAAAGCCTCAATATTACATTTTTAAGAACTAAAGATTCCAGGGAACTGTCATATCCTTTAGGCATTAATGCGGTAAGAGATGGAAAGCAAGGAACAATATTGTGGCCAAGATTTCCGGCAAACTTATACCCGTCCCCGTCTGATCCGGTTGTGGGATATGAAAGCCCTCCGGTAGCTACAATAACTGCTTTTGGGTATACCGATTTCCGGGAGCCATTCTCGTCCCATACCAACTCCGTCACGGAACCGTCAATGGATTTTATATCTGTAACCCGGGAATTATAGCGTATTTCAACACCCAATACACTTAGCCTGTTTACTAAAGCATCTACAACATCTTTTGCCTGTCCCGATTTTGGATACACTCTGTCGCCTCTCTCTATGATTGTTTCAAGACCGATTTCTTCAAACAGGGTAATTGTTTTACTGTTTGTAAGATTATAAAATGCCGATTTAAAAAAGCTGTTCTTTGGATAAATATGTTTAGAAAATTCGTCCCAGTTCTTAGTGTTTGTAATGTTGCATCTTCCCTTTCCAGTTATTCTAATTTTTCTCCCGGCTTTCTCCATTTTTTCAAGAAGAAGCACCGAAACGCCCTCTTCTGCTGCACTTAATGCAGCAAGTAACCCTGCGGCACCCGCCCCTATTACTACCAGCTCTCTGTTTTCCATTTCGCAAAGTAAGCCAATTTTATTAACTTTGAACAAAATATAACTCAATGAAATTTTCGGTAAACATCTCTCTTGCCATATTGATTATCCAATTTTTATGCGGTTGCAAAAACAACATAAAGGAAGAAACCACCCTTAAAACAGGTGCGGGTTGTGAGTATGCTACTAACTTTGACATATTGGGCGAAGATGAATCTAAAATCATTGTTATACGGGAATCCTGGAATGCCGGAACAAATTCCGGGGACACCATAAAACAATCTGAATACAAAGAGATTCCATTGAAAAGAGTTGTATGCATGTCAACAAGTCATATTGCATATCTCTCTGCACTTGGGCTGGAAGATTGTATTGTAGGTGTATCCGGGTCCAGATATATTTCCAATTCAGAAATAAAGGACAAAATCAAAAAAGGAGAGATTTCCGATGTTGGTTTTGAATCTTCCCTAAATTATGAATTATTAATCAGTCTTAAACCTGACATTGTTTTTTCTTATGGCATAAGCGGAGAGAATAACCAGTATATCGAAAAAATGCGGCAATTTGGAATAAGAGTCGTTACAATTGGAGACTATCTCGAAGAGCACCCGCTTGGCAAACTTGAATATCTTAAACTATTTGGTGAGTTGTTTGGAGTAAGGGAGAGAGCTGATTCAATTTTTAACGATTCAAAAATCAGTTATCTTAATTATAAAAAACTAGCTGCAAACAGTAAAAGAGTAAAAGTTCTAATAAATGCTCCATGGAAAGATGTTTGGTACATTCCCGGAGACAGAAGCTACATAAGTGTCCTTATTAACGACGCCGGAGGAGACATTCTTCTGTCGAAGAAAGGGAAAGCTACTCCCTATTCATATAATCTCGAAGAGGTATACTCCCGTTCTTCTGAGGCCGATTACTGGTTAAATCCAAACAATTACTCTTCAATTGAAGAGTTAAAATACAGCAATCCTCTTTTCAAAAATATTCCGGCTCTAAAAAGAGGGATGATTTTCAATAACATCCTTCGAAACACTCCAGAAGGCGGGAGTGATTTTTGGGAGACAGGAGTAGTAGAACCTGATGCAATTCTCAGGGATCTGATAAAAATTTTTCACCCCGAACTTGATGCCGGGTGGGAACTTAAATATTATATGAAAGTAAAATAAAAAGAGAGGGATTAATTTCCCTCTCTTTTTAAAAGTGCCGGATACCAGGCTATTCGTATATAGATGGCATTTCTTTTCCGGTAATAACATCCAGCCCGTTCATAGCCAAAGCAGACATTTCATCTTCTCCGGGATATATTTTTACGGGAGCAATGAAATTTACCATTTCGGTAATTTTATCCATTAATTTGCTGTTATATGCAACGCCCCCAGTCAGGAGAATTGCATCAACATTTCCAGATAGCGCTGCTGCAGCGGCACCTATGGCTTTTGCAACATTATACCCGAAAGCATCTGATATAAGAGTAAACTTTTCATCTCCTTCACTCACCTTTTGTTCCACAACATTAAATGAGTTTGTGCCGAGATGTGCAACAACCCCGCCTTCGCCGGTTATCATTCTTTTAACCTCATCCAGGGTGTATTTACCTGAAAAACAAAGCTCTGCAAGGGCATAAGCCGGCAGTGTTCCTGATCTTTCCGGAGAAAATGGACCTTCACCGTTTAATGCATTATTCACATCAACAACTTTGCCGTATAAGTGAGCCCCAACTGATACCCCACCTCCAAGATGCGCTACAATCAGCCTGAGAGTATGATAATCTTTTCCCTCAGACGATGCATACATTTTAGCTATTGCCTTTTGGTTAAGCGCGTGGAAAATTGAAACCTTGGGAAGCAGAGGATGCCCCGAAACTCTGGCTACATCGGATAATTCATCCACTACAACCGGATCTGCAATATATGCTTTACAACCCGGAATTTCTAAAGCCAGATTTGAAGCAATGAGCCCGCCAAGGTTGCTGGCATGTTCTCCGCCAACACCAATTTTCAGATCGTGAATCATCGCTTTATTTACTTCGTAAACGCCCGATTTTATTGGCTTAAGAACCCCTCCCCTTCCAACAATTACCGATATCTTTGAAAGATCAATATTGTTTTCGTTAAGGGCATTAGTAATTGCCTCTTTGCGGAACTCATACTGGTCTGCAATTTTCTTAAATGAAGATATCTCCTCCGAAGAATGTCTTAAAGTGTGAGTAAATATCTGTTTATGATCTTCAAAAACTGCAATTTTCGTTGAAGTCGAGCCAGGATTTATTGCTAATATCAAATATCCCATAAATTATTTTGCTGTTAATGCTGCAAGAGCAATCGAGTTTAATTTAGTATCTATGCTGTCTGCACGACTTGAGAGAACACATGGTACTTTTGCTCCGGCTACAATTGCAGCTTGCTTTGCACCAATGCAAAGAAGACTGTTGGACTTATAAAATACATTGGCCGATTCAATATTAGGGAATACAAGGCAATCTGCATCTCCGGCAACAGTACTCACAAGCTTTTTAACCGCAACAGCCTCTGAAGAGAGCGCTACGTCCAAAGCAAGAGGGCCATCCACGAAGCAGCCTGTAATCTGTCCTCTGTCTGCCATTTTGGAAATCATGGCAGCATCCACACATGCCTGCATACCGGGGAGCATTTGTTCTGTAGCTGCGATAATCGCAACTTTTGGTTTCTCAATTCCAATTGCCTTAGCTGTCTTTACAACATAATTTGTAATCGCAATTTTTTGAGACAAATCCGGAGCAGGGATAACTGCGATATCTCCCATTATCAACAATTTATGATACTGAGGATTAGAAAGTACAGTTACGTGACTTAAAATTGCTTTTGCAGGAAGAAGTCCTTTCTCCTTATTAAGGATAGCTCTCATATATTTGTCTGTACTGCAGAGACCTTTCATCAGAATATCTCCTTCACCAGCGTTAATAAGATCAACTGCCATGCTTACTGCACTTAGTTCTTCGCCGTTGTGCACTATTCTGAATATTGACGGATCAATTTTCTCATGCTCGCAAACCTGAAGAATCATCTTCTCATCACCCACAAGGGTCGCATCAACAATTCCTGCTTCTACAGCCAATTTTGCGGCATTTATTGTGTGATCGTCCACTGCCCAGGCAGCAATTAATCTCTTCTTAGGTTTAGTTCTTAATTTTTCGTAAATCTGTTCAAATGTTGTAATCATATTTCTATTTTTAATATAAGCGATGTCATTATGCTCCTATTACGAGCTTCATTGTATCCTGAGCAATTACCAGTTCCTCATTTGTTGTTACGGTACACATTTTTACCCTTGAGGTTGGTGTTGTAAGAATAACGTCTTTACCTCTTATCCCTTTATTTGCCGCTTTATCGAAATCAACTCCGATATACTCCAGATGTGTTCCAACCATTTCTCTTATATGAGGGTCGTTTTCGCCAATACCACCGGTAAATACAATCATATCACAGCCATTCATAACAGCGGTATATGATCCGATATACTTAAGAACTCTGTAATAAAGCAGATTAAGAGTCAGGATTGCTCTTTCATCTCCATTTGCTGCAGCATTTTCAATATCTCTTGCGTCGGAAGATTTTCCAAAAACGCCAAGGAAACCGCTCTTTTTGTTAAGAAGCGAATTAATTCCGGCAGCATCCAATCCTTCTCTTTCCATTAAATACGAAATAATTCCGGCATCAACGTCACCGCTTCTGGTACCCATAATAACTCCTTCAAGAGGGGTGAATCCCATTGAAGTATCTATTGATTTGCCGTTTTTAATCGCAGTTATCGAACTGCCATTGCCAAGGTGGCAAGTAATAACCTTTGATGTTTCAAAATTCAATCCTGCCAGGTCGCATGCTTTTTTAGCAACAAACTTGTGGCTTGTTCCATGGAAACCATATCTGCGGATTTTATATTTAGTATAATACTCATAAGGAAGCGCATACATATATGCATAATCCGGCATTGTCTGATGGAATGATGTGTCAAAAACCGCAACTTGCGGTACATTTGGCATTAAAGTATCAATTGCGTTTATACCTAAAAGGTTGGCTGGGTTATGCAAAGGAGCAAGCTCACAAAGTTTCTCAATACCCGCAATTACCTCTTTGTCGATTACTGTACTTGATTTAAAAAGTTCTCCACCGTGTGCCACTCTGTGCCCAACAGCTCCGATTTCTTCGAGAGACTTAAGTACTCCTAATTTTGAATCAGTGAGAATGTCTAATACTTTTTTAATACCAACTGTGTGGTTTGGAATTGGATATTCCGCTTCAAACTTTTCTCTGCCTTCGACTCTGTGTGAAAGGATACCGTTTTCAAGACCGATTCTTTCTACTAAACCTTTAGCCAACAACGTAAATTGGGACTCCGACTTCATATCAAGTACCTGATACTTGAGCGACGAACTCCCACAATTCAATACTAAAACAATCATTTCAAATAAATTTATGAATTTTCAAAAAAAGGAGGATAAAACTTTACAAATATAATATAAATACCCTCTTTTTTGTAATACTAAAACAATTAATTGGTAAATTTACAAAAATTGTGGTGATGGGGAGAAATTGCAGGGAGGAATATCACTCGCTTCTGAAAATCTTTGGAAGTTCACCACTTTTTTTGTACACTTTTATATTTGTCGCCGGAATAATCTTTGCCGGAATTTTTCCTTCAGGAACAAACTATTCAATTCTATTTTCATCAACGACATTCTTATTTTTAATCGTTCTTTACTATCTTTCCTATATAGAAACGATGGCTGCCAGAGGAACGAAAGACTTCAGCCTATTTCTTAAAATCTCAGTTATTTTTTCGTTTTTTGCTCTTGGGATACTAAGCATCACACTAAACGGATATTACAACAATATCCGCCGAAACAGCAGGATACCGTCGTTAAAACCATATTTAGATACATGTTTGATAGCAGAAACTCCAAAACTGACGGGCAAATTTATGAAGTTTCCTGCAAAGTCAGCAAAATTTAATGAATCTATTTTAATCTACATTAAAAAAGACATTTATTGCAGCGATTATGAAATAGGTGATAGCCTGATAACTATAATAAAATCAATTCCGCTTGAAGAAAAAAAATCAAAATACAATTTTGATTACACAAGATATTTAAAAGAAAAGGGGATTTATTCAACGGCATTTATATCTGGAGGAAAGGTTATTGTGAAAAAATTATCTAAACCGGATATAAAAAACAGGATACTTAGACTTAGAGACAGGTCTATTTCTAAAATGGAAAAGAAAATCAACAATCCGGAAATACATTCGACTTTGGTGGCTCTAACAACCGGTGTCAAAACCTATCTTTCCGACGATATCCGAAAGTCATTTTCTAAATCAGGCACCATGCATCTTCTTGCCGTTTCAGGGCTTCATGTCGGGTTTATTTATTCTGTTCTTCTCTTTATTACTTCAATATTCGGGAACTTCAGGTCTTCCATTTTTGCAAGAAGTGTTTTTGTCATTATTCTTTTATGGGGATATGCTCTTTTTACCGGAATGGCTCCTTCAATTGAAAGGGCGGTATTAATGGCTACAATTTACCAGATGGGAACGATTTTTGGCAAGAAACGAAACAGCCTCAACTCACTCTCTTTGAGTGCATTAATAATTTGTACTTTTGATCCGGGAGCAGTATTTGATGTCGGTTTCCAACTCTCTTATGCAGCAACACTTTCAATAATTTTGATAAACCCAATTATTAATAAGTGGTACCAGACTAAAAATCCTGTTATGAAATACATCTGGACAACAGTTTCTATATCTACTTCCTGCCAGATAGGAACTTCGATTCTCACAATTTATCACTTTAAATTTATACCTGTTTATTTTATGATTTCCAACCTTCTGGCAATACCACTGAGTTCTGTTATAATTTCCACAACTATGCTTTTGGTTGTTGCAGGAGATAGCGGAATTTCTGTTTTGCTGGTTCCGGTGCTCAAATTTCTTGTGAGGATGTTAAACGAGTCGATGGCAATTATTTCGACACTACCCTATCCTGTTATAGAATTTTAGATAGTTCCGGCAATCATAATAACGGAAATTACAGCAAGCGCCACACCAGCCCACTGTTTTGCCGAAAACTTCTCTTTAAAGAATAAAAAGCCAATTAGAGCTGTGAGCGAAACTACTGCTGCATTGTGTACAGGAAATACTACAGAACCGCCCATAAGCCCAACATTAATAAGAATCATCTTTGATACAAGGAAATTGAATATTCCCATAATTGCCCCCCAAAGCATAGTGTTGTAAGAAAATTTTTCTTTAGTCTTAATCCACAGCTTATCCAAAATTATAGTAACTATACCAATAGTGGAAGCTGTTGCAAAAATGCCCATCAAAAACAACTCAATTTCAAATTTTTGTGTTATTAAAATAGTATTTGTCAGTTCCATTGAGGTGTCAATCAAACCTGATACAAGGAAAACCGAGAGAGGAAGCAATAGAGATGATAACTTTTTCTTTCCTGCCTCTTTTTTGTAAAGAATAAGAACAAAAGATGCGAGTGCCAAAGCGATTCCAACAATCTTAAATGGAATATTATCGTGCTGACCCAAATATACAATACCTACAGAAACAGGAATTACAACAGCCATTTTATTGAGAGCTGTAGTAAGTCCTATACCTGCACGTTCAGTAGAAAAAATCATTAATATAAAACTTATAATAAACAGAACGCCAACCCATAACGAAGCCAGGATGAGATTTGTACTATAATAATCCGTAATGGTTGAAATTGGATATTTATATGTTATTAACGTGAATATCAAGGCAATTAGATAGTTAACGGTAATTGCCTGAAATTTATTTAAACCCTTGATATTTATAATTTTGAGAGATATAAACATCCCCAGGGCAAATAAAATGTGTATAATCAGATAGATAATGTTCATGTTGAAATTTTGTTCAAAAAATTAAGCTAAGATAACCTTAAATTTACATACTTTTGTGACCGTCTTAAAAAAATCAATTCAATGGGCGGTCTATTCGGAGTTATTTCAAAGCAAAAATGCACAACCGATCTTTTTTACGGAACAGATTATCATTCACACCTCGGCACCAGAAGAGGCGGTATGGTTACGTGGAATTTAAGCGGTAATTTTTCAAGAGCTATTCACAATCTCGAAAATTCTCATTTCAGGACAAAATTTGAGGAAGATCTTCATAAGTTTGACGGATTGTCCGGAATAGGTGTGATAAGCGATACCGACGCACAGCCTATTATTATTAACTCGCACCTTGGCAAATTTGCAATTTCTACAGTAGGCAAAATCAATAATATTCCTCAGTTGGAACAGGAAATTCTGGCAAATGGGAAAAATTTTACGGAACTAAGTTCTGGCTCAACGAACCCAACTGAACTCGCAGCCCTTCTTATTACGGATGGTAAAGATTATACCGAAGGAGTAAAAATTGCACAGGATAAAATCAAAGGATCCTGTACTTTTTTATTGCTAAACAAGGATGGCATTATTGCTTCCAGAGATAAACTGGGAAGAACTCCACTCGTTATCGGGAAAAAAGACGGTTCCTATGCTGTAGCTTCAGAAACCTGCAGCTTTTCTAACCTGGGATTTGAAGAGGAATACTATATCGGTCCGGGAGAAGTAGTATTAATTACAGCAGAGGGATATACTCAGCTCATTCCTCCCGGAAAAAAGCTTCAGATATGCTCTTTTCTTTGGGTCTATTACGGATACCCTACAAGCATTTATGAAAAAATCAATGTAGATGATGTTCGCTTTTCACTCGGTCACGCTCTTGGTTCAAAAGACACAACAGACCTGGATGTATCATCGGCCATTCCTGATTCCGGCACATGTATGGCAATTGGATTTGCAAGCGGAAAAAGAATTCCTTATCGTTGCGCAATTGTAAAGTATACTCCAACGTGGCCAAGAAGTTTCATGCCATCGGATCAGTCTATTAGAAATCTTGTAGCAAAAATGAAATTAATTCCGAACAAAAGCCTGATAAGAGAGAAAAAAATTGCCTTTTGCGACGATTCTATAGTAAGAGGGACTCAACTGAAGGACAATGCAAAAACTCTTTTAGGTTTCGGAGCAAAAGAGGTACATATCCGTATAAGCTGCCCGCCTCTGGTTTATCCATGCGAATTTATAAACTTCTCTGCTTCAAGATCTCCTCTTGAGCTGATTACCAGAAGGTTTATTTTGGAAAAAGAGGGAGCGCATAATAAAAACCTTGAGAAATATTCCGACTCAAGTACCGCTGAATATCGCGAAATGGTTGATTATATTAAGAATGACCTTAAACTGTCGAGCCTGCGTTTTAACAGTGTCGAAGATTTAGTAAATGCGATTGGGCTTCCAAAGGAGTCAATATGCACCCATTGTTTCGACGGAACAAGTTACGGTGGATAAGCTAAAATAATCTTGTAAAATTTTGGTGTTTAAGATTTTTAATTAACTTTGTTACGAAAAACAACCAATTACTTAACCTTATTCATTACCGTTCATATGAACATTTTCGTTTCAAGCCTTAGTTTCCGTGCTAAGAAAGAAGATCTAGCCGAACTTTTTGCACCTTATGGCGAAGTTATTTCTGCCAGAATTATTTTTAATCGCGAAACCCGTCGTTCAAAAGGGTATGGTTTCGTTGAAATGCCTAACGAACAAGAGGGAAATGCAGCCATTGCAGCTCTTAACGGTTCCGATCACATGGGCCGCACAATTAATGTGGCTATAGCTAATGACAGACCTGCAAGAGAGGTAGAGGAGTAAAATCAGATATAACTGCAATAATAATAAGAGGATGCATGAATATTCATGCATCCTCTTATTATTATCTCAAAATATGATTAACGCCACTAAGTCTAATTAACAAGTTTCATTTCGTCAATAAGACGCTGCGCACCTGCCAGTTTGTCTATTACAAACAAGACATAACGAATATCCAGAGAGATGTTTCTGCACATATCCGGGTCATATGCAACATCACTCATCGTACCTTCCCAAACCCTGTCAAAATTCAGACCTATAAGCTCCCCATTCGCATTAAGTACCGGACTGCCGGAATTACCCCCGGAAGTATGGTTTGTTGCAATAAAACATACCGGAACAGTGCCATTCACGGCCCATCTGCCAAAGTCTTTTCTTGCATACAAATCCCTGAGTTTTTGAGGGATGTTGTAATCATATATCTGAGGATTGTCTTTTTGCATGATACCTTCAAGAGTCGATGAGTGCTTAAAACAAACACCGTCCAGAGGAACATATCCTTTAACTTTTCCATATGTTATACGCAAAGTGGAATTTGCATCGGGGTAGAAAGTCTTTTCCCTGTTAAACTCCATCTGACCTCGCATATATGTACGGTACAATAAATTAAGATTGTTATTTAGGCCGTCAAAAACAGGTTTTACGTTTTTTGTAAAATAATCGTTGAATTCATTATACATCACAACTGCCGGATCATTATCAAACTTACCCGGGGTAACACCATCCGTAATGAACCGGAGGGCTTTCTCTTTTGACGAGAAAACCGAATTGTCAAAAATATAAGTTGCAAAAGAATCAATAGTCTTAAATTCCGCCATTTTATCAGTAAAATATTTAGGCTGATACTTCTCAGGAACATTTTTGTAATACTCTCCCACTATTGCTATAAAAGACTTTTTATCGATTGGCAGATAGTAATCTTTATAAAAATCCTCCATAATTGCCGATATATTCTGTGCACTCAACTCAGGAGTCATTTTAGAATTTTTTAAAGCAGCAGAATATACTGTACCGGCAAATCTTATTATCTCATTTGCATTAATTGCCTCCGCATGATAATCATTTACAAAAGCAAATGGCTCAAGTTTTTTGTAAGTGGCAGAGATTTCATTTATTAAGCCGGAGTATTCCGGTTTATCCTTTGCCCAGGCAGAAAATACTTTTTCAAATTCTATCTTATCATTTACAGTGTTTAATCTTACAATTCCTTTTGCCTCTCCCTGCCATTTCTTCCATGAATTAGAAACAGATGCATTTTTAGACGCATACTTTATTCTGATTTCTGCACTTTTAGACATCTCCTCTTTTTGGATATCCAGCCTCATTGTGCGTAAATTGATTTTATTCGGGTTCGATTTACCTGCAATATATTTTACAGCATCACTCATAAGATACTCCTGTGTTCTTCCGGGATAACCATATACCAGGGTGAAGTCATCTTCTTTAACTCCCTTAAGAGAAATGGGGAAAAACTTTTTAGGCTTGTAGGGGATATTTTCCTTTGAATAAGCTGCAGGCTTATTGTCCTTTCCCGCATATATACGAAAAATCGAAAAATCTCCGGTGTGCCTTGGCCACATCCAGTTATCAGTATCACCGCCAAATTTACCAATCGATGAAGGAGGCGCCCCAACAAGACGAACATCGGTATAAGTTTCGTAGACAAACAAAAAATACTGATTTCCATAGTATAGAGCCTCTACCCGAGCCTCATAACTAGTATTTTGCTTTGCAGCTGCAATTACCGATAAAGAATTTACCCTTACAATTTCGGCTCTTTCGTTTTCTGTCATGTTTGGCTTATATCCGTTTAAAATCTTATCGGTAACGTCCTCCATTCTCACAAGAAATTTTACGGACAAACCTTTGTTTGGGAGTTCTTCGTTTAAAGACATTGCCCAGAATCCGTCTTTTAGGTAATCGTGCTCAACTGAACTGTGTGATTGTATCTGGCCAAACCCGCAGTGGTGGTTTGTTATGAGCAGTCCATTGTCCGATATAAGTTCTCCGGTACAACCACCTCCGAAATGGACAATCGCATCTTTTAAAGAAGCCTGATTAATACTGTATATATCTTCTGCTGTGAGTTTGAATCCGTTTTTTTGCATATCGGCAATCCTGTCTTTGATAAGAGAGGGAAGCCACATACCTTCATCGGCAATAAGAGATGTTGAAACAAGAGTAAAAAGAAGGAATAAAGAATAAAGCCTTTTCATTATAAATAGTTATATATTGGCACAAACTTACAAAAAATTATTACTTTTGAGATTCAAAGAATAGTGTAATGAATCAACTTGCCAAATATATTATAGGAGCTGTAATAGCAATAATAGTAATCTTTCTAGCATGGTTCTTCAGCGATTTAGTTATCTATATCCTCATTTCGGCCGTCTTATCTCTTATTGGCAAGCCTTTTATGAATTACCTTACCCGTATCAGAATAAAAGGAATCAAAATTCCCAAAAACATTGCTGCAACTATAACATTAGCTTCGATTCTTGCTATTTTTATTGGTTTTTTCATGTTTATAACTCCTTTAGCCGGACAGCTTATCTCGACAATTGATACGCTGAATCTTGGCAATATCAATGAAAAGATATCCGTTCCTCTTGCAAATCTTAACACATTTATCCTGAAGACATTTCCAAGCATGGACCCTGGTTTTAAAATTGAGAACATAGTTGTGGGCGAAGTTCAGAACCTGGTAAATGCATCCACTATTTCCAATTTTCTTACATCCATTACATCTTTTATATTTGATTTTGCAATAGGAATCTTTGTGGTTTCATTTATCACATTCTTTTTCATAAAAGAACAGGATATGTTCTCCAACATGGTACTGGCTCTTTTCCCGGATAAGTTCGAAGGCAATGTAAAAAGAGCCCTTGATTCGATTTATAACCTGCTTGCAAGATATTTTATAGGGATTTCTATTGAAACAGTACTTATTACAATTCTAAACGGGCTTGGGCTCCATTTTATTTGCGGCGTAGATTTTTCGCTAGCGATTGTTCTTGGCCTGGTAACAGGTATTCTTAATGTTATTCCATACATAGGGCCATGGATTGGGGGCATTTTCGGTGTTATTATGTCGCTCGCACAACTTGGCCTGCACGATCCGAATTTAGGAATGCTCATATTAACTCTGGGATTAATATTCTTTATTACCCACATGATTGACATATTTCTGTTTCAGCCATATATCTATTCAAACAGTGTACAGGCCCACCCTCTTGAAATATTCATTGTCATTCTCATGGCAGGCAGTATAGGCGGAGTAATTGGAATGCTTGTTGCTATTCCTGCTTATACTGTTATTAGGGTATTCGCAAGGGAATTCTTTTCTCACTTCAAGCTGGTTCAAAAGCTTACAGACAAAATTGACTAAAAAAAAGAGCCACATTTCTGTGGCTCTCTCTTTATAAAATCGTTAAGACAAACAAATTACTGTTGTTTTGATGACTCGTATATGGCGTTATACTTTTCAAAACCTGCTTTAAATGTATCTCCTTTTTCGCGGAAACGGAAATAGATGTTTTTAAGATATTCAGCTACAACAGCCTTAATTTCTTTGTCTGTTGATACTTCATAACATTTTTCGAAAGGTACGATTGCTGCTTCAAGATATGTTTCAAGTTGTTTAACCATCGCTTCATACTTTTTGTCGTCTACTTCTTCAGAAGCTTTTGATTGGATTTCAACAGCTTTGTCATAATATGTAGATCCGATTGCAAATGATCCAAACACATAATTAGGATCAATTTCAACTGATTTATTGTAACACTCAATGGCTTTCTCCATATTGTTAAGTTTCTTCCAAACATTGCCTTCGGCATAATGCAATGATGCATTTTGAGGTTCGTTTGCCTGAGCTTGTTTAATGAGTTCCAAAACCTTATTTGTGTCGTCGTTGGTTTCAAGGTAAAGATTAATCAAGGACACAAGAATACTCTGGTTGGTAGGGTATTTCTTAAAACCTGTACCAAGAGTTTCTTTTGCTTTGTCAATTTCCTTATTAGTTTTATAAGCTTCGGCAAGTCTTGAATAAAGTTCTCCTTTAGCATCATAATTGCCGGCTAAAGCCATTTTGAAATAAGTAATTGCTTTATCTGTGTCTCCAACAAGGTTCGCGGTAAAGCCAACATTGTAAATCATTACAGTATCCGGAGCGTTCACAATTTTATTCTGGCTAATTAATACAGCTGCCTCAAAATTTTCTGATGCTTTCTTAAAATCGCCAAGTGTGTAAAAGTTTACTGCTTCGTTTACATAGCGGGTCTTTAGACCAAGGAATCTTTCCAAAAGATCTTTGTCTTTTGAACCTTTTGCAAATCCTTCTGCTTTTATTAGAGCATCAGTACCTTCCTTCAAGAGGTCACCTTTCATGTATGGTTTAGTAACAACCCAAGCAGCAAGTTTACCGTCCGGATAATAGTAAAGATCTTTATCGTAGTATGTATCTACAGTAAAGGTCTCTCCATTAAGAGTTCTGGAATCGGAACTTATGATTCGCTGATCCTTTAAAACAACTTTGAGCTCAGTCTGTGAAGCTCCGGCCCAAACAGATTTAATAGGGGCATCAAATACGCCAACATAGGCATCAGACATCCTTATCCATGCAGCAGGACTCTCTGCCTTTTTAGGATTTTGTGTATCGCTTTTTGCTTTAGCAATCTCCTTAAGTGCATCTGCCGCCTCTTTCGTTTGGGCGCCCAGTTGAATTGTTAAAATAAGTGATAGGGCAAATAATAATTTTTTCATTGAATTTTCAAAATTTTAGATTATCCTTTTATTTATTGGTTTGTGAATTATAATTCTTCGCCTTCAACAGGTTTTTCTTCGCTTTTATTAACCCTGCAAACAGCTGCAATCATATCTCCTTCTCTGATGTTAATAAGTCTTACTCCCTGAGTGGCTCGTCCGACAACTCTTATGTCTGATGCTGCTACCCTAATTGTAATACCGGATTTATTAATAATCATCAGGTCATTATCGTTTGTAACATCCTTAATCGCAATTAGAGAACCTGTTTTTTCGGTGATATTAATAGTTTTAACACCCTTAGCTCCCCTGTTTGTAACCCGGTAATCGTCAAGGTTGGATCTTTTGCCATATCCATTCTCGCTTACGACAAGAATGTGCTTGCTTTCCATATCCTCTGTCTGGTAGTCTACACAAATCATACCAATTACTTCGTCATTGTCTTCAATGTTAATACCTCTGACACCCGAAGCTGTTCTGCCAATGGCTCTTACGTCTTTTTCATTAAATCGCACACACTTGCCATTTCTTGCCGCAAGAAGGATTTCGCTGTTTCCGTTTGTGAGTACAGCTTCCAAAAGCTCATCGTTTTCCCGGATTGTAATTGCATTAACGCCATTTACTCTGGGACGTGAATAAGCTTCAAGAGATGTTTTCTTTACAGTTCCCATCTTTGTTGCCAGAACAATGAAATTATTGTTTATATATTCCTCGTCATTAAGGTTCTTAACATTAATGTATGCGCATACTTTATCGTCTGGTCCGATATTCAAAACATTCTGGATGGCTCTTCCCTTTGAGGCTTTTGATCCTTCCGGTATTTCATATACCTTGAGCCAGAAACATCTGCCCTTAAGAGTGAAGAAGAGCATTGTGCTGTGCATATTGGCAACATATATATGCTGAATGAAGTCTTCGTCCCTGGTTGTACTTCCCTTGGCGCCCACTCCTCCCCTGTTTTGGATGCGGTATTCTGCAAGAGGGGTTCTTTTCATATATCCAAGGTGCGAAATGGTTATAACAACATCTTCATCGGGATAGAAATCTTCCGGATTGAAATCTTCTGCAGTAAGTTCTATTTTTGTTCTTCTGTCATCACCATATTTTTCTCTCAACTCGATGAGTTCATCCTTAATGATTTTCATCTGAAGCACTAAATCGGAGAGAATTTCATTAAGGTGTGCAATTAATTTCTTGAGTTCGTCATACTCCGCCTGAAGCTTAGCTCTTTCAAGCCCGGTGAGTTGTCTTAATCTCATTTCAACAATTGCGCCTGCCTGAATTTCACTGAAAGAGAACCTCGTCATTAAATTCGATTTGGCTTCGTCAACTGTTTTTGAACCTCTTATTATTGCAATAACTTCATCTATGAAATCAAGAGCAATAAGTAGTGCCTCCAGAATATGTGCGCGTTTCTCCGCCTGTTCGAGCTCAAATCGTGCTCTTCTAAGGACTACTTCATGGCGGTGACGTACAAAATATTTAATAAGCTGTTTTAAATTCAGAAGACGCGGACGTCCATCCACAAGAGCAATATTATTAACAGAGAAACTGGATTGCAGTTGAGTATACTTATATAGAGTATTCAAAACCACATTTGCAACAGTTCCGATTTTAAGTTTAATGACAATGCGCATACCATTCCGGTCGCTCTCGTCATTAATATATGCAATTCCTTCTACCTTTTTCTCTTCTACCAGTTCTGCAATTTTCTCAATTAACTCCCTTTTATTTACCATATAGGGAATCTCAGTAACAACAATGGTCTCCCGGCCGCTCTCGTTTACTTCAATATCTGTCTGGGCTCTTACAACAATCCTTCCTCTTCCCGTTTCAAAAGCATCTTTAATACCCTGAATTCCGAGAATAGTTCCTCCGGTAGGAAAATCCGGACCCTTTATGTGCTGAAGAAGTTCTTCAATTGTTATTTCATTGTTGTCGATATAGGAACAAATTGCGTCAACAACCTCGGTAAGGTTGTGAGGAGGCATGTTTGTCGCCATTCCCACGGCAATTCCCGATGCTCCGTTCAGGAGCAAAAGAGGAGCTTTAGCAGGAAGAACTGTAGGCTCCTGAAGAGAATCGTCGAAGTTTGGACGAAAATCAACAGTATTTTTATCAAGATCGGCCAACACATCTTCTGCAATTTTCCTGAAACGTGCCTCGGTATATCGCATCGCTGCAGCCGAGTCACCGTCTATAGATCCAAAGTTGCCCTGTCCGTCAACAAGCATATAGCGTAGACTCCACTCCTGGGCCATTCTCACCATTGCTTCATATACGCTTGAATCACCATGAGGGTGGTATTTACCAAGTACCTCACCCACTATACGGGCAGATTTCTTGAAAGAGGCCCCAGCGGTGAGCCCTAGTTCTGACATTCCGTATAAAACCCTTCTGTGCACAGGTTTAAGACCATCTCTAACATCTGGTAAGGCACGTGACACAATTACAGACATCGAATAATCGATGTATGCACTTTTCATTTCGTCCTCAATGTTAATTCTGATTATTCTAGCTTTATTTTCAGCTTCTTGCATCATTTTATTTGTAACTTTCCGTTTTTAAAAAAGAGACGCTAAAATACGAATAAAAAATAGATTGAACAAATTGAAATTCTATTTGTCTAAATTGAGTAAATTCGCACATTATTTTAATTAACAGAATGAACCTTCAATTATCAAACGAGCTTAACGAAATTATCTCTTACAGCAGAGAAGAGGCAATGAGGATGGGTAGTTACACCATCGGTACGGACCATCTCATACTTGGAATATTAAGACATCAGGACAACTCTGCATTTGAAGCTCTTATCAACTTTGGGATTGACTATAAGTCGCTTAAAACAAAGATTGAACAGCAGCTTAAAGTAGGAGATGTAGTTCCATTTGAACAGGCAGATAAATTAAATCTGTCAAAAGGAGCAGAAAACTCACTTAAAATCATGTATCTGGAGGCACGTTCTCTTAAAGAGTTCAAACCGGGCCCTGTACACCTTCTTCTTGCAATTCTCAGGAGTGACGAAGGTGTTGCGACAATCCTGCTCAGGGATTCCAGAGTAACTTACGACAGCCTCAGGGCGACCATTAAAGGGAAGGAATTTACTCATCCTTTAAACAACTCCGCTTTTGACGAAGAGATGGACGCATCTTCAAAAGAGCCAAATCCGGAAAACGCTGCCAAAATTATTAAAAGCGCCCGTCCTCAAAGTGAAACTCCCGTACTTGACAGTTTTGGCTTTGATCTTACGAATGCAGCTCATCTGGGCAAGCTGGATCCTGTTGTTGGCAGAGATAAAGAGATTGAGAGACTTGCTCAGATTCTGGGCAGAAGAAAGAAAAACAATCCTGTTTTGATAGGAGAACCGGGAGTTGGAAAATCTGCAATTGCAGAAGGCCTTGCACTTAGAATTTCTCAGAAAAAAGTATCAAGAGTGCTTTTGAACAAAAGAATTATATCGCTTGATATAGGATCTATTGTTGCCGGTACTAAATACAGAGGGCAGTTTGAAGAGAGGATGAAGGCAATTTTGAACGAAATTTCAAAAAATCCTGAAGTAATTCTTTTCATTGATGAACTGCATACACTCGTAGGCGCAGGTGGTGCTTCCGGCTCGCTTGATGCCGCAAACATGCTTAAACCGGCACTTGCCCGTGGTGAAATTCAATGTATCGGAGCTACAACTCTCGACGAATTCCGCGAATACATAGAGAAAGACGGAGCTCTCGAAAGAAGATTCCAGAAAATAATGGTAGAGCCAACCAATTTTGAAGAGACTCACAACATACTTCTTAATATTAAAACAAAGTACGAGTCTCACCATAATGTCAAATATACCGACGAAGCTTTAATAGCATGTATAAGACTATCTCAGAGATATATAACCGACAGATGCCTTCCGGACAAAGCAATTGATGCTATGGATGAAGCCGGTTCCCGTGTACACCTGACCCACCTTAAGGTTCCTGATTCAATACTTTTAATGGAGCAGGAAATTGAACCAATACGCATTGAAAAAAGGTTAGCAGTAAGCAATAATCAGTTTGAAAAGGCGGCACAACTGCGCGATCTGGAAATGGCCAAAAGCGAAGAACTTGAAAAGGCTCAGAAGAGCTGGAACGAGGAACAGAATCTTCATCCACAGGAGGTGAACGAACATGATGTTGCGGAGGTTCTTTCAATGATTACTAGCGTTCCTATTCAAAGACTTGCAGAGAAAGAGGGAGACAGGCTCTCGAAGATGGGGGAAAATCTACGCAAAAGGCTCATCGGACAAGACGAAGCTGTTGACAAGGTTGTAAGAGCCATCCAAAGAAACAGGGCCGGGCTTAAAGACCCTAACAAACCAATTGGTACATTTCTGTTTCTTGGACCTACCGGAGTAGGAAAAACTCAGCTTGCCAAGATTCTTACAGAATATTTGTTCGATTCCGTGGATAACCTTATTCGAATTGACATGAGTGAGTATATGGAAAAATTCGCACTCAGCAGGCTTATTGGCGCTCCTCCGGGATATGTAGGATATGAAGAAGGCGGCCAACTTAGCGAAAAGGTAAGAAGAAAACCATATTCAGTAATTCTGCTTGACGAAATTGAGAAAGCGCACCCGGATATTTTCAACATTCTCTTGCAGGTACTTGACGAGGGCAGACTTACAGACAGCAACGGACGACATATAGATTTCCGCAACACACTGCTGATAATGACCTCCAACATAGGCAGCCGGGAGATTAAGGACTACGGAAGCGGGCTCGGATTCTCCAACGTTACTAAAAGGAACATCAGCGATAATACCCGTCACATAATTGAGAAAGCTTTAAAAAAGACCTTTTCTCCGGAATTCATGAACAGGCTGGATGAACAGATTCTGTTTAACGCCCTTACTAAAGATGATATTTGCAAAATTATTGATATTGAACTCAATGACCTGTTCAGAAGAATTGAACAGATTGGATATAAGTTAAATATCAGCGACGAAGCAAAAATGTTTGTGGCAGATCAGGGCTATGATCCTCAGTATGGCGCAAGACCATTAAAAAGGGCAATTCAGAAATACATTGAAGATCTTATCGCAGAAGCAATTATAAGCGGTAAATTCAAATCCGGCGAGACATTGCTTGTTGAGGTTGATAAAGACAATTTATCTGAAGGACAGGCGCCTGAGAAACTTAAGGTTTCCTCTGTTACGAAGGATTAACGCATTTTTTTCATATAGCTCCGGAGAGTCTTCACCGAATTTTCTCCGGAGTTTTTTTATTGATACCCGTTCAAAAGTTACGGGATTGATAACAAATTCTATTGGCGATGTATATCCGGCAAACTTAAACCCTAGCTTTTTATAAACATCTCCTTCCGACCAGTCTCTGTCGGCATAGCTCATTATCTCCTGAGGAGACTGCTCATTCACAAAATAGTTCAGCAGCTTTCCCATCCCGCCCGCAACCCTCACTCCTCTCCTGCTGGCATATCTTACCCACTCGTATGAACTTATAATTTCGCCATCCCTGTTCATTGGCCTTGGAGAAGAAAAAGCAGCAACAGCAACCGGTTCATTCGAAATGTCCGGAAAAGTTTTATTCCCTTTTATTTCATAAAGTGCGTAATAATAGCTCGCACTTGTATGACCAAGTAAATGGTTACAATTTAAAAATGCTTTTGCAGTGTGGTTGTCGATTGTTCTTACTTCACAATTCCTGGCAAATATTGTCCGTGATTTTCCCAGATTTACAAGAAGCCTCGATATTAAAAGCTCATTTTTAGTCCTCCACTCGTCTTCATAAAGAGTTATATGTTTGTATCCGACTAGAGACAATTCCATTTCGGCAGCGTTTTCGGCCAAAACCGGCATAACTCCGGGAGAGTTTAGCTCCACAATTTCTATCGCCAGTTTAAATTTTTCAATGAAAAACAGACTGCCCTGCAACTTAAATTCAATATTCAGTTGGTTAAGAAAATTGCTGAATTCTAATGAGAAGGTGTTCAAAATTTCAGTATAATAATTTGAAATAACTTAATAATGGACAAAGGTAGCAGAAATTTTAATTCTCTTTTTTTCATTATTAATTTGGAAATAAAAGATTGTTGGCATATCTTTGCACTCCTTAAAACGGACGATTCAGTAGCTCAGCTGGTAGAGCACAACACTTTTAATGTTGGGGTCCTGGGTTCGAGCCCCAGCTGGATCACAAAAACAGAAACCAAGCAATCGCTTGGTTTCTTTGTTTTTATGATCCAGCGTATCAAGCTTGCTTGAATACGCTGGGAATAAAAACAAAAGGATTTTGAGCGTAGCGAAAAAACTGTTTTTGTGTGGGTAAGTAAAAAGACCCCGGGTCAAGCTTGCTTGAATGCGCTTTAATAACCAAGTTTAATTAGACCTTCCTCTCCGCTTGACTTGTCGTCTTTAGATTGCTTCGATACCTTAAAAGAGTTTATGTTGAAGCTAAGACCTATCCAAAAAATTCTAGAGTCAGCCTTACTGTGGTTATTTAAACGGAATAATTTGTTATTCGTTTCTATATCCCATTTTCTTGTGTTAAGTATGTCGCTGACAGATAAAGTCATGGCAATTTTATTATCTAAAAAAGATCTCCTGACAGATACATCGGTATAGTATACTGATTTTAACAAAAACTGAGGTAATGCAACAGGGGAACTATAGCTGAACTGAAGTTGTGCATCTGTTCTGGAATCCGGTGAGTATTGAAATTTGATGTTTCCTGCCCAGGAAAATCCATCCGAAGCCAAATCCGTTCCTTGAAATTCACCCTTACTGTTATTATAAAAAAAAGAAAAAGAGGGATTTATGGATATTTTTTTACCTATGCTGTAGAAAAGATCCATGTCTGAACCTGTTTTCTGGAGTTGAGCGGCATTTGCATAGGTAATCATAAGCTTGTAATCGGTAGACAGGGAAGTTACCTGAGTAATATAATTCTTTGTAAAACTGTAATAGACATTTGCTCTAAATTGCAATTGTTTTTTATGGAGCGAATAGTTGAACTCAATCTTGTCAATGAGTTCCGGTAATAAATTCTTGTTACCCGACTCATAAGTCATCTGATCAATAACACTTATAAAAGGATTGATCTGTGGATATGCCGGTCGGGTTATTCGTCTTGAATAATTTAATGATAGGTTTTGTTCTTTGCTGATTTCGTATCTGGAGCTGAAGTAGGGAAAAAGGCTAAATTTAGTTTTGTAATCACTCTCACCTGTGGCCTTCTGGTTTATTTGGGAAGTACTGTATTCGCTTCTTATTCCCAATTTGTAGCCAAATTTTGGTAACTCCCTGGAATACATGAAATATAACGCATAAATGTATTCTCTGTGTTCAAGATCGTTACTGAAATTAGTGTCAAGTATCCATTGGGAGTTAGCAGGGTTTATGTTATAGAAGTGATAGATAAAGTTATTCCATCTGGAGAAAAACTTTGTACCGGCCTCTATTTTGCTTCCACCTACCAGAACTTTCATATAATCTGCCTGAAGTGTTGCATTCGTAGGAGCACCTCCACCGTCGGATTTTTGCCTTAGAGTGTCGTTGGTCCAGTATAGAGCCGGACGGGAACCTTTTGTCCTTGAATAACCACCCTCGAAAGACAACTCATTTTTACCTTTTTCAAAAATTCTTTTGTATGAAGCGGTACCGTCAAATGTTTTGCGTGAAAATGTAATGTCATTAAATCTGGTGTAATCCGGTTCCGAGATTGAGTTGTCACTGTAACCGGCAATATTTTGTTCTGTATTAAGCGATGGAAAAACTCCTCTTAAATTCAAAGCGAAAAAATCTCTTTTTGTTGGTTCCGACGTTAAAGACAGTGCAAGCATATTTGTTGTGTTGTTTCTAAGAGAACTAGCAACCTGATTAACAAAAGAAGATGTGCCTATTATTTCACGTGTAAGCTGACTTTCAATTATCTCTTTTTCTTTTTTGCCGGAATAGTTAAGAGTCGCTCCCCAGATGCCTTTTTTATAGTTGAAATTTATACCGCCATTAAACCGGTTGTTAATACCATAATTTGCAGTAATCAGAGTACTGATTCCTTCTGAGACTCGTTTTTTGGATATTATATTAATAATGCCGCCTGAACCCTCAGAATCGAATCTCACATCGGGACTGGTAACAATTTCCACATGACTTATATTATTTGCCGGAATTGCACTCAGAGCAGTTAAAGTTGTAGGCCGTCCATCGATCATTATTGAAACATTTTTATTACCTCTCAGAAAAATATTGTTGTCATTATCTATTGTTACCGCTGGTTGACTTTTAAGAATTTCTGTAATACTACCGGTAGCACTTGCAGTGCTTTTTGAAAGGTCGATCTTTGTTTTTTCTACAGTAATTTGCTTTTCTTCTGCTTTACCGGTTACCGTTACTGCACCTAACATAACACTATTTACATTAAGTGGTATGGGTTCCGCCAGCAAAACATTTGAGTCCAAAATTGTGAATTCCACCTTTTTAGATTCATATCCCATGAATTCAATTTTTAGGTAATAATTACCATTTTGTAAATTCAGCAATGAAAAAGTGCCTTTATTATCTGTAATTACACCTGTTTCCGCTTTGTCAGCACCATTCTTATACAGTGCAACACTTGCGTAATCAATGGGTTTTGAACTTACCTTGTCTATGACTTTTCCGGAAATAGTATATTTTCCGTTTTTTTGGTCAGAAGTTTGTGCGAAAGATACAATAGACGAAAATAAAGCAATAAAGGCTAATGTGAGGAGCTTTTGTTTCATGAATTAAGATTTCTTATAAGACAGTCAATCTGCTCGAGGGTTTAAAGTTTGTTTATCAATTATTTTTCATATCAAATCTCTTACTAAAATATGAAAAAAACAGATGATTTTGGTTTTGTGAATATTAGAGTACCTTTATCGAATGAGAAAAGTAATTATTTACCTTCTTTTCATCCTTATTCCGGTGATTAACAATGCTCGTGCTACAGAAACTGTTCCTGACGGAATAGTGAATGAAGACATTTACACCACAGTGAGCTTATCTGAGACAGGATTGACCAGGGATATATTTGACCTGGCAATCAAAGGCTTAAAGAAGCTCGATAGCGATGGGAAATTGAATAATCCAAATATTGTTACCATTGTTGACTATTCACAATCCAGCAACAAGAAACGATTGTATGTAATTGACATTAAGAACAAAAAGCTACTTTTTAATACATTTGTGGCTCATGGACGAAATACCGGCGAAGAGTATGCGAAGTCTTTTTCCAATGATGAAGGCTCTTATAAAAGCAGTCTGGGTTTTTACATTACCGAACAGCCTGTTATTGGATTTCATACTGGTTTTTCACTGCAGATTGATGGCGTTGAAAAAGGATTTAATGACCATGCTGTTCAGCGTGCGATTATAATTCATGCGGCGGAGTATGTCACTGAAAATTTCATTAAAAAATACGGAAGGCTGGGCCGAAGTTATGGTTGTCCTTCGCTTCCACCTGAAATGAATAAACCAATAATCGATGCCATTAAAGGAGGAACATGTCTGTTCCTTTATAATCCAAACAAAGATTACTTAAGCAACTCAGCCTTACTTAACTAAATCGTAAATATCGGTCAGAAATGTTACTTTCTGACCATCAACAGTTACCGGCATGTAAACAATGAAAACCTGAACTTTTCGGTCTAACTTGATTGTTTTTGATTCAGTGTCTTTCTTTCCTGTCTTTAGTTCCCTTTCATCAATTTTTCCTCTCGACAGTAAGTCTGCAAGTTCTATCGGCTTTTCGAGACGAATACAACCGTGACTCAAAAAACGGGAATCTTTTGCAAAAGCCCCCTTCGAGTTGGTATCGTGCAAGTAAATACTGAATGGATTTTGCAGATAAAACTTTAAAACACCCAGTGAATTGTTGGGACCGGTTGACTCGCGAAAGAAATATGGGAAGGTTTTTTCATTATAACTGTCCCAATTCAAATCCGAGTCGTCAACAACATTGCCTTTTGCATCAACTACCTCAAAATTGTTTCGTTCCAGGTAACTCTCGTCTTTTTGTACTTTAGGAAGAAGTTCTTTAGATGCAATCGAGAATGGTACGTTCCAGTATGGGAAAGTCACGATATCGGTGATGTATGAGGCAATTGTTGGAGTGGGATTTTTCTTCTTGCCAACCACTATTTTCATTTTCAATGTTAACTGGTCTTTTTGATAATATCGGGCTTCTGTTTCAGGAATATTAACGACGATGTATTCCGATTGTTTGTTGACAGAGAGATACCTTAGGTAACTCATGGCCATAGCTATTTTTTTATACTTTAATGAATCGGTTACCATTATGGAATCTTTCAGATATTTTTTTAATATCTGATAATCATGGTCCTGGCAATCAAGTCCTGAAATAATATTCGATACCTGGCCTTTGTTTTTTGAGTTCATTAACAGATGAATGTATACTGAATCAGACAATTGAGAGCTTAATCCATCATATTCGAAATGGGCATTCACTTCATGAAGCTCTTTGATGAAATTTAAAACCAGAGTGGTAATTTGCTTATCTGTATTGACATTATTAACTCTGTCCCGGGTATTATTTGCCAACATCGCTGTGCGAACCTGGCTTGTCGTATGTTTTCCCGAAACTATGCCATATTTTTTCGCAGTCTCAATTGCCGTTAGCCATTCTGTTGCTCTTTTCGCATCTTTACGCGACGACAGCCAATACAAAGGTTCGTGATTAATGGCATAAAATTTCTGCGTCATAGAGTCTTTTACCACAGAATCTGCTTTCGCAGTTGGTTGTTGCGCAAAACTAAAATTCACGAAACAACATGTTAATACGAATAATTGGAACCTTTTAAGTAAGGGTATGGCCTTTTTATTGGAAGAGTAATGCATATTGAATATATATAAATTGATTTGAAATCAAAGATGATTCCTTTCAAACTGGAAAATTTATACAATTTCGGGAAAGAGTTACATGATTCTTATTGGCAATTCTCACTTCTGAGGCTACCGGTATAATGCCCGAAACGGGTAAAGAGTTTTGAAATATTTTAAAATTTTAATTTTAGTTTACCCCCGGATTGATAATTCCACTTCTCTTTTTTATCGTCATATTGGTATTCTGCGCCAACACCAACCTGTGAAGCGCCACCCAGATTTAGTACAACTGAGGCACCTGTGCCTGTCTGAGGAAGCAATAAATCATTAGCCGAATTAATTGAGCTGCCAGTAATATATTGTCCCCACATATTAAATTCCAGTTGGTTTGTTATTGAGTAGTTAAGGTTTAATCTTGCGCCGGAACGGTCAACTCCGTATGGTACTTGATTAGTAAATTGCTTAATCGCCAATAATCCGCCTGTTAGATTGAGCTTGCTGTTTAGTCGCAATCCAATCGCCACATAAGCGAGATTGTAGCTTGCAAGATTGGGGTATCTTTTTTGTTCGCTCTCTAAATAGAAGGATATCTTTTTATAAAACGGGAAGAAACCGCGATTGCTATTGTGTAGAGGTGAAAGATTAAGTTTTAAATTACTGGTTGCAGTAGTATCAATAGTTTTCTTTGGCCCTTTATTATTGAGAAACATCAATTGAGCATCAACTCCAGTTGATTGGATTGACTGATTGATGAGCTCCTGGTTAATTATCGTCTGATTTTTCTCATTATTAAGAACCTCCTTCTTATTCTCACCCTGTGCCATTGCCTGAACCGCAATCATCCCTAAACATATTATCAAAAGTATCTTTCGTTTCATATTTGCTGCTTTTACTGCGATTATCTTAGCGTTTACAAAGCTGATGAATCTATAGCAATAATTAAACCAATTTTTTCGGAATCCTAAGCGCAATAAAAATCGCAATCAGAGCAACTGTCGGAAATAATGATGTAGTGTGCGTAAATACGGTCTAATCAGTAACAATTAATTCTTCCCTCTTATTCAATAAATCTGTTGAATTATTGAATTTATCAGCTTATATTTGTTACTTGAAATAAAAAAAAACAAAAAATGGAAAGCAGAGAATTCAAGAATGCTATTTACGATGGACTTTCAAAACTTTTGAAAGCTTTATCGAATCCTTGCCGGCTGGAAATAATAGAAATGCTTTCTCAGGGAGAAAAGAGCGTCGAAGGTATTGTGCAGGTTACGGGAATAAGTATTGCCAACGCTTCGCAGCATTTGCAGGTTATGAAAAGCAACAACCTTGTAAAAGCCAGGAAAGAAGGGCATTATGTGTATTACTCAATCATAAACGATGACCTTTTAGCTCTTTATCTGCAAATCACGAAATATGCTGTACACGAAGTTGCCGAACTGGAAAAAATAATGAATCGCCAGCGAGAGGACAGCAAATCACAGGATGCAATAAGTCTAGATGATCTTGAAGGAATGATTAACGATAATAACGTATTGCTTCTGGATGTTCGTCCTTCTGTTGAATTTGAGTCCGGACATATTACTGGTGCTGTTTCAGTACAGGTGAGCGAAATCTTGGACAAGCTAAAACTTCTGTCAAAAGATAAAGAAATTGTGGCTTATTGCCGGGGACCATTTTGCGTATTGGCAGATGATGCTGTTAAGATACTGACGGATCAAGGTTATAATGTACGCCGGCTGGACGAGGGTTATCCGGAATGGAAAGTTAAGCAACTGGAGAAAAATAAACCTATAACAA
>Ga0316605_10000417_pt1 | contig 30219 bp, 23 predicted proteins | sample OWC_soil_day20_n_FD_207666 | JGI IMG/M metagenome (GOLD analysis project Ga0316605, IMG submission 207666) | Wetland soil microbial communities from Old Woman Creek delta, Ohio, United States - OWC_soil_day20_noCT | ecosystem: Environmental > Terrestrial > Soil > Wetlands | place: USA: Ohio...
TACCGTTGTCCAGGCTGGCGACGAGGTTTTCCTGCTGGCCGCCGCCGAGCATATCCGGCCGGTGTTGCGCCAACTTCGGCGCATGATGAATCCAGTGCAACGAATCATGATCGCCGGTGGCGGCAACATTGGTCTGCGCCTCGCCCAGACGCTGGAGAAGCGTTACGAAATCAAGCTGATCGAAAGCCGCCGCGAACGTGCCGAACAACTCGCCAACGAACTGGACGGCACCCTGGTCTTGCTCGGCGATGCCACCGACGAGGAGTTGCTGGAACAGGAAAACATCGCCGAAATGGATCTCTTCCTCGCCGTGACCAACGACGACGAGGACAACATCATGGCCGGCAGCCTGGCCAAGCGGATGGGCTGCAAGCGGGTGGTAGCGCTGATTAACCGGCGTGCCTACGCCGAAATGATCGAGGGGGGGGCGATCGACATCGGTATTTCGCCAGCCCAGGTGTCGATCGGCACCTTGCTGGCGCATGTCCGCCAGGGCGATGTGGCCGAGGTGCATTCCTTGCGGCGGGGTGCGGCCGAAGCGCTGGAACTGGTTGCCCACGGCGATGCCAACACCTCCAAGATCGTCGGCAAGCGCATCGACCAGATCGATTGGCCGCATGGTGTGACGGTGGCGGCGCTGGTGCGCAATTTCGACAAGACGGTGATCGTCGGCCAGACCGATGAGTGGACCGCCATCACCCGTCAGGGCGAGGTGGTCATCGCCCACCACGATACGGTGATCGAGGCCGGCGACCACGTCATCATTTTCTGTACCCGCAAGAAGCTGGTCAAAAAAGTCGAGAAGCTGTTCCAGGTCGGCTTCCACTTCATGTAAGGGGCGACCATGACCCGTTTCGCTCCCGTCTATCGTGCGCTGGGCATGATCGTCATGCTGTTCGGCCTGACCATGCTGGCGCCACTGCTTCTCTCTTATGCAACCAACGACGGCGCCCAGACCGCCTACGACGAAGCTTTTGCGCTGACCATGCTGTGCGGGGCCTTGCTTTGGTATCGCTATCGCCGTTGCAAACGCGAACTGAACATCCGCGACGGCTTCCTGATGGTGGTGCTGGTGTGGACGGTGCTGCCGGCCTTTGCTGCCATTCCGCTGATGATCCAGCTCGGCATCAGCCATACCGACGCCTATTTCGAGACGGTTTCCGGCCTGACCACCACCGGGTCGACGGTGCTGGCCAACATCGACAAGCTGCCGATGTCGATCAACCTGTGGCGCCACCAACTGGTCTGGATCGGCGGCATGGGCCTGATCGTGCTGGCCATCGCCATCCTGCCGCTGCTCGGCATCGGCGGCCGGCAGATGTTCAAGGCGGAAACGCCGGGGCCGATGAAGGATGCCAAGCTGACGCCGCGCATCGCCGAAACGGCCAAGGGCTTGTGGCTGGTCTATCTGGGAGTTTCGGTGGCCTGCATCTTGAGCTTCCGTTGGGCCGGCATGAGCTGGTTCGATGCCGTCTGCCACGCCTTCTCGACCATGGGCCTGGGCGGTTTTTCGACGCACGACGCGAGCTTCGGCTTCTTCGATTCGCCGGCCATCGAAGGGGTGGCTATCGTGTTCATGCTGATCGCCGGCATGAATTTCGGCACCCTGTTTCTTGCCGTCAGCGGACGCTCGATCCGGCCGTACTTCCATGATCCGGAGGCCGGCTGGTTCCTCGGCATCACCCTGGCCAGCATTTTCGTCGTCGCCATGTATATCTGGAAGGACGGCATTTATGCCGAGCTGGACACGGCGGTGCGTCACGTGGCCTTCAATCTGGTATCGATTGCGACGACGACCGGTTATGCCAGCGTCGACTACGCGCTGTGGCCGATTTTTGCCCCGCTGTGGATGTTGTTCCTGTCCAGCTTTGCGACCAGTGCCGGGTCGACCGGCGGCGGCATCAAGATGATCCGCGCCCTGCTGCTCTACAAGCAGGTCTATCGCGAACTGCTGCGCGCCATGCACCCGAATGCGGTGTACAACGTGCGTATCGGCGGCCAGCTGGCGCCGCAACCCATCCTGTTCGCGGTGCTCGCCTTCGGTTTCATGTACATGGTCAGCATCGTGTCGCTGACCCTGGTGCTGGCCTTTACCGGGCTGGACATCATCACCGCCTTTACGGCGATTGTGGCCAGTATCAACAACACCGGGCCGGGGCTCGGCCTGGTCGGCCCGTCGACCACCTACGAAGTGCTGGAGGATTTCCAGACCTGGGTGTGCATCTTTGCCATGCTGCTCGGCCGGCTGGAAATTTTCACCCTGCTGGTGGTGTTGACCCCAGCCTTCTGGCGTAAGTGACCTGAGCCGGAGAAAGGCGGATAATTCCGCCTTTCCGATTTTCTGGCGGAGTCCGACGTGAGCCGACCCAAGAACGATACTTTCCTGCGTGCCCTTCTCAAAGAGCCGACCGATTACACCCCGCTCTGGCTGATGCGCCAGGCCGGCCGCTACCTGCCGGAATATTGCGAGACGCGCAAACGCGCCGGCAATTTCCTCAACCTGTGCAAGTCGCCAACCATGGCCTGCGAAGTGACGCTGCAGCCGCTGGCCCGCTACGATCTCGACGCCGCCATCCTGTTTTCCGACATCCTGACCGTGCCGGATGCGATGGGCCTCGGCCTCTATTTCGCCGAAGGCGAGGGGCCGCGTTTCGAGCGCCCGCTGCGCGAGGAATGGGCGATCAACAACCTGACCGCGCCCGATCCCTACGAGCACCTCGGCTACGTGATGGATGCCGTCGCCGAAATCCGCCGCGCCCTGGACAACTCGGTGCCGCTGATCGGCTTCTCCGGCAGCCCCTACACGCTCGCCTGCTACATGGTTGAGGGCCAGGGCTCAAGCGATTTCCGCCATATCAAGGGGATGATGTACAGTCGGCCCGACCTGCTGCACAAGATCCTGTCGGTGACCACCGATTCGGTGATCAGCTACCTGAACGCCCAGATCGACTCCGGCGCGCAGGCGGTGATGATTTTCGATACCTGGGGCGGTTCGCTGTCGAACGCCGCCTACCAGGAGTTCTCGCTGCAATACATGCAGCGCATCGTCGCCGGCCTGAAGAAGGAGAAGGACGGCCAGCGCATCCCGAGCATCGTATTCACCAAGAACGGCGGCCTGTGGCTGGAGAAGATCGCCGCCATCGGCTGCGACGCGGTGGGCCTGGACTGGACGATCGACATCGGCGACGCCCGCCGTCGGGTCGGCGACCGGGTGGCCTTGCAAGGCAACCTCGATCCCAACGTGCTGTTCGCACCGCCGGAAGTGGTTGCTGCCGAAGCCAGGAAGGTGCTCGACAGCTTCGGCCCGGGCAATACCGGCCACGTCTTCAACCTCGGCCACGGCATTTCGCAATTCACGCCGCCGGAAAGCGTCACGGCTTTGGTTGAGACGGTGCATACGCACAGTCGGCTATTACGTAAGTAATACTATAAGTGGGGTGCAAAGCTTGACTTATGCACAGAGTTTTGCATCCCCCACCCAGAAATTTCCGACAAACTGGTTGACAGCACGGGCTTTGGTTAAATCGTTGATTTAATGGCTTTTGTTAAATCGCCCAATATTTCGGCAAAGTAACAAAGTCCTTACAGGATGGTTACTTAGCGCCATCATCCAAAAGCAATCCACAAAGTTATCCACAGTTTTTGTGGACAACTGGGAAAACCTCAATCCGGTTAAGGATTTGCCGCCGTTTTTGGAAAAATCACCGCCGCCATGCCCGTTTTTCGCGTCGCTCTCGACCTGCCGCTGCACCGCCTGTTCGACTATGTCAGCGCGACGGCGTCGCCCGCCGACATCGGCCGGCGCGTGCGGGTGCCGTTCGGCCGCGGCGAGAGACTCGGCGTCATCGTCGAGGTCAGCGAAGACAGCGACTGGCCGCTCGAGCAACTGAAGCCGGCCGGTCCGGTGCTCGATGATCTGCCGCCCCTCCCCCCAGATTTCTTCAGGCTTTGCCGGTTTGCCAGTACTTACTATCAGGCACCGCTCGGCGAAGTCATCCTGCAAGCCCTGCCGGCTGGCCTGAAGCGGCTGGAACCGCCGGAGCGGCGCCAGGCGCGGGCGGTTCGCCCTACTGAGCCGGGCAGCCGGCCGGAGCTGACTGCCGAGCAGCGTGTAGCGGTCGACGCCATCGATCCGCTGGCCGGCTTCGCCACCCATCTGTTGCATGGGGTGACCGGCAGCGGCAAGACCGAAGTCTATCTGCGCCTGATCGAGCGGGCGCTGGCCGCCGGCAGGCAGGTGCTGCTGCTGGTGCCGGAAATCAACCTGACGCCGCAGCTGGAAGGGCGGGTCCGCGCCCGTTTTCCAGAGGCCGGCGTCGTCGCGCTGCACAGCGAACTGGCCGAGGCGGCGCGCGAGCGCAACTGGCGGGCCGCCTTTGCCGGCGAGGCGAGCATCGTGCTCGGCACCCGGCTGGCCGTGTTCACACCGCTGCCGCGCCTCGGCTTGATCATCATCGACGAGGAACACGACGCCTCCTTCAAGCAACAGGACGGCATGCGCTACTCGGCGCGCGACGTCGCCGTGTTCCGCGCCAGCCAGTTGGGCATTCCCATCCTGCTTGGTTCGGCGACGCCGGCGCTGGAGTCCTGGGCCAATGCGCAGAGCCGGCGTTACGGCCTGCTCACGCTGCGCGAGCGGGCCAATCCGGAAGCCCGCCTGCCTGCGGTCCACGTGCTGGATACGCGAAAAATGGCCATGCAGGAAGGGGTCAGCCTGCCGCTGATTGCCGCCATCAAGGAAAGGCTGGCCCGGGGCGAGCAGAGCCTGGTCTTCCTCAACCGCCGGGGTTACGCCCCGGTGCTGGCCTGCCCGGCCTGCGGCTGGATCTCGCGGTGCACGCGCTGCGCCGCCAACATGGTGCTGCACCTGGCCGACCGCCGTCTGCGCTGTCATCACTGCGGTTGCGAACATCGCGTGCCGAAGGCCTGCCCGACCTGCGGCAACCAGGATATCCACCCGTTCGGCAGGGGTACCCAGCGCCTCGAAGCCTGGATCAAGGAACAATTCCCGGCTGAGCGCGTGCTACGCGTCGACCGCGATTCGGTTAAAAGCCGCAAGCAGTGGGAGGCGATGCTCGACCGCATCCACGGCGGCGAGGCCGACATCCTGGTCGGCACCCAGATGCTGGCCAAGGGCCACGATTTTCCGAAACTGACCCTGGTCGGCGTGCTCGGTGCCGATGCCGCGCTGTTTTCCGCCGACTGGCGGGCGCCGGAGCGCCTGTTCGCCCAGCTGATGCAGGTCGCCGGGCGGGCTGGGCGGGCCGAATTGCAGGGCGAGGTGCTGGTCCAGACCGAGTATCCGGATCATCCGCTGTATGCGGCGCTGGTCGCTCACGATTACCCCGGTTTCGCCGCCACCTTGCTCAAGGAGCGCGAGCAGGCCGGCTTTCCGCCCTATGCCTTCCAGGCCATGTTGCGCGCCGAGGCGCCGGCGATGGCCGATTCCATCGCCTTCCTGACCGCCGCCGCCGCCTTGCCGGTCATTGCCGAGCATGAGCAGGTGGCGATCTACGACCCGATCCCGATGAAAATGGCCCGCTTGGCCAGTCTGGAACGCGGCCAGTTGCTGGCTGAATCGCCGTCGCGGCCTGCCTTGCAGGCTTTCCTGCCACGCTGGCGGGAGGCCATCGAAGGCCTCAAGGCACCGGCCAAACTGCGCTGGCACATCGAGGTCGACCCCTTGGAGTTCTGACCGGCACGACCCTTGCTGGGATGTCATCCCAATATCGGCAAGGAGAGGGTCATGAGAATCCAGGAATCGTCGGTGCATCTGAGCGCCAGCCACGAGGCACAACGCAGTCAGACTACCGAACTGACCATGGAGACCGATTTCAAGCGGGTCTTCGCCAGCCTGGCGCCTGCGAAGGACAAACAGGCCGAGGAGCTGGAGCGGGTGGCCAAACTGTTGCACAGCCTGGTCGAGGCCATCCTGGCGGCAAGCAATGGCAAGAAATGCCCGGAAAAGCTTGCCGCCAGCGAAACCTCGCCATTGCCGGCAGAGGAGGCGCCGCCGCCCGGCGGCCGCGAAATCAGCTGGCGGCGCCGGTTCACCGAGACGGTCAGCGAAGCGGAAAAGACTACGGTGTGCGGCAGTGGTCGGGTGAAGACCTGCGATGGCCGGGAAATCGACTTCAACTTTGCCGTGGCGATGGAACGCGAATTCAACAGCGAAGCGGCCTATGAGGAAGAGGGCAAGCTGGTGCTGCGCGACCCGCTGGTCTTGAGCTTCGACGGCAAGGCCGCCGAACTGACCGAACAGCGCATCGATTTCGATCTCGACGCCGATGGCAAGCCGGAATGCATTCCCGGCCTGGCGGCCCACTGCGCCTTTCTCGTTTTCGACCGCAACGGCAACGGCAAGGCCGACAACGGTAGTGAGTTGTTCGGCGTAGCCAGCGGCGACGGTTTTGCCGACCTCAGCGAACTGGATGCCGACCGAAACGGCTGGATCGACGAGGCCGATCCGGCCTTTGCCCAGCTCGCCGTGTGGTCCGGCGAGCGCTTCGAGTCGCTGGCGCAGCACGGCGTCGGTGCGCTGCACACGGCTGCGGTCGACGCTCCGTTTGCGCTGAAAAACGGGGCAAACCAGTTACTTGGCCAGATTCGCTCGGCCGGTGTCTATCTGAGCGAAGCAGGCCAGGCCGGCTTGATGCAGCAGGTCGACCTGGCCGTGTCAGCTGCGACCGGGCCGGAGCAGCCAGCCGAGGGCGAGCAACTGGCCGCCTAACAGCGTGAAGAAGGCGGCGCGGAAAGCCGCGTCGCCGGCCCAGCCGGCTGCCTGCAGGCTGTCGACCAGCGCGCCGATGCCCCATTGCAGGCCGAAGGCGCCCAGGAAGACGAGCAGGTTCAGTGCGGTGTTGGCCCGGCCGGACAGCGCCGGCGGGAATGCCTGGGCGACCAGCGAATAGGAAATGTTGGACAGCGAAAAGCAGGCACCGAGCACCGGCCACAGCAGGTTGCCGGCCAGACCGGGGAGGGCGGCGATCAGGCCGAACAGGGCGATGGCGACGAGCATGGCCCCGAGATAGACCTTTTCCAGCCGGATGCCACGGTGCACCAGACGGGTGGCAAAGAAGCCCATGAACAGGAAGCCGATCAGCATGGCACCGCTGATCAGGGTCAGGCGGGCGGCGATGGCCGGGCCATCGAGGCCCTCCAGCACGATCATCCAGCGCGAGGCCCACAGGCCCTGCACGGCCATGAAGCCGCCGGTGAACCAGAAGCCCATTGGCGCGTAACGCCAGAAATGCGCGCTGCTGAAGATCGCCTTAACCCCAGCCAGCTGTTCGGTAAAGCCCGGCCCCCTGGCCTCGCCGGCCTTGTCCGGCACGAACTGCCACAGCGCGGTGGCGACCAGCAGGGTCACCACGGCCAGGGCGAGGGCGATGTCGCGCCAGTTGGCAAAGCCGAGGGCCAGTTCCAGCGGCTTCGAGGCGGCCAGCGCGCCGAGGCCGCCGGCAGCCATGATCCAGCCGGTCAGCGAGGCCTGGCGCTCGGGCGGAAACCACTGGGAAAAGGCCTTGAACGAGGCCATCAGGCAGGCCGAGACGCCGAGGCCGATCAGCGCCCGGCCGCTGGCCAGGCCGCCCAGTCCGTCGGACAGGGCGAAGACGGCGGCGCCGGCGGCGGCCAGCACCAGCAGACCGGCTTCGACCCGACGCGGGCCGAAACGGTCGAGCAGCATGCCGAGCGGCAGCTGGGCGGCGCCGAAGGCGAGGAAATAGGTGCTGGTCAGCAAGCCGAGGGCGTTGTCGCCCAAGGACAGTTCGCGCGCCAGCACCGGGCCGATGACGGCATTGGCCGTGCGGTACAGGTAGGACAGGAAATAACCGGCGGCGAAGGGCAGGAACAGGCGCAGCCAGAGCTGATGCGGGGCGGGGGCGGTCACGGGTTCTCCGGTTTCACGTGGAACTTGGCCCAGGCGGGCGGGGGGGCGAATTTTTGCGCAGCCAGTCGAGGCGTGCGTCAATTTTTTGGCGCCAGCCGGCGGCGATGCCCGGCGTAGCGGCCAGTCGTTCCAGCTCGGCGACGTCCGGGCGGTGCGCCTGCCACAGTTGCATGGCGGCGGCCAGGCTTGGCGCTTCGGCCGCCTGTTCAAGGACGAGTTCGTCGCCCGGCTGCACCCGGCCAGGGGTGACGACCCGCCAGTACCAGCCGGTCAGGCGCTGTTCGGCGATGAAGGCGGCCATGCCGTCGCTGGCGAAGCGTTCATCGATCTTCCAGCATGGGCTGCGCGGCTGGCAGACCTGCAGGAGCGCCTCGCCCAGGCGCCAGAGGTCACCCGGGCGGACGTCGTGTTCGTCGAGTTCGGCGGTCGACAGGTTTTCGCCGAGACTGCCGGGCACGAGCAGCGCGGCGGCCTCCGGGAAACGCTCGGCCAGCCTGGCGTAATGGGCGGCCGGGTAGAGATGGACGGCCTTCTCCGGGCCGCCATGGACGCGGCGGTCGGCCTGCTGGTCGCCGACGAAGCCTTCCGGGCCGAGGTCGACCGGAGCTGTCACCGGCTGCTTGTACATGCCGGTCGGCCGGCCGGATTCAGGCAGCGGCCGGATGCCGCCGATGAAAAGGGAGATATGCGCCATGGTCGGGCGATTTTGCCATCAATTCCACAGCCAGGCGGCGCCGCGCACCCCCGAGGAATCCCCATGCGTCGGCGGGACGATTCTGGTGTAGAAATCGGCGGAAAATACGTGTGGACCGCAGCAGTCCGGCAGGTTGCGGTACAGGCGTGGCAGATTGGACAGGCCGCCGCCGAGCACGATGACCTGCGGGTCGAGAATGTTGATGACGCCAGCCAGGGCACGGCCGAGGCGGGCCTCGTAGCGTTGCAGGCTGGCCTCGCAGGCGGCGTCGCCGGCCTCGGCGCGGCGCGCGATGTCTGCCGCGTCGAGCTTTTGGCCGGTGTGGACCAGGTGGTCGCGGCTGAGGCCGGGGCCGGACAGGTAGGTCTCGATGCAGCCGCTGCGGCCGCAATAGCAGGGCGGCAAGGGCAGGTCGTCGCTGCCCGGCTGGGGCAGCGGGTTGTGCCCCCATTCACCGGCAATGGCATTGGCCCCGGCCAGTACCCGGCCATCGACCGCGATGCCGCCGCCGACCCCGGTGCCGAGGATGGCACCGAACACCACCTCGCCCCCCTGCCCGCTACCATCGATGGCTTCCGACAGGGCGAAACAGTTGGCATCGTTGGCCAGCCTGACTTCCCGCTGCAACAACGCCTGCAGGTCGCGGCGCAGCGGCTGGCCGATCAAACAGGTCGAATTGGCATTCTTGATCAGGCCGCCGGCCCGTGCTTCGGCGCCGGGTATGCCGACACCGAGCGTGCCGCGCCGGCCCAGTTCGTTTTCGGCTGCTTCGACCAGGCCGGCGATGGCCCCCACCGTGGCATGGTAGTCGCCCTGCGGTGTGGCGACGCGCCGGCGCAGCAATTCGCGGCCACCGGCGAGGGCGATGATCTCGATCTTGCTGCCGCCGAGGTCGACGCCGAGGCGCAGCGGCTCAGACGCGGACGGCGACACCCTTGACGTTGCCGTAGGTGGTGGTCAGCGTGCGCAGCACGCTGGCGCCGGCTTCGAGCAGCAGCAGGAAGAGGTTGCGCTCGGTGTACAGGCAGACCGGGTGATCGATGCAGTATTTGTTGGCGATGGCCGGGCTGAGCCTGCCGTAACGTTCCTCAATGGGCTGTTCGTAGCCCTCATAACCTTCGCTGAGCGCCGAGTGCATGCCAAGTACGGAAATGTACAATCTGCCGCCGATTTTCAGGCGTTGCATCAGCTGGCGAACGATTTGCCGGGCTTCCGGGTAGGGCAGCCCGCACAGGGCGCGCCGGCAGATGATGATGTCGAAGGGCTCGCCGCCGAAGGACTCCGGCAATTCCGGCAAAGTCATCGGCACAAAGCTGATCTGATCGCGCTGGCCGGCGGCCAGCGCCCGACCTTCGACGGTGCGTTGCTGTCCGGGCGTGTCGGCCAGGGTGACACTGGCGCCCATGCGGGCCAGCTGGAGAGCGCCGTCGATACGCTCGGCCGGGAAAATCAGCACCGACACCCGCTGGTCGAAGCGCCGCCGCTTGACGAATTCTTCCTGTGCCAAACGGTCCAGTTCGTCCTGTAGGGTATCGAAAGGATTGGCGTTAGTATTGGCATTCATGTTTTGTCTCCACCGTTGGCCCATTTTGCATGAAGCTCAGGCTGGGCGACAAGCTTGCTCTGAGAAATAGCGAAGGAAAAGAGGCGTTTTATGCTGGTCAGGTTTGTTTCGAGTGTTTCCGGAGAACTCTTGATGTTTGCCGACGTAGCCGGCCCCTTGCTGCGGGCCATTGGCAAGGAAACGACGGCCCGCGGCGCGTTTACCCAGGATGAAATGCTGGCGGCGGCAGTGGCGCTGCGCCAGGCCGTGGAACGGGGAGCGGCGCCGGCCGCTCAGGAGGTTGGCGAAGGCGAGGAAAAGCCGGTGGCCTTGAGCAGTCGGGCCTGGCCGTTCATCGACATGCTAGAGCGCAGCAGCCGGGGCGGGGCCAAGGCCAATATCGTCTGGGAAGCGGCGGCCGACTTTTAAGCGTGGGCAAGCCGGGCGTTTGCCCGGGTGAGCTTAAAAGAGCTCGATGTCGTCGCTCTTTTCCTTCATTTCAGCCATGAAGTGGTCGATGGCTTCCTGCACCGGCATGCCGCGCATGACCGCCTCGAACATGGCGATCTCTTCGCGGGTAGAATATTTGGCACGGATCTGGTTTTGCAGCTCGACCCACTGGCTGGGGTTGAACAGGCGGCTGGTGTCGCCGACCAGTTCGCTGAGGTTGCCCAGGCTGATGCCGACGTGGGCCAGGCGCTGAACCAGCTTGTCGTAGAACTGGAAGGCGATGATGGCCTGGTGCACCATGGTCGAGACGTGTTCCGAGACCCCGGTCAGGTTCTGCTTGGCGACGCCGACCTCGCCCTGATCGGGCAGGGTTTGCACGGTGGCCGAAATCATCTGCATGTAGCCGGCCATGGTGGTGAAGGAGTTGGTCAGCACCTCGACCGAGGCATTGCTGTCCTTCATCGCCGCTTCGATCTGTACGGCCGCCAGTTCCAGCATCAGCACGGTTTCCTTGACCTGGCTCCAGTTCAGGTCGGGCTGGTGGGCGGAAGTGCCGCGCGGCAGGGTTGTCTCTTGAGTCATTGGTGGTACTCCCTCGTAGGCGGGCAACTATAGCGCAATTTCCGACGGCCGTTCCACCACCACATAGTGCTTGCGGACGGTTTCGATGACCTCGAAAGTGCCGGTGAAGCCGGCCGGGATGACGCCGGCGGCACCAGGGCCGAATTCGTGCCGGTTGCCGTGGTGATCGGTAATGCGCAGGCGGCCGTCGATGACACAGAAAAACTCGTCCTTGCCCGGCCCGAAAACGATGTTCCAGGCCCCCGGTTCGCACTGCCAGATACCGGCCGACAGGTCGCCGCTGCGGCTGAGAAAGTGTTCCCAGGTGGTGCGTAGCGGGTTGCCGCTGACCAGGCGGTCCGGACGTGGCCGGTCGTAGGTCGGAGTCGGCTGGGCGGCCGAGAAGGCGGTCAGTTTGGGCATGCTCAGCGCTTTTTCACTTTGGCCCGCCAGCGGGCGACGTCGGCGGCCTGCGGCTCGGCAAACTTGCCGCCGCCGGCATTGGCCATGTAGACGACGGCGCGGGCGACCTCGAGGTCGTCAAGGGCCGGGTTGCCGCCCTTGGCCGGCATTTTGCGAAGACCGCCGAGCGCCGCCGGCACCAGATCGTCCAGACCTTCGCGCACCAGTTTTTGCCAGCGCTTGCGGTCGCCGAACTTGGGCGCGTGATGCTTGCCATCGGCGTGGCATTCGCGGCAGGTCGATTCATAAACCTGGGCACCGGTTTTTTCCTGGGCGAGCAGCGGCAGGCTGGCCAGGGCAAGCACGAGGGGGAGTAGGCGCATGGAAAATCTTTGCTGTTCGGGAAACGCCGATTCTAAATTGCCGGGATAATTGCCGCATGGCTTTCCGCACCCTTTCATTTTTTGCCCTGTGGGCAGTGTCGACCGCAGGTTTTGGTGCACCGCCGCTGGTCGCCGTCGATGTCGGCCACGGTCTGGTGGAGAGCGGGGCGGTCAGCGCGCGCGGGCGCAGCGAATACGATTTCAACCGGGTGCTGGCCGGGCAACTGGCCGAGCAGCTACGCCAGCGCGAACTGGGCGTGCGCGAAGTGAATTTCGCCGGCGACATCCGCGCCCTGACCGAACGGCCAGCCCGGGCGCGCGGCAGCGACTTCTTCATTTCCATCCACCACGACTCGATCAGCCCCCAATACCTGCAGTTCTGGGACTGGGATGGCAGCGAGGCGAGCTATACCGAGGTCAAGCGCGGCTTCGGCGTCTTCGTCTCGGCGCGCAATCCCGATCCGGCGACCAGCCTGCGCTGCGCCTCGAGCATTGGTGCCCTGCTGCGCCGGGCCGGCTTCGTGCCGACCCCCTGGCACGGTCGCAAGCATGTGGCGGCCGATGCCGAGAACGGCGTCTGGTATTACGACAACCTGGTTGTGCTGTACCGGACGACGCTGCCGGCCGTGCTGTTCGAGGCCGGCGTCATCAAGCACCGCGAGGAGGAACTGGAACTGCTCGACCCGGAACGCCAGGCGCTGATGGCCGACCTGTTGGCCACCGGCATTGCCGGCTGCCTGGCGGTCAGAGAAACACCGGCTCCGGGCACAGCGCCACGCCAAAACGGGCCCTGACGTCGGCCTGCACGGCGGCCATCGTCCGTTGTACGTCGGCCCCGGTGGCGCCGCCGCGATTGACCAGGACCAGCGCCTGTTTTTCATACATGCCGACCGGCCCAAGGTCTTTTCCTTTCCAGCCGACCTGCTCGATCAGCCAGCCGGCGGCCAGCTTTACCCGGCCATCGGGCTGCGGATAGGTCGGCAGGGCCGGGTAGTCGGCGGCCAGTGCGGCGGCTTGCGCCGCGCTCACAATCGGGTTGTGAAAGAAGCTGCCGGTGTTCGGGATGACGGCCGGATCGGGCAGCTTGCGCTGGCGCACGGCGATGATGGCCCGGGCGATGTCCTGCGGGGTTGGCGTGCCGACTTCTTGCGCCGCCAGTTCCTGCGCCAGGTCGGCGTAGCGGACATTGGCCCGCCAGGCCTTGGGCAGACGGAAAACCACCGAAGTGATGGCGATGCGGCCATCGAGATGCCAGCCCTGCTGCTTGAACAGGCTGTCGCGGTAGGCGAAACGGCAATCCTTGCGGTTGACGGTGAAAAACGCCCGTTTTTCGAAATCCCAGGCGCTGATGCTGTGCAGCAGTTCGCCGACTTCCAGTCCGTAGGCGCCGATATTCTGGATCGGCGCAGCGCCGACCGTGCCGGGAATCAGGCTGAGGTTTTCCAGCCCCGGCCAGCCCTGGGCCAGCGTCCATTGAACGAAGTCGTGCCAGTTTTCGCCGGCCCCGGCTTCGATGTGGAACGCCTCGCTGTCTTCCCCGAGCAGGCGTTTGCCGGGGATGGCCATGTGCAGGATCAGGCCGGGGAAATCGCCGGTCAGCACCAGGTTGCTGCCGCCGCCGAGGATGAAGCGCGGCTGGTTTTGCAGTTCTGCCGTGGTCAACTGCCCGGCGCTGGTGATTTTTTGATAGCGGGCGGCCCGGCCGGGCAGGGCCAGGGTGTTGAAGGGGCGGAGGTCTACGTGGACGGCTGGACTCATGGCCCGAATTTTCGCCGATTTCCCGGCGCCTTCGGCGAAATTTGCTGGCCGGCGCGCAAGGGACTCGAATTCTGGCGCCATAAAACATATTATCTATCGGGTTATTACTGGTGACCGTACCGACGCCCGGTTTGGGCCGGGCAATCCTGCATATGGCGACTGTTTCCGACGAAGTGAACTGGTTCCGGAGGATTTTCGAATCTTCCGCCGATCCGGCCTGGATGATCGAGGGTAACCGTTTCGTCGACTGCAACGGCGCGGCGGTGGCCACGCTCGGCTATTCCAGCCGCGAGGCCCTGCTCAACCTGCATCCGTCCGAGCTGTCGCCGGCCATCCAGGCCGACGGCGAGGAGTCCTTCGCCAAGGCCGAGCGCATTCTGGCCCTCGTCCAGGAGCGCGGCTTTCACTGTTTCGAGTGGCTGCACCGGCGGGCTGACGGCAGCGATTTCCTGGCCGAGGTGACGCTGTCCTGTGTCAATTTCCAGGGGCGGCCGGTCATCATCTGCGTCTGGAGCGACTTGTCGACCCGGCGCGACAAGGAGCGCCGGCTGCACGAACTGCTGCAGGAGCAGCGGCTGATCTTCGATCATGCCCGGGTCGGCATCCTGATGCTGTGCAATCGCCGTATCCTCAAGTGCAACCAGCACATCGCCGACATGTTCGGCTTCGCCGGTCCGGCCGAGCTGGAGGGGCAGACGACGGCGATCTTCTACGGTTCGGAGGCGCATTTCGCCGAGATCGGCCGGGAGGCCTACACCCAACTGGCCAGCAAGGGCTTTGCCAGCTTCGAGACCGAGATGTTCCGGCGCGACGGTTCGCGCATCTGGGTCATCCAGTCCGGTCGTCCGGTCAATCCGGGTGCGGTGCTCGATGCGCCGTCGATCTGGGTGTACACCGACATCACCCAGCGCAAGCTGGCCGATGTCGTGCTCGAACGTTCCGAGGAGAAATTCGCCAAGGCCTTCGATTCCTGCCCGCTGGCGGCGTCGATCTCGGCCCTCGAGAATGGACGCTTCCTGGAGATCAATGCCAGTTACGAGCGCAATTTCGGCTGGTCACGCGATGATTTGATCGGCAAGACCTCGCTGGAAATCGGTTTCTGGCCAAGCCAGCCGGCACGGGAGGCCTGGCTGGCGGAAATTACGCGGCAGCAGCGGGTCATCGATTACGAGACGATCTGGCTGCACAAGTCGGGCAGCCGGCATCACGTCATCCTGTCCAGCCAGATCATCGACCTCAACGGGCAACGCTGCATCCTGACCTATGTTTCGGATATTTCCACCCGGCGCCGGGCCGAGGCCGACCTGCGGCTGGCCGCCGCCGCCTTCGAGTCGCAGGAAGGCATGGTGATCACCGACGCGCGGGGGATCATCCTGCGCGTCAATCGGGCCTTCATCGACAGCACCGGCTATGCCGCCGAGGAGGTGCTCGGCCAGACGCCGCGCATCCTGCGCTCCGGCCGGCATGACGAGGAGTTCTACCGGCAGATGTGGGCCAGCGTCATCAATACCGGCTCCTGGCAGGGCGAAATCTGGGATCGGCGCAAGAACGGCGACATCTATCCGAAATGGCTGACCATCACGGCCGTCAAGGACGAGACCGGCGCCGTCACCCACTACATCGGCACCCATCTCGACATCACCGAGCGCAAGCGTTCGGAGGAGCGGATCAAGGCGTTGGCTTTCTACGATCAGCTGACCGGCCTGCCCAACCGCACCCTACTGGTCGACCGTCTGCGCCAGGCGCAGATCGCCGGGGTGCGTAGCGACGATTTCGGCGCACTGCTGTTCATCGATCTCGACAATTTCAAGACCCTGAACGACACCTTCGGTCACGACCGGGGCGACCAGCTGCTGCGCCAGGTGGCCAACCGGCTGACCCAGGCGGTGCGGCTCGAAGACACCGTGGCGCGTATCGGCGGCGACGAATTCGTCGTCGTGCTGTCAGCCCTCGGCACCGTCGATGCGATGGCGGCGAGCATCGCCGAGATGATCGCCGACAAGATCCTGGCCGTGCTCAATACGCCTTATCTGCTTAACGATGCGGTGCACCGCAGCACGGCCAGCATTGGCGTCACGCTTTTCCAGGGCGACCGCCTGGGCATCGACGAACTGATGAAACAGGCCGATCTGGCGATGTACAAGTCCAAGGAAAGCGGCCGCAATCTGGTGCGCTTCTTCGACCCGACGCTGGAATCGGCGGTACGCGCCCGGGCCGAACTGGAGGACGACCTGCGCACCGCCCTCGAACAGGGTCAGTTGCAACTGTATTACCAGCCGCAACTGGTCGATGACGGCCGGCTGACCGGCGCCGAGGCGCTGGTGCGCTGGCATCATCCGCAGCGCGGCGTGGTGTCGCCGGCCGATTTCATCCCGCTGGCCGAGGAAACCGGCCTCATCCTGCCGCTCGGCCAGTTCGTGCTCGATGCCGCCTGCCGCCAGCTGGTGGTTTGGGCCGGACAGCCCGGTTTTGATCATCTGACCATTGCCGTCAACGTCAGCGCCCGGCAATTGCGCCAGGAGGATTTCGTCGCCCAGGTGCAGGCGACGTTGGCCCGCACCGGCGCCAATCCGAAACGCCTGAAACTCGAACTGACCGAAAGTCTGCTGGTGGCCAATGTCCAGGAAACCATCGGCAAGATGCTGGCCCTGCGCGAGACCGGCATCGGCTTTGCCCTCGACGACTTCGGTACTGGCTATTCCTCGCTGTCCTACCTCAAGCGCTTGCCGCTCGACCAGCTGAAGATCGACCAGTCCTTCGTGCGCGACGTGCTGGACGACCCGAGCGATGCGACCATCGCCCGCACCATCGTCGCCCTGGCCCGGACGCTGGGCCTCGGGGTCATCGCCGAAGGGGTCGAGACCGCCGCCCAGCTCGATTTCCTGCGCGAGGCCGGCTGCTACGCCTATCAGGGCTACTTCTTCAGCCGGCCGTTACCGGTTGCTGATTTCGAGGCCTACACCCACCGGCTGGCCTGCCCGGTAGCCTGAGCGCGGCCACCCGGAGCAGCGGCGTCGCCTGTATTGCGACCGGGTTCTTGAAAGGCTCAGGCGTCCAGCAGCATCGCCCCCAGCGCTGCCGGCTGTGCCGTCGCCCGCCAGGCAGCGCGCATTTCGGCCGGTGTCAGGCTGCCGTAGCCCCAGGTCACGGCGATGAAGGGCAGGCCATTGGCGTCGGCCGATTCGCCGTCCTCGCTGCGGTCGCCGATGTAGATGGCTTTGTTCCTGGCAATGTTCTGATCGGCCAGCAGGCGCGCAATCATCGCCGCCTTGTCCGGCAGGCGCGGCGTGAACAGGTCGAGCGCGTAGATGTGCGCGAAATGTTCCAGCCAGCCGAGGTGTTCGAGGATCAGGCGCGTCGGGTGAATGCGCTTGTTGGTGGCAATCGACAGCGTCCGCCCCGCGCCCGCCAGTTCGGCGAGCAGATCGCCGACCCCGGCATAGGCGGCGGTCGCCTTGTAACCCTCGCTGTCGTAACTCGCCTTGAACGCCGCCTCCAGTTGCCCGATCAGCGTCGCATCGCTGCTGCCGGCGAGCAATTGCAGGGTTTCCTTCAATGGCGGGCCGATGATCGAATCATCAATCGCCCGCACCGGCGCGACTCCCGTCTGCGCAAACGCCTCGCGGAAACTGGCGAGGATGGCCGGGGCGGAGTCGATCAGGGTGCCGTCGAGGTCAAAGAGGATGTGCGGGTAGTGGGGCATGGTAGCGGGCATGTACGTGGGTGGAGAAGGATAACGCGTTTGCGCCGGGATATTGTGGGGCTGGCGAGCCCGCTCGGGCAATGCGCTGAGGCCATGACGGACAATCGAAAGGCATGCCGCCAGTGTTCTATGGGAAATGCCCGCGGCAGGCTGCGCGTGTTTGGGTTTTTTATTGATTTTGCCCCACCCGATGGCTACTATCGCCCGGCGTTGTCCGTTTCGGCTCGCCTTATTTGATAGAGGTTTGGATGTTGGAGATTGCCGTCATCCGATAAGCCCGATTCCCGCAGCTACGGGGGATTGAGCTTGTCGGGATCGAAAGACCGGGCAGACCACCCGCAGGTGGTTTGCCGTTTCTGCTCGTTCAGATGACGCCAATGGATTACCAACATGACAATTTCCAAACCGGAGGCAGCGCCTTTGTCCGCGCTGGCCGACCATTCCACTTTTTCCCCTGCCGGCTGCCAGGAAAACGCTGTGCCACCTGCCGCGCCTTGTGCCCCGGACGAGGCCATTGCCCGGGTGACTGCAGTTGACCGCGATCTCTACCTGATCCGCACCGAAGCCGGCGAAGTCCCGGCCAGACTTACCGGCCGGGCGGCCTATACCAGCGCTTCCGTGGTCGACCTGCCTTGCGTGGGCGACTGGGTCCAGGTCAGGATGCACGATGACGGCGCCCACGCCAGCATTCTGGCGGTGCTGCCGCGCCGCTCCTTCCTGCGCCGGAAAAGACCGGGCAGCGCGGTCGACTTCCAGATGATTGCCGCCAATATCGACCTGGCCTTCATCGTCCAGTCCTGCCACTTCGATTTCAATGTGCGCCGGCTGGAGCGCTACCTGGTGCTGGCCCGCGAGGGGCAGATCGAGCCGGTCGTTGTACTGAGCAAGACCGATCTGGTTAGTCCTGCAACGCTGGAGCAACAGGTCGCCGAGATTCGCCAGGCCAGCATTGGCGCCCGGATCATCGCACTCAGCAACATCAGCGGCGAGGGGAGAGCGGCGATCAGCGAACTCATCCAGCCCGGCCAGACCTGCTGCCTGCTCGGCTCCTCAGGTGTCGGCAAGACGACCCTGGTCAATCGCCTGCTCGGTGATGCCGGCCTGGCCACCGGGACGGTCAGCCAGTCCGGGGAGGGGCGGCACACGACGACCCGCCGCCAGCTGATGTCCTTGCCATCCGGCGCCTTCCTGATCGACATGCCGGGCATGCGCGAATTGGGAATGCTGGCGGTCAGTGAGGGCATCGCCGAGAGCTTTGCCGACATCCAGGCGTATGCCCAGGATTGCCGCTTCGCCGATTGCACTCACGAGCGCGAGCCGGGTTGTGCCATCCAGCGGGCCATCGCTCAGGGGGAACTGGATCAGGAACACTTCCGGAACTACCAGAAGCTGAAGAAGGAAACGGCGTTTCATGACCTCTCCCATCGCGAAAGCGCGACAAGGACAGGGCGTTCGGCAAGCTGGTGCGCACCGCCGGCAAGGCCAAGGGGCGGCGGCATGAGTATTGAGCCCTGACGGGTCCGGTGGAGGAGGTTTCCCGATAAAACGGGACGCTTTCTCCTCCGGCCAGGGCAATGGCCCCACTTTGTCGTTTGATCGCTCAGCGGCCTTGCCGCCGCTGAGCGATCATTGTCATCCGCCGCCATCCGCAAGGGAGGGGCGGAACCCTTGCCGTCTTGCTGGTCTCTGGCGGAGACTGGGCCGCAGCCCTTTGGCTTACAGCAGCGGTGCCAGCCAGTACTCGGCGTCCTTGATCGACATCGCCTTGCGGGCGGCCCAGTCTTCCAGCTGGTCGCGGCCGATTTTCGGGATCGCGAAGTAGCTGGCCGCCGGGTGGCCGATGTAGAAGCCGGACACCGACGCGGCCGGCGTCATGGCGCAGGACTCGGTCAGGCCCATGCCGGCGTTGGCCGGGGCATCGAGCAGCGCGAATAGCGTGCGCTTGGCGGTGTGGTCGGGGCAGGCCGCATAGCCGGGGGCGGGGCGGATACCCTGGTACTTTTCGGCGATCAGCGCGTCGTTGTCGAGGTTTTCGCCAGCGGCGTAGCCCCAGACTTCGCTGCGCACCTTGCGATGCAGCCATTCGGCGGCGGCTTCGGCGAGGCGGTCGGCGAGCGACTTGAGCATGATCGCCGAGTAGTCATCGTTGGCGGCTTCAAAGGCGGCGACGCGCTCGTCGATGCCGAGGCCGGCGGTGACGGCGAAGGCACCGGCGTAGTCGTTTTCACCAACAAAATCGGCCAGTGCGGTATTGAAGCGGCCCTGCGGCTGCTTGTGCTGCTGGCGCAGGCCGACCCAGCGGGCGGCTTCGGTGCGGCGGCTGTCGTCGGTGTAGAGGACGATGTCTTCGTTCTCGCCACGCGCCGGGTAGAGGCCGAACACGGCTTTTGCGGTCAACCAGTTTTCAGCCACGATTTTCGCCAGCATGGCCTGGGCGTCGGCAAACAGCTGCCGCGCGGTTTCGCCGACGGTTTCGTTTTCCAGGATGGCCGGGTAGCGGCCGGCCAGATCCCAGCTCTGGAAGAAGGGCGACCAGTCGATGACCGGTACCAGCTCGGCCAGCGGGATGCTCAGGGTCTGCAGGCCGAGTTGTGCCGGCTTGATCGGGGTGTAGGTCTGGTTCCACGTGAAACGGTTGGCCCGGGCTTCGGCCAGCGTGACCAGCGTGGCGCCCTTGCGGCCGGCGTGTTCGGCGCGCACCGTTTCATATTCGGCGACGATTTCGGCCATGTAGCCATCGCGCTGATCGACCGACAGCAGCTTGGTGGCGACGCCGACGGCGCGCGAGGCGTCCGGCACGTAGACCACGGCACCTTCGGTGTTGGGGGCGATCTTGATCGCGGTATGGGCGCGGCTGGTCGTGGCTCCGCCGATCAGCAGCGGCTGCTTCATGTTCAGGCGCTGCATTTCGCTGGCGACGTGGGCCATTTCCTCGAGCGACGGCGTGATCAGGCCGGACAGGCCGATGATGTCGACGCGATGTTCGAGCGCCGCCTTCAGGATGTTGTCGCAGGAGACCATGACGCCCAGGTCGACGACGTCGTAGCCGTTGCAGCCGAGGACGACGCCGACGATGTTCTTGCCGATGTCGTGCACGTCGCCTTTAACGGTCGCCATCAGGATCTTGCCCTTGCTGCCCAGGCCGGTGCGGCTCTTTTCCGCCTCGATGTAGGGCAGCAGATGGGCCACCGCCTGCTTCATGACGCGGGCCGACTTGACCACCTGCGGCAGGAACATCTTGCCGGCGCCGAAGAGGTCGCCGACGTGGTTCATGCCGGCCATCAGCGGGCCTTCGATGACGGCGAGTGGCGGCTTGCCTTCGCTCTCCAGCTTGGCTCGAACTTCCTCGGTGTCGGCCACGACGAAATCGGTGATGCCTTTAATGAGGGCGTGTTCCAGGCGCTTTTCGACCGACTGTTCGCGCCACGAGAGGTCGGGGCCGCTGTCCTTGGCCTTGCCTTCCTTGACCGTCTGGGCGAAATCGACCAGTGCTTCGCCGGCGCCGGGGTGGCGGTTGAGCACCACGTCCTCGACCTTGGCCCGCAGTTCCGGCTCCAGATCGTCGTAAACACCGAGCATGCCGGCATTGACGATGCCCATGGTCATGCCGGCCTGGATCGCGTGGTAGAGGAAGACGGTGTGGATCGCCTCGCGCACCGGATCGTTGCCGCGGAAGCTGAACGAGACGTTGGAAACGCCGCCGGAAATGTGGGCGTGCGGCAGGTGCTGCTTGATCCAACGTACCGACTCGATGAAATCGACGGCGTAGTTGTCGTGTTCCGGGATGCCGGTGGCGATGGCGAAGATGTTCGGGTCGAAGATGATGTCTTCGGCCGGGAAGCCAATGCTCAGCAGCAGTTCGTAGGCGCGCTTGCAGATTTCGGTCTTGCGGACGAAGGTGTCGGCCTGCCCCTGCTCGTCGAAGGCCATGACGATCACCGCCGCGCCATAGCGGCGGGCGAGCTTCGCCTGCTCGAGGAACTTGGCTTCGCCTTCCTTCATCGAGATCGAATTGACGATGCCCTTGCCCTGGATGCACTTGAGGCCGGCTTCGATGACTTCCCATTTCGACGAGTCGATCATGATCGGCACGCGCGAAATATCTGGTTCCGACGCGATGAGCTTGAGGAAACGATCCATCGCCGCGATGGAATCGAGCATCGCCTCGTCCATGTTGATGTCGATGACCTGGGCACCGTTCTCGACCTGCTGGCGGGCGACAGCCAATGCGTCGTCGAAGCGGCCCTCAAGGATCATGCGGGCGAAGGCCTTCGAGCCGGTGACGTTGGTCCGCTCGCCGACATTCACGTAGAGCGAATCGGCGCCGACGTTGAACGGCTCCAGCCCGGACAGGCGCAGCTTCTTCTCGATTTTCGCCACTTTTCGCGGGTTGACCGCAGCAACCCGTTCGGCGATGGCCGCGATGTGCTCCGGCGAAGTGCCGCAGCAGCCGCCAACGATATTGACGATGCCGGTCTTGGCCCAGCCCTCGATTTCATCGGCCAGCATGTCGGCCGTCTCGTCGTAGCCGCCGAAGGCGTTGGGCAGGCCGGCGTTCGGATGGGCCGAGATGTAGCAGTCGCAGACGCGGGAGAGTTCCTCGACGTACTGGCGCAGTTCCTTGGCGCCGAGCGCGCAATTCAGGCCGAAGCTCAAGGGCTTGATGTGGTTCAGCGAATTCCAGAACGCCTCGGCCGTCTGGCCGGACAGCGTGCGGCCCGAAGCGTCGGTGATCGTGCCGGAAATCATCACCGGCCAGCGGCGGCCGGCGTTGTCGAAGAACTTTTCGATGGCGAACAGCGCCGCCTTGGCATTGAGTGTGTCGAACACGGTTTCGACGAGCAGGATGTCGGCGCCGCCGTCGGTCAGGCCGCGGATGGCTTCGAGGTAATCGGTGACCAGCGCGTCGAAGGTCACGTTGCGGTAGCCGGGGTCGTTGACGTCGGGGGAAATCGACGCGGTGCGGCTGGTCGGGCCGAGGACGCCGGCGACGAAACGCGGCTTGGCCGGATTGGCGGCGGTGAATTCGTCGCACAGGAGGCGGGCCAGTTTGGCGCCTTCGAAATTCAGCTCATGGACCAGTTCCGACAGGTTGTAGTCGGCCTGCGACACGGCGGTCGAGTTGAAGGTGCAGGTTTCCAGGATGTCGGCGCCGGCCGCCAGGTATTCGCGGTGGATGCCGCCGATGATGTCGGGCCGGGTCAGCACCAGCAGGTCGTTGTTGCCCTTGAGGTCGTGCGGGTGATCCTTGAAGCGCTCGCCGCGGTAATCGGCTTCCTGCAGGCCATGACGCTGGATCATCGTGCCCATGGCGCCGTCGAGGACGAGCAGGCGTTGCTGGAGCAGGGCGTGGAGTTCGGCGGAGCGATCAGGCTGGATCATGGTTTACCTCGGCAAGACAAAATGCACCGGAGACACCGCTGAAAGACGAACGGCGCCGCAAACCGGCTGGAGTATTGGGTTTGCGAGCGCCGTTGATCATTGCCGAGCCTGGCCCCCGGAAAAGGGTCGCAGCGCTCCTCGGCAGAGGCGCTAGTTTACCGGTCGAGCCGCCGGCTGCCAAGGATAAGCACCTGTTTTTACGGAAATGGCGCTCAGGCTAGCGGTTCGCAGCGCAGCCAGACGGTGAAGCGGGCGCCCTGGCCCAGGGTACTGCTGGCAGTCAGCCGGCCGCCGTAGCGTTCGATCAGGGTCTGGCTGACCCACAGGCCGAGGCCGTTGCCGCCTGGCTTCCTGGCCGTGAAGAAGGGCTTGAACAGTTGTTCGAGATCGGCTTCGCCGATGCCCGGCCCGGAATCGGCGACGACCAGACGGACGCCGACCGGCATGTCGGCCTCGTCCCAGTCCTCGACCCCGAGGCTCAGCACGCCGCCGTCCGGCATGGCCTGGATGGCATTGACCAGCAGGTTGATCAGCACCTGCTGCAACTCGTTGCGGTTGCACAGGATGTGGCGGGCCGAATCAACCTGCTGCTCGATGGCGATGTTGCCCTTCTTCAGCAGGTGACGGACCAGCACCAGGCTGTCCTGCAGCAATTGGCGCGGGGCGACTGGTTCGAGGTAGCCGACGTAATCCTGCGGCCGGGCGAATTGCAGCAGTTTGGCGACGATCAGCCGGATGCGGTGCACCTGTTCCTGGATCAGCCGGGTTTCCGGCTCGACCGGGGCGGCGGCGTCGCCGAGCAGATCGCGCAATACGTCGAGATTGCCTTGGATGACGGCGATCGGGTTGTTGATCTCGTGGGCGACGCCGGCGGTCAACTGGCCGATGGCGGCCAGTTTTTCGTTCATCACCAGCTGCGACTGGGCGGCCTTGAGGTCGGCCACCGCCTGTTGCAGCTCGCGGGTCCGTCCGGCCACCTTGGCGTCGAGCGAGTCGCCCCAGCGCTTCAGCGCGTCGGTCTGGGCCTGCAACTGGTCAAGCAGGCGGTCGAAATGGTTGGCGACGACGCCCAGTTCGTCCTGGCTGCCGACCGGGCCGACCCGCGCCTGCGGGTTGCCCTGCTCGATGGCATGCATGGTGGCGTGCATGCGTTCGATCGGCCGGAAGACCCGGCGCGCCCAGAACACGGCGAAGATGCCGGCGGCCAGCATGGCGATGCCGAACAGCAGGCCGACGGCAACCACCGCCTGTTTGCGCACGGTGCTGAACGGGGTGTCGAGGAAGCCGACGTAAAGCATGCCGATGCGCCGATCATGGCTGTCGAGCAGCGGCTGGTAGGCCGACACGTACCAGTCGCTGACGACGAAGGCGCGGTCCAGCCAGGTGCGGCCCTCGCCGAGCACCGCCGCATGCACGGCGCCGGAGACGCGGGTGCCGATGGCCCGGGTGTCGCCGCCGAACAGGCGCACATTGGTGGCGACGCGCACGTCGCCGAGGAACAGCGTGGCGGTGCCGACGCTGCCGAAGGGCAGGGCGCCCTCCGGGTAGACGATGGCGTTCAGGCGGTCGATGAAATCGAGATTCTGGTTGAGCAGCACGCCGCCGGTCAGCACGCCGAGCAGGCGGCCGGCGCCGTCATGCACCGGCGCCGCGGCGTGGATGACCAGGCCGTTGGTTTCCACCTGGCGGCTGTCCGGCCGGGCGTTCGGCGTGGCCAGCAGCGGCGTGCGGGCGCGCTCGGCGAGCGACGGGCGGATGGCGAACAGTTGCGCTCCGGAAAAGACCTCGGTCGCGGTGCGCGCCCGGCCGGCCAGTGCACTGGCGATGACCGGCCACTGGCCGGCGTCACGTTCGCTGCGGTCGACGTCGACAAAGTGCAGAAAATCGAGTTTCTGTTCCGGCTGCGCGGCATCGAGCAGTTCGGCCACCGCCCGGTCGCGCTGCTGGCCGGGGCGGCGTAGCACGCGGGCCAGGCGTTCGGAATCGGCCAGGCTCTGCACCGAACGGCCGACCCCGTCGGACACCCGCTCGAAATAGCCCTCGGCGACGGCCAGGTCGCTGCGCACCTTGGTGACCAGCAGGCGGTCGAAATAATCGCCGCCCCAGTAGGTCAGCGCGGCCAGCATCAGCGGCAGCACGACGCCGAGCGGCAGCAGCGCCAGCAGCAGCAGGCGGGTGCGGATCGAGCGCCGGCCCGACGCGGCGAACGGCCCGGCCGGCAGCACTGCATCGGCGCCCAGCGGCCGCCCGGCGGGCGGCGTTACATCCCCCAGGCCTGGCACTTGCGGTCCATGGTCTTGCGCGAGATGCCGAGTCGCCGGCTGGCTTCCGACTTGTTGCCGTCGCAGGCGGCGAGCACGGCGAGGATGTGGCGCTTTTCCACCGCTTCCAGCGTCTCGCCGCTGGCCGGTGCGGCGCCGCCGACTTCCGGCTCCGGGCCGAGGTCGAACCAGCCGAGGATCAGCGAGCGTTCGACCAGGTTGCGCAGTTCGCGCACATTGCCCGGCCAGTCGTAGTCGGCCAGGCGGGCCAGGGTGCGCGCATCGGGCACCAGCGGCGGTACGCCGAGGTGCGGGGTGAGCTGAGCGAGAAAATGGTCGAGCAGCAGCGGGATGTCATCCGGCCGCTCGCGCAGCGGCGGCAGTTCGACTTCCAGCACCTGCAGGCGGTAATAGAGATCTTGCCGGAAGCGCTGGGCGGCCACTTCGGCTTTGAGGTCGCGGTTGCTGGCGGCGATCACCCGTACGTCGACGGCGATCTCCTGTTCCGAGCCGACTGGCCTGATCCGTCGTTCTTCCAGCACGCGCAGCAGCTTGGCCTGGGCGGCCGGCGGCAGTTCGGAAATCTCGTCGAGGAACAGCGTGCCGCCGCGGGCGTAGTAGAACAGGCCTTCGCGGCTCTGCGCGGCGCCGGTGTAGGCGCCCTTGACGTGGCCGAACAGCTCCGATTCGATCAACTCCGCGGCGATGGCCGCGCAGTTGACCGGCACGAAGGGCCCGCTATGGCGCGAACTCATCCGGTGCACGGCGCGCGCCGCCACTTCCTTGCCGGTGCCCGATTCGCCGGTGAGCAGCACGGTGGCCGAGGTCGGCGCGATGCGTTTCAGTCGTTCGCAGACCTGGCGCATGCTTGCCGAGTGGCCGACGACGCCTTCGACATCGGCGCTGCGGGCACTGACTTCGCGGCGCAGCACGAAATTCTCGCGGGCCAGCCGCGACCGCTCGAAACAGCGCTGGATGGCATTGAGCACGACGGCCAGCGAGAAGGGCTTGAGCAGGAAATCGGCGGCGCCGGCGCGCAGCGCGTCAATGGCGGTGTCGAGATCGGCGTAGGCGGTCATCAGCACGACGTCGCCGGCGAAACCCTCGTCGCGCAGTTCATGCAACCAGTCGATGCCGGAACAGCCGGGCAGGGCGATGTCGAGGACGATCAGGTCGTAGTGGCTGCGCCCGACCAGCGGTCGTGCCGCCTCGACGCTGCCGGCGCAATCGACGCTGCCGCAACGGCTGCTCAGCGCACGCTGGAGAAAACTCTGCATGCCCGGCTCGTCGTCGACGATCAGTACCGAGTATTCCTGCCAGGGGGCGTCGCGTTCGCTAGTTTGTGCCATGAGGATGGTGGTTTGCGGGGATCCGGCTAATTCTCGCACGCCGGCGGCCGGCGCGGTGTGTCGCGCCCGGCGCTTTCCAGGCGCCGGAAAATCTGGCCTTTGCCGCGGCGTCGACCGCTGGATTTTCCCCGGCAGCCGTTAAGCTTTGCCATTTTGTCGAACGGAAATGTCATGCAGAACATCCTGATCATCATCCACGCCGCGCCCTACGGCAGCGAACGCTGCCTGTCCGCCCTGCGCCTGGCCACGGCGCTGGTCGGCAGCGACGCCAAGCCGGCGGTGCGCGTTTTCCTGATGTCCGACGCCACGGTGCTTGGCCTGCCGAACCAGGTCGATGGGGCCGGCAACGGCTTGCAGGGCATGGTCGAGGGGCTGGTCGCCCAGGGCGTGGAAATCCGTTCCTGCCGCACCTGCGCGCTGGCGCGCGGGCTGGCCGAATTGCCGCAGATTCCCGGGGTCAGCATCGGCACCCTGGTGGAGTTGGCGGAGGCGACGCTGGCTGCCGACAAGGTGATTACCTTCTGATCCGGCGGGACATTTTGTCCAGAATGCTGGTCGATGGGACAAAATGTCCCAGTGTTGCCCTTGTTCCGTGGGGCGTGATTTCCGGTTGTTCAATGACTTACGCCGAATGGCATACTCGTTGCAGTGTTATTCCCTTGCGACACGGGGTCGCATGAGGAGGAAAACACAATGAACATGAACAGACGGCAGTTTTTCAGAGTCTGTTCCGCCGGCCTCGGGGGGTCGTCCATCGCGCTGATGGGCTTCTCACCGACCAATGCGCTGGCGGAAGTACGGACTTTCAAACTGGCCCGCGCCACCGAGACACGGAATATCTGTCCGTATTGCTCGGTGTCCTGCGGCGTCCTTATCTACTCGACTGGCGATAAATCGAAGAATTCGCAGGCAGAGATCATCCATATCGAAGGCGATCCGGACAATCCGGTTAATCGCGGCACGCTGTGCCCGAAGGGGGCCGGCCTGCGCGACATGGTGCAGAGCGCCAACCGCCTGAAGTGGCCGGAAGTGCGCGAAGCGGGCAGCAACGAATGGAAGAAGATTTCCTGGATGGAAGCCTTCGACCGCATCGCCAAGCACATGAAGGCCGACCGCGACGCCAATTTCATGGCCCAGAACAAGGACGGCGTGACCGTCAATCGCTGGACCAGCACTGCTTTCCTCGCCTCATCGGCAGCACCGAATGAGGCCGGCTACCTGACCGTGAAGACGATTCGCGCGTTGGGGATGACCTCGATCGATACCCAGGCGCGCATTTGACACGCTCCCACGGTGGCCAGTCTGGCTCCGAGTTTTGGGCGTGGTTCGATGACCAACCACTGGGTGGACATCAAGAACGCTGATCTGATTTTCGTGATGGGCGGCAATCCTGCCGAAGCGCACCCCTGCGGCTTCAAGTGGGCGATTGAAGCCAAGAAGAACCGCAAGGCCAAGCTCGTGGTCGTCGACCCGCGCTTCAACCGCACCGCGTCGGTGGCCGATTTCTATGCGCCGATCCGTCCCGGCTCCGACATCGCCTTCCTGGGCGGCGTCATCAACTACCTGTTGTCGAACGACAAGATCCATCACGACTACGTGAAGGCGTATACCAACGCGTCCTTCCTGATCAACGACGGCTTCAATTTCGACGACGGCATCTTCACCGGCTACAACGACGAGAAGCGCAGCTACGACAAGGCGACCTGGTCCTACCAGCTCGACAAGGACGGCTTCGCCAAGGTCGATGAAACCCTGCAGGACCCACGTTGCGCCTTCCAGCTGATGAAGGCCCACTACGCCCGCTATACGCCGGATGTGGTGGCCCAGGTGTGCGGCACGCCGAAGGAAGCCTTCCTGAAAGTCTGCGACTACATCGCCGAAACGGCTGCGCCGAACAAGACGATGACCAATCTGTATGCGCTGGGCTGGACCGAGCACTCCGTCGGTTCGCAGAACATCCGCTGCATGGCGATCATCCAGCTGCTGCTCGGCAACATGGGCATGGCCGGGGGCGGCATCAATGCGCTGCGCGGCCACGCCAACGTCCAGGGCATCACCGACTTCGCGCTCTACGCCCAGAACCTGCCGGGCTACCTGGCGGCGCCGTCCGACGCCGAACCCGATCTCAAGACCTTCCTTGAGAAGAAGACGCCGAAGATGCTGCGTCCGGGCCAGATGAACTTCGGCCAGAACCTGCCGAAGTGGTACGTCAGCCTGCACAAGGCCTGGTGGGGCGACGCCGCGACCAAGGACAACGGCTTCGCCTACGACTACATGCCCAAGCTGGGCGGCGCCTCCGATGTGCTGTCGATCTTCGACCAGATGTACCAGGGCAAGATCCATGGTTTCCTGTGCCAGGGCTTCAACCCGCTGGCTTCCGTCGCCAACAAGAAAAAGGTGTCGGATGCGCTCTCGAAGCTGAAGTACATGGTGGTCATGGACCCGTTGGCGACCGATACTTCCGAGTTCTGGAAGCCGCATGGCGAGTTCAACGAGGTCGATCCGAGCAAGATCCCGACCGAAGTCTTCCGCCTGCCGACCACGCTGTTTGCCGAAACATCCGGCAGCTTCACCAACTCCGGTCGCGTCATCCAGTGGCGCTGGAAGGCCGCCGACGGTCCGGGCGATGCCAAGGACGATACCGAAATCATGGCGACGCTGTTCCTGAAGCTCAAGGACATGTACGCCAAGGATGGCGGTGCCTACTCGGAGCCGATCCAGAAGCTGACCTGGGCCTATCGCCAGCCGACCAAGCCGTCGCCGGAAGAACTGATGATGGAGTTCAACGGCAAGGCGCTGGCCGACGTGCTCGACCCGAAGGATCCGACCAAGGTACTGGTCAAGGCCGGCGAGCAGCTGCCGAGCTTTGCCATGCTGCGCGACGACGGTTCGACCACCTGCGGCAACTGGATCTACTGCGGTGTCTGGTCGCAGGCCGGCAACAACTCGGCGCGGCGTGACAACGCCGATCCGTCCGGTCTTGGCCAAACCCTCAACTGGGGCTTCGCCTGGCCGGTCAACCGGCGCATCCTGTACAACCGCGCCTCGGCTGACCTCTCGGGCAAGGCGTGGGACCCGAAACGTACCGTGCTCAAGTGGCTGGGCGACAAGTGGGGCGGCAACGACGTGCCCGACATGCGTCCGGACGCCGCGCCCGATCAGAACGTCATGCCTTTCATCATGACCGGTGAAGGTGTTGGCCGCCTGTTCAGTTTGGGCCTGATGAACGAAGGCCCGTTCCCTGAGCACTACGAGCCGTTCGAGTCGCCGCTCGACAACAATCCGATGCACCCGAAGAACCCGAAGGCCCGCGCCAACCCCGCGGCCCGCGTGTACAAGGGCGACATGGAGGCGTTCGGCACGGCCAAGGACTTCCCGTACGTGGCGACGACCTACCGCCTGACCGAGCATTTCCACTACTGGACCAAGCAGAGCAAGATCAACGCGATCATGCAGCCGGAACAGTTCGTGGAAATCGGCGAGGAACTGGCCAAGGAAAAGGGCATCACCAACGGCGAGAAGATCAAGATCCGTTCCAACCGCGGCTTCATCCGGGGCGTGGCGGTGGTGACCAAGCGCATCAAGGCACTCGATGTGGATGGCAAGAAGATCCACACGGTCGGCATCCCGATTCACTACGGTTTCAAGGGGGCGACGAAGCCTGGCTTCATCACCAATACCCTGACCCCGTTCGTCGGTGACGCCAATACGCAGACGCCGGAGTACAAGGCGTTCCTGGTCAACATCGAGAAAGCGTAAAGGAGAGCTGATATGGCACTGCAATCGCTAGACATCAAACAGCGCTCCGCGACGACGACGCCCTCCACGCAAGTGCGGGAAAC
>Ga0316605_10000418_pt1 | contig 30191 bp, 22 predicted proteins | sample OWC_soil_day20_n_FD_207666 | JGI IMG/M metagenome (GOLD analysis project Ga0316605, IMG submission 207666) | Wetland soil microbial communities from Old Woman Creek delta, Ohio, United States - OWC_soil_day20_noCT | ecosystem: Environmental > Terrestrial > Soil > Wetlands | place: USA: Ohio...
CGTCCTTGGAGGCGACGGTCAGGCGTTGCAGTTCGGTTTGCAGGTTCCGCAATGCCTTGGTAACTTGCACCAAGCTCTTGCCGATGGTGTCACTTTCGGAACGCACCTTGATATCAACGGATAAATCCCCCTCGGCGATTGCCTGTGCCGCAGTCGCCTGTTCTTGGATCGAGACGCCCATCCGCTGCATCGCCAGCAGCAACTGCCCTGTTTCGTCGTGCGTCGTCACCTCGATCTTGCCCGACATATCCCCGGCGGCGATGCGGTCCGCCACCACCACCGCCTGCGACAGCGGTCGGACGATGCTGCGACCAATGAAGAAGCTGATGAATCCTACCGCCGCCAGCGTCAGGCCGGCGATGGTCAGCGCGAGCGTCACGGCGCCGCTCTTGGTTGCGACGGCATCGTCGGCGCCCTTCTTGCCCAGGGCGACGTTGTAGTCGTAATGCTCGTCGACCACTTTGTTCAGATCGTTGCCGATGGGGCGGATCGCCGCCAGGTTATCGCGGACCTTTTCATCCTGGTTAGCCCGCGACGCAGCCAGAAGCGAATCAAGCGCCGCCTGATACTCGCCCCACAGCCCCTTCTCCTTGTTGAAGAGATCCTTGTCCTTGTCGTCAACCAGGGTCGCCTCGTAATCCTTGAGTGCCTTCTCCATCCCCTCGCGATTTCCCCTGATGCCGGCCTCCAGTTCCGCCAACCTGGCGGCATCGGGCTTCATGGCGTGCTGGAGGGCACGAATCCGGATGGTCAAAAAGTTGCTCCGCATATCGCCCAGCGCCATCAGCGCCGGCACGGTATTGACGGTGCTGAAATTGGCGGCCTCGAACACCTTGCCCATTTGATGCTGGCCGAGGCCGGTTAGCAGGGCGAGGCCGAGCAGGGCGGAGCCGGCGAGAAGGGATAGTTTCTGTACGATGGTGAGTTTCATGGCGTGTCTCCTTGGAATTTAGAATGTCTTGGTGGCGGAAAGCACGAGGCCTGGCTCGCCGATCTTGGTGCGGTTGGTGGTGCCGACCTGGGCCGGCGATTGCGCGTACCACCAGGTGTCTTTCGCGTTGGTGCCGACGGCGGCGACGGCGAGGCTGAAGCCGTCGAATTCCTTGGTCACGCCGATCTTCCAGTCGCTGTAGCTGTAGTTGCCGTAGTTGGCGACGGTCTGGTGGCCGGCGTGCAGGTTGAGGGTCAGCTTGTCGGCGATCTCGAAATTGGCCGCGAGGTCGAGGTAGCCCGAGCCGCGCGTGCCGGTGTTTGGCGTGTTGTTGGCGTCGTTGCCGTTGATGTCGGTCGCCGTGCCGACCGTGCCGGCGTCCAGCCCGAACAGGCTGCTGCCGAGCGTGCGGTTGTACTTGACGCTGAACCACCGGTAGGAGAGGCCGGCGTAGATTTCGGTGGTGTTCGGATAAGTCGTGGTGCCGGGCCGGCTGGCGAAGGTGGGCGTGCTTGCGGTGCTCTTGCCGTTGGGATAGTGGACGTGAATCAGACCGAGATCGACGCCGACGTCCTTGGCCGGCTCGAACTTAACGCCGCCGTAGAGGTCGAGTTCCATGTGCGCGCCCGGATACTGGTCGGCGTTGATGTTCGATGTCCAGGCGCCAAGGTAGGCGCCGTTGCTGAAGGCGTAGTCCACACCGGCTTGCAGGGCGGGTTTCTTCGCTGTCTGGGAAAGGCCGCGGAAGCGGTAGTCGCTGGTGGCCGAGACGCTGAACGTCAGCGGCTGGGGCGCCGGCTCGTCCGCCCGCGCCAGCGGGAGGGCGAGGGCGGCAAGGGCGAGGGTGGTGAATGGGTGTCTCATGGAAGGGCTTTTGTCGTTGGTTGAAGGGGATGGCCGGCGCAATCGCGCTATGCCGTGAGCAAATAGGCGGTTTTTGCATTGAGGCGATCCTCGTTGCGGGCGATGCGTTTGACGAGGCCGGGCACGTCGAGGATGAGGGTGACGAGGCCGTTGCCGAGGATGGTGAATCCGGCGATGCCTTGCAGGCCGTTAAAGACTTGTCCCAAGGGGCGGATGACGGTTTGGTATTCGCCCATCAGGTTTTCGACGACGAGTCCGGCGCGGTGGCCGGCGTACTGGACGACCACCACGTTCTCGCGCTTGACTGGATGGAGGATGAAGGCCAGATCCGGGTCGGCGGCCAGGGCGGCCGCGCCTTCCGCTGTCAGGATCACGCTGTTCTGCGCCGAGCCTGGCAGGGCGCTGATTCCGGCCATGAAGCCGTCGTCCTCCGGGTCGATAACCGGGAGGGGCGGCTCGGGAATCTCGAACAGGTCCTTCAAGCGGATGAAGGGCAGCACCTCGCCGCGCAGGTCGAGGTGGTTGCGGCCGTGGGCCGCCCGGGTCTGCTCGGCGGTGAGCTCGACGCACTCGACCACCATCTCCAGGGGAATGACGAAAGAGGAACCACCGACGCCCACCAGGAAGCCATCGATGATGGCCAGCGTCAGCGGCAGGCGGATGCGCATGGTGGTGCCCACACCCTCGGCACTATCGATTTCCATCGAGCCACGCAGGGCGGTGATGTTCCGCCGCACCACGTCCATCCCGACGCCGCGGCCGGACAGATTGTTCACCTGCTCGGCGGTGGAGAAGCCGGCCTCGAAGATGAGGTTGTGTATCTCCTGGTCGGAGAGCGGCTGGTCCGGCTTGACCAACTCGCGCTCGATGGCCTTCTTGAGGATGCGCTCCTTGTTCAGCCCGCCGCCGTCGTCGGCGACCTCGATGACGATGCTGCCGGAATCGTGGTAGGCGTTCAGCCGGATAGTGCCGTGGATCGGCTTGCCGTGGGCCAAGCGAACCTCGGCCGGCTCGATGCCGTGGTCCATGGAGTTGCGCACCAGATGGGTGAGGGGATCGCCGATCTTCTCCACCACGGTCTTGTCCAGTTCCGTCTCGGCGCCGGAGATTTCCAGGTGGATGTCCTTGCCGATCTCGGCGGAGACGTCGCGCACCACGCGCTGGAACTTGTTGAAGGTGGCGCCGATCTGCACCATGCGCAGGGTCAGGGCCGAATCGCGCACCTCTTCCACCAGGCGCGACAGGCGCGCCGCCGCCTCGGTGAGGTCGGGCATGTTGGCCCGCTGGGCGAACAGGGCGGTGGAGGCGGAGGTGATGATGAGCTCGCCCACGAGGTTGATGTGCTCGTCGAGCTTCTCGGCATTGACGCGGATCAGGCTGTTCTCCGCCGCCTTGTGCTCCCTGACCTGCTTTTGCTTGTCCAAGGCCGCCTCGACGACCCGGGGCAGGACGATGTGCTCCTCCACCAGCACCTCGCCGATGGGCTTGGGCGCTTCGCCGCCCGCCGCCTGGCGGCGCAGGGTGTCATCCAGTTCCGCCTGGGTGAGGGTGCCGCAACGGACGAGGATCTCGCCCAGCCGGAGTTCCTCTTCGGGCATGCCCTCGATCAGGCGCAGGTATTCGGAGATCTTGCTGTGGGGCGGCAGGATGCGGATGGTGGCGTCGTTGCGGACAAACTCGAAGGCGCCTTCGATGGTCGCCTTGTCGGCCTCCGTGTGGTAGCTGATCTCGAAGCCGAGATAGCACTCCTCCGGATTCAGGTCCGGGAGGGACGGCGCGGCTTCCGTCAGGGTGACGATGTGCCGGATCTCGCCGAAGGTGGTGAGGTAGCGGATGAAGGCCAGGGGATCCATGCCCAGTCGGAGCATGCCCCGGTCGAAGCGCAGGGAGATGTGCCAGTTGTCCGTGTCGGCGCCGCCGACTTCGGCACTGGCCGCATGTTCGACGCTAGCCGTATGCTCTACCGGCGCGTGGGTCTTGGCGTCGGCCTGGGGTAGTTGGCCGAGGTGGACGCTCAACTTGCTCACCAGCCCTTCGCCGGCCTTGTGGGTATCGGCGTCGGGCTCGCGGTTCTCGGCGACATGGTCGATAAGGACCCCGAGGTGGTCGCAGACGCCCAGGAACAGCGCCGCGAGTTCGGATTCGATGCGCAGTTCGCGATTGCGCACCTTGTCGAGCACGCTTTCGGCGACATGGGTGAAGGACACCATGCGGTCAAGACCGAAGAGGCCGGCCGACCCCTTGATGGTGTGCGCGGCACGGAAGATTGCGGCGATGAGGTCCGGATCGTCGGGGCTTTGCTCGATCCTCAGCAGGGATTCCTCCATCTGTTCCAGCAGTTCGCGGGCTTCGGCGATGAAGGTGTGGAGGACGTCGTCCAGTTGCATGGGATGGGTTCCTTGTCAGGCGCGGGAGTGCAACAGCACCGGATCGCCGAAGTGGGCGGCTAGATCGATGAGGTCGAGAGCATCGAGCACGGCGGCGCTGTGGCCGATGAAGCGCAGACTCTTCTTCTTGTCGGCGACGTGGCGCTTGGCGGCGATCATCAGTTGCAGACCGGCGCTGTCGATTTCGGTGACATCGGAAAGATCCACCTCAATGTCCTCGGTGCTGTCCACGGCGGCCAGCAACTGCTCGCGGACGGCCGCGGCATTAACGATGGTGAAGTCGCCGGCGATGGCGATGCAGTGGGACACGGCTTTTTTGGTCATGGCGCGCCCTCAGGGGAGAACAAGCTTGGAAACCGCCGTCAGCATCTGGGCGGGCTGGAAGGGCTTCACCACCCAGGCCTTGGCGCCGGCGGCCTGGCCTTCCTGCTTCTTGGCCTCGCCGGCCTCGGTGGTGAGCATGATGACGGGCGTGAACTTGTAGGCCGGCAACTGCTTGGCCGCCTTGAGGAAGGCGATGCCGTCCATGTTCGGCATGTTCACGTCGCTGATGATGAGATGCAGCTTGCGGCCGTCGAGCTTCGAGAGCGCGTCCTTGCCGTCGCAGGCTTCGACGACGTCGTAGCCCGCGCCCTTGAGGGCGATGGAGACGACCTGCCGCAGGGAGACGGAATCGTCCACGATCATGATGGTTTTTGCCATGGGGTCCTCGTTTAGAAGAAGGTGATGTCGCTGCCGCCGGCCTGCCGGGGGGCGCCGCCGCGGTGGATTTCGTGCTGCTCCGGTGCTGTGTAGGTGCGTGAGAGCTCGTCGAGCCAGACCGACACGTCGATAGATGAGGGTAGGCCGCCGCTGGCGAACAGGGCCTTCTGCTCCGCCAGCCGATTCGTCATCTTTCCCATGTCGCCGACCACATGCCCCAGCACCTGGCTCACCCGGTCCTGGAACTGGAGCGCCACCAGCACCTCGGCGATTTCGTTGTCAACGGCGTGGCCTTGGTTTCGCAGGGCAATGGACGACTCCGCCAGCTCGTCTGCGGCGCTCCGGATGGTGCCGACGACGTTGCCGATCACTGCGCCGGATTCCCTGATCAAAGCTTCGTCGCTGACCAGGAACTCCTGGGAGGCAGCTATGGTTTGCGCGATTGCGGCATTGACCAGTTCGACGGTCTCGCTGATCTTCTTGCCGGTATCGCCGGAAAGCGTGGACAGCTTACGCACCTCGTCGGCGACGACGGCAAAGCCGCGCCCTGCTTCGCCCGCCCGTGCCGCTTCGATGGCGGCGTTGAGTGCCAGCAGGTTGGTCTGCTTGGCGATCTCGGCCACGTCTTTGGCCATGGTCTTGAGGTGCTCGGTGTGGCCCGACATCACCGACGCCTTTTCGAGCAGAGAATTGCGGTGCGCCAGGGCACCGCGCAGATTCTCGATGATGGAATCCAACTGGTGCTGTGCATCGCCGAGTAGAGCCGTCATCGTGGTGCCATCGCCTGCAGATGCGGCCAGGGTGGCGTCCAGATCGCGGGAGATTTGAGCGAAGCGGCCGGCCAGCGCGGTGACCGATTCCTCGGTAAGTCTGCGCATCGCCAGTACCTGGCCGGACCAGATGGGCAGTACGCCTTCGCAGAGCATGTCCAGGCCGACCAGCGACGCTTCGTTCCGCCGCACACCGGTCTGTCGGGCTTCGGCGAGCAGGGCACGGACGCATTCCCCGTCCCGGCGGTGCCGCGATGCCGTCCAGATGGAGAGCGCAACGCCGATGACCAGCGCCACAGCGGCCAGAACGAGGGGCAGAACTGCCAAGCCACCCGTGGCCAGGATGCCGGCGATGGATACACCGGTGCAAGCCAGCAGTGAGCCGATGCAGGCGGCTCCGCCTCCGGGTACCGGATCGAAGGCTTCGGCCGGCCCGTCACGCGCTGCTTCGTCGAGCGCCATGCCGCCCCTGGTTGCCAATTCGTTCGAACCCATTTGCCCCTCGTTGTCTCCTCGTTGTCGAGGGGAGCGATGCTCCTATGGCCGACGCTCCGAGACAATCGGGCGGCAACGCATACGGGGTAGGTGGGCGACGGAGACGGAGGTAGTGCGCGCACTACGCCTTGACGTCTGCGTGCGCGAAACCGGATTGAATTCGAACGTGAGTGGGTTGAATCGCCGATTCGGCGGGCCGATAATGCTGACGACCGAACATCACGAGCGATCAAAGTACGCGCCATGCGAAACACGTTATGCAACCGAACTCGACAAACGAAGTGATTCAGAGAGACACGGCGCGCTGGATCGCCAACGGTGGGCGCTTGTCCGCCCTGTCGTTCCTGGGCTATGGCACGCAGGCTTACTTGTTGATCGGTGTCGTTCCCGCCGGGTTCCTGTGGGCGTGGTTTGCCTCGATGGCGGTCGTGGAATCGGCAAACGTTGCCCTGTCCTTCGCCCTGAAGCGCTCGCTTGACGATTTTGTCAGGCGCGAACGCCTGATGCTGCTCGGCCTACTCGGCAGGTTCATCTGCGGTGCGACATGGGGGGGCGTGGTCCTGTTGCCGGGCGTTGGGGGGGCACTCGACGTGTTGGCACTGCAAGTGATGGTTCTCGGTATCACCGCATTCGCGGCCATCCTGTTCCTCGGTATCCGTGCGGAGCCTATCGCTGTTTTCCACTTGGGATTGTTGGCACCGATATCCTGGGCAAGCTTTGCCGGGCATGGCGTCCCGATCGTCGTCGGAATTGCAGCGATAGGCCTCTTCGTTCTATCGCAAGTCTACGCGGCGGTCATGCGCCATCACCTGCTCGGCGCCCTCGTGGCGGAACTGACCATCCGCCGCCAGAATGCGGAGCTTCTGGCAGCGAAGGAAGCCGCCGAATCGGCCAACCGGGCGAAGAACGCTTTCCTGTCGAACATGAGCCACGAATTGCGCACGCCCTTGAACGCGATTCTAGGCTACACGCAGCTCCTGTCCGCACAGCCGGATCTGACGGAGCAACGGCGACGGCAGTTGCAGGTTATGCAAGGGAGCGGAGAGCATCTGCTGAAGTTGATCGTCGACATCCTCGACCTCTCCCGGATCGAGGCGCAACGGCTGGAACTCGCTGCGATGCCATTCCGGCTGCCACAGATGTTGGACCAGGTCATTGAAATCATCCGCCCCAGCACCAATCGGAAGGGCCTCGAACTGCGTTCTGAATTGGATTCTCCGCTGCCGGAATGTGTGCTGGGCGACGAGCACCGGGTCCGGCAGATCCTCTTGAACCTGCTGGCCAACGCCGTCAAGTTCACCCGCCAAGGCAGCGTCACTCTGCGCGCGGCCTACGATCCGACCGGCATGCTGCGCTGCGAGGTCACCGACACCGGCATCGGCATTCCCGCGGACAAGCTCGATACGATCTTCGAGCCCTTCACGCAGCTGGCGCCCGACGCCGAGGGACGCGAGGGCGTCGGCCTAGGCCTGGCCATCTCGCGCCGGCTGGCAACGCTCATGGGCGGGAGCATCACTGTTGCCAGCCGCGAGGGCGCAGGCAGCACGTTCAGCCTGTCGGTTCCGCTGCCGGCGACGGTCGCCAATGAACCGGCCGGGAAAGCCCTGATGGAGCGCATCTGCGGCTATCGCGGCGAACGCCGACGCATCCTGGCGGTGGACGATACGCCGGCCAATGCGGCCTTGCTCTCGGATCTCCTGGCGCAGCTCGGTTTCGAGGTGCGTACGGCGGCGAGTGGCCGGGAGGCGCTTGGGCTGGCGCTGGCCTCGCCGCCCGACCTCATCCTGCTGGACCTGGTCATACCCGACATGGATGGCGTGGAGACCGCCAGGGCGATGCGGCAGCATGCGGAACTGGCGGACGTTCGCATCGTCGGCGTGTCGGCTACGGTGACCGACAGCGAGCGCAAGCAGCGCTTCGTCGAAGCCTGCGACGCCTTCATCGGCAAGCCGGTACAGGTCGGCGAGCTGCTACGGGCCATCGGCCGCCTGCTCGGCCTCGAATGGGAAGCCACCGGCGAGGAGGCCATGATGCCGGCCGCGGGCCAACTCACACCGGACAAGCTCGCGGCCCTGCCTCTGGAACTGCGCCGGCAGCTGGCCGACGCCGCCCTGAGCCTGAGCCACAAGGAAGTGACCGCCGCCATCCGCAGCATCGAGGCCGCCGACGCCGATCTGGCCTATAGTCTCTACGAGCTGGCAGAGCGATTCGACTACCAGTCGATACTTGATGCGGTCGGCGAGAAGGGCGGCTGATGACGGAACAATCGCGCTTAGGCGCTACGGAGGAAACGATTCGCGCCAAACCATTTGATCAGGAAACCATCCAGAGAGAATCGGCACGATGGATCGCCAGTGGCGGATTGCTGTCCGCCACGTCGTTTCTCGGCTACGGATCTCAGGCCTATTTGGCGGTTGGCGTTGTTTCCTCCGGGTTTCTGTGGGGATGGGTTGCCTTGATGGTGGCCACGGAGATGGTGAATTTCGGCCTGGCCGTTGCGTTGAAACGGTCGCTGGATCGGCCCGCCAGACGCGAACGGCTGTTGCGATACATCATGCTGGCAAGAGGGCTCGGCGGTGCTGCCTGGGGAGCCGTCGTTCTGCTCCCCGGCTTGGCCGAGGCGCCCAGCACACTGGCCATGGAGATGATGTTCCTGGGCATTATTGTCTTTGGCGGGGTGCTGTTTCTCGGCATTCGCCCCCGGGCCGCCGCGTACTTCCATCTGGGACTACTGGCCCCTATGTTCGCGGCGGGTATTTCTTCGGGGCCGGTCATTCCGCTCGCCGTCGTGCTCTTCTTCGTTGTCATGCAGATCTTTGTGACAATCACGCGCCGCCACTTGCTCGGTTCCCTGGTCGCCGAACTGACCGTGCGTCGTCACAATGCCGAACTCGAGGAGGCCAAGGAAGCCGCGGAAGCCGCCAACCGGGCGAAGAACGCTTTTCTGTCAAACATGAGCCACGAACTGCGCACACCCCTGAACGCGATCCTCGGCTATGCGCAACTGTTGTCGGGGCAGGAAAACCTCACCGAACGTCAGCGGCGGCAGCTTGGCGTCATGCATGCCAGCGGCGAGCACCTGTTGACCCTGATCGGCGACATCCTGGACATCTCCCGGATCGATGCGCAGAGACTGGAGGTTGCGGCGGCACCGTTTTCGTTGCCTCGCCTGCTCAAACAGGTGGTCGAGATTGAGCAGCCCCGAGTCGAGCACAAAGGGCTCGAAGTGCGCTACGAGCAGGACTCTGCGCTGCCGTCCACCGTGCTGGGCGACGAGGCGCGGCTGCGGCAGATCCTCTTGAACCTGCTGGCCAACGCTGTCAAGTTCACCCGCCAAGGCAGCGTCACTCTGCGCGCGGCCTACGATCCGACCGGCATGCTGCGCTGCGAGGTCACCGACACCGGCATCGGCATTCCCGCGGACAAGCTCGATACGATCTTCGAGCCCTTCACGCAGCTGGCGCCCGACGCCGAGGGACGCGAGGGCGTCGGCCTAGGCCTGGCCATCTCGCGCCGGCTGGCAACGCTCATGGGCGGGAGCATCACTGTTGCCAGCCGCGAGGGCGCAGGCAGCACGTTCAGCCTGTCGGTTCCGCTGCCGGCGACGGTCGCCAATGAACCGGCCGGGAAAGCCCTGATGGAGCGCATCTGCGGCTATCGCGGCGAACGCCGACGCATCCTGGCGGTGGACGATACGCCGGCCAATGCGGCCTTGCTCTCGGATCTCCTGGCGCAGCTCGGTTTCGAGGTGCGTACGGCGGCGAGTGGCCGGGAGGCGCTTGGGCTGGCGCTGGCCTCGCCGCCCGACCTCATCCTGCTGGACCTGGTCATACCCGACATGGATGGCGTGGAGACCGCCAGGGCGATGCGGCAGCATGCGGAACTGGCGGACGTTCGCATCGTCGGCGTGTCGGCTACGGTGACCGACAGCGAGCGCAAGCAGCGCTTCGTCGAAGCCTGCGACGCCTTCATCGGCAAGCCGGTACAGGTCGGCGAGCTGCTACGGGCCATCGGCCGCCTGCTCGGCCTCGAATGGGAAGCCACCGGCGAGGAGGCCATGATGCCGGCCGCGGGCCAACTCACACCGGACAAGCTCGCGGCCCTGCCTCTGGAACTGCGCCGGCAGCTGGCCGACGCCGCCCTGAGCCTGAGCCACAAGGAAGTGACCGCCGCCATCCGCAGCATCGAGGCCGCCGACGCCGATCTGGCCTATAGTCTCTACGAGCTGGCAGAGCGATTCGACTACCAGTCGATACTTGATGCGGTCGGTGAAGCGGGCTGCTGACGCGCATTCGGGGGCATCCTCTCCAGGGACGGCGAACCCCGCCGCCAAGCCTTCGAAACATGGACATGTCCTGCTTAGGCGGAAGCGGAGCGAAACCCCTTGTCCTTGATCAGCCGACGGGCTGCATCGACGACATCGGCGTCAAATTGCACGGCACGCTTGCTTTCAAGCTCGTCCAATGCCGGGTCGATGCCAAGAGCCGCTCTATAAGGGCGATGGGAGGTCATCGCTTCGATCACGTCGGCCACCGCCAGAATGCGAACTTCCAGGCAGAGTGCATCGCTCCTCAACCCATCGGGATAGCCGGAGCCATCCAGACGCTCGTGGTGCTGTAGAACAAATTCTGCAATTGGTCACGGGAAGTCGATTTCCTTGAGTATGGTATACCCGTCCCGTGAATGGCTCTTGATCAACGCGAACTCCACGTCGCTGAGCCGTCCCGGTTTACTGAGAAGTTCGGCGGGAATCCTTACTTTCCCGATGTCATGCACCACGCATGCCAAGCTTTAGCCCTCGACTCGATGGTCCGGCATTTCGAGTTCCACGGCAATGGCGGTGGCGATTTCGGCGACGCGACGGCTGATGGCCGGCAGTATAAGGGTTGCGCATTTCGAGCGTTGCGGCAATTGCCCTCACTGCTTCGAGCCGCTGCGGTTGATGATGTCGATGTATTCGCGCTGGCTGTCGGTGAGCGAGCGGTCGTTGTGAAGCATATTGGAGAAGCCAAGAATGGCGTTCAGCGGGGTACGCAGTTCGTGGCTCATATCGGCGAGGAACAGGCTCTTGGCCCGGTTGGCCGCCAATGCTGCGTCCCGGGCGGCGATCAGTTCGGCCTCGCCGCGTTTCTGCTCGGTTACGTCGTGCATCGAGACCATGGCCCCGAGTTTTTCGCCGGCTTCGCCGAACATCGCCTGTCCCGAACAGAGCGTGAAACGCCGGGAGCCGTCGGCATGAACGATGATCAGCGGCTGATCCCGCACCTGCTCGCCCAGGAAGGCTCGCCGCAGGGGAACCCCATCGGTCGGCAGCGGCGTCGTGCCATCCGCTTCCAGCAGGTGGTAGCGCTCGGACCAGCGTTCGGGCGGCAGGTCCTCCTAGTCGATGCCGTGGATCTGGCGCGTGGCACGGTTGAAGAAGGAAAGCCTCCCGTCGCGGTCGCAGGCGACGATACCGTCGTTGATGTTCTCCAGTACCGCCTGGGTGAAGGCCTGTTCCTGCCGCAGTTCCGCAGTGCGGTGGCGGCACGGCGGCGTTTGCCACCTGGAGAGGAATGGGAAATATGGGATGTTGTCTTGAAAGTCGCCCAGCCTGGCCGTGTTCGGGAGCGTTCCCGCCGCCCACCGCAAGCGCCCTAACATCCGCCCGTATTGACCGTTACCACCGGGGTGCCCGATCCGTTGTAGTGATACTGGACAGAACACTGGGTTGGGTTGGGCGCGCTTTCGATCCGCCAGCCGGCATCGCCATTGGGAATCTGGCTGTTTCCATATCCGTAGAACGTGTAGCTTCCATATGGCACAGCGACTGCCGACGGATAGCATCCTCCCGCCGGGACCGCAAAACCTTGCTGAGTGACCCCGATACCGTCGCACCACCTGTCCGGGTAGCCGCTCCAGATGCGCACCGGCGTGCCGCTGATCGTAATCCAGGTAATATCGGGCTGGACTCCCGCCGTGCCGGCCCCTTTCACAGCGATGGACGCGAAGACAAGATTCAATGCGCTATTGACCGACCCACCCAAGCCCTGGATGGCCGAAGCACGAGCCGCGGAGCCTAGGTTGGCAAACCTCGGGAGCGCCGCGGCCGACAATATCCCCAGCACAACGATAACTACCACCAATTCCACGAGAGTAAAGCCGCGGCGACCGTGCGGAAGCGCAGTTCTTCGATGGGTGCTATTTTTCTTCATGGATCGCGGGTTCAGTTTTGCAGGAAAGCTCCGGACGGTTCACCAGACTGTGGGATCTCGGCCTCAGAACTACGCCTCGCGCCAGAACAACGCGACGGCGGCCTTCAGGTAGCGCCAGCCGGGTGCCGTCCAGGCGGTGGCGATGACGACCTTGCCGCGCCAAGCATGCTTTCGCAATTCCGGCACGTCGCTCGCGGATCGCAGCGTGACCTGGAAGACCGGCCGCTCGGGGTGGAGGACCCCGTTCTTCTCGCGCACCGCCACGCTGCCGCCGAACAGGGTCGCGAGTTCGCCATCCGCCAGCGTGCGCGCCGCACGGCGGCTTGACGTCTTTCTTCGCCTGCGCACGGTCGGCCGCATTGACGGCGGCGATCTCGACAGGGGGCAGGGCTTCGGACCGGTGAGACGCGTAGCCGGTGAGGATGAAGGTGGCGCAATCGGAAACGGAAAGAGGCAGAGCTGCGACGCGGGGCATGGGTGTTTCTCTAGACAGCAGTGAAGCACTAGTTCTATTCATAGATAGGAAGCGGGGATCATGATTGGGTGATTGCCGATGCGCAATCGGGATAGACGTCATGCGGCGCAGGGCGGCAATGACTAGTCAGTAGGGGGCGCACTACGTCGATCCCATTTCCCGCGTTCCAAGATCATTCGATACATCTATGAGATGGGGCTCCGATCTGTACGATCAGTGCCATGCCAATTATCTGTGTAGGGTTCGCCGCAACGAAGGCAGGATCGCCGCTAGTATCCGAAATCGGCGTCAATCTCGCCAGCGACCTTTGGATCGATAAAGCTGCCCCCAGTGGCAACGTGGCGTATGGCATCAAGCAGGGCTTCCGGATCGCGGTCCTTGGTCACGTAGCCGTTGGCGCCGGCATCGAGCGCGCTGCGGGCGATCCGAGGTTCAAGGTGCATGCTGAGGACAAGGATGGGCAAGTCGGGATGATGACTGCGGATGACGGCAATGAGATCCTTGCCGGAAAGCCCCGGCATGCTCATGTCGAGCAACAGCAGGTCGATGTCGCCGTGATCAAGCCGCGCGATGGCTTCTGGACCGTCGGTGGCTTCACCGGCAATCGCGATATCATCGACGAGGCCCAATAGCTGCTTCAGGCCTTCGCGCATGATGGCGTGATCGTCGGTGATAAGTACGCGGATCATGGGTGTCTGTAGGGGCGTGAAATGCAGGTCTGCTCTGATGCGATCGAAAAGCTTGTCAAGGTCATAATTATTGTTGAAGTAGAGGTAGGTCTGGGTGAGCAAGCTCAGCGGGTGGATGCCGAGGACTTTTGATAGTAATTGCATCTTGTCGAGCGTTGGGCTCTTCTTGCCTCGCTCGAGAGTGCTGATATAGGTTCGGCTCGATACAAGTGAAAAGTCCTCCTGCGTCAAACCTCGTGCCTTCCGCACTTTCCGCAGGGCCTTGGCAAACGCGTTCCTCATAGGCGATTCAGTCCTTTTCTTGTTGGCGCAATTTAACCAACGCGAGTGTCACGGAACTACAATCTATAGGATGCATTTCCTATTGTCATGGCTTGGGAGAATGGCTATTGGGTAGTGCCCACACTACCTTCCCTCCCACTTGCAGATGTATCATTCGACACGATTGAACCGCGGATGGCTCGCCATAGATTGCATCCGGTAGGCCACCCTCCGGTCATGGACGCCGGCTTGGCTCACAACCGGTCCGAATTGGCCCGAGGTTTCAGCTATCAATCGATGCACCGGTGTGGTCACGAGATGGGTAAATGATCGGCATGAATAGGAACTGCAACATTGCGGAAGCGGGAAGTATTCTCGCCGTCGACGACACCGATGTATCGCTCAAGGTGCTATCCGACCTACTGACCGAAGCGGGATATTTGGTCCGCTCCGCCCTCACCGGTCAGATTGCCCTCCGCTCCGCGTGGCATCGGCCGCCAGACCTCGTGTTGCTGGATGTGCGCATGCCGGACTTGGACGGATTCGAGGTTTGTCGGCAACTCAAGGCCCATCACATCACCCGGGACGTACCAGTGATCTTCATCAGCGGCCTTGCCGAAACCGAAGAGAAGATTCGCGGCTTCGAGGCGGGTGGCGTCGACTACGTCACCAAGCCATATCAACGAACCGAGTTGTTGGCCCGCGTCGCCGCCCATGTCAATCTGCGGCTCGCCCAGCGGCAGGTGGCCGCGCAGAACGAGGAGCTACGACAGTATCGCGAGCACCTTGAGGAACTGGTGGCCCAGCGCACGGCGGAACTCAAGGACAGCAACCAGCGATTGGAGCTGATGAGCTTCGCGCTCGACCATGTGCGCGAAGCGGCTTACCTTATCGAAAAGGATGGCGGCATCGTTTACGTCAATCAGGAAGCCTGCCGGGCGCACAGCAATAGCGCCGAGGAACTACGCAGCATGTACGTCAGCGATATCGACCCCGACTATTCTCCGGACATGGTCAAGGATGCCTGGCAGGAGGCACGGGCGACAGGCAAGGTTACTTTCGAGACCCGACATCGTCGCCGCGACGGCACTGCGTATCCTGTGGAGATCACCTCCAGCTACATCGACCACGACGAGGGGCTTGTTTTATGTCTGGCCCGCGACATCAGCGAACGCAGGGAAGCGGAGCGTCGCCTTGCTGAATCCTATGGCTTCCTCCAGGAACTGACTGCTCGCCGGGAATCTGCACGCGAAGAGGAAAGAAAGCGCATCGCCCGTGAAGTCCACGACGAGTTGGGGCAGCAGGTGACAGCGTTGCGTCTCGGCATCGGTACCGTCCGTTACCGGCTGGCCGGGAATAATCCCTCCCTGACCGAGCAGTTGCTGGACTTGGCCGTCCAAGCCGACGAGACCATCAAGGCTGTGCGCAGCATTGCGACCGCGCTACGCCCGCCGGTGCTCGAAAGGGGTATCGGCCCGGCGTTGGAATGGTTGGCGGGGCAATTCCGTGCCTCGACAGGAGTCGCTTGCAGCGTCGTCTTGTCTGAGCCTTGCTCGTTAGCAGAAGGGACCGCCGTGGCGTTGTTCCGTTGCGTCCAGGAGTCATTGACCAATGTAGCCCGCCACGCCCGAGCAACGGCAGTCTTGATCTGCCTGAGCGGGGATGGCGAGAACTACCGGCTTGAAGTCAGCGATAATGGCGCTGGCTTCGACCTCTCGACGAAACGTACAGAAGCCTTCGGGCTTCTGGGTATGCGTGAGCGTGTACTCATGCTTGGAGGCGTGTTTGAAATCGATACAGCCCTCGGCAAGGGCACTAGTCTTCGCTTTCAGATTCCCTATGCCAATGCGGCGGAGACACCATGATCCGATTGATGATAGCCGACGACCATGCCATCGTGCGCCGCGGCCTAAAGACCCTATTTGACGCGAATCCGGAGCTAACCGTGGCCGCCGAGGCGGCCGATGGCGAGGAGATATTGGAGCGTCTGGGTAAGGGAGACATTGATCTGTTGCTGCTCGACATGACCATGCCTGGCTTGAGCGGAGAGGAGCTTATCGCTGTCATCCGGTCCCGCTTCCCTGCTTTGCCGATCCTCGTCCTCACCATGCATGATGAGGCGCAGATTGCCCAACGAGCGCTGTCTGCTGGCGCCTTGGGGTATCTGACCAAGAACAACGAACCCGAAACAGTCTTCGCCGCCATCGCCAGAGTGGCCGCCGGAAAGCATTTTCTGGACCCGAGAGTTGCTGAGCAACTCGCCCTCGTAGCCACTGGAGTGTTCGGCATGGCGGATCACTCTCGCCTGACCTCCCGCGAATTGGAAGTGTTACGTATGCTGGCGGGCGGCAAGACGGTAAAGGAAATTGCCAATGTCCTTGCCATCAGCGACCGGACTGTTTCGACCCACAAGGCAAGGTTGATGGATAAGATGGGCTTCACCTCGACAGCCGACTTGGTCCGCTATGCGATAGAAAACAAATTGGTGTAGTCATTGGGACGGTGTCAGGAGTTTAGCAAACGCTGTAGCCGCCGCAGATGGCATAAGGGGATGATCGAGTCAGCAGCTTACGTCTCCAGTAATACTAGGGGGATAATGTCAACCGGAAGTGAGCGACAGCAACACGATTGCCATTGCTAACGGTAAGACTAGCCTCCCACGTTAAATCCGAAATACCGCAGCCCAGCATTCGAGTTTCCGTTTCTGAGCGGATAGACATCCGGGTAGTAGAAGCCGAGAAGTTCTTGCGCAGAAGAAAGTCCGAAGTACTTGAGACGGGACACAGAGGAACGAATCCTATCAACGGTATCTCCCTCACCATGCACGAGGTCGGTCAAGGATTCTATGATGGTCAGCATCGGGTTGTTGTCAGGGTTGCAGAAACGTGCCTTGTTGATCGCGTATGAATTCATGCAATTCAGGCAGTCCGCAACATCTCGAAGCGATGCATAGGTCAGCGCCTTAATCTTTGGTTTGCTCAGTATGGTGGTAATGATTCGGTGGCGTTCCTGTCTCCACGACATACCACGATCCTCTTTCAGCCAGTCATTAAATCCTTCAAGATGCTGGTCAATCTCTTTGTCGAGATTCCCCACTCTGCGCGGACTAGGCGTAACGCCATCACGTTTTTCGTACTCCTTGGAAGGGCAGGCACCGACGTGAAAAAGATAATCCAAAAGTGTGTCGACTTCGAAGTTTAAGAATCTCGTGTGTTTTGAACCAGACCGCGCTTTATATGCGTTGGCAAGTTCTTCATAGCTGGCTAAGAAACCATTGAAGTCAGTGGTATTCGAAGTTCCGGTTGATGTCGAGGCTGACTGCGGGAGCTTCGGAAGAGACCATCGAGGCTTCAACCCCGCGCCCGTACCAGTATCTGAACGTCCTCCCTGCCTATTAGCTATGGCCGCGATGTCGGATTGCCTGACCGGTGTAGTAATTGTTTTGTCATGCCACCATGAATCAAATGCTGCGACAGCATCTGCCGACTCTGGCGCAGACAGGAGCACACCCATTTCGTACCGTTTGGTGAAAGCGGTTGCAGTCAAGTTTGCGGACGTCACGATGACTTCGTCGTCCAAGATGTAAATCTTGGCATGCAGGCCTCGTAGAGATCGGATCTTCCCGGAACGAAAGAACTCATTCAGCGCAGGGTGGGCGTCCTTGCCACATTCTTCAAGGTCCGTAAGCAGCCTAAGGTTGAGGAGTCGTTTGTTCCAAGGATTATTCAGTATCCTAGAAATTGCATCCAAGCTTCCGATGTAGGGCGATGCCACCCAGATCCTGGCACGAGCTTTTTTCGAGAGTGCTGCAAGAGTGTTTGCTAGGCTTTGCTCGTGAATAACTTTCATAGATTATTTTCGAGATGGGACAAATTAGTCATGACGTCATGTTATCTGCTTTGTCCTAGCCTGGTATTCGGCTGATAATGTCAACCGAAGAGCGGCAGGGGAGGGCAGGCAATTTCCGATCCTCGGCCAATCTCGTCCACTTTCGCGGTCCGCAATGTGTCTGTTATCTGCGACTCAACCTCAAGTCATGTTTAGCGGCAGCTTTCCGATCGGATGCCTCCCTTCCGAACCCAACCCCGACACCTGGTTTCTCAATATTCCGCCATTCGTGTTCGCCGAAGCCAAACGAAGTAACGCCGATTCACAGGCTGACCGACGCCTCCCTTTTAACGCTTCTTTAGCATGCTGATCTTTGACGATCGCGTAAACTTCGCGACGGGGACGTGAGACTGTGCAAACCGAATCATTGCATGCTCGTCCGTGAGAAAACCTCGCAGCAGCGCCTCCCGCAGGAACGGGGTACTGTCCTCATCCTGGTTAGCCTCAATTCTTGCCAGCACGTCCACCATCCATTGTCGGACTGCCGTCGGTTCGCCTGCTGGCACCTGTGCCTCATACAGGCTCGAACGCAGGCCTTTCAACTCTAACACGCAGTCGTTCACAACCTCGTCCCGCTTCGCCATATCGAAGAACCGATAGTGCTTCTTGAGCAGCATGGCCTCCCTCTTCCGGATTCGGCGGGGTAGCTTGGGATGTGTCGGCTGCGACGAAAACGTGAATGAAGATTCATCAAGCTCGCCGCTTTCGTGAATCCTAGTTCGAATGATGACTTCCTGTGCGATGCCGAAGCGGTCAAGAAGCGGGTGGATTGGACGCCTAGACTCGCAACTGTATCGCGAACCCTTTTTCAATTGACACGCTTGGCATGCGGGGATCATGTTGGGAGAGTAGACCGAAAAAACCGCGAAATGGTCTTGTGGAAGATAGTGGTCGATCGTGCCAAGTCCTTTACGGCCGCAGTACGGACAGCTAACTGAGCCCGGTTTCTTTGCCCATTGTCCGAGATACGAAAATGCCCCCCTTCCGTCGCGCCCTTCGGTGTATTTCGCTGCAAGAGCCTTTTCCAGATTCTCCGGGATTTCCGTCCGAATCTTCATTACGGCCGGCTTATTGACGGCCGCCCGGTATAGCCGGTACTTGGCAATGATGTCGTTCTTGTGGCCGGTCACACAGCGGTTGTGCACACCCGTGGCCCCAACGGCATCTAACAGCGCACAGTCGTCTTGGAACTTCAAAAAAATCGGCTTCATTTCTGTCACTCGCCGTTTCAGAGTGCATCTTCGCGTCGAGCTTCGAGCGCTTTGTTCATCACCATCATGCCCGTTTCACCGACCAGTCGTCTCATTTCTGGAAGCAGCAAGTCGAGCGAATCTATCGGTGCGCGTCCTATTGCCGCTTCAATTCGCTCCGTAAAATATTCCCGGATGTGCACGTCGTCGAACACGACATTGGACAACTCGGTCAAGCCCGCCCCGAGAGTCGCTAGCATCGGGAAATAGTCCGACGTCATTCCGTTCGCTCCCCGCTGTAGCACGTGCACCGCGTCCGATGGTGTTTCGCGGATGACGTAGATCGAGTGGGTCGCGATGATGCAAGATGCTTCACGTGCGTTGAGGATCAGCCCCAGTAGACGCATCAACTCAGCGATCATGCGAGGGTGCAGAGACAGTTCCGGCTCGTCGAGCAAAACGAGATCCCCGCGCCCGATATCGTGCATGATGATCACAGCAAGCCCCAGCAGCGCACGTTCACCGGAACTAAGGGGGAAGATCTGGTCATTCTTGATAAATGCAGGCGGCGCGTCGGTGTCGATATAGCCGAAGAACGCGGTGCGACGTCCCTCGGGTGCGAACTCGTAATCGCTGGCCCTTATGTAGCGCCTCCTGTGGCGGTCAGTGACGCCGACAAACGTCGGCGGTGCGGCCTCCCGCACGGGAAGTGCGAAATTATCGAAGTCAAAGAACGGGGACAGCGCCCGCTTCAGTAATAGATAGTCGCGATGTTGATTTTCATCTGGAATACCGCGAACTATCCGCGCAATCATGCCAGTAATGGATCGCCAACCACGTTCCGTCGAGGGATGCTGTCTGATTGTTAGCCGTGGCAAGTGACGCTCGTCGTGGGCTTCGTCAAGAGGCGAAGGAATTTGCAGCACACTGCGGGGGCGAAAGCTCGCCCTGTCGGGCTCCTGCGTCACGTCGTCCTCAGCAAACATCATTGCCACGTTGTTCAGGATGTTTGTCTTACCGACCCCGTTCTCGCCGATTAGTACGCAAATTCGATTATTCTCGAGCACGTTGGAGTCGAACGAGAGAAGGAGGCCCTGCTCGCTTTCCAACTGCGGCGCACGCGCCCGGAAGCTGACCTTCTCCGCGGGAGCGGGATCATTGGCGCTGGAGAGCAAGGCCGCAACATCAAAGGCTGCGACGAAGGCTTCGTCGTAACGAAGCAGCGATTGGCCGAATTCTGGCAGTTCACGTAGTGCACGGAGGTCGGCGTTATCGGGGGCGTATTGCTGCAGCGTACCGGTATCGTGGATCGCGGTCAGCGCATCGCGAGCAAGCGCCGTGCCGAGCAGAGTAACGACTACACGATAATCTTTCCTGGAGGCAAGTGCTGCAAGAAATTGATATTCCTTCAGCGCCTTCACTAATTCAACCGGCCGATCTGCCAGCAGGCCACTGAACACCCTCGACGTCGATATCTCCGTCGTTTCCGACGCCAGTCGCTTCAGAATCATTTTCGCGCTGACGCTAACGGTCTTGCCGCGGTACATCATGTAGAGCTCGATAGCGGCCTGAGTGCCGAAATCATTGAAGCGGTCTGACGATGGGCCGACTGCAATGATAGCGGTCTCAGGGTCCAGTGATTCCGACGTTTCGGTGATCCACCGCAGGACAGGTGGGGGTACCAAATAGATAGCTACATTCGCCATAGATGGTCGCCTTTCATTTGTCAGATAATGGAACGATAATTCCGCCGGAATTATAGGGGCGGTCAGTAGAGCTACGCGGCCATGCCGGACCGATTATTCGGTGTGGCCCCCTACTAATCGACGACCCCAGGCGCCTGCCCGGAGAGGGCTTACGTCCGCAAGGCCCGAACTCTGGGCATCAGGGCGATAATGTCAAGAAAAGCGGCGGACGCCTACTCCAAACGCTCTTCCACTAGTTCGCGTATTGCAAACTCATATAAGAAGCAAGCGCTATTGTGAGCCGCATACTCGTGTGCTGAGTCTGATTTCTCTTCGTCGGCGAAATCGCATACGGCTTTTATCGAAACACATTTCGGTCGTGGCTCGGAAGCGTACTCCGCGGCAGTGAATACCGCATAGCTTTCCATCTCAATTCCTACCAAGTTCTTATGCTGATCGCGGACATCATCTACTGTAGAAGATGCTTGGAGGACAGACGCTCCGCTCGCCATTGCATCGATGACCACCCGGGGTGCCAAATCAGGTTTGCGTCCCTTAAAGCTTTCACGAATGTGGGATAGGACTTCGGGCCTATCGCCAAGTGCACGGATGGAAGCTCTTAATGCTTCATCAAGTCGCCATTGGTATGCGGCTGGATGAAATTGAAGAGAGCCAGATGATCGGTTCCTGAGCCATTTCCCGGCTCCCCAGTCGAAGCATGGATCAGCGACCAGGATGTCTCCAATATTGGTCTTGCCCCGAACACCCGCGCATATACCAGCGATAGCCACGAGGCGCGGGCGAAAACTATATATCAACTTACTCGCCGCAACAGCAGCGGCAGGCATTCCCATTCTTGGAGCAGCTGTTACAACTACACTTACATTGCCACCTCGCCCTGTAAAGTTTCCGCTGAAATAGCGCGCATGGTCATGTTGCACGTGTATCTCTGTCCATCCACCGTCAAGTGCAAGAATGCTCGCCAATTCTTCCCCTTCCAGGGCCACAAAAATTCCAAGATCAGTGTGGAAAGTATTGCCGTCACTAACGAATGGTGGCTTGTTCGCCCTTTGCAGATAGGCTATCGCCTCCCGCAACGGTTCCCTCCATTCTTCTTCCCCGTAGGAAAAGCGAACAAGTTTCCAAAGGGGAGACGAGAACTCCTTAGCAGCTGCAGCAGCAGCGTCGTCATGTGCCGTCAGTCCAAAAAGATATGCCGGGGCCTTAGCTTGGTTGCTTGCCTTGATGAAGCTGAGCACATCCAGTCCTGCGCCCACAGCAACTCTGCTTTCGGGGCGGGGAGGAAGATTTATATCGAGGATGATGAGATCGAAACGGATTCGCTTAATGGCACGCTTGGCGGCTACTACGTCAGACGCGTATTCAACATTGTCATCCGAAATCCCAGGGACGGAGAACACAGCTTGGGCGATCAACCGAAGCTTCTCTTGTTCGTCCTCCACTATTAGTATCTTCATAGTTCTTGCTGACGCAACAGGAATCGCCGGACAAGCTCAGCCAAATCGTTTTGCCAGTTCAGCCCCCCTTGATCAAAATAGACGCTGCCCAGGAAAAAATCAGGAAAATCCCTTTCGCATCTCGCCGTAATCTCGGAGAAGCTTACTTCATCTTCCCCTTCTCCAAATTGCTCAAGTTGAGTTACCACAATAACGGCTGCCGCGAGCGAGCGATGTTTCATTTTGTACATCAAATCGTACCCGCCGATCGGACGTATCCTGCCTTCACGACTATTGGGCTTCCTATCGAAAGTTGGAAGAGTCATATCCAGAACAATAAGATCCGGCACACTTGTTTCCAATGCACGCAGTGCACTTTGGAAGCTGCCGAAGACCTTGGTGCAGCACGTCGATGAATATTCCTGGAGAAAGAAGTTTGAAAGACTATTCGCCTTGATTACGTTGTCTTCGACAATGTGAACATTCACCGTCATGCCCAAACCCCCGCTAACGAAAGTTTGACAACAAATTCCCGGTTGTCCGTGACAGACAGATCAATTGAGTGCTGCACATGTAGATCAAATTCGGCTATCCGCCATACTTTCGAAAGGCCCGACCCACCTTCCTTCCGGGCCATCTTCAATGCCGAATCTCGCTCATACCGGGTCATCGCGTCCATTGCGCAAATGCGCCGCTCGTCAATGGATACATCAGTAGCTAACCTGCTCGCGCACTGGAGAATAAGTGCTTCATCCACGCGGCGAGCCGATATGGAAACATCCAACTTATCTTCCGCCAATCCGCTATGCCTAATCACATTCTGAAAAATGATAAAGAGAATCTCACATAATCCGTCTAGCATTCGTCCATCGATCTTGTCTTTTGTCTCAAGTTCCAGAGACGGCCGAATTGGGTTTGCGACGTAGCAGTTTGCGATTTGTTGGAGCGAAACGTGCGTTGCCAATTCAATATCGAACGGGTCACGGGAAAGATCTGTCGGCCTCTGGAACCAGCCGGCCACATCCTCAAGAGCCGTTTGGAAAGCAGTACGTGCGCGTGCAACGGCGTCAACAAAGGGGGCCACCGCTGAATGCTCGATCTTTGACTCCACACCTCTGACTAGCCCATCGAAGGCAGCTGACACGTGCTTTGCCGCGTAATCAAGCAGGTCCTCCCTAATTGCATCAAGAGACCTGGTTGTCGAGATCCAGCAATGCGCGATGAGTCGGTCAGAAATATCCTGAACTGTTGTACTTGGTGCTATGCCTTCCATAAGCCTCTGGATTTCGCTCGGAGTGCTTTCGAAATCAAACATGGCCACGTCATCACCGAGAAGCCTGATATGAAGTTTTCCCTTCAAATATTCCTGAATGAGTTCTTCAAACCGTTGGGTGAATCTGCCTAAAAGTCTTTTGAGAACATCAAGGTCGCTGGGTCCAACCGCCGGAAGCTTCCGGCTCCATGCCGCTGGCAAGATGTACTCCTTATCTTTCTTGAGGCACAGCAAATCTTCTAGGACGAGCGGTCGCCGAAGGTGGCCTTCGAATGCTCCGTGCCTGATAGAGGTGCTTACGTGCGTGTCCAAGCCGTACGCCGGGTTCAATGCAAACTCAGCGCTGGCTTCCAACAGCATGGCACTGAAGAGTCCATCGCGCTCAGTCGCCGGCAACTTCAAGTCCTTGAACTCAGGGTGCCCTTTGCTCGTTAGCATTTCGGTCAGACGTTTTGAAAGCTTTTCGGCCTGATATGCCAGATTGGGCGACTCGAGCAATTTGAGGTAACGTGCCAATGGCTCAGCTAAGCTTACTTCTAGCGTTTCGCGTACACCCGCCTCGTCAACATAGATTTTGCTCGTTTGCATTTTCGACAACAGGACCGCGATCTCGGCGCCGCGCGTGATCGCACGAATTTCAGCTTGATGGGTCTCGACGTTTTGCTCATCTAGAGTCAAGAGGAGCTGACAAACCGCAATCCTTTCTTGGTCAATTTCTTCGACAGAATTGAAGCAAGTCGTATCGTCTAGTGTGCGGGGTATGCAGACGTGGCGAAGAAAATAGATCAGCCGATTCTTGTCGTATTTGCCGACATGATCCCGAAATGCGGAAGGACGTTCTAGTCCCTCAGCATCCATTATGTTTTCGTAGATGTTGGATAGGTCACGTTCCAATTTTGCATTGCAATGCCGTATCGCAAGATGAAGCAGAACAGCCAAGTCCAATGAACTCCGCGCGCTTTGGCAATCGAGATATTGCCGTGCTAGTGTTTCGAGTGAATATGAGGGAGCCGCAGAGGGAAACTGCAATACCTGATCTACGGCAAGCTGAACTGCTTCGTACAGTTTCCCACCCGAATAGTAGGCTTTAAACAGGGAGCGTCTTGCCGCATGAGAAATGAAATCGATTTCCGACATGGTCGCCGACAAATACGAATGCGCAGCCGCTTCGAAATTGCCCGATCGGAAGTGAAGGTGCCCCAAATACATGGCCTGCCGGTAGGGAGGGAGTCCCATTTCGTTCCGTTCCAGGGAACTGGCGTCTCCGCTGAGGAGTGCCAATCGCAATCGCACGGATGACGAATTGGGATGGGTATTTGCAAGTCGGGCCAACCAGCCGGTTCCATCCCCAGCGATGCTATCAATCGCCGCAGCGCTCCACGGATTATCTAGCGATCGACTAAGGGCTGCAGAGACTTCTAGCCTGCTCGGCATTATTGCGCCCAAGTTATCGTGCGTTCTTTCCAAGAAGGCTGCTGCTTCTAGTGCCACAGAACGGTTAGGACACAATATGGCCAACTTCTTTAGCTTTTGTCGACTTATCGGGGCATCAGGCGACAGGACCGACAAGTTGTAGATGTGATGAATGAACTGATCCTGCGGACTCAAGCTATCCCCGGCGGGCGGGCATCTACCGAGGAATGCGTAGCTGCGGGCAACCAGTTCAATATTGTCGCATTGATGTTCGAGAAGACGTTCGTAGTGCCCCTCCGTGTACGAGTCAGCAAAGCCTAGGAAATCACTGCCTTCCCCACAGTACTGTCCACGCAGGACCGTTAGCATTCGGTTGATCAGCGGTTCCTCAACTACACCGAGTTGCTCAAGTGCCGATGTTAAGAGTGACCAATCTTTGCATTCCGAGTTAGAAAAATACATCAGCGCCATAGCAACAAAAGTCTCGAATCGGTCAATTATTGGGTGAGGCTCTTCAATTGCTATGGGGAGGCCTGGTTCGTCGATAGAGGCGCAATTAACCGGGAGAAAATGAAGTGTCGCGTAATCGCGCAGCCAGTGAATATTCAGGACTTCAGTAAGTTCGGACTCAAAGTTTGAATATGAGACGTTCTCCTCAGCGCGAACACTGAGGAAATACGCCAGCCAAGCAATGAATTGATTGATTCCTTCGGTTGAGAGAATTTCCTCCAACAGCGTCTTTTGCGCTTCTAGACCCTGGGTAACTTGCAGCAGCTGAAGGCGGTTCCCCAGCAACCATATTGAGAATCCGAACGATTGCTGAACAGCATCAAGCTTCCTCGCGGCCAACTCGAAATCACCGCGTTCGTACGCCGCATAATACAAATCTCTTAGCTTGACGAAATCTCTTAAGCGCTCGCTATAAATACTCAGAACGGAGGATGTCCAAAGCAATTCGCCTTCAACAGAGATTTCCTGGAGCCTCATTGTTGATCGAACAGCCGTTAATGACATGGGAAAGCTCATCGGCGCCAACAAAGTGTCGAAAAGTGGCATACGACTGAGTTCGCGGACAATCATGGGAAAGTGCGAAGGATCGACAACGGTCCTCGCCCGCGCAAGCCCCATTCGAGGATTCCGATTCCCGTGAAGGGTTCGCCGGAATAGCTGGAGAGGACTCAGCACCTTGTGTTTCGATGAATGGGTGTTCCTAGCCTTAGTCTTGCTTGCCATATGCATTCTCATCTGGGGATGACCAGATTATGAACCTACGATGATCGTTAAAGAGCATCAAGCGATACTCGGGATTGACGAATCACCATTTGAGCTGGTGTTTGGCCTCCGTCTCCTTGTGCCGTTGATCGTCCTCCGAGTGGAGATATCTGCTGGTAGTTGCTATGGATTCATGCCCCAAATTGTCTCGCACGTGCCTAAGGTCCATATCGGTGGCCGTCATACTGGATCCTGCCGTATGACGAAGCCAATGAGCAGACGCTTTTTCGATCATCGACGCGAGACGTTCTGAGTCCGAGCCGCGCTGACGAATTTTCGCTGCAGCGCGCGCAAATACCTCCTTCATGATCAAGTGCACGGCGCTGCGCGTAAGCGGCCGTTGCTTGCCACCGATCGGAAGGAGGAGGGGAGTGGGATCGCCGGGAAGAGGGAAGGGCGTTAATCCAATTTCGCGACGGTAACGCGCCAGCTCGACCATGAGCTCGTTGGTGGCCGGTACTAGCCGCGTTTTGTCTCCTTTGCCTGTAATCTCGAGCCACCAACGCTCATCGCCGTCCTTGTCGCGGCGGACGAAGAAATCCCCCATCGAATTGCCGGTGACTTCAGAGATGCGGAGGCCGCAAATATAAAGCAGCGAAAACAGCCACCGCACGCGGAAGTAGTGCTCCCGCTCCCGGTCCGTCTCCCTGGGCATCGCCTCAATAGACGCCTTAACCTCCCGCCAAAGCTCTTCGTCCAGGAACCGGGTAATCCGCGGCTTGGCCTTGCGCTGCCGCTGGCGCGAAAGGGATAGCGGATTTCCGGCTAGGTAGCCGGCATTGACCAGCCAGGAGAACAGCGTATTCAGGATCACGATCGCCTGGCGCTGGCTGGTGGCCGAGAGCGGTCCGGCGAACGGCCGCCAATCGGGCTCAAACCGAGACCACTTCCGGCTAGCCTTCATAACCCAGCGTTCCGCCGGTTGCGGATTCCCGAGGAAACGTTGATAGACCAGTAGGTCCTCATGGGTCAGCGACGACAGCGGCTTGCCTAGCTCAATGACCGACCACAGCAGCAGGCGCTCGGCCTCTTTGCGATAGCTGGTGAAGGTGGTCAGGGTGTCGGCGAAGCGGGCCAGCCAGGCTTTGATCGCATCAGCATCGTTCTGGGCGGCGATCTGGGCTCGGCCGCCGATGGCCCGATTGGCGCCGCCCCGGCCGTCGAGTTCGTCGGGCAGGCGAACGAGTTCGATCGGGGCGATCGCTGGAATTCGCGCCAATTCGGTCATTTTTCGGGCTCCTGGGTCAGGCCAATTTCAGAACAGCACCGCCCCGACATTATTCGACAGTAGAGTCATAATGTCAAAAGATATGAATAGGAGACTTGATATGCAACGTAATACGTAGCATTATTATCCGTAAATCCTACAGGGGAATCTGAAAATGGATGATCTCGGAACCGCAGAACGCCAGATTCAAGCAGAAGTTGAGCGACTTCGTAGTCAATTCGCAGACACGCAAGAACTCTATCGCGAAGTATGTGTGCTTCTCTTCTTCCGATTCGGGATTACCCCGACTGCAAATAAGCTGTACCAGTTCGTGCGCAAGGGCAGCATGTCTGCACCGGCGGAAGCCTTATCCCGCTTTTGGGGTGATCTGCGGGAGAAGAGCAAGGTCCGTATTGAGCACCCAGATGTTCCGGACGAGTTACGGGAAAGTGCAGGGCAGCTTGTGGCGACCTTGTGGTCAAAAGCACAGACCCAAGCTCAGGACTCTTTGGCAGTGTTTCGCTCCGAGGCCGCAACCAAGGTTGCCGAAGCTAAGGCCCAACTGGAGTCAGCCAACCAAACTGCCGCCGAACTTGGTGTTCAGGTCGAAGCGGCAAAGGACTCGATGGCCCAAGCCAACCAGGCCATTCAGGACCTAAATAGCCAACTTGCGGCTGAAAAAGCCAAGTCGGCTGCTCTGAAAGAGCAATTAAGCGCCGCTGCAGAAAGTCAGGCTGGGCTTCAACGGTCATTGGAGGCTGCGCGGAAGGATTTTGCCGCCGAACTGGAAAAGCAACGCACCGCCCTAGCGCACGCTGAGGAACGGCTTCAGGCTACGGAAAAGCATGCATTACTGGAGATAGACAAGGAGCGATCGGCACTTAAGCGTGTCGAGAAGGAATTGGATGCCGCTCGATTGTCAGCCACCCAAGCCTCTGTAGTGGCCAAGGAGGAAATTTCGGCACTACAAGTCCAACTAGGATCTCTCCACCAGCAGGTTGGCAGTCTGGATGGCCAACTCCAGGCTGCTTTGTCGCAGAGAGACGCCCTTGCTTTGGAGGCAGGAAACCTTCGGGAGAGCTTAACTATTCGGGCAAACTCTGAATCAGCAGCTCAAGCTGAGGCGGAACTCTGGCGCCAACGTGCGGTGGGCGCCGAAGAAAAGGTCGCGGAACTACAGGCCCCAAAACCAAGAAAGACGAAAATACGAACCGAACGCCCCATTTCTCCTGACTTGTTGGACCGATAGCTCAGAAATTGAGCAACTCCGATGGTGGAAGTGCCAAGGTTTCGGCCAGCCGGCAGATGTTCAGCAAGGAGATATTGCGTTGCCCCCGTTCAACTCCGCCCAAATAGCTGCGGGCCAGGCCACTTTCTAGCGCCAGCTCCTCCTGCGACCAGCCTCTAGCTTTTCGCAAAGATGCGAGCCGCCTCCCAAATGAAAGCAGGGGGTCGATGGCTTTGGGACTCTTACGGGGCGTAACCATGCCCCGGATGCTAGGGAATGGGCCTCTATCAGACCACGCTCTATGAGTGACAATCTTTAGTTGGCGGGATATAGTCAAGCCTCGACTCAAGCAGACTTAGGCCGACTTTCACCTTGAACGCTTCATCCGATTTCACAAGCCTCAGACGGCTACTCGTCCAGCGTCAATACGCCGAGTTCCTCGACGGTTTCGAAAGCGCCTACGAGGGCGCTTCTCCCCATACGCAACCCGCCCTGCGTGCCCTGGCAGGGGAGGGCTTGATTCAGTGTCTGTGCGAGGAACTGGCATCAACGCCGGCCATTACAGCCCGATTTATTCGACTGTTGGCGACGGCGCAGGTGGATCTGCCCGCTGATTTCTCCGCCTTACTGGAGGACCGACTAAAAATACCTGAAGTGATGACCGGACCTGTGCTGGCCGATCAGGCACCAACTGAGACAAGCAGACCAAGCCCAGAGGTGCCGCCAACTGGTACCACCCATGAGCCGCCAGAAGCATCATGTAGGCCAATTATCCGAACCAGACGAGTTATCCAGATCACCGACTATCAGTGGGGCAGCTACTCGGTTTCAGATGCTCTGGGGCTGAGACAGTCCGTATTTCGTTCTAAGCAGGAGCGAACGTTTCTTAGGGCTCTTTCCCTGAGATTTCCAGGCCTGACAGCACTCCCAAATTATCCGTTGGACCAGATTGCTGATTTCGAGAAGTTGCAGGTGGTATTGGACCCGGCCGCCATTCGATATGGTCGTAAGTGTCGGCTTGACGCACTACTAGTAATTCCAGACGAAGGAGACCCGGTGGCGGCGTTCGAGTTGGACAGTCATCATCATGATTCGGCTGAGGCTCAATGGCGAGACCAGATGAAGGATCGATTGCTCCAGGTTGTAGGGATTCCGCTTTTTAGGCTTCGCGCCCAGGAAAACACGACAATGGACACCGATGAGTGGTACGCGCTACTAACGGACCAGGTCTGGGATCAGGTCACTTGCGGTGAGAGGATTCGAAGCCGGAGATTTCACACAAGTCTTGTACCTGCTAGCGGCGCTTAAGAATCTGCCAAGTCGAATACTTTAGGGCAGGGGTTAAATAGCCTCTCCGCAACTTCTGAAAATCGGAACTTTCTGAAGTGATGCTATGGACTAGAGCTAGCACATGAATAAGCCCGATCCAACACCCCCTCAATCGCAGGAGCCTATTAAGCAAGACACCGTCGCACCGATCAGACCGCTGAATTCGATCCATATTCCCGTCGATCTTAACTGCTGGTCAGATTTCCAAGTGCTGTCGGGTTTTCCGTTCCGGACATGATACCGAGCCGGCAGCCAGGCCGCCGAAATCGCCGCTGGTTGACAGCACATCGAACTCAAGTCTAAGGTCGATTGTTCGGCATATTTTCACCACAAATGACATGAACCCGTTTGCCGCCTTTGCCAAGATATTCAAATCGTCGCCCGCCGCGCGTGGCGACGTGCAGGCGGCGCTATCGCATGTCGCCGTTACCCTTAAGGATCTGGGTACCGCTGGCAAGATGGCCGTGGCCGACGCGGGTTT
>Ga0316605_10000419_pt1 | contig 30183 bp, 25 predicted proteins | sample OWC_soil_day20_n_FD_207666 | JGI IMG/M metagenome (GOLD analysis project Ga0316605, IMG submission 207666) | Wetland soil microbial communities from Old Woman Creek delta, Ohio, United States - OWC_soil_day20_noCT | ecosystem: Environmental > Terrestrial > Soil > Wetlands | place: USA: Ohio...
TGTAGTTTACAATTTAGTATTGATGGGCTTAGCCCATGTAGCTGATTATTATGAGAAAAAACAGATTCTTTGCTAAGGCATTACTTCTTTCATTATCAATGATGTGGGTTGGCCTTGCCTTCTCTCAAACGACAGATGCCCTAAACACGTTCACTCCGTATTCCATTTTTGGAGTGGGCAATGTTTCCAAACAGGGTACCGCATTAAACAAGGCTATGGGAGGAATCGGGATAGGTTTCAGAGACAACCGTTCCATTAACTACCTCAATCCCGCATCAATATCTTTCAGGGATACACTTGCTTTTATGCTCGACTTTGGAATGGAGCAAAACAATAATTACTATTCTTCGGCAACATCATCATCGGCATACAACACATTCAATATGCACGATTTTGTGATGACCTTTCCTGTTTATAAAAAATCGGCACTCATAATCGGAGTAACGCCATACAGTTCAGTTGGCTACAAATTTGAAACGAAAGAGACCGATCCCGAAATCATTAACGCACTCGGAGATGTTACATATCAAAAATATGGAACAGGTGGGATAAACAAACTCTTCCTCGGGGGCTCTGCCAAGATTTTTAAAAATCTTTCCCTTGGAGCAGAATTGTTATACTATTTTGGAACAATTGACCGGTATTCAAATATTAACTTCACCAACTCAGGTTCGCTCCGGAATATTAAAACCGGAGAGGATTTTGTAATAAGCACCATTTCCGGAAAACTTGGCCTTCAGTACAGCTATAATTTTGACAAAGAGAAATCGCTTACTCTGGGTGCAACATATCTTATAAATACAAAACTAAGCGGAGAGCGCACAAAGTATACGTTTTCAAACACTACATCGGAAGCAGTTGATACCGTTTCCTATAATGTTAACACAAATACAAATCTGCAAATTCCGGGAGAACTGGGAATTGGTGCCTCGTACAGATTACAGGACAAATGGATGATAGGTGCAGATTATGTGAGACAGAACTGGAAAAATGCCAGCGTCCCACTCACTCCGGGGGTGAATTTCCTTCCAACAGCGAGCAGCTCTATAAGACTAGGAGGAGAGTACACGCCAAACAGATATGATATCAGGTACTATCTTAAGAGAGTGACATACAGGGCGGGTCTCTATTACGACAAGTCGTACGTGAGCCTTAACGGACAGCAGATAAATTCGTTTGGCATAACACTGGGAGCCAGCCTGCCAATTTACAGGTGGTATAATGCATTTGGATTCTCAATTGACATGGGTCAGAGGGGAGTTGTTAGAGACGGACTCGTGAGAGAAAGATACGTAATGCTAAACATAAACGTGAGCCTTCACGATATATGGTTCCAGAAATACAGGTATGACTAAATAAACTTAAATTTAAAATAATTAACGGTTATGAAGAAAGTAAATGTTTTATTTTTACTTGCAGCCCTTTCTCTGATTTCAATATCGTCTTTTGCTCAGGGGAAATATGGTAAAGATAGTGTAGAATGTACCAGAAATATCTCGTTCTACACAGATTATATGAAACAGGGAAACCTTAATGAGGCTGCTCCATTGTGGAGAGAAGCGCTTCGTTATTGCCCTCCGGGAGTAAGACAAACCCTGTATGTTGACGGGCAAAAGATTTATAAATTTCTCATTGAGAAGAATAAGTCCAATGTTGCGTTAAAGAACGCACTGGTTGACTCTTTGCTGATGATGTACGATTTAAGGTCGGAATATTTTCCAAAATACGTTTTGACAGCTCAGACAAACAAAGCTCTTGATATTGTAAATTACAAAGGCGACCAGAATAAACTTGTATTGGAAACTCTTGAAAAGGTAATTAAAATGGGCGGTACAAATGTTGACCCATCTGTTTTTGTTCTCGTTATGCAGAGAGTTTCGGATATGTATGCAAAAAAAGAGGTTGACGCAGAGAAAGTGATGAATCTCTACTCGAGCCTTACTCCTCTTCTGGAGGCTCAGATTAAAGCAAATCACCCGGATGCTGCCTCGGTAAAAAAGGATGTTGACAATCTTTTTGCAGTGAGCGGTGTTGCAAGTTGTGAAAATATCGTTGCCATGTTTTCACCTAAGTTTGACGCAACTCCAGAGGACAAAGAGCTCGTTTCAGGTATTGTAGGCCTGCTAAATAACGGCGGTTGCTACAAGGAGCCACTCTTCTTAAAGGCAGTTGAATCTCTCTATAAAATGGATCCTTCGTATCAGTCTGCTTTCTATCTGTATAAACTGTACTCTATGAAAGAGGATTATACAAATGCAGCAAAAATGCTTCAGGAAGCAATAGACAGCGATCAGTCGGGTCCGAAAGAAGATGCAGAATATCTTTATACTCTGGCATCAATCTATTACGGCAAACTGGAAAGTCCTGCAAAAGCAGTTTCTTTAGCGAAACAAGCTGCTGAACTGGATCCTTCTTATAATGGAAAGGTATATATGCTGATGGGTTCTGTGTGGGCCTCTTCAAGATGTGGAGGAAATGAAATTGAATCAAGAGCAAAATGGTGGGTTGCAGTTGACTTTTTTGTAAAAGCAAAAAATGCTGACTCTTCTCTTACCGAAGAAGCCGACAGGTTTATTTCAACTTATCGTCAATATTTTCCAAAACAGGAAGATGCATTTATGTACGATATAATTGACGGTTCTTCATATACTGTTTCATGCGCAGGGATGAGAGAATCCACAACAGTGAGAACAATTAAATAAGAACGATGTTTTTTAAAGACTTTCGGGATTTAAGAATAATATGGACAGTAGCAGCCACTTTTGTGGTTGCTACTCTTCTTTTTTCCTGTAAAGACGAGTTGCCTGTCACCAATCCCATTGATGCGGATAAGGTGCCAACGCATATCATTCTTGAAATGTCTTTAGAACAGTCATCTGCTGCGAAAACAAAGATGAGGGTCTATGCCCCCATCATGGAGAATTTTTCAAAAAGCAACCCTCCCTATGAGATATTTTCAAAGGGGATAAACGTTAAGGCATTTACTTCCGACGGACTTCTGGAAACAGAGATTACCGCAAAGAAGGCGAGACACGTAAACTCACCGGACAAGGAGCAGTGGGAGGCCTACGGCGATGTTGTAATAAACAACTATATCAAGGGAGAAACAATTGAAACTGATACCCTTTACTGGGATAAGTCAAATAAAAAGATTTTTACCCATTGCTTTGTCAAGCTTAAATCGCCCTCATTATTTATGCAGGGCTACGGGATGGAGTCAGATGAACTTGCAAGAAACGCAACTATTTTACGCCCATTCGACAGTTACGGAATAATAAAAAGAGACTCAACCGAGGTAATTTACGTAGATACTGTTAACTTTATAGGGCCTATTTTAAAGATTAAATAGTATGGTTTCTATTATTACGGCTATAGTGTCATTATTGATTCTCTCTTTATTTGCAGCTCTGGAAATCTCTTTTCTGGCCTGCAACAGATTAAAAATAGAACTCGACATAAAACAGGAGAGGCACTACGCACATATTATTGATATTCTGCTCGAAAACAGCACTCAGTTTTTACATTCACTTAAAATAGCTTCCGCTTTTTTTCTGGTCCTTTTCGGGATATCCATTGTAAACATATTTTCTCCATTAATCACTGAACATATAACAGGTTCGATTTTTGGAATAATAATCATTGAGATTCTGCTTATTGTATTTCTAACAGTGCTCCCGGCCAATCTTCTTCCTAAATGGCTTTCCGTTAAAAACCCAAACCTTGTTCTGGAAAAATTTTACTGGCTTGGATATGCTGTTTATAATATAATATCTCCCTTTATGAAAAAGAGAGAGATATCTCAGTCTGTTATCCCTCCTGGAGAACCGGAAACATCGGCAGATATTGAAATAATCCAGAATGCACTGAATTTTTCGGAAGTCCTGCTTAAGGAGTGCATGATTCCAAGAACGGAAATATGTGCGATTTCTAAGGATGCCGGGCTTGAAGAGGTGATATCTCTGTTTACCGAATCGAATTATTCCCGAATCCCCGTATTTGCAGGAAGTGTAGACCGGATAGTCGGTTATATTCACTCAAAAGACCTGTTTGCGGGAGGCAAAACTGTTTCGGAGCTCATACGCCCGGTTGATTTTGTAACCGAAGACATGAACGCAAATGCGCTTCTGGCGATGCTTACAAAAAGCAAACGATCTTTGGCGGTTGTTTTGGACGAATACGGCGGAACAGCCGGGATAGTAACCCTTGAGGACCTTATAGAGGAAATTTTCGGAGAGATATCGGATGAGCTTGACAAAGAAGAGCTTTCGGAAAAAAGGATTTCAGATAATGAATTTATCTTTTCGGCGCGAAAAGAGATTAAATATCTGAATAAAACATACGACCTTGACCTTCCGGAATCCGAAGAATACGAAACGCTTGGAGGATTAATAACTTACCTTCACGAGAATATTCCTAACGAAGGAGAAGTGCTTGCTTTTAACAATTTTTCTTTCAAAATACTCAAAACGGCCTCAAACCGAGTAGAGACAGTGAGTTTGAAAGTAGAAGAAGAATAATAGATATCATAAATAAAAAAATTACTATCTTCGCGCCTTACAAGGAAATAACTTAAAACTTTATACAAAATGGCAGTTCTCGAGAATATCCGAGTTAAAATGGGTGCCTTTATAACGATTATTATCGGTATCGCACTTTTATCATTTATTGTTGACGCAGACACGTTACAATCGGCAGTCTCCATGTTCTCGTCCAAATATGATGTTGGAGAGATGAAGGGAGATGCAATCTCTTATAAGGATTATCAGAAAAAAGTTGACTATTTTACTCAAATCCACCAAATGGCAACCGGATCGTCAAATGTTGACGAACAAACGCAGGAGATGATTAACCAGGGAGCATGGCAGGACATTCTTACCGAGAAAGTTCTAATCCCTACAATCAAGGATGCCGGGCTTGACGTTGGAGAAGAGGAAATGTTCGATTTAAGCCAGGGAACACAAGTTTCTCCGGTTCTCACAAGAGAGCAGGCTTTTTTGGGTGCAGACGGACAATTCGACAGAAATAAACTTGTTGAATTTATCAAGGCTATCCCAACCGACGAGAGCGGCAAACTTGCAACGTACTGGAACTATCTGGAAAACACAATGATGAACGATCAGATGTTTTCAAAATATGTTTCATTGCTTGCCAAGAGCAGCGTTATGAATCCGGTTGAACTCAGAAGGACCATTGAAAACAACAATATCACTTCCGATGTTTCATTTGTTATACAGCCTTACGGTTATCAGATTGATACCACTATTGCTGTATCAAAACAGGAAATAAAGGAATATTACAACAAGCGTAAACAGAATTTTGAACAAAAGGCAAGCAGAGACATCGAATATGTTGTTTTTGAAGTTCAGCCTTCACAGGAAGATATCAACCTCTCAAAAGGAGATATTGAAAAAGTATATAACGAGTTTACCACAACAGGCAATCTGAAATCTTTCCTTGCAAAGAATTCTGAAAAACAACTCAACCCGTATTATTTCAAAAAGGGCGAGCTGGCTTCAATTTCCCCAATATTGGACAGTTTTGCTTTCGGAGCAGCTCCGGCAGCAGTTCTTCCGGTTTTCCAGGAAGGAAATACATTCAGAGCAGCAAGAATCAGTTCTGTTAAAAATATTCCGGACTCAGTATTTGTAGAACACATTCTTTTGGACGGCAGAGACAAGGCAGTTGCTCAGGCAAAAGCAGACTCTCTCATTAAACTTCTTGACGGAGGTGCAAACTTCACAGAGATAGCAGCAGCTAATTCTCTTGATAAAAACCCTAATGTTGCTCCGGGCGAACTTGGATGGATGACCCAAAACTATATGATTCCGGGCTTTGATACATGTTTTGTTGCAGCGCCAAACAAACTAATGAAACTTGAGACACAATACGGACTTCATATTGTTAAAATCAAAGAGAAGACAGCCCCAGTAAAAAAGGTTCAGCTTGCTATTCTTGAAAAGAGCGCAGTTGCCGGAAAAGAGACTTTCCAAAAGTACTATTCACAGGCAAACGACGTAGCTTCGAAATCGGGAGGAAAACTTGATAAATTCAAGGCAGTTATAAAAGAGATGAATCTCGTTCCGATCCCTGCAATGGGAATTGAAGAAGGAGCCAAAACAGTTGCAACATACAAAAACGCAAGAGAACTCAGTAAATGGGTTTATACAGCTAAGAAGGACGAAGTGTCACAGATTATTTCCATTGACAACAAATACTTCTTTGTAGCAACAGTAACAGCAATCCGCGAAGAGGGAATACCATCGCTCGCTTCAATGGAAAGCACTATCACAACAATCCTTAAGAGAGAAAAATCTAACGAGAAGATGCTTGCCAAAGTTAAGGAAGATGTAAAAGGAATGACCAATATCGAAGAAATTGCGGCCAAACTTGGAACAACAGTAAACAAACAAGGCGGTATATCTTTCGGAGCAATGGGATCTCAGTCTTTTGACCCTATATTTATCGGTTCTGTTGCAGGTGCGAAAGAGAACACTCTCTCCGGCCCGGTTAAAGGAAATGTTGGTATCTATATTTTCAACGTAGACCTCAGACAAACCGGCGCTTTCTTTACAGAAAACGATGCAAAAGCAAAGGCAAATCAAATGTTTACTTACCAGCTTCAGCTTCTTCAGGGCGTTTTTGAGAAGAGCGGAGAAGTTAAGGACCACAGAGCAAGATTCTTTTAGCAGATAGCTGCATAGCAATAAATAAGAGAGGCTGCCTGGTTATTAGGCAGCCTCTCTCTTTATTATCTCCGGCGGCGAGTTGAGTTTTCATCTCCAATATCTACACATTGCCAACTAATTGCTTCAGGCTTGTGCGTCCTCGCTCAGCTGCGCTTCGTTCCGGCCGAATCGCCCTTATCAATTAGTTGGCAATGCGAAGAGAGTGCTGGTGATTCTCAACTTGCCGCCAGATACAAGCCGGACCACCGGGTAAACATCGGGAGACCTTGCTTTTCCTTATTTTTTTGCCAGACACATATTGCTACATTATCGTTTCCCAATGGGGTCCAGCAAGGTGCTCCTTCGTCGCAGGTCTATGCCTCCGGCGATAAGTCGCTAATTATCAAGCAACGACAAAAGTGAAGAGGGCAGAGCCCTCTTCACTTTTGGTATTAGTCTGAAAATCACGTGTTTAATAGTCTCATTTTTGGCAGTCCCAGAAAGAGGTGAAATGTCAAAAGAGCTAAACGTTAAAACGGAAGTGCATGATATCTCCGTCCTGCACTACGTACTCTTTGCCTTCGACTCCGAGACGGCCGGCTTCACGGCACGCGGCTTCGGACCCGTATTTTACATAGTCTTCGTATTTAATTACTTCTGCACGTATGAATCCCTTTTCGAAATCGGTATGAATTACGGCGGCGGCCTGTGGAGCCTTTGCCCCTTTATGGAACGTCCAGGCTCTCACTTCCTGAACACCCGCAGTAAAGTAGGTTTCAAGGTTTAGCAGAGAATATGCGGAGCGGATTGCCCTTGATACTCCGGATGAATCCAGCCCAAGCTCCTGAAGAAACATCTCGCGCTCTTCGTAACTCTCAAGTTCGGCGATTTCCGATTCTATTTTTGCAGCAACAATTAACATCTCTGCGCCTTCGTTCTTAATTGCCTCTCTTACCATATCTACATAGGCGTTTCCGTCCTTTGCAGCCTTTTCGTCAACGTTGCAAACATAGAGAACGGGCTTGTCTGTTAAAAGGAAGAGTTCTCCTGAGAGCCTGATATCGTCGGCATTGTCGAAAACAACGGTTCTGGCGCTCTTTCCCTGCTCAAGGGTCTCTTTGTATTTAAGAAGAATATTATAGAGCCTTTTGGCATCTTTATCGCCTCCGGTCAAGGCCTGTTTTGAAACCTTCTTTATGCGGTTTTCTACAGTATCAAGGTCTTTTATCTGAAGTTCGGTGTCAATAATCTCTTTATCTCTTACCGGATTGATGTTACCATCTACGTGAACGATATTAGGGTCATCGAAACATCTGATAACATGAATGATTGCATCCGTTTCGCGAATATTGGCAAGAAACTGGTTACCAAGCCCTTCTCCTTTACTTGCTCCTTTAACCAGCCCGGCGATATCCACAATTTCAACCGTGGCGGGAACAACTCTGTGCGGCTTTACCAATTTTTCCAGTACCTGAAGCCTTTCGTCGGGAACAATTGTAGACCCGAAGTTGGGTTCAATTGTACAAAACGGGAAGTTGGCAGACTGTGCCTTTCCCGAACTTATACAGTTAAAAAGGGTCGATTTTCCAACATTTGGGAGGCCTACTATTCCACACTTTAATGCCATTTTTCTATTTTTTATTATTTGAGGGGGCGAAATTAGTCAAATTTTACAATAAAATCTAAAATGAGATAAAACAAATTCATAATCAGATATTTATTAAATGTACAAACAGTGCCGGAAGCCTGTTTTTTTATATTTGAGGATGAAATTACTACAAAATACCATGCAAAAATCATGGGCAACATGTTTTCCGTGTTTAACTCCGGTTGCAACAATAGCACCTGTCCCGCTTATGTGTGTTATTATTTTTTTTGCACTCTTTTTGCTGCCACCGAAAAAGGCATGTGCACAGGATTTCAGGATTGTATTCTGGAACCTTGAAAATTTTTTCGATACAAGAGACGACCCTCTTACTTCTGATGACGAGTTTACCCCAATGGGGGAGAAACACTGGAGCAGGAAGAAATTCAACGAGAAGAGAAACGGACTGGCGAAAGCAATTCTTCTCATGGCAAATGGGGAGCTTCCGTCGCTTATTGGAGTGGCCGAAGCGGAAAACCGGTATGTGCTGCGCCAGCTTACAGAGGCTACAGCTCTTTCGCCCGCGGGATATGGAATCATACACAAAGATTCTCCGGATTCCAGAGGAATAGATGTTGCACTTCTTTACAGAAAAGATAGATTTTCTCCTTTAAAAACAGATTTTATTAATGTCCGCCTTCCCGATACCAGTATGAAAACAAGGCTGATATTATATACGAAGGGTGTTCTGGACAAACTGGACACTATTCATGTGTTTGTAAATCACTGGCCATCTAAATATGGCTCCGGAACGTTGTCCGATTCAAGGAGAGAGGCAGCAGCAGGCTCCCTTAGGCGGTATTGCGATTCGCTGATTTTAATGAATTCCAAAGCAAACATTATGTTAATGGGAGATTTTAATGATTCGCCTGAGAGATCCGCCGCATCTGCTTTTGCTGGTTTCACAAACCTTGCGGAAAACCTGCAGAAGAGAATTCGCCGGGGAAAGGGTAGCATCCGGTTTATGGGAGAGTGGGAGCTAATAGACCATTTCCTTGTCTCGTCCAATCTTATGGATACTCTTGAACCAATTTTCTGCCTCCCGGAATCTATGGAAATATTTTCACACACCTATCTGCTTGAAAATGACAGACAATATTTGGGTTTAACACCAAAAAGAACATTTAAGGGACCGAGGTATAACGGAGGATTGAGCGACCATCTTCCCATAATGATGACGATAAAAAAGGTTTGGTGAAATTTATATACCTTTGCCGCATGTATGTAAAACCAAAAAAGTCTCTGGGACAGCATTTTCTTAAAGATGAGAAAATTGCCCGCAGAATTGTGGATTCGCTTATCCTTCCTTCGGAAGAGCAACAGTCCGGTGTAAAAACACGTGTGCTTGAGATTGGACCCGGTACCGGTGTCCTCACAAAATTTCTTATTGAAGACAAGCGGGTTGATTTGTATGCTGCCGAAATAGACAATGAATCAATAGAATTCCTGAAAATAAATTACCCTTCGCTTGGCGAGAAGCTTCTCGAAGGAGATGTTTTGAGGATGAACCTTAAGGCACTCATTCCGGAAGAGTTTCATGTAATTGGAAATTTCCCGTATAATATTTCGTCTCAGATTTTCTTTAAAGTGCTTGATAATAAAGAAAATGTCCCTCAGGTTGTTTGCATGATACAAAAAGAGGTGGCCGAAAGACTTGCTTCTCCTCCGGGGAAAAAAGCATACGGAATTCTTTCTGTGTTGCTGCAGGCTTGGTATGATATAGAATATCTTTTTACTGTAGACGAAAACAGCTTCACTCCACCTCCAAAAGTTAAGTCTGCCGTTATCCGGATAACAAGAAACAGCCGCACAGCACTTGAGTGCGATGAATCGCTTTTCAAGGCAGTCATTAAAACATCCTTTAACCAAAGAAGGAAGGCTATCAGAAACTCAATAAAACAATTGCTCGAAGGGCGTCCCGCTCCGGACAGTTACCTGTTTGGCCAAAGGCCGGAACAACTCTCCGTTGAGGAGTTTATTGAACTTACCCGGCTCATTTACAACAAGTAATTATTTCGAGTTGATTGCTTCAACAGGATTGAGGTTGGCAGCAGTGTATGCTGGAAGAAGGCCGGCAACAATTCCTATTATCGAGGAGATAAACAAGCCCCGGAATACATTGTAACCAGTAAGTTCCATAGGAAACGACTCGTTCCCTTGCAAAGCAAGAACTACTCCCAGAACCATCAGAATTCCAATTGCTCCGCCTGCAAGCGCAAGTGCAGCAGCCTCGGCAAGAAACTGTGTGAGGATAATATATTTTTTTGCACCAAGAGCTTTCTGAATACCAATAAGGTTTGTACGCTCCTTTACAGAAACGAACATAATGTTTGCAATGCCAAATCCGCCAATCAATATTGAAAAACCTCCGATAATCCATCCTGCCAGGTTTATACCTCCGAAAATCGCCTTTGTCTGGTTAAGCAGGAAGGTCATTTCGTTGAGAGCAAAGTTGTCGTTTTGTTTTGGCTTAAGCCGTCTTATAGAACGAAGCAACTGCCTCATCTCCTGAATTGACTCGTCTCTGTCTACCCCATCAACTGGTTTTATGCAAATCATACTTTCTGTCCGCTTCACATTCATAATTGTGGAAGCGAATGTATAAGATATAAGTATTGAGTTGTCTGTATCAAAAATGTTTACAATACTCTCTCCTGCTTTTTTCTGCACGCCAATAACCCGGGCATTTGCTGTCCCCACTTTAATTACTTTGTTAATCGGGTTCTCGAAGCCAAAAAGGGCATTTGCCACCTCATTGCCAAGGATTACAACAGGAGTAGACGATTGCGCTTCAAACTGAGAGAAGTAACGCCCCCTGTCAATTTCGATGTTTGCAATTTCGCCCCACTCATAAGTAGCTGCAGTAATGAATCCCGAACCAAAAGACGCCCGTTTGTATGTAACGGTCTTATTTGTAAAAACAACAAAGGATGTAGCAGCAATTGTTTTGGACTGGGATTTGAGGAAAAGATATTCCTCATATTTGGGCATCGGGCGGTTCATGTATTCCCACCACTTGTACTCCTCTCCTTCCGGCGGAGCAAATGGGAACTGCTGAACATAAACTGTATTTCCCCCGAAGCTGTTAAGCCCCGATTCGACATTCTTTTGCAAAGCACCAACAGCCGTAAAAACGGTTACAATCGAAAATATTCCGATGCTTACTCCAAAGAGAGAGAGAAATGTACGGAATTTGTCCCCTTTGAGGGATCCAAAGGCAAATCTGATACTTTCAAATATCAGTTTGAAAATCATAGTTATTCTTCTGTAGAGTTTTATCATAATCTCTCTTTTATAATCCTGTTTTCTTCTTTAAACTTCGTAGCTTATCAAAAGCATCAAGCGGAGACATTGAGTTAATGTCAATGTCCTTTAGTTCGTCCCGTATACTTGCCAGCAAAGGATCGTCCAGTTGAAAAAACGACAACTGCAATGCGTCTTCGTTTAAGGTAACTCTTCTTTTTTTCGAACCCTCTTTCTCTTTTGATTCCAATTGCTTTAACACTCTTTCCGCTCTCCTTACAACATCTTGCGGCATCCCGGCCATCCGGGCAACATGAATACCAAAGCTGTGTGCAACTCCTCCCGGAGTGAGCTTCCGGAGGAAAATGACATTTTTGTCTACCTCCTTCACAGAGATGTGGAAATTCTTAACTCTTGAAAAATGTTCCTCAAGATCGTTTAGTTCGTGGTAGTGCGTTGCAAACAATGTTTTTGCCCTGAACTCCGGATGTTCATGTATGTGCTCGACTATTGCCCAGGCGATGGACATTCCGTCATAGGTACTTGTTCCCCGGCCAATTTCATCAAGCAATATAAGTGATCTTTGTGACAGATTGTGCAAGATTGTTGCAGTCTCGAGCATCTCAACCATAAAGGTGGATTCCCCCCTGGAGATATTGTCCGAAGCACCCACGCGTGTGAACACCTTATCTACAATTCCTATTTTTGCCGATGCTGCCGGAACAAAGCTTCCTGCCTGTGCAAGGATAACGATAAGGGCTGTTTGCCTGAGCAATGCGCTCTTTCCGGACATGTTTGGCCCGGTGAGAATTATTATCTGCTGACTATCAGAGTCTAAGAATAAATCATTGGCGATGTACTCCTCTCCCGGAGGCATTAAAGTTTCTATCACCGGATGCCGCCCAGCCTCTATAACTAATGTGTTACTATCGTTGATTATTGGCCTGTTATAATTATTTTGCTTAGCCAATTGCGAAAATCCCGTAAGAAGGTCTAAACGAGCTATAATTGAAGCGTTTAATAATATAACGGATATGTTTTTTTGTATGACAGACACTATATTAGCAAACACGGACTGTTCAAGAGCAATTATCTTTTCTTCGGCTCCAAGTATCTTTTCTTCATACTCTTTTAGCTCCTGAGTGATATATCTTTCTGCGCTGACAAGGGTCTGTTTGCGTATCCATTCCTCAGGAACCTTATCCTTATGGGTGTTCCTCACCTCGAGGTAATATCCGAAAACATTGTTGTAGCTTATTTTTAAAGATGAGATTCCGGTTCTTTCAGTCTCTCTCTCTTCCATCTCCCTAAGAAACTCTTTTCCGTGATGTGAAATCTTTCTTAGTTCATCCAGTTCTGAGTTTATGCCGGGGCAGATGATATCCCCTTTTCCAAACTGATTTGCTGGTTCCGGCAGAATCTCCCGGTTAAGCAGTTCAATAAGCGGAGTACAATTGTCAAGTCCGGAGGCCAGCCTCATAAGATCGGAGGCTTCGGATTCTGCACCGCCTGCCGCAACATCGGAACAAATCTGTTTGATTGGAGCAATTTGTTCCAGCCCTCTTTTAAGTTGAACAACCTCCCGCGGAGATATTTTTCCTGCTGCTGCCTTCGAGATGATTCTTTCCAGGTCGCCTATGTCCGAAAGGTGTTCCCGGAGCTTTTCACGGTTATCGTTATCTTTATAAAGAATGTCAACAATATTGTGACGGATGTTGAGCTCTTTTATGCTTTTGACAGGCATGGCAATCCAGTTGCGAAGCAAGCGCCCGCCCATTGGGGAAGAGGTTTTGTCAATCACCTTAATGAGAGATGCTCCCTCATCGGCATAACTCCCAAAAATTTCAAGATTGCGGAATGTGAATTTATCAATCCAGACGTACTCTTCTTCGTCTATTCTCGAGATGGAGCAGAGGTGCCCCAGGGAGTCGTGGCGTGTAAGGTCCAGGTAGGAAAGAATGGCTCCGGCAGCTGTCACAGCCAAAGGCATGTTCTCTATTCCAAAACCTTTTAAAGAGGCAACATTAAAATGGCTGATAAGCTTTTCGCGGGCAGAGTCGTAAACGAATGCCCATTCGTCCATTGCCGATACGTATATGTCTTTTCCAAACCTATCTTCAAACCCGCGCTGATAGCTCTTTTGCACAAGAACCTCTTTTGGGGCGAAGCTTGCAAGAAGAAGTTCGATATAGTTGAGTGTCCCGGATGCAACGCGGAAAGCACCGGTTGAGATATCCAAAAACGCAATTCCCGCCATGTCCTTGTCGAAATGGACTGAGGCAAGATAGTTGTTTTCTTTGTTGTTGAGGAGTTGTTCATTATATGCCACACCGGGAGTCACGAGCTCGGTAATGCCCCGTTTTACTATCTTTTTGGTTAGTTTGGGATCTTCGAGTTGGTCGCATATTGCAACCTTGTATCCGGCCCTCACAAGTTTAGGCAGATAGGTGTCGATTGAATGGTGCGGGAAACCGGCAAGTTCTATATGCTGGGCAGCACCATTTGCCCTGCGGGTGAGCACAATGCCCAATACTTTTGAAGCAAGAATGGCGTCTTCGCTAAATGTTTCATAGAAGTCGCCCACACGAAAGAGAAGAATAGCGTCGGGATATTTGGCCTTGATTGCCAAATATTGCTTCATCAGTGGTGTTTCTACTATGATTTTGTCGCCCTTCATTCTTACAAAAATAGACATATTTTGTTTCAAATCTCTATCTTTGTAGAATATCCCCATAAATTAAAGCCACTATGAAAAATTACCCGAAAACAAGGCAGATTATTATGCTGCTTTTTGCTTTTATTGTTACAGCACCAGCCTGGAGTCAACATACAAAAGAAGAGAGAGCGCAGAAGGAGATTGCCGGCATTATGGAAAAGACTAAATCAGTTGGCCTTTCCGTTGCAGTGGTAAAGGATGGCAAAATAATTTACAACCAGTCTTTTGGCAAGAAAAACATTGAAAACGGCACCAACGTAGCCAACGACGATCTTTTCCGGATTGCCTCAATATCAAAATCTTTTACGGCAACTTCATTAATGACCTTGCTGGACAAAAAGAAAATAAAGCTTGACGAAGATGTGAGTAATTTAGTGGGTTTCCGTGTAAGAAATCCTAAGTTTCCCGAAGTGAAAATTACTGTGAAAATGCTTCTTTCACATACCTCCAGCCTAAATGATTCGGAGGGTTATTTCAGCCTGGACGTAATGAATTCAGACAAAAACAAGAATTTTGCAAATTGCTATAACAATTACGCACCGGGAACCTCATATGAATACTGCAACCTTGGGTTTAACACAATAGGAGCAATCGTTGAAAAGCTGTCGGGAGAAAGATTTGACAACTATGTAAGAAGGGTTGTTCTTAAACCGCTAGGACTTAATGCCGGGTTTAATGTCGATTCACTTGACTCAAAAAAATTCGTTACCCTTTACAACTATGAACCTTTAGATACAACCAAAGGCTCTCCAAATATTTTTCGCGAACAGCCATCGGCATATGTGAGCCGTGCAAAAGAGATAACATCGGGATATAAAATGGGAATAAGTACACCACTTTTCTCGTCTACAGGCGGAATGAAAATATCAGCAAACGGACTTGCCAGATATATGATGATGCACATGAATTACGGAAAGGACCCGATGTCGGGAAAAAGGATCATTTCCAAAAAGAGCTCAAAGCTTATGCAGGCGCCGGTAATTGAAACATCACCGGGCGAAACATACGGAATGTCACTTAGGCAGTCAACCAAACTGATTCCGGGAGAAATAATGACAGGGCATACAGGATCGGCATACGGCCTTTACAGTGCAATGTTTTTCCAGCCCGAAAAAGGTTTTGGAATCGTAATGATGACAAACGGTTGCCAACCGGTTTATAAAGACGGTTTTGTGACAATTCAGCTGGAAACCATCAGAGCGCTTTATAATATTTTTATTGCAGAGTAAAGTATATTTGCAAGGATAAACAGCAAATGAAAAGAGTTCTCATAATTACATATTACTGGCCCCCGGCGGGAGGTTCCGGTGTTCAGAGATGGCTCAAGTTTGTCAAATACCTGCGGGAATTTGGCTACGAGCCGGTTGTCTACACCCCGGAAAGCCCGGAGTATATGGCAATTGACGAAACTCTTGCAAAAGAAATTCCACAGGGTGTCGAAGTTATTAAAAGAGAGATATTTGAACCCTATTCAATCTATAAAATACTAACCGGGAAGAGGGGAAAAACCCTTAAGCCGGGCTTTATAAACACTGGCGGGTCGGGCGCAAAAGCCGTTCCTTTCAAGGAGAAGCTGTCGCTCTTTATCCGGAGCAATATGTTTATTCCGGATCCAAAAACCTTCTGGATTTGTCCATCAGCACGATTTCTTAAAAAATACCTCAAAGAAAATCCGGTTGAGGCAATTATCAGTACGGGACCGCCTCACTCGATGCACCTCATTGCGAAGAAAGTTTCCAGGGCCACAGGAATTCCGTGGATTGCAGATTTCCGCGACCCATGGACAAAGATGTACACGTTCAAATACATGAGATACTCGGCTCCTGTTATTGCAATTCACAAAATTCTTGAGAAAAGCGTGGTGGAAAGTGCAGACGCAATAGTGACGGTTACCGGAACGATAGGTAGAGAGCTGAGGGCATTGCGGAATATTGAACCGAAAGGGGTAGTGGCGTCGACTGCGACTGCGTCGAATAAGGGTGTTCACATCATAACCAACGGGTTCGACAATGCCGATTTTTCTACTGAAAATGTACCTCTTGAAAACAATTTTACCCTCACATATACAGGCCTTTTCGTAAGAACCCAGAATCCGGCAGAACTTTGGAAGGTGCTGTCAGAGAGGGTTAGTAACAATTCTGTATTTGCAAAGGACCTCAAAATAAGGCTCATTGGCCACACCGACAGCGCAATTCTTGAAGACATCGAACGCAACGGACTGGGCGGTAATCTGGAAATAATGGATTACATGCCGCATACCCAAGTAATCAACTGGCAAAGGGGCGCTCAGATACTCCTGCTTTCGGGGGGAATGGAGCCTGAGTCCAAAGGAATATTAACCGGCAAATTTTTTGAATATCTTGCTGCCCGCAGGCCAATCCTTGGTTTTGGACCTAAGGGCGGAGACATGGATATTGCACTTGAGGAGTGCGAAGCCGGAAAGATGTTTGACTATGACAACAAGGCGGATATTGCCGAATGGATTGACCGCCGGTACGAAGAATACAAAGGGACAGGGATTCCGCCTGTTTCCGGAAAAATTGAGAAATACTCGCGTCGGGAACTTACCGCAAGGCTTGCGGAAGTCCTAAATGAAATAACAGAGAGAAAAATTTGAGATTATGATTAATTACAAAAAGATTCTTCCATATCTTATTGCAGTACTATCGTTTATAGTTATTGCATACATGTTTACCCCTCAGGTATTTTCCGGGAAGGTGGTAAATCAGGGCGATATCGCTTCGTGGAGGGGAATGGCAAACGAAATTATTTCTTACAACGAAGCAAATCCTGATAAGGACCCTGCACTTTGGACAAATTCAATGTTTTCGGGGATGCCTGCCACAACAATTTCTGTGGTTTACGACGGAGACTTCACAGACTACCTCTATAAAATTCTCTTTGTTGGGCAACGCCCGCCAAGTTATTTGCTCATCAGCCTCATTGGATCCTTTTTGCTTTTCCTTGCATTTGGAGTAAATGTGTGGCTGTCTGTAATTGGGGCAATAGCAATTTCTTTCTGCTCGTACAACATGCAGATTATTCAGGTTGGGCACAACTCAAAAATGGTGGCAATAGCCTTTATGCCATGGGTTTTGGCTGCTGTTGTATATGCCTACCGGAAAAAGGCTCTGCTTGGTGCACTGCTCTTTGCATTTGCCCTCAGCTTCCAGATTAAGGCAAACCACCCACAGATTACATACTATCTTGCAATAATTATTGCAGGGTATGCAATAGCACTGCTTTACACATCTATAAAGGACAAATACTTCCTCAAATTTTTAAGAACCTCGGTCTATCTTTTAATTGCCGGGGCATTGGGAATAGCTACAAACATAAACCACCTCTGGCCTACATACGAGTATTCGAAATACACTATGAGGGGAGGGTCGGAACTGGCAAAGGAAAAAGGCACAGAACAAGAGGGCCTCGAAATAGCCTATGCAACTCAGTGGTCCTATAGCCCGGAAGAAACTCCAAACCTTTTGATTCCCAACTACAACGGTGGGGCGACGGCAGGGGAGCTTTCAAAAAACTCGGAATCCTATAAGGTTCTTCAGTCGGGCTTTCAGGGAGCCGATCAAATAATCAAGCAGATGCCGCTTTACTGGGGGCCTCAGCCATTCACGGCCGGTCCAATGTATCTTGGTGCCATATCGATATTCCTTTTCATTCTGGGGCTCATTTTGCTCAGAGGGGCTACTAAGTGGTGGATTGCGTCGGTGAGTTTGCTTGCGCTTTTGCTCTCGTGGGGGTCCAACTTCTTGCCGGTAACGGAATTTTTCTTCAACTACATTCCTCTTTACAACAAATTCCGGACTGTTTCAATGGTTTTGGTGATTCTTCAGATAACCATACCGCTGCTTGCTTTCCTCACTGTGGACAAACTTCTCAAAGGAGAGTACGACCAAAAGAAAGTGAAAACAGGACTCATTATATCACTTGCAATAACAGCTGGATTCTCATTAATAATGGCAATTCTTCCGTCTCTGGCGGGTTCGTTCATGGGCTCTTCGGATACACAGTTGCCGGAACAGCTAAGAGGAGCATTGGTTCAGGACAGGCAATCTTTGCTCTCTGCGGATGCTTTCCGTTCTCTGGCATTTATTCTTCTCGCTGCGGCTGCGCTTTGGTTTACGATAAAAGGCAAACTTAAGAAAGAGTATATGTTTGCAATTCTGGGTGTGCTCATAATTGCCGACATGTGGAGTGTGGACAAGAGGTATCTCAACGACTCACATTTTGTTAAGAACAGGGATTTTGAGCAACAATATTCGAAGAGACCGGTGGATGAAATGATTCTTCAGGATAAAGACCCAAATTACAGGGTTCTAGATTTGAGTATAAGTACATTTAACGATGCCCACGTTAGTTATCACCACAAGACAATAGGAGGCTACAGTCCTGCAAAACTTCAGAGGTATCAGGATTTGATTGACAACTATATTATTCCTGAAATGCAGCAGATTGGCAAGGATTTAACCGGCATAAAAACCATGGAAGAGGCTCAGGCCAAATTTGGAAACTACCCTATCCTCAATATGCTAAACACCCGGTACGTAGTTATCGGAGCTCAGAATCCTCCGCTTGTTAACCACAAAGCCCTTGGAAACGGATGGTTTGTGAACGAGGTTAAAGTGGCAGGCAACGTTACTGAGGAGATTGCCGGAATAGGAGCCATGGATTTGTCTAAGAGTGCAGTTGTTTCAAAAGAGTTTGAGGCTGCGGTTGCAGGTATTCCCGTTGCATCGGTTGCAACACCTGTACCAGTTTTACCGGATTCTTTGATAGCGGAATCACAAACGTCCATTATTAAAGACACTGTTTTGTCTCCGGCGGAATTCATCAGACTGACAAATTACTCTCCTAACGAACTCACATACGAATACACCGCTTTGACCGAAAAACTTGCTGTATTCAGCGAGGTTTACTATCCCAAAGGATGGACTGCGTATATAGACGGGCAGCCTGCTGAGATAATCAATGCCGACTTTATTCTGCGGGCACTAAAAGTTCCTGCGGGCTCGCATAAAGTTGAATTCAAATACAAGCCGGAGTCCTTTACCAAGGGCGCGATGTATTCCGGAATTGCATCAGGATTGCTGATTCTATTGCTTTTGGCCGGAATCGGAGGCGAAGTTTATAGCAGAAGACGCACGAAAGCATAAGTTTCTGTGAAGATTTTCCCCAGGGGAAATTTGTTAAAGCGCACACAACCTGATACTTATGTATTTTGAGAATGTTGGTTAAAACATTGAATATCTGAAACATAACAAATTTCCCCTGGGGAAGACGCCACTTTTGAACAAGTCAAAACTCATAAACACAATTATTGCAGCGGTGCTTTGCTCGCTGCTGGTTGTGTTTATTGTACCTCAGAGGCAGGAAAGATCTGTTGCAAATGCGAACGAGGCGGGTGCTGCAGGAAACGGTGAATACAGCATTTCCGTAATTTCGCAAATGTCTGCGCTATCCCAGCAGGCTCAAAACGGAGGAGTTAACTTTGTTCAGCAGGCAAGGGCGGTTGGCGGGTCGGCATCGACAAACCTGTTGGCAAAAATACGAGGCTATTCCATTATCAGGGAGAGACTTCTTGCGATGGATTTCATATCGGCCCCTCAGAATATTTTTGAATTACCAGGCTTTAACTTTTCTCCCAACAAAAGATATTTTGTCTTTGCTCTCAGGGAAATAATCATTTAGTTTTCCGATTATATAATTTTCACATTCAGCCATTTGTAATACAAAAGGACTGGATGTGTTTTCCATATTTATTATAATCAAAAACTATTATTATGAACGCAAATAAAATAGAGATAACCAAAAAAATGAATGCCGGAGTACTGGCATTGACAATTATACTTGTTTCAGCAGCAGTAGTTGCGGTAATCTTTTCACAGAACACTACCGGGGCACTATTGCTATTAACCGGGATTATTATTTTCGCCATCAAGGGCAAGCAGGAGGTCTACAAACCTACCGGCAGCAAAATTAAACGTGGAACTTACTACTTTGATAAAGAGGTGATTTCCAGAGTAGAGAATATTGTCAAGGGTGGCTTTGCCGAAGACACAGCGATTTTGCCACTTCTTGAAAACGGAGGAGGGAAAATGGAGACAATTATGACAGCAGACAGAGAATTTATTTCTGTTCAGCTTTTCCGTTTTATTCCCCACAAGTTTGAAGAGGCAACGGAACAAATTTGCCATACAGGGATAAAGGCTAAGAAGCTGATAGAATGTATTGAGAACAGCAAAAAACACGCAAAATAGCATCGTGCACGTTTTTCCCCAGGGGAAATTTGTTACATCTCAGATATTCAGCGTATTAATGATGATTCGCGAAACGCGTAAGTGTCACAATATGTGCTTTTTAACAAATTTCCCCTGGGGAAAAACTGTTCTTGTTGGGGGCACGCTCATCCAACGGCCGAGCCAGCGGCAGCCGGGGAAAATGTGTGTGTGGCCTAGAAGAACTTTATGAGTCCGATGCTGTTGAGCAGCACGAATGAGATGGCGATGGGGGCAAGGAATTTTATGCAAAACATTGTTACATCGAGAATGTAGCGTTTAAAAGGAATTGTCCCTCCGCTTGTTAGTTCGTCAAGTACGTCGGAGCGCTTCATTTTCCATCCAACAAACAGTACGATAAAGAGCCCTCCCACTGGCAGCATTATGTTTGAAGTGGTGTAGTCGAAGATGTCGAAGATTGACTTTCCAAAGAGGGTGTATTCTTTAAGCGTGCCCTGCGAAAGTGAACTCAAAGATCCGAGAATGGCAACAATTACACAAGTTACGACAACCGCCGAGCGGCGGGTCATCTTCAGCTCTTCCATAAAATATGCAACTACAACTTCCAGCATTGAGATGGCCGATGTGATTGCCGCAACGAACAGGATAATGAAGAAAGCGATAGAAAAGATGTTGCCTAAAGGCATCTGGGCAAATATCTGCGGAAGAATTATAAAGACAAGCCCCGGCCCCTGAGCGGGAGGCATCCCGAATGCAAAAACTGCCGGCATAATTGCGATACCGGCAAGAATGGCGAATAATGTGTCTGCGCCGGCGGTTATGAACGACATGCGAATAAGACTCTCCTTTTTTGCGATGTACGAACCGTACGTTATCATGCAACCCATGCCCAGGCTTAGCGAGAAAAAGGCTTGTCCCAGAGCGGCCAGGACACTGTCCGGCCGGAGTTTTGAAAAATCGGGGCTGAAAAGAAATTTCAGGCCTTCCGACGCTCCGGGAAGCGTGAGAGATCGTACGCAAAGGATAATAATTAACAGGAAGAGACCTGGCATCATTATCTTGGAATATTTTTCAATACCGTCTTTGATGCCTGCAACTACAATGAGAGCAGTAAGACCAAGAAAAACCATCATCATTATTGCCGGAGTTATAGGGGACGAAATGAATTCTCCAAAAAACGAGGCCAGCGCAGTGTTGTCCGAGGTTAAAAAGCTTGCAGAAAAGGATTTGAGAATATATTCTATTGTCCATCCGCCTACTACAAAATAAAATGCCATTATAAATATAACAGCAGCTACGCTTAATATCCCGATGAGCGACCATGCCGATTTTGGAGCAAGCCTGTTAATTCCCCCAAAGACATTTGCCTGGGTTCTCCTCCCAATTACAAACTCGGAAACCATAATGGGTAAACAGAGAAAAATAACGAAGACTACATACATTATGATAAATGCAGCACCTCCATTATTACCAACCAAATAGGGGAATCTCCACAAGTTTCCCAACCCGATTGCCGATCCGGCTAAAGCCACCAAAACCCCGAAGCGACTGCCGAAGCTGTCTCTCTCTTTGTTTGCCATGTTTAAAGTTTTAAGTTTGTTAACAAAGATAAAAAAATGTTGGGTTTTACTTATATTTGTGATGCTATGGAAAACAGAATTTGCAAACTTTTTGGAATAGAGCATCCAATCATACAGGCAGGTATGGTTTGGTGCAGCGGCTGGCGCCTTGCTGCGGCAGCGAGTAAATCAGGCGGGCTGGGTCTTATTGGTGCCGGATCTATGCATCCTGATAATCTGAGACATCACATCCGTAGTTGCAAGGAAGCACTTAGAATCCCTGGCAGCGAATCTGCGGCCGGCGGAGGCAATGCCGGCAGCCCGGAAGCCAAATTTCTCCCGTTTGGAGTAAACGTTCCTCTGATGTATCCGCAGATAGAGGAGATAATGAAAATAATCGTTGAGGAAAAGGTGCCGATAGTCTTTACATCGGCAGGAAGTCCAAAGAAATGGACTCCATTTCTCAAAGAACACGGAATAAAAGTTGCCCACGTGGTATCGAGTTCGGTCTTTGCAGTTAAATGTGAGGAAGCAGGAGTGGATGCAGTAGTGGCAGAAGGTTTTGAGGCGGGAGGACACAACGGACGTGAGGAGACAACTACATTCTGTCTCATTCCGCAGGTACGCGAAGCTATAACAATACCGCTTATTGCGGCCGGAGGCGTTGCTTCCCGCGCAAGCTACAATGCTGCATTTGCATTAGGTGCCGAGGGTGTTCAGATTGGAACCCGCTTTGCATTATGCACCGAGAGCTCGGCACACCCTGCTTTCAAGGAACGCTGCCGCGGACTTAAAGAGGGAGAAACCAAGCTCCTGCTTAAAAAACTTGCGCCAACCCGTCTTGTAGACAACGATTTTTCAATGGCCGTTCTTGAGGCCGAAAACAGAGGCGCATCTGCCGAAGAGCTAACTATTCTTCTGGGAAAGAGCCGCGCCAAAATGGGGATTTTCGAAGGTAATTTGTCCGAAGGTGAACTGGAAATAGGTCAGGTGGCTTCAATGATTCGGAAAGAAGAGTCCGCTGCCGATATAATCAGAGACCTCACAGGAGCACCCGGAGATTTTCTGATGCCATAGGAAAAGGCCTCCCGTTAAGGAGGCCTCCGAATAATAAAGAAAACCTAAAATAAACCTAAAATAAACCTAATCTAAACCTAATCTAAACAATAACTATAAACTATTTAATTACTTTTTGGCAGAAACTGTTTGAAAAGTAATGGCTATTCTGCCTTACCGCCATTTGATTGTGAAGCTTACTTAACGAGAGCTTCATATTTTTTTGAAACCATATCCCAGTTGATTACGCTCCAGAATGCCTCAACATAGTCGGGGCGTTTGTTCTGATACTTGAGGTAGTAGGCGTGCTCCCATACATCCATTGCAAGTATTGGAGTACCTTTTTTATCTGCAACATCCATCAGAGGGTTGTCCTGATTTGGAGTAGAAGATACGAACAGGTCTCCGTTTTCGTTTACACTCAGCCATGCCCATCCGCTCCCGAAACGGGTTTTGCCTGCGTCAAGGAAAAGCTTCTTGAGATCGTCTGTTGAGCCGAAGGTCTTGTTGATAGCTGCTTCCAGTTTTGCTGATGGCTTTCCGCTGTTGAGCTTCATGCTTTCCCAGTATATTATGTGGTTGTAGAATCCGCCTCCGTTGTTCCTTACGGCAGCAGGGTATTTGCTGATGTTTTTGAAGATGTCTTCAATTGTGAGCTTCTCCAGTTCGGTTCCTTTGATTGCATTGCCAAAATTGTCGAAATACGCTTTGTGGTGTTTGCTGTAGTGGATTTCCATTGTGAGTTTGTCGATGAATGGTTCCAGGGCGTCATATGCGTATGGCAGCTGAGGAAATTCGAACTTATTGATTGTTGTCATGATATTAGTATTTTTTGAATTATTATCTTTTGTGCCCATTTGCGCAAAAGCCATATAAGGCAGTATTGCGAGAGAGAGCATCATTATTAGTCGTTTCATTATGTCTGTTATGAATAGTTGTTACTACTGTTATGTAGCAATAACATAGCAGCAGAGATTTAGTTTAGATTTGCGGGTGCCCGGGCTGTCTATCGGATAATAGAGCCGGTCTATTTGCGTTCGAGGACTACGAAATCAAACGGGTGTTCGAACTTTTCTCCACGGGGGAAAGATTCGCGGGAGACTTCACGCCATTGGTTATAGTCGATAACAGGGAAGAAGGTATCTGCATCTTCAATGGGAGTGTGGACGAGCGTAAGGTAGAGCCTGTCTGCCAGAGGAAGGGCCTGACGATAAATTTCGCCTCCGCCTATGATAAAGATTCGGGACTCATCGGATTGATTATTTGTACACAACCCGTCAGGTTGAAGATTTTTATTTGCAGATGCAGCCGCAACAGCCTCTTCCAGCGACCTATAAACCTCTGCGCCGGCAAATTTATCGGCATCAATACTTCTGCTGACAACGATGTTCCGGCGGTTTGGAAGTGGACGGCCAATGGATTCCCAGGTCTTTCGTCCCATAATAACGGTATGTCCGCCGGTAATTTTTTTAAAATACCTGAGGTCTTCCGAAATATGCCAGAGAAGTTGGTTGTTACGTCCGATGGCGCCGTTGCTGGCTATTGCCACTATAATTGAGATCATTACTGTCGGTGAGTTTTGAAGTGATAGGCAAATATAAAAAATAAAGACGATAGTGGTAGGGTAATTGCACTATGATACGGTATAAGAAATAGACAAGGATAATTGCACAATGCAGATTATCGGTTAAATATTCATTAATTTCAAAAAGATGAAAAAGAAATTTTATACAAGTTTAATGATTGCCGGAGCTCTTTTTTTGGGCCTGACATCATGTACAAAAGACGGAAACAAAGCGACACTGGTAGTCCACCTAACAGATGCTCCTGCAAATTATGAGGAGGTACTTATAGATGTTCAGGGTATTCAAATTCACTCTTCTTTAAATGAGACCGAAGGAACCTGGACCACCCTTCCTGTTACTGCAGGTGTTTACAACCTTCTTGATTTCAGAAACGGACTCGATGTATTGCTTGCAACAGCAGAATTGCCAGTGGGTACCATCTCCCAAATGAGACTGGTTCTTGGAACAAACAACAGAATCAAAGTTGACGGAGTTTATCATAACCTTGATACACCTTCTGCACAACAATCAGGACTGAAATTCAACATCCACGCAGTTCTTACAGAAGGCATCACTTACGACCTCTGGATTGACTTTGACGCAGCGCGCTCAATTGTTGCCAAAGGAAACGGAACATACAGCCTTAAACCTGTAATCCGTACATTCAACGAAGCAGTTACCGGTGCAATCAAGGGAATCGTTTTGCCTGTTGATGCAACCGCAACCGTGAGAGCCATTGCAAACGGAGATACGCTGTCTACGATAGCTGCTGCAGACGGAAAGTTTATGTTTAAGGGAATAGAAGCCGGATCTTATAAAATGCTAATCGAACCAAAAGCCACATACATCGGCAAAACAATTGAAAATGTTGTTGTCGCCACAGGGCTTGTGACCGATATGGGTACAATTACCGTTACCCCGGTTTTATAGCCGGCTGCGAGTTGTGTTTTTCTTTATATCATCTATACAATGCCAACTAACTGCTTCGGGCTTGTGCGTCCTCAGTCGCATTGCTCCCTCCGGCCGAATCGCCCTCATTAATTAGTTGGCATCGCTAGAAAGTTCACAAAGATTTTCTACTCGCCACCGGAGACAAGCAACTTGTTGTTTAATAGTCCACCCGTTTTCCCCAGGGGAAATTTGTTATATGCCAGATTTTGAGCGCATTATCCATAATTCGTAAAATCCAATAAGTACCTGGTTATGAGTTTTTTAACAAATTTCCCCTGGGGAAAACTTGGTGCCCGCCGAAGGCGTAGACCGGCGACGAAGGAGCACCAAATTGGCCCCTTAGGGAAGCGATGAAGTGTAGGCAACGGTGTGTGCAAATTTGAGTATATTTGCTTGAAGGCCGGAGACACCACCCCTGGGGTCATTTGGTTTCTTCTTGATATTCAAAGAAATACACTAATCGTCAAAATATCTAATATGCTGTATGTGAGAGCTGTACCAAATGACCCCAGGGGTGCAAGGGCAAGAGCAATCTTAAGGATCTTCTTCTGCACAATACTGCTAACCGGTATTTACGGATGCAGCACTGTTTCATTTCTTTCGCAGGCTGTAACGGGACATTGCAGGGTGATGAGTTCCAGGGTGTCAATTGAAAAGATACTTATGGAGAACGGGTTGGACAGCCTGTCCCGGAAAAAGCTCAGGATGATACTGGAGTTGAGAGAATTTGCATCGGCAGAACTAGGTTTGCCAAGGAACAAAAGCTATATGCTGTTTTCGGAAATCAAAGAGGAGTATCTGGGCTGGAATGTTTACGCAGCACCAAAATTTTCGGTTGAGCCTATAACCTGGAGTTTTCCAATAGCAGGGAGAGTAGTTTACAGGGGGTATTTTTCCAAAGAGGGGGCACTTAAGTTCGCAAAGAAAATTGAGGAAGAGGGCAATGATGTTTATGTTTCTCCGATAAGTGCATACTCTACTTTGGGCTGGTATAACGACCCGGTGCTCAGTTCCCATTTGCGCCTGGACGAAATCCGCCTTGCCGGGCTCATTATTCATGAACTGGCGCATCAGCAGCTTTACATAAAAGGTGATTCCCGTTTTAACGAAAGCTTTGCGGTTACGGTAGAGAGGGCAGGGGTTTTGCGATGGCTGAAATCTACAGGCAGAGATGACCAGATTGCCGAAGCTGTAAAAATGTGGGAGCACCAGGATGAGACTAATTCCAAAATGCTGGATGCCCGCTCCCGGTTAAGTGAATTATATCACAGCGACATTGACACTGCCGCAATGGAGCAGAAAAAGGACTCTTTGCTTAAGGCATTCGTTGTCGAAATTGGCCGCCCAAGATTTGGCGAGATGAATAACGCCTTTTTTGTTCCGGTAAATACATATTACTCGATGGTGCCAAAATTCCAAAGTATGCTGGACAGCCTTGGCGGCGACTTTAAAGAATTCTACAGAGAAGCTGAGGGATTAAAGCGGGCGGCATTGCCGCCAGCCTCTAAACCGCAATAGGAGCCTTTATTCCGGGATACGGATCGTATCCTTCAAGTTTAAAATCTTCGTACTTAAACCCGAATATGCTGGTCACGTTTGGGTTTATTTTCATTATTGGCAGTGGCCGCGGCTCCCTGGAAAGCTGAAGATTCACCTGCTCAAAATGGTTAATGTAAATATGTGCATCCCCAAAGGAGTGCACGAAGTCCCCCGGCCGCAGCCCGCAAACCTGCGCCAACATCATTGTAAACAATGCATACGATGCAATATTGAACGGAACCCCAATGAACACATCTGCGCTCCTCTGGTAAAGCTGACAACTCAGCCTTCCGTTTGCCACATAAAACTGAACCAGTGCATGGCAGGGAGGAAGAGCCATTTTGTCAATTTCCCCTACATTCCATGCTGATATTATATGCCTGCGCGAATCCGGATTGTTTTTGATTCCGTCTATGAGTGCCGAAAGCTGATCCACCGTTTTGCCGTCTGCCGTTTTCCACGATCTCCACTGGCTGCCGTACACAGGTCCCAGCTCTCCGTTTTCATCGGCCCACTCGTCCCATATTGTGACCCCGTTATCGTTAAGGTACTTAATGTTGGTATCCCCCGCGATGAACCACAACAACTCGTGAATAATTGACTTAAGGTGAAGCTTCTTGGTTGTGAGCAGCGGAAACCCTTCGCTTAGGTCGAACCGCATCTGATAGCCGAACACGCTTTTAGTGCCCGTGCCGGTGCGGTCGCTCTTGAGAGTTCCTTTGTCAAGAATATGCTGGAGAAGAGACAGGTATGTTTTCATGAAAGATTTTCGATTTTGATAGACAAATATAGCTAAAAAGGCTAAATTTGACTTCAATTAATTCTCAAGAGATTTAGCCATGAAACGCATTTTCTTTTTATCGATTTTATGCCTGTGCTTTACAGCATCATATTCACAAAAGGTAGAGGTAGTAATTTCGCATTACCTGTTTCCTCAGTTTACCGAGGGCACTGTTCTCATGAAGGATGGAAAAGTGAATACTCTTCCGCTCAACTTTAACTCTCTCACCGAAGAGATGGTTTTTAAGGGAAGTTCAAAAGTTTTGGCAATAGGCAAGGGAGAGATAGAACTTGTTGATACGGTTTACATTAAACAGAGAAAATTTGTAGTGCTCGACAATAAATTTGTTGAATTGTTATACAAACAGGGATGTGAGTTATATGCAGAACACAAGTGCAGTGTGGTGGCACCCGGCAAACCAGGCCCATTCGGGACAACATCTCAAACCTCATCCACAACTACCGTTTCCAGCCTCTATGCAGGCGGGTCCGTTTATGCTCTTTCTCTGCCGGACGGCTATACAACAAGGCCATTCATATACTATTGGATAAAGAAAAACGGAGACTTGAGCAAGTTTGTAAACATAAGGCAATTGCAAAAATTTTATCAGGATAAGAAGGATTTGTACAAAACCTACGACAAAGAGCACGAAGTGAAATTCAACGACCAGGAAAGCATTGCGAACCTTGTTAAATATCTTGAGGCAGCAGCTAAATAAATTTCCTTTTAAGCTCATTGCGAATAAAAATAAAGCTCAAAGCAATGCTGTTTTGAGCTTTATTTGCTATATTCATGAGCTATAAATTAAAGAAAGATTCCCGATGGACAACGACTTTCAAATAAAGGAAGCGCCTTTAAGCAGATTTTCATTGAACAGTTTGACTTTGCAGTAAATACATACTTTTAAGAATAACTAAAAACCAATACCATGAATTCAAGTAAGAACAGCTCCACTCAAGCGAATCAACCGCTTTCCAATGAAGAAATCGTAATTATCAGAAGAGAAAAACGGATGGGATATATATTCGCATCACTCATTCTGATGTTTGGACTTTTGCTTAATCTCTGGATAATCTTAGATTCCGCTGTAGAGAATAAGGGTGTGCTTCTAATAATTGACCCGCTCATCGTACTCATCAGCTTTTTTGTATGCAGGATGATAAACAGAGACTTAAACAAAGACCTCAGAGCAGGAATAAAAACGATAAAAGAAGATACAGTGCAAAAAAAAGAGGCGAGATATGTGGGAGAAGCAGGGAGCGGAGTACTTTATATTCCCATACTTGGCGACCTTTTTCCAAAACTATGGGGGCAGGAAATGAGGATGACTTCGGTTTTCAAGCTGGTTGTGGGGTCGGTAAGATACACTGTTGAAAAAGAAACATTTGCCAACGTTGAAGAAGGATCTGCAGTGAAAATGCACTTTGCTCCAAACAGCAAGATTCTGCTCAAGGTTGAGAGGGTATAGATTTTCGGGATGATTACATTCTCCGCTCTTCGAATGGATTAAGGCCGAGTATCCCCGCCACACCACCGCCCGCCCCGATATGGGCAAAAGCTGCATCCGCTTCAAAAAGCCCGACCAGATTTCCTTTTTCCTCATCGAGGAGTTTGTGGGGGTGTATGAAGGGTCTTTAATTAAGAAATGAATTTCAAAACATAATTTGCGTTTAATAACAAGACGGGATTAAACATTAGAAATCAAAACGCTATCTTTACATAAGGATTATTGCAGATTAGAAAGTAAGCAGGTAATGGAGTGGTTCTCAAATAAATTATTTGTAATAAATAAAAGATAGTTACACCTAATTAAATAAAAATGAAAGAAATAGAAGTTGTTGCTGCAATTATTATTAAAGACAACCGCATTCTATGCACCCAAAGGCCTAAGCATAAATATTCATATATATCAGAGAAATTTGAATTTCCAGGCGGTAAAATCGAAGAAGGGGAAACAGAGCAACAAGCTTTAATACGGGAAATTCAAGAAGAGCTATCTATTGATATTGAAATTCACAATAAATTCTTAACAGTTGAACATGTTTATCCTGATTTTTCAATAAAAATGCATTCATATATTTGTAGTTGTAATGCGGATAAAATTAGATTTCTTGAGCATATAAATCATTATTGGTTAGTCAAAGAAGAATTAATGAACCTGGACTGGGCTGCAGCTGATTTACCAATAGTTAAAGAGCTATTAAATAATTAA
>Ga0316605_10000420_pt1 | contig 30124 bp, 28 predicted proteins | sample OWC_soil_day20_n_FD_207666 | JGI IMG/M metagenome (GOLD analysis project Ga0316605, IMG submission 207666) | Wetland soil microbial communities from Old Woman Creek delta, Ohio, United States - OWC_soil_day20_noCT | ecosystem: Environmental > Terrestrial > Soil > Wetlands | place: USA: Ohio...
GGAAGGCCACGGTGGTCCAGGGGCCCCGGGCCAGGAAGCGCCGGCCCAGTTCCCGGATGCCCGACTCCTCGTCGGATTCCAGCACCAGGTCGTCGAGGTCGTGCACGATCATGGAGATCTCCCTGGCCCCTGGACATCCAGGTCATGGGTGCCATCGTACTGCGGGGAGGGCGCCGCATGGAAAGGTTGATGGGCTTCGTGGGCGCGACCGTGGGCAGCCTGGCGGGCTGGTACTTAGGCGAGCTCGTCGGCTTCACCACCGCCGTGGTGCTCAGCATGGTGGGCACCGGCTTCGGGCTCTGGGCGGGGCGGCGCCTCACGCAGCGGTGGATGGAATCCTGAGCGGTCTGGAGCTTTCCGCCGGGCCGTGGTTCCATTCCAACCATGCGCATCGAATGCATCGCCATCGGAACCGAGCTGCTCACCACCCGCCGGGTGGACACCAATTCCGTGTGGCTGGGGGAACGGCTGGCGGGCCTGGGCCTGGGCTTCCACCGCAAGACCGCCGTGGGGGACAGCCGGGAGGATCTGGCCGCGCTCTTCCGGGAGGCCCTGGGGCGCTCGGAGCTCATCGTCACCACCGGCGGCCTGGGGCCTACCTTCGATGACTTCACGAAGGAGCTCTTCGCCGAGCTCCTGGGCGCGGAACTGGTCGAGGACGCGGGCAGCCGCGCCGACATGCTGGCCTTCTACGCCGCCCGCAACCGGGTGCCGCCGCAGGTGAACTTCAAGCAGGCCCTCATCCCCGTGGGCGCCGAGCCCCTGAAGAACCCCGTGGGCACTGCGCCGGGCGTGTGGTGGCAGGATCCGGCGGGCCACCCGGGCGTGCGGATCGTCATGCTGCCGGGCGTGCCCCGGGAGATGAAGTGCATGTGGGAGGACCAGGTCGAGCCGCGCCTGAAGGCCCTGGCCGGCGCCCCGGTGCACACCCTGCGGATGGTGGTGGCGGGCGTGCCCGAGAGCAACCTGGACGAGCGCACGCGGGAGGTCCGCGAGCGGCATGGGCACCTGGACTGGACCATCCTCGCCAACCTCACGCAGGTGGAGCTGCTGGCCCGGGGCTCCGATCCGGCGGATCTGGAGGCGGCCCGTCGGGATTTCGAGCCGGTGCTCGGGCCCGACCTGGTCTGCCTGGGCGACGCCAACCTGGAGGACGCGGTGCTGGCCGGCCTCCAGGCCCGGGGCGAGACCCTGGCCCTGGCGGAGAGCATGACGGGCGGCCTGCTGGCCTCGCGGCTCACCGCCATCCCCGGTGCCAGCGCGGCATTCCAGGGGAGCGCCGTCGTCTACACCGTGGCGGCCAAGCAGGCCCTGCTGGGCCTCGACCCGGTCTGGCTCGAGGGCGTGGGCACCGTGTCTGAGCCTTGCGCCATCGCCCTGGCGGAGGCGGCCCGGCAGCGCCTGGGAGCCACCTGGGCCCTGGGCATCTGCGGCAATGCGGGGCCCGATGCCGAAGGCGGGGCGCCGGTGGGCCGCTTCTACGTGGCCCTCGCAGGTCCGGGCGGAACGACCGTCCGGACCCACACCCTGGCGGGGGATCGCGTCGAGCTGCAACTGCGCTGCGCGGCCCTGGCGCTCGACCTGCTGAGGCGGCAGCTGATCGACTAGGTTCGGGCGGTACTTCGGACCCGCGCCCCGGTGCTGATAACCTGCTGGGATGATCACAGTTTCCGTGTCCACCTTGGCCCCCTGGTGCGTCGGCGCCTTTCTGTGCGGCAGCATCCCCTTCGGCCTCCTGCTGGTGAAGCTGGCGGGGAAGGGGGACGTGCGGGAGCACGGCAGCGGCAACATCGGCGCCACGAACGTGAGCCGGGTGGGCGGCAAGGCCCTGGGCGTCGTCACCCTCCTCCTGGACATCCTGAAAGGCTTCCTGCCGGTCTACCTGGCCAAGAAGGTTGGCATCAGCGCCGACTTCCTGCCGCTTCTGGCCCTGGCGGCGGTGCTCGGCCATGTCTTCACGCCCTGGCTGAAGTTCCAGGGCGGCAAGGGGGTGGCCACGGCCCTGGGCGTGATCCTGGCCGCAGAACCCCAGCTGGTGATCCTTCCCCTGGCCACCTTCATCCTTGTGCTGTGGCTCACGCGCCACGTGAGCCTCGGCAGCATCCTGGCGGCGGCCATGGTGCCGGCGCCATTCCTCCTCCTCATCGGCGGTTTTTTCGGGCCTCCGAAATGGCTGGAGCTCGTCCCCTGGCTGCTCCTGGTGATCCTCGTGATCCGGAAGCACCGGGAGAACATCAAGCGGCTGCAGGAGGGCACCGAATCCAAGCTCTGGGGCGCCAAGAAGGAGGTGACCCATGGCTAGCCGCGCGGACATCGGCGTCTTCGGTTCCGGCGCCTGGGGCACGGCGCTGGCCATCACCTGGGCCCGGGCCGGGGCGAACGTGGCCCTCTGGGGCAACTTCCCCGACGAAATGGCCCAGATGGCCGCCACGCGGCGGCACCTGCGGCTGAAGGACGTGGTCTTCCCCGAGGGACTGCGCACCTCGGACGATCCGACCGAGGCCCTGGCCGCGCCCCTCTGGATATCCGCCATGCCCACCCAGGTCACCCCCGAGGCCTGGCGCGGCCTGCGGCCCCGGGCGCCGAAGGCTCCGGAATCCCTGATCCACGTGAGCAAGGGCATTCTCCAGAGCACCCACCAGACCCTGTCCCAGGCCCTCACCGGCGTGCTGGACGTGCCGGTGGGCGCGCTGTCCGGCCCCACCTTCGCCGATGAAGTCTCGCGCGGGGTGCCCTCCGCCATCGTGCTGGCCCTGCCGGCCGCCTATTCGGATGCCCAGGCCCAGGCCCTCCAGGCTCAGCTGGCTTCGGAGAAGCTGCGCATCTACCTCAGCCGCGATGTCATCGGCACGGAACTCTGCGGCGCCCTCAAGAACGTCCTCGCCATCGCCGCGGGACTCGTGGATGGGCTGGGGCTCGGCTACAACGCCCGGGCGGCGCTCATCACCAGGGGACTCGCCGAGATGGCGCGCCTCGTGGAGGCCCTGGGCGGCCAGCCCGCCACGGTGATGGGCCTCGCCGGCATGGGCGACCTGCTGCTCACGGCCACCGGCCCCCAGAGCCGCAACCGCACCTTCGGCGAACTGGTGGGCAAGGGCAACTCCGTGGAAGCCGCCCGGGACGCGCTGGGTGGCCAGGTGGTGGAGGGTATGTTCACCACGGAGGCGGCCCTGGCCTTGGCCAAGACCCACGGCCTGGATCTGCCCATCGCCACCGAGGTGCAGCGGCTCCTCAACGGCGAATCGCCCCAGGACGCCGTGCGGCGGCTGATGACGCGCTCCCTGAAGTCGGAATAACCGGAGATTCCCATGGCCGAGCCCTTCCGTTTCCGTGTGCTCCAGCATGGTCCGGCGGGGTCGCCGGTCCGGGAAGCCTTCGCACCGGCCGAGCCGAAGCCGGGCTGGGTGAGGCTCGAGCTGAAGGCCATGGCGCTCAACCGCCTGGACCTCTGGACCACCGAAGGGTTGCCGGGCTTTCCACTGCCCCTGCCGCTCACGCCGGGCTGCGATGGCGCTGGCGTGGTGGAGGCCGTGGGGCAGGGCACGCGCCTTCCGCCTGGGGTTGAGGCCGGCGGCAGCGTCATGATCGCGCCGGGCCTCAGCTGCGGCGTATGCCCCGCCTGCCTGCGCGGGGACGACATGCTTTGTCCGACCTACGGCGTGCTGGGCCATGTCTGCGACGGCACCGCGGCCACCCACGTGCTGGTGCCCGCCGCGAATCTGCTGCCCATTCCCGGCAACTGGAGCTTCGAGCAGGCTGCCGCCTTCCCCCTGGTGTTCCTCACGGCCTGGGAGATGCTCGTCCACAAGGCGGCCCTGCGGCCCGGCGAGTCGGTGCTCATCTGGGGCGGCGGCAGCGGCGTGGGCAGCGCGGCCATCCAGCTGGTGAAGGCCCTGGGCGGCACGGCCGTCGCCGTGGTGGGTAGCGAGGCCAAGGCCATGAAGTGCTGGGAACTGGGCGCGGAGCACGTAATCGTCCGGGGCGACCTCAAGGCCCTCGCAGCCAAGGTGCGCGACCTGGTGGGCAAGCGCGGGGTGGACATCGTCTTCGAGCACACCGGCGCCGCCACCTGGGGCACGAGCCTCGGCATCTGCGCCCGGGGCGGCCGCATCGTCACCTGCGGCGCCACCACAGGGCGGGAGACCACCTTCGACCTCCGCGCCCTCTTCGCCAAGCAGATCCAGATCCGCGGCTCGTACATGGGGCGCCGGGAGCACCTCTGGACGCTGCTCTCGCTCCTGCAGCGCAACCCCACCAATCCGCCCTTCCGCCCGGTGATCGAGCGGGTCTTCGACCTGGCCGACTATCCCGCGGCGCAGCGCCACCTCGAGGCCGGCCAGGGCTTCGGCAAGGTGGTCTGCCGGGTGCCCTGATGCTGCGGGACCTGCCCCTGCCCGACGGCTCCTCCTTCACCTGGGTGGACCTGGTGGATCCGAACACCGCGGAGATGGCCGAGGTGGCCACGCGCTACGGCCTCCATCCGGCCGCGGTGCGCGATTTCCTCAACCAGCCCCACCTGCCCAAGTTCGAGCGCCTGCCGGGCCAGCAGCTGCTGATCCTCCGCGCCTACGACGAGGTGGCCAAGCGTGGCGACACCATCCAGGCCATGACGCGCCGTCTCGTGGTGCTCATGACCGAGGGGGCCATCATCACGGTCCACCGGCGGGAGCAGCCCTTCTTCACGGAAGCCGCGCGCCAAGCCGCGGAGGGATCCGCCCTGCGGCCCGAGCAGCTGGCCCTGGCCCTCTGCGCGGGGGCCGTGAAGTCCTTTGACGAACCCTTGAAGGAGAGCGAGGAGAAGCTCGATCAGCTTGAGTCGGCCCTGTTCAGCCGGAAGATCCCGCACATGAGCATCAAGCAGATCTACGGCCTGAAACGTCGCTGCGCGGTCATCAAGCGGACCCTGGGACGCACCATGGCGGCCCTGAGCCCGCTGAAGGACCAGGCCCGGGATGACCAGGGCCTGCTGGCAGACGTGGTGGAAGAGGCGGACCGTCTGCACACCTGGGCGGATGAGCTGCTGGAAAGCGCCACCCACCTCATGAACCTGGAGATCAACCTGGCCAGCCAGCGCACCAACGAGGTCATGCGCGTGCTCACGATCTTCAGCGCCTTCTTCCTGCCGCTGACGTTTCTGGCGGGGGTTTACGGCATGAATTTCAAGCGGATGCCCGAACTGGATCACCCGCTGGGCTACCCGCTGGTCTGGGTCGCCATGGCCGGCACTGCCCTGGGCATCTGGGTCTGGTTTCGCCGGAAGGGGTGGCTGAAGTAGCGAACTGCTGCGTCCTGACGGGTCATCCGCTAGACTGAACCGTTTACGAAGGAGTCCCCGTGAAGGTCCTCATCCTCGGTGTCAATGGATTCATCGGTTCGCACCTGGTGGACCGCATCATGGCGGACACGGACTGGGAGGTCTACGGCCTCGATCTCGGCGCCCACAAGGTCTCCGAGCACCTGGCCAACCCGCGCTTCCACTTCGTGGAGGGCGACGTGACCATCTCCAAGGAGTGGATCGAGTACCACATCAAGAAGTGCGACGTGGTGCTGCCCCTGGTGGCCATCGCCACCCCCAAGGTCTACGTCACCGACCCCCTGCGCGTCTTCGAGCTGGACTTCGAGGAGAACCTCCGCGTGGTCCGCCAGTGCGTGAAGTACAAGAAACGCGTGGTGTTCCCCAGCACGTCGGAAGTCTACGGCATGTGCCCCGACGAGGCCTTCGACGAGCACGAGTCCCCGCTGGTGACCGGCCCCATCCCCATGAACCGCTGGATCTACAGCACCAGCAAGCAGCTGCTCGACCGCGTGATCTGGGCCTACGGCTTCCAGCAGGGCCTGAAGTTCACCCTGTTCCGCCCCTTCAACTGGATGGGCCCCAAGCTCGACAGCCTCAACACCGCCAAGGAGGGCAGCAGCCGCCTGGTGACCCAGTTCAGCTGGAACCTCTTCAACGGCGAGCCCCTGCAGCTGGTGGACGGCGGCACCGCCCGCCGCTGCTTCATCGATGTGGCGGATGCCATGGACGGGCTCATGTCCGTGCTGCGCAACGAGGGTGGCAAGGCCGACGGGCAGATCTTCAACATCGGCAATCCCAAGAACGACTACAGCGTGCGCGAGATCGCCGAGATGATGATCGCCATCTGGAAGGACCATCCCTTCCGCAAGGAGCGCGGCATTCCCGAGGGCCGCATGGTGGAGACCGGCAGCGGCGAGTTCTACGGCAAGGGCTACCAGGACGTGGCGCGCCGCACCCCGAGCATCAAGCGCATGCAGGCTGCCTTCGGCTTCGAGCCCAAGGTGTCCATGAAGGATTCCCTGAAGAAGGCCATCGACTTCTTCGTCGAAGAGCACAAGGCGCTGGAGAAGGTCGTCGAGACCGAGAACTAGCCCTACCCGGAGCCGGGCGATGACGCGGCGCGAACGCACCTCCCTCCTGCTTCTCTGGTTCTTCCTCGGCCTGCTGCCCCTGCTGATCCGCCCGCTCTGGGAGCCGGATGAGGGACGCTACGCGGAGATTGCCCGGGAGATGCTGGCCACTGGCGACTGGCTGACGCCCCGGCTGAATGGCGTGCTCTACTTCGAGAAGCCACCCCTCCAGTACTGGCTGTCCGCCCTCAGCATGAAGGCCTTCGGCTTGAACGGCGCCGCCGCGCGCCTGCCCCTGGCCTTGGCTTCGGGCCTGATGATCTGGGCGGCGTGGCGGCTGGCGAAGCGCCTGGGCGCCCGGGAGCCGCTGTGGGCGCCCTTCATGGCGGCCACCGGGCTGCTGGCCTTCCTGGTGGGCCAGCTGCTCACCCTCGACGCCCTGTTCAGCGCCTTTCTGGTGGCCGCCATCGCGGCCTTCGTGGAGGCCGTCGCCCGGCGGCGGGAAGGGGGGGCCGCCCTCGGCTGGACCTTCCTCACGTTCCTCCTGCTGGCCGGGGCCATGCTCACCAAGGGTCTGGCGGAGGTGATCCTCACCGGCGGCATCCTCTTTTTCTCCCTCGCCGTCGCCTGGAAGGACCGCGCCCTCCGGGGCGCCGTGCTCCGCACCGCCTTCGACCCCCTCGGGTGGCTGCTCTACCTGGTCCTGGTGGTGCCCTGGTTCTGGGCCGTGAACCACGCCAACCCGGGCCACGCGCAGTTCTTCTTCATCCACGAGCACTTCACGCGCTTCCTCACCCATGAGCACGCGCGGCAGGGCTCGGACAACTGGTTCCTGGACAAGCTGTACTTCCCCGCGGTGCTGGTCCTGGGCTTGCTGCCCTGGCTGTCGGCGTCGGTGGTCGGCCTGAAGCGGGGCTGGACCTTCCTGAAGGGCAGGGGCCCCCAGTCCGGCGACCAGCTGGCCCGGTGGACCGTGGGCGTCTGCCTCATGGGGTTCCTGTGGCCCCTCGTCTTCTTCACCGCCTCGGGCTCCAAGCTCGCGCCCTACATCCTGCCCGTCATCGCGCCCCTGGCGGCCCTGGCCTGCGCCTTCGAGCGGGAAGGCGAGGAGATCGCGGCCCTGCGGCGCATGGGCCGGGAGCTGATGGTGCTGGGAGGGATCTTCCTCGCTGCCTCCGTGGTGTTCCGGCGGGAGGTCGTGGGCGTGACCTGGGTGGTGGCGCTGGGCCTCGGGCTGATCGCCCTGGGCCTCTGGACCCACCGGCCGAAGGGCCTCACGGGTCAGCGGCTGCGGGTGGCCTTCGGCGCGCTCCTGTGCCTGATGGTGGTCGCCGCGGAGGCCGCCGCGGGACCGGGGAAATCCATGGCGGGTCTCGTGCGGAAGGCCCCGCCGGGCGCCCGGTGGATCGCCTTCGGGAACTACTTCCAGGGCCTGCCGTTCTACGCCCGCAGCCGGGTCGTGGTGGTGGCGGGCACGGGGGAGCTGGCCTTCGGCCGGAAGCGCCTGCCCGACGCGGACCGCTGGTTCGACGAGAACCCCGGGGCCCTGGGCGCCGTGGCGGACCGGCTCAAGGCGGAATCGCCGGGTCAGCCGGTCCTCGTGATGGCCAAGGCCGCCGCCTGGCAGGACCTCAGCCCGGAGGAGCGGGGCCGCTGGGAAGAACTCGCCCGCAGCCCCTCGGCCGTGGTCGCCCGCCGCCGCTAGGGAGACCTACTTCACGGCGGCCTTGACCCCCTTGGCGGCTTCCTTCGCCCCCTTGGCGACGCCCTTGCCGGCGGTCTTGGCCCCGCGGCCCACGGCCTTGCTGCCTTCCTTCGCGGCGTGGCCGACCGCCTTGCCGCCCTTCTTGAAGCCCTGGCCCACCTGCCGGGCGGCCTGCTTCACGTCTTCCTTCACCCCTTCGGTGACTTCGGGGCCCGGCGCCGGCGCGGCGGCGGGCGCGGCCAGGAGCAGCAGGCTGAGGAGAAGGGAATCCATGCCTCCATTCTACCGCCCCTCTTCCCGCCCTGTGCGGAAGGGGCGCTTCCGGGCGAAGATGGTGGGATGGATGGATTCCCGATGCCCGACCGTTCCCGGCTGCAGTTCTGGCTGCGGGCGCACGCGCCTGAGCTGCTCTTCGCGATCCTGCTGCTGGCCGTGCTGCCCATGCGCGACCTCTGGGCGCCGGACGAGCCGGACTTCGCCCAGTGCGTGAAGGAGATGCGCCTGCGCGGCGACTGGCTGCTGCCCTACATGAACGGCCTGCCGTACAGCGAAAAGCCGATCCTCTACTACTGGGTGATGAAGGCCTCCGCCGTGCTGCTGGACGCCCTCACCGGCGGCCTGGGGTTCACGCAGGGCGTCGCCGCCTGGGCCCTGCGCCTGCCTTCGGTGATCGCCGCGGTGGCCTTCCTCTCGGCCTTCCGGCGCTGGGCGGTCCGCTTCCTGGAACCGGGGCTGGCGGAGCCCGCGGCGCTCGTCCTGGCCACCACCCCCCTCTGGTTCTGGCAGAGCCAGTTCATCCAGATCGACCTGCTCTTCTCCGCGCTGCTGGCCTGGAGCTGGCTCTGCTGGCTGGGCGGCTACCTCCTGCTGCGGCAGTCTCCAGAAGATGCGGAGCCTCCCCGTGCCTGGTTCCTGAAGGCCTACGTCTGGTTGGCCCTGGCCTTCCTGGCGAAGGGGCCGCTGGCGCCCCTGCTGTCCTTCCTCGTGCTGGCCGCCTTCCTCGGCTGGCAGCGCGACGTCGCGGTGCTGCGGAAGACGGGCATCGCAGCCGGACTCGCGATCACCCTGCTGCTGGTGGCGCCCTGGTACGTGGCCGCGGGGCTGAAGGGCGGGGCGCACTACGCCTACGAGCTGATCGTCCTCCAGAATTTCGATCGGGCCACCAAGGCCTGGGACCACATCCATCCCTGGTGGAAGTACGGTGAATACCTGCTGGGGGATTTCTTCCCCTGGGTGCTGCTGCTGCCGGCCCTGGCGCTGCACCGCTGGCGCGCCTGGAAGCCCGGGGATCCCGCCCGGCGCTTCCTCCTGGTGGCCTTCCTGGTGCCCTTCCTGTTCCTCAGCGCGGTCCAGAGCAAGCAGGGCAAGTACCTGCTCATGGGCTACCCCTTCCTGGCGCTGCTGCTGGTCGACCTCTTCCGGTCGGCGGAGCCCGCCCGCACCCGGCGCCTCGGCTGCCTGCTGGCAGGCGGCCTCGCCCTGCCGGCGGCGGCCCTGACGGCGCTGGCGCTGGGCTTCGGCGGCGCCAAGGTGCAGGGCCAGGTCGCGCCCTTCCTGGGGCCGCTCCGGCTCATGGCCGCGGTCATGATCGCGGGCACGGGGTTCGTCCTGGTCCAGGCCATCCAGGGGCGGATGGCCCGGCTGGTGCCCGGCGTGGCGCTGACGCTGGGGCTGCTCTATCTGGTGGGCGGCACCTGGGGCTTCCGCCTGCTCGATCCCCAGAAGGCCTACCGCCGCTGGACCACGGCCGCCCAGCCCCTGATCGCGGGCCGCCAGGTCTTCTACTGGCAGACCATGCGCAGCGGCGTGATGGTCTACACCGACCACCTGATGCCGGAGCTCCGCACGGCCGCCGCCCTGGCGGCCATGGATCCGGAGGCCCGCCTGGTGGCCCAGCGCGGCGAATGGGAGACCGATGCCTGGGGCATGACTCCGGAGCTGAGGGACCGTTTCGAGGTGCTGCTCGCCGTGCCCACCGGCGGTGGCGAGATCCTGCTGCTCCGGAAGAGGTCCGCATGATTCCTGCTGATGCCCACTGGGTGCGGGTGAACCGCTTCTTCGGCGACGCCATGATGGCCTACGCGGCCATCGAGCCTCTGCGCCGCGCCGGGCTTCCCCTGGTGGTCTGGGGTCCGGGGCACATCGTGGATCTCTTCGCGGGCAGCGCCCAGGTGGTGGGCACCGTGGCCGAACCCAACCGGAAGTACGGCGTGTGGGAGGCGGCGCGCATGCTGCGGGAGCTGCGCCCGGCCTCGGTCATCGGCTTTCCCAAGAGCGCCCGGCCCCATGCCGCCAGCCTGCTGGCGCGGGTGCCCCTGCGGCTCGGGTGCGGGGATGGCGGCGTGAGCCTGCTGCTCACCCACAGCGTCCCCTTCTACAAGCGCCAGGATCACTTCGTGGAGCGCTACGCCTCCGTGGTGACCCGGGCCTTCCCGCAGCTAGGCCCCATGGGCTTCACGCCCTTCCGCCCGCGGGAAGAGGCCTTCGACCGGTGCGCCGTCCAGGCCGCGGAGGCCGGAATCACCGGCGACTACGTGGTGTTGGCCCCTGGCGCGAACAGCGGCTCCAAGCGCCTGTCCGTGCCCCTCTTCGCCGCCCTGGGCCGGCGCCTGGAAGGTCGGGGCCTCCAGGTGGTGATCCTGGGGGCGGGCGCGGAGGACCAGCGGCTGGCCGGGGAGCTTACCGCGCGGCTGCCCCACGCCCTCAACCTGGTGGACCGCTGTAGCCTCTCGCTGTCGGCCGCCTGGATCTGCGGCGCCCGGGGCCTGGTGGGCATGGATTCTGGGCTGGCCCACATCGCAGGCGGCGCCGGAATTCCCACCCTGGCGGTGTTCGGCCCGACCCGGCCCCAGCATTCCCGCCCCTGGGGACCCCGCGTCGGGGTGATCCGCCGGGAGGACCTCGCCTGCCTCGAGTGCATGACCTTCCACTGCCCGCTGCCGGATCATCCCTGCATGAACGACCTCTCTGAAGACGCCCTGTGGCAGACGCTGACCACGCTGATGGAGGCCCCTTGAGCCCCAACCTGAAGGCCATCCCCCTCATCGTGCTGGGCGTGCTGCTTAATGCGGCCGCGCAGATCTGCCTGAAGAAGGGCCTGCAGGCCGTCGGGGGCATGCAGCTGGCCGCGGGCCCGCTGCTGCGCCTCATGCTCGAACCCTGGGTGATCGCTGGGCTGGCCTGTTACGCCGTGAGCGTGGTGGTGTGGCTGGGCGCCCTGTCCATGGTGCAGGTCAACTACGCCTACCCCTTCCTCGCCCTGGGCTTCATCGCCAATGCCCTCATGGCCCGGGCCTTCCTGGGCGAGGCCATGACCCCCATGCGCTGGGTGGCCCTGGCCATCATCGTCGTGGGCGTGGGGCTGCAGGCCCTGAGCGGCCGCGGGCACTGAACCTTCGGCTTCAGCGGGTCTTGGAAGCCTTCAGCACCGCCTGCAGCAGGCCGGGGAACCGGGCCTCCAGATCCTCCGCGCGCAGGCTGATGTAGCGGTAGATACCCTCGACCCGGGTGTGCGTGATGCCCGATTCGCGGAGCACCTTGAAGTGGTGGCTGAGGGTCGCCTTCGTGGCCGGCAGGTCGAAGGTGCCGCAGGCCCGCTCGCCCTCCTTGGCCAGGCGCCGCACCACGGAGAGGCGGGTGGGATCGCTGAGGGCGTAGAGCACGGCGGAGAGCTGCAGCTGGTTCGTCTTGGGATGGTGGAGTTCCCGCATGAGAGGAGCCTGACATGGGAACCGGCGAAGGTTCAATTGTTAGATGATCATCGAAATAATTCTTGATTACCGTCGGTCCGCCTGGCTATACATATAAAGTTCGACAACATTCAAACAGTAGGAGGAACCCATGAACCACCGCATCTCCTTCGACGCCCCCGGCGGGCCGGACGTCCTGCAGTGGGTGGAGGCGGCCCTGCCCGAGCCCGGTCCCGGCGAAGCCCGCATCCGCCACACGGGCATCGGCGTGAACTACATCGACGTCTACCACCGCTCCGGAGCCTACCCCGTGCCGCTGCCCGCCGGGCTCGGATTCGAGGCCGCGGGGGTGGTGGAGGCGCTGGGGTCCGGCGTCTCGGCCGTGGCCCTGGGGCAGCGGGTGGCCTATGTGGACGGCCCGAGGGGCGCCTACGCCGAGGCGCGGAACCTGCCCGCGGATCGCCTCGTGCCGGTTCCGGACACCGTGTCCGACGAGGATGCGGCGGCGGTGATCTTCAAGGGACTCACGGCCCACATGCTGGTGACGCGGGTGTGGACGCCGGAGCCTGGGGCCTCGGTCCTGGTGCACGCGGCGGCTGGCGGCGTGGGCCTGATGCTCGTCCGCTGGCTGTCGGCCCAGGGGGTTCGGGTGATCGGTGTGGTCAGCACGCCCGAGAAGGCATCGGCCGTGCGGGCGGCGGGAGCCGAAACCGCCCTCGTGGTGCCGCGGGGCGGCGCCTGCGACGACCTTCCGGCCCAGGTGAAGGCCCTCACGAACGGACGGGGGGTGCGGGTGGCCTACGATTCCGTGGGGAAGGACACCTTCGAGGCCTCCCTGGCCAGCCTGGCGCCCTTCGGCCTCCTGGCCTCCTTCGGCCGCGCCAGCGGCGCGCTCCCGATGGTGGATCCGGCTGGCCTCGGGTCCCGAGGTTCGCTGGCCCTGCAGCGCCCGAGCATCTTCCACCACATCGCCGATCCCACGGACCTGCGCCAGGCCGCCGGGGAAGTCTTCGAGGCCCTGGCGCAGGGGAAGATCCGAGCGCAGATCCACGCGCGGTTCCCCCTGAAGGAAGCCGCCGAGGCCCATCGGCTGCTGGAATCCCGCGCCACCCAGGGTGCCCTGCTGTTGATCCCCTAGCGTTCCGCTCGACCCCGGGCCGGGCTCCCTGGCGAGCCCAGGTACAATTATCGAGGCCTGGGACCATTCGCCGATAACGGTTCCGAGGAGCCGCATCGATGCTTCCGCTCTGGGGATCCCGTCCTGCCGGGCCGCCATGGCTCATGCGGGCAGCCTGGGCGATCTTCGCCGTCAACCTCGTCCTGCCGGCTTTCCTGCCGTCGGGGAGCGGCCTGAGTTCCTGGTTCCGGCTCTTCGCGACGGCTTCGCTCTGGCCGCCCCTCTGGTACGCCCTCCGCCTGATCCGGGCGCGGGAGAACCCTCGGGTGCTGTGGGACCTCTGGGCGGCCTTCTTCGGCTTCCTCCTGGCCGTGCGCGGCGTCTTCTTCCTTTTCCCGGAGGTGAAGGCTGCTTTGCCCCATCTGCCCTGGGGACAGACCCACCATCTGGTGTCCTACGGAATCGAAATCCTCGCGTTCATCGCGTGGGGAACAGCTCGAGAGGAGCGCGGCCACACGGGATGGAATCTGCTGGAGGACCTTCTCTTCGCCCTCGGTGCCTTCTTCCTCGTGTGGATGCTCGGACTTCGGGCCTTCGTCGTGGATGTTTCGCTCCCTCGGCTGGAGACCGGGATGCTGATTGGAATCGTCCTGTTCACCGCCCTCCTGCTCGGGATGTGGGGCAGCCTCTTCCTGAGGCCCCCGCCCGGGGACCGGCGGCGGCTGGCCTGGATCGGCCTCGGGCTGACCTATTCGGTGGGCCGCAACGCGCTCCTTTCCTTTGCCCACCATGAGGGGCAGGCCTGGCTGCTGATGGAGGCCCAGGCGCTGGACCCGCTCACCTGGCTCTGCTTCGGCCAGGCCTTCGCCACCCCCAGAGGTGCGGAAGCCGAGGACCATCGCTACGGGACTCGCTTCCAGCGCCTCCTGCCCTACGTTCCCGCGATGCTGTCGCTCGTGCTCGTCTGGATCCTGCTGTTCGTCGAGCCACGGCGGCTCGACTGGCAGGTGGTGCTCCTGCTCACGCCCATGATCGTCCTGCTTCTCTGGCGCCAGAGCCTCGTGATGGGAGAGACGCGGGCCACCGCCCAGTCCCTGGAGCTTCTGGTGGAGGAGCGGACGAGATCCCTGGCCGAGGCGCAGTCGCTGCTCCTGAAGACGGAGCGCATGAACACCATGGCCAGCATCGGCGCGGGCATGGCCCACGATCTCAACAACCTCATCGGGGCATCGCTGCTCTGCGCGGAAAAAATGGAACTCGAGCTCGCCGAGGGCGGCGCGCCGGAGGCGAGGGATCTCGACCGGCTGAAGGAGGCGACCCGCCGCGCCGGCGAGCTGACGGCGCAGCTGATGGCCTTCGGGAGGCCACAGGCACTGCCTATCCAGGCCTTCGACCTGGGGGGCCACCTCCGGGACAAGCAGAATCTGTTCAAGGCCGTGGTGCCGTCCCACATCTCGTTCATCGTCGAGACCGGGCCCAAGCCCATTCCCGTCCTGCTGGATCCCTCCCAGATCGACCAGATCCTGGTGAACCTGATCTCCAACGCCGTGGACGCGACCCGGGCCGGGGGGCGGATCTGGGTGAGGACCCGGAAGGAGGGAGATCAGGCCCTGCTCGAGGTCCAGGATGAAGGGGTGGGAATCCCCGAGCAGGTGCTGGACCGCATTTTCCAGCCCTTCTTCACCACCAAGGCTCCGGGGCGGGGAACAGGCCTGGGCCTGGCCTCCGTCAAGGCACTGGTGGATCAATTCGCAGGAACCACGAATGTGGAGAGCACCGTGGGCCGCGGCACCACTTTCCGGATCCAGTTCCCCCTGGAGCGGGGGGACGCCGGGGAAGTGGCGTGAGGAGGGCCCCGCGAACGCTCAGCTGGGGCGGCAGAGCGGGCCCAGGGCGCCGGCCTTGAGCTGATCGCGGCTGAGCACCCCGCGGTCCAGCACCAGGCTGGTGACGAGGTCCACGGGGGTCACGTCGAAGCTGGGGTTCCAGGCGGGCATGCCTTCCGGGGCCCACCGCAGGGGCCCGAAGCCGCGCACCTCGGCGGGGTCGCGCTCCTCGATGGGGATGGCGGCGCCGTTCGGGCAGGTGAGGTCCACGGTGGAGAACGGGGCCACCGGATGGAAGGGGACGCCGTGGTGGTGGGCCTGCACGGCCACGCCGTAGGTGCCCACCTTGTTGGCGAAATCGCCGTTGGCGGCCACGCGGTCCGAACCCACGAGCACGCGCTGGACCCGGCCGTCCCGCATCAGGAGGGCCGCCATGCTGTCGGTGACAAGGGTGGCGGGAATGCCGAGCTTCCTCAGTTCCCAGGCCGTGAGGCGGCCGCCCTGGAGCAGGGGCCGGGTCTCGTCGGCGTAGACGTGGATGCGCTTGCCCTGCTCAAAGGCGCGGCGGATCACGCCCAGGGCCGTGCCGATGCCCGCGGTGGCGAGGCCGCCGGTGTTGCAGTGGGTGAGCAGGCCCTCGCCATCCTGGATCAGCGCCGCGCCATGTTGGGCCATTCCCTCGCAGAGCCGCACATCCTCCTCGAAGATGGCCTGGGCCTCAGCCATGGGATCGGAGGCGTCCTTCATCCGATCCATGGCCCACATGAGGTTCACGGCCGTGGGCCGCGCCGCCCGCAGCGCCGCGCAGGCGGCGGCGTACTCGCCCGCGGAGGCGCCGCGCTGCGCGAAGGTGGCGAGGCTCGCCGCCGCCGCCACGCCGATGAGCGGCGCGCCGCGCACCGCCAGGCGGCGGATGAGGGCGACCATGGCCGCGGGGTCGCTGCCGTCCAGCCACACTTCCGCATCGGGCAGCAGGGCCTGATCCAGCACCCAGAGCGTGCGGCCATCGTGTTTCAGACCGAGGGATTCGAAGGGGTTCATCAAAGCTCACCATCCACAGATTTCACAGATTCACACAGATTTCTTCCGCAGTTGAATCTGTGCCATCTGTGGAATCTGTGGATTCATTCTTTCTTTCTAAATAATCTTCGGTCCGAGCTTCGCCCGCAGCGCGCGGAGTTCGGCGAGGTCCGACACGGCCAGGGGCTGCGCGCCGCCCAGGGTTTCGGCTTTCCACAGGATGGTGGCCACCTGTTCCAGGCGCTCCATGCCGCCGACGGCCTCGTCCAGGTGCTCGCCCCAGCAGAGGCCGCCGTGGCGGGCCAGGATCATGAGGCGATGGGCGGGCAGGAAGGGCAGGAGGTTCTCACCCATGGCCTCGGTGCCAGGGATGGCCATGGGGACGATGGGAATGCGGCCGGCGGCGAGGATGACCTCGGGCAGGGCGTCGGCGGGGAGCTCCTGCCACTCGGGCCGCGCGATCGACCAGGCGATGGCCGTGGGCGGGTGGGCGTGGATCAAGGCCTTCGCCTCAGGCACGGTCCGGTAGATGGCCAGGTGCATGGCCCGCTCGCTGCTGGGCCGACCTGCGAGGATGGTGCCGTCCAGGGCGAGCATGGCCAGGTCCTCCCGCTTCACCTTCGCCTTCGGAACCCCGCTGGGCGTCATGGCGATGCGGCCGTCCGGCAGCCGCACGGACAGGTTGCCGTCCGACGCGGCGAGCAGGCCCCCCGCGTGCAGGCGGCGGCAGGCATCGAGGAGATCGCTCAGAAGGGCCTCGGACATGGATCCAGTGTAGGGGCTATTTCGACTTCGTCCCCTTCCTGCCCGGCGACGGGCCGGCGGGCAATGCGGCGTAGCGCTCCGCCTGCCGGAGGTTCTCGGCGAGGACCAGGTTGTCGGGCTCCAATGCCAGCGCGGCCCTGAAGTCGTCGCGGCTTCCGACGTACTGCTTCAGCTCGAAGCGGGCCCGTCCCCGGTTGAACAGCGCTTCCAGTTGACCGGGATCCAGGGCCAGGGCCTGGTCCAGGGCCGCGGCCGCCTCGCCCCAGGCTTTTCGCTCGTTGAGGCAGCGGCCCAGGTTGTTCCACGCGTAGGCGATGGTCGGATCCTTCGCCAGGGCTGCTTTCAGGACGGGCTCGGCCTCGGAGAAACGTTCCAAACGGGCGAGGGCCTCGCCCTTCCAGGCCAGGCCAAGGCCGTTTTCCGGCCGCTGGATGAGCAGCGCCTCGGCATAGGCCAGCAGGGCCGGCCAGGCCATGCCCAGCCGGGCTTCGGTGCAGGCGTTGGAGAAGCCGTCTGGATCGCCCAGGCGTCCATTCTCGGCGTGGGCCGCCGCGGCCTCCGCATGACGGCCCAACCCGCTGAGGCTCCGGGCCCGATAGAAGCGGTAGCTCCCGAGACGCGGCCCGGAGGTGGCCTCCAGCTGGGGCTGCAGGGCGTCGCAGATCTCCACCAGGCGGCCCCAGCGCTGGCTCTTTTGAAGCGCCTGGAGCCAGGTTTCGAAGTGACGGCCGCGCACGGCTGGGGTCTGGGCCTCGAACCAGTCGGCCAGCCCCGCCCAATCCTTGGCCTGGCGAAGGGCTTCGGCCGGGGGCGGCAGCGCGGAGGCGAGTTCCAGCATCTGGGGAGGTGGCGGTGTGGGAGCCAGGAAGAACACGGGTGCGAGCACTGGAAGCTCCAACGGTTGGGCAGGGGCGTAGGGATGGGCCGGGGCGAAGGGATGGGCAGGTCAGAACCTATTCAACCAAACCATGTCGGTAGATGGAGGAGTTATCCATGAGGGGGAGCTTGAATGCGAGGTTGTGATCCATATTTAGGAATTAATGGTATGAAATAAGGGGATGGAGGTTGCATGTCTTTCCGCCGCGCTCTTCCCGCCCAGTTCTGCCTGCTCCTGGTTGCCGCGCTGGCGATGCGCCTGGGCTTCCCGCTGATCCTGATCGTGCCGCTGACGGGCATGCTGATGCTGGCCGCCATGGTTCCCTGGACCGAGGTGCGGGCCCTCATGACCGTCGTGCTGGGGTTCTGCACCCTGGTCTGGGCTGTCATGACCGTCATGCGGGTGGAGCTGCGCATGGCCCTCGAGCAGCCCTACCTTCGCCTGGCGGCCATCCTGGGCTGCGTGACCCTCTTCAACGCCTGGGCGGCGTGGCTGCTCTGGTCGAGCCGCAAGGCCATTCGCGCTGAGCTGGCGGCCACCTCAGAGCGGTAGGCGAGGTCACAGGGGAAGCCCCCGGGGCAGGGACCTGCCGCCGGGGGCTTCGGGTGTCTGGCGTCTATTTCGTCAGGTTCTGGCGCATGGCCGCCTTGAGCGCTTCCGCTTCCGGGTTCGCGGCGGTGGGAACCGACACCCCCGCCAGCTGCCCGGCCTTTTCGCTCAGCAACAGGCCCAGCAGGCTTTCGATGAGGCTGCCGCCGCCTTTGTCGCCACCGCCCATGTGGATCTTGGGGACCACGTCCACCTGGGACTTCTCGATGGCCTCGGCGAAGCGGCTCATGACCTGCTGCACCAGCTGGAACTGCGGGCCGCCATAGGCGCGGACCTGCTCCTCGATGGCCATGGCCTGGGCGATGCCCACGCGGGCGGCCTGCTCGGCCTGGGCTTCGGCCATGACCTTGATGCGCTTGGCCTCGCCTTCTCCCATGAGGCGCACCTTCTCGGCCTCGGCGCCGGCGAGGGTCTGGATCTGCGCCGCCTGCTGCTGGGCCTTGGCGTAGTCGGCCTTGCCCTGGTTGCTCTGCACCTGGATGCTGATGGCCGATTCCGTGAGGGCGGTCTGCTGCTTGGCGGTGGCTTCGGCCTCGCGCAGCTCCCGCTCCTTGGTCGCGGCGCTCTGCTGGCGGCCGTAGGTCTCCACCTGCTCATCGGCGATCTGGCGGCTGCGGAGCTGCACGAGGATCTGCTCGATCTGCCCGCCGGGGGCGCCGCTGGTGGGCGTGCCGATCAGCACTTCCTGGAGTTCCAGGTTGTACTGGCTGAACTTCTCCTTCATCTGGACGCCGCTCTGTTCCTGGATGGCGCTGCGGTCCTGGATGAGCTGAATGAGCGTGCGGGTCTGGCCGATGTTCTTGAAGTAGGCGCTGACCATGGGGTCCAGCGTCTGCTCCACCAGCTTCTTGATGTCGCCGAAGCGCTGGATGACCAGGGGAGCCTTGCGGTAGTCGATGTGCACCACCACGGAAAGCGGCAGGCTGGGCTCGAAGGCATCCTTGGTGATGAGGCTCACCTCGGTGAGGTTCTCGTCGAACTTGTGGCTGCCCACCTCGCCCTTGGTCCACTTCAAAATGAAGTTGGTGGTCGGCACCATGAGCACCTTGCCGGCGTAGGTGTTGAAGGCGTACTTGCCCGGCAGCAGCGGGTCGCTCCACACGCCCCGGGTGCCGTTGGCCACCAGCTCGCCGTGGCGGTACTCCTGGCCGCTGATGTCCGTCCCGATGGCGCCGGTGTAGCTCACCACCACACCCACGGTGCCCACCTCGACCACGGTCTTGGGGATCATCTCGATGGTCGCGAAAAGGCGGTTGATGTAGTAGGTGCCTTCCACCAGAACCTGGTACTGGCGTCCGCGCTGGCCGCCGGCCACCAGGAACTTGTCGGCATCCTGGAAGTTGTTGTGGTAGGTCGCGGCCTGGCGGGGATCCTCACCCACGGTGGAGGCGATGATCTCGCCGCTGGGCAGGCTCGGGCCGTCGTGCACGGTGACGATGCCCACCGCGTCATCGGCGCCGCGGATGATCACGGGCCGCCAGCCGGCGCGCTCGGCGATGATGGCGCTCATCTTCTGGAAGGTCTCCAACTCGCTCTTGTCGAGGGGCAGGTAGTAGAGCTGGTCTTCCGTGAGCACCACGAACTGCGCGAGGTTGATGGCGTAGATGCCTTCACGGAGGATCTGGCGCTGGGGGCCCTTCTGGCCGCCGTTCTGCAGGAAGGCCACCACGTCCTGGAAGTCCGCGCCCCGGGTGTTGCTGGCCAGGGTCTGCGTGGGCGGCAGGTCCTTGCCGTCACGGGCGAAGATGTAGCCGATCTTGCCCTGGGGGATGGTCACCAGAGGCATCTTGTGGATGCGGTACTGGAAGGGCGTGAGCAGGTGCCAGCCACCGCGGAGCAGCTGGGGCTGGAAGCCCGCCTCGCCGCCCAGGGCGATGAGGCCGGTCTTGACCGAGCCCTTGCCGCTGATGAGCTTCTCGACGATGCCCACGCGGTTGTTGGGGATGTAGCGGATCCACTTGCTGAGCAGCAGCAGGGCGAAGCCGGTGCCGAGAAGGGCCAGAAAGGTCAGGCCGGGGTTGGCGGAAAGCCAGGTGAGGTCCATGAGGACTCCAGGGGACGGGTTTCGGGAAGTGTACCGTTCCAGGGCGCCGTCCCGCCTGGATTCCGGGGTTCGTCCGTGGCCTGGCGCCCCGGTTCCGGGTGGAACGGGCGACTGGGATCCAACGGGGAAAGAACCATACGAAGGCGAAGAAGATAGGCGAATCCATCCCGGCTGCCGTGACGGCCATCACCAAATCTACGGGGGGCTGGCCGGTCCCGGGCGCCGTCCGGGGGGATCGCATCCTATGCTTTGAGACATGCACACCTCTCATCGCCGGGCGCCGGGCCGCCTTCGCGGCCTGCGGGCCGGACTGGCGGCCTGCCTGTTTGGCTGCGCCCTGGCCGCCCAGGCTCCGCCCAGCTGGGAGGACCTGGAAGCCCGGCAGGCACCCATCGCAGCCATCGAATTCCGCATCCACGAGATCTTCGATCCCTCCCATCCCCACGAAAAACACTGGGTGGGGCGCCTCGCGAACCTCCTGCACATCGAAACGCGGGAGCAGGTGGTGCGCCGGGAACTCCTCTTCCGCCCGGGAGAGGTGGTGAACGCGCGGCTGATTCATGAGACCGAGCGGAACCTGCGGGCCTTCCGCTTCCTGAAAGACGCGTGGATCGTTCCGGAGGTTGATGAGGCGGGCGCCGTCCGCGCCGTGGTCCACACCCGGGACGCCTGGACCCTCAAGGGCAGCGCTGGCTTCTCCCAGGTGGGCGGGCAGCGGAATTTCGGATTCTCTGTCCACGAGGCGAACTTTCTGGGCTTCGGCAAGGACCTCCTGCTGGCCCACGAGAAGACTCCGGAGCGGTCCACCGACACGGTGATCTACCGCGACCACCAGTTCCTCGCCAGCCCCTGGACACTGGGCGCCCGCTACCAGTCGCTCACGGACGGCCAGACCAGGTTCCTCGAGGTGGCCCGGCCCTACCGCAGCCTCGAGACACCCTGGTCGCTCACCTTCAGCGCCGAGTCGTCGGACACCGTCCAGTCGATCTACAACCTCGGCCTCACCGCCTATGCTTTCCGGTCCCGCTGGGACACGGCCCTCGCCGAGGGCTCCTGGGCCTGGTCGGGGGACGGGGACCGAGCGATTCGGCTGGGCGGCGGCTTCGACTTGAAGCGGACGGAATTCGGGCCCGTCCAGACCCTCGACGCGGGCCTCCTGCCGGCGCCCCCGCTGAGGGGCCGCCGCCTCACCGGACTCCACCTGACCTGGGCCCTGTTCGAGGCGCGGTTCCGGACCTACCGGGACCTGGCCGGGGTGGTCCACCCCGAGGACTACAACCTGGGCTGGGACGCCCAGCTGAGGGTGGGCTCCTTCCTCGGCGGCCTGGGAGGCGACGGGACCTCGCCGTTCTTCCGGGCCAGCCTCGCCAAGGGCTGGGCACCGGGCGCGGGCAACCTCCTCCTGTTCCAGGCCCTGTCCTCGGCGCGCCACGATGCCGATGGTTGGCAGGATGGTTTGGCGAACGCGAGCCTCACGGCCTACCACCAGGGCCTCCCGTACCAGACCCAGGCGGCCTACCTGCAAGTGGACGCGACGCACCGGCCCGACCCCGACAAGGTGCTCTACCTCGGGGGCATCGATGGCCTGAGAGGCTACGGAAACCACCTGCTGCTGGGGGACCGCCGCTGGATGGCCTCCGTGGAGGAGCGCATCCTCACGACCTACGATTGGCTGGGCATCCTGCAGCTGGGTTTCGTGGTCTATGCGGACGCCGGGGCCATCCGCCGGACCGACACGGGCGCCTGGAGCCGCACGTACGTGGATGTGGGCGGCGGGTTGCGCCTGGGCAACCTGAAGAGCTCCATCGGTCGGGTGTTCCTCATGACCGTCGCCTATCCGCTGGTGCGGGAGCCGGGCATGGACCACCACCAGTTCGTCGTGGGCAACCTCGTGAAGTTCTGAATGGGGGCAGGGTAGCCTTGCCCCATGGACGCATGGCTTGATCGACTGCGAGAGCACTGGCGCGGCCTCGCGATGGCGCTGCTGGCCGGCGCGCTGATCCTCGCCGCCTGGCAGGGCCGCGCCCTGACCCAGCCCGCCGGGGTGCTGGCCCCGGAGGATCCCATCCAGACCGATCCGGAGGTCCCGGGCAGCTGGACCTACCGGGGACACCGCTTCACGCCGTTGGCGGGCTTCCAGCACCGGGCCCGAGTGCTGGGCGCAGAGCGCTACCGCCACGACCGGCCCGCGGAGCTCTCTCCGGTGGACCTGGCCCTGGGCTGGGGGCCCATGTCCGATTCGCGGGTCCTGGAAGCCATCACGGTCCGGCAGCAGGACCGCTGGTACTTCTGGAGCGCGAAGCGTCTGCCCATCCCCGAAGGCGACATCGTCCGGCACAGCGCCAACATGCACATGATCCCGGCGGATGGGGCGGTGGCGAAACAGCTGCTGGCGGCGCGGCCCGGGCAGCTCGTGACCCTCCGGGGACACCTCGTCCGGGTGGACGGCGCCGACGGCTTCCATTGGGTCAGCAGCCTGTCCCGGGCGGATACCGGGGATGGCTCCTGCGAGGTGGTGTGGGTGGAATCAGCGAGCCTCGCAGACCACTGAGATCACATGTGACCTGCAGGTGGAAAACGACGGCAGATCACCCTGATAGACTCGGCGCAGAGGCCCCTGGTGGCCTTGGAGTCCCATGTTTGACATCGAAGCCTCCCTCGACAGCCGCCTGCTGGCCGTGCCCCGGAACCGTCCCACGGTGGTTTTTCCGGAAGCCCTGGATGCCCGGACCCTCGAAGCCGCCTGCTACCTGGGGCGGTTCATCCGTCCCGTATTCCTGGCTCCCGAGGCCGAGGTCCGCGCCCTCGCGGCCCGCGAGCTGGCGCATCTCGGCGCGGACCGGGTGGCCTACACCCTCTCCGAGAGCGCCTTCGTGGATCCCGCTTCGCGGCCCGACCTGATCGAATCCTTCGCGGCCGCCTGCCTGGAGTGGTGCCAGGTCCATGAGCGCCCCATGTGCATCGAGGAGGCCCGGTCGCTGGTCTCCGAGTCGGGGCGGTTCGGCATCTGGGCCGTGAAGCTGGGCCACGCCGACATGGTGGTGGGCGGTGCCATCCATGAGCCGAAGGCCTTCTTCCGCCCCATGGTGGACCTGCTGGCCCAGCGCAGCGTCGCCTGCGAGGCCGGCGTGTTCGTGCTGCCCGACGAGCATCCCGAGGAGGTCTATCCCCACAACATCGTGGTGTTCGGCGACGTGGGCGTGAACGCCAGCATGACCCCCCGCACCCTGGCGGAGGTGGCCGTGGGCACCTGCGCCGTGGCCCGGGACCTCATCCCCGAGGACGTGCTGCCGGAGATCCGCTGCGCCATGGTGTCCTACTCGAATCGCGGCAGCGACGAGGGGCCCTCCCCCGAGCTGGTGCGCCAGGCCGCCGACCTGGTGCCGGAGATCCTGGCCGAGCGCGTCAAGCACGCGCAGCGCTACGCCAGCATCCAGATCCGCGGCGAGGTGAAGGTGAGCGTGGCTCTGTCCAGGCGCTCCGCGAGCCTCTACCAGACCGAAGGGCAGCCCTGGGAGGGCGTGCCGAACGTGATCGTCTGCCCCAACCTCGACATGGGCAACCTGCTCTACCACCTCTACGCCACCCGCTTCCCCGGGGCGCGCAAGTTCCCCGTGATGTTCGGCCTCTGGTTCCAGGGCGTGGACCTGCCCATGGACTGCACCCCGGAGGACATCCGCCTGGCGGTGAAGGCCTCGGTGATGCGCCTGCACCACTACGGGCAGTGGCAGCGCACGCCGAAGGACACCTTCTTCCGCCGGCACCGCGTGCTGGTGCTGAACCCGGGCTCGACCTCGACGAAGACCTCCATCTTCGAGGGCGACGAGGAGCGGTTCACGGAGGAGATCCAGCATCCCGCCGAGGCGCTCAAGGCCTTCGAGGGAAAACCCATCACCGAGCAGTTCGCGTTCCGCAAGGAGGCGGTGCTGCGGTTCCTGGCGGAAAAGGGCCTCGCCCTGGGCGACCTGGACGCCGTGGCGGGGCGGGGCGGCCTGCTGCGGCCCATCCCCCACGGCACCTGGAACGTGGCCGACGCGATGCTGGACGACCTGAAAGCCGGGCGCCGGGGCGAGCATGCCTCGAACCTGGGGGCCCTCATCGCCTCCGAGTTGGTGGCCGGCACGGGCAAACCCGCCTACATCGTGGATCCGGTGGTGGTGGACGAGGCCGATCCGAAGGTGAAGATCACGGGCGTGAAGGAGCTGCCGCGCCGGGTGATCAGCCACGCCCTCAACCAGATCGCCACGGCCCGCCGCTACGCCGAGGAGCACGAGACCTTTTACGAGCGCATCAACGTCATCGTGGCCCACATGGGCGGCGGCATCACCGTGGGCGCCCACCGCAAGGGCCGTTACATCGACGTGAACAACGGCCTTGACGGCGAGGGCCCCTTCTCTCCGCAGCGTTCGGGCAGTTTGCCGCCGGGCCAGCTCATCGACCTGTGCTTCTCCGGCAAGTATTCCAAGGCCGAGCTGAAGCTCCTCAACAAGGGCCGGGGCGGCTTGGTGGACCTGCTGGGCACCGCCGATTTCCGCGAGGTGGAGCGCCGGGTCGAGGCCGGGGAGCCCGAAGCCACCCTGGTCTACGACGCGCTGGCCTACCAAGTGGCCAAGGCCATCACAGCCATGGTGCCCGCCTTCGACGGCGAGCCCATCGACGCGATCCTGCTCACCGGCGGCATGGCCCGTTCTGCCCGCCTGGTGGAGGATCTCCGTCGGCTCACCGCGGGTCTCGGCTGCGGCGTGAAGGTCTATCCCGGCGAGAACGAGATGGCCGCCCTCGCCAAGGGCGCCCTGCGCGTGCTCTCCGGTCGCGAAGTCGCCCGGGACTACCCGCCGGCCTGAGGGGTTTGGGGCGTCCGCGCCGATTCCCTGGGAAGTGGGACGGGAGGCCGTCTAGACTGGTCCTTCCCCCTTCGCATCCTGGAGATCCCGTGCATTCAAGCCGCACCGCCCCCTTGGTCCTGGCCAGCCTGATCGGATGGTCGTCCCTGTGTCTGGAGGCCAGCCAGGCTCCGGCCAAGGCCCCCGCCGCTCCGCCGGCCAAGACCCCGGCTGCTTCGAATCAGCCCAAGGCCGTGGCCGACCCGGAGGCCATCCTGACCAAGGCGCGCGCGGCCTACATCGGCCTCTCGACCCGGGGGTTCCGCGGCTACCGCTTCGTGGCGCGGCCCGACTGGTCCGTGAGCCTCGCGGAGCTGGCCAAGTCCGACCCGACCGCCTATGACGCAGCGCTGAAGCTGTTGACCCAGATCCGATTCGACGTCCGGGTGGGGGCGCACGGCCAGTCCCAGGTCACCCACACCGTGGTGGACGCGCCCGAGGGTGCCACCCAGGGCCTGAACCAGATCTACCAGGGCGTCGAGCAGGCCCTCAACGGCTTCTTCCAGACCTGGGGGCCCTTCATGGTGCAGACCCCGGTGCCCGCCGCCGGCGTGCCCTGCAAGGTGGTGGATCTGGGAACCCAGTACCAGTTCACCTGGGAGGAGACGGGCGACGTCCATGTGGAGCTCCGGACCGACCGGAGTTTTGCGATCTCCGTGATGAAGGTCGCCTCGCCGGCCTTCGACGCCGTCATTCAGCCGACCTTCGACCGGACAGCCCAGGGCTTCGTGCTCACGGGCTACGAGGGGGATTTCAATCCGAAGGGGAATGGCGTGGCCATGAACCTCAAGATCCGGATCACCAACCAGGTGCTCGAAGGCCTGCCCCTGCCGGGGGCCCTGGACGCCACGGTCCTGATCCAGGGGCGGACGGATCGAATGGTCCTCGGGTTCTCCGAGCTGAAGGCCGAACCCAAGTAGGGTGGCGGCTAGGCCAGCAGCGCGGCCAGGGCGATGGAGCTGAGCTTGGTCTTGGCGCTGTCGCCCCGGCTGCTGAGGACGCAGGGCACCCTGGCGCCGGCCACCACCGCGGCGATCTCGGCGCCGCCCAGCTTGGTGCCGGCCTTGTAGAACACGTTGCCGGCCTCGATGTTGGGGAACAGCAGGCAGTCCGCGTCGCCGGCCACGGGGCCGCCCAGTCCCTTGATTCGGGCGGATTCGGGATCGAGCGCGCCGTCCAGGGCCATGGGGCCGTCCACGAAGGCGCCCTTGATCTGGCCGCGGTCGGCCATCTTGGAGAGCAGGGCCGCGTCGGCGCTGGAGCTGAGCTTGGGCATGACCTGCTCGGAGGCCGCCAGCACGGCGACCTTGGGCGTCTCCACGCCCAGGGCTTTGGCGACCTTCACGAGGTAGCCCAGGATGGCCGCCTTCTCCTTGAACTCGGGCTCCGGGATCACCGCCACGTCACCGGCGATGAGGAGCTTCGGATGGCCCGGGTGCTCCATGACGGTCACGTGGCTCAGGATGGCGCCGGGATCGAGCAGGCCCTGTTCCTTGTTCAGGATGGCCCGCATGTACTTGTCCGTGCTCAAAAGTCCCTTCATGAGCAGGTCGGCCTCGCCGGCGCGGACCATGGCCACGGCCCTGGTGGCGGCCTCGGTGTCCGTGGCCGCGTGGACCATGCGGAAGCGCTCCTTCGGAAGGCCGTGCGCCTGGCACACCTCTGTCATCACCGTCTCGTCGCCCACGACGATGGCCTCCACCACGCCCGCTTCCACGGCGGCGCTCACGGCCTCCAGCGTATGGGCGTCGTTGGCCCAGGCCACCACCAGCCGCTTGCGGGGGCGATCCTTCACGGCGTGCAGGAGGGCGTCGAGGCTGTTGATCCGCATGGTGGAACCTGTCAAAAGACGCCGGATCTCCGGCGGGCTCCAGGGAGGGTAGCATTGGGACCATGGCCGTCTCTGTGAGCTTCCGCACATACCTGCTCGAGCAGCTGGGCCAGATCCGCCCCGTGACCACCCGCCCCATGTTCGGCGGCCTGACCTTCTTCGCCGACGGCCGCGCCTTCGCCCTGGTGGCCGACGAGGTGCTGTACTTCAAGGTGGACGACAGCAACCGACCCGATTTCGAAGCCGCAGGCATGGGGCCCTTCCTGCCCTTCGGCGACCCGGACAAGCCCATGCAGTACTACGAGCTGCCCGAGGAAGTGCTGGAGGATCCGGACCAGCTGGCCCACTGGATGGTCAGGGCCATCGCCGTGGCCGCCAACGCGAAAGCCAAGCCCAAGGCCAGGCCCAGAGCCAAAGCCAAGTCCAAATCCAAATCGCCGGCGACACCGAGCGCCCGGCGGAGGTAGCCAGCCGTGAGCACGGCACACATCCGGCCTGCCACCGTGGCGGACGCGGGGATCCTGGCGGATCTCGGCGCCCGCACGTTCCGGGAAACCTTCGCCGCCATCTGCTCGCCTGAAGACCTGGCGTGTTACGTGGCGGGTGCCTACGGCGAGGCCGTCCAGGCAGCCGAGCTGGCGGATCCCGACCGTCCGGGCCTGGTGCTGGAGGTGGACGGCCTGCCCGCGGGCTTCGTCCAGATGCGGTTCGGGCACCGGGAGCCGGGCGTGCCAGGATCGCGCCCGGCGGAACTGCAGCGCATCTACGTGCTGCGTGCCCACCACCGCGGCGGGTGGGGCACGGCCCTGATGGCGGCGGGCACGGGCCTGGCCCGGGCCTGGGGCGCGGATGTGCTCTGGCTGGGCGTCTGGGAGCACAACGATCGTGCCCTCGCCTTCTACGCCCGCCACGGCTTCCGCGAGGTGGGCGAGCACATCTTCCGCATCGGCGGGCAGGTGGACCGCGACCTGATCCTGGCCAAGGGGCTGGCATGAACCTGGACATGAAGCAGGGCATGAAGCAGGGCAGGGCCCTTCCATGAATCTGGTGCTGCTGCTTCCGGAGGACCTGCAGGCGCCGGACCGGGCCCGGCTCACCGGCCGCCGTCTCGCCCACGTGCGCGAGGTGCACCGGGCGAAGGTGGGCGACGACCTGGCGGTGGGCCTGCTGGGGGGCGCCATGGGCCGGGGCAGGGTGCTGCGACTGGATGACGAGGCGCTGGAGCTCGCGTTGACTCTGGACCAGCCCCCGCCACCCAAGCTGCCCCTCACGCTGGTGATCGCCCTGCCGCGCCCCAAGGTGCTCAACCGCGTGGTGGCCGCCGCCACCAGCCTGGGCGCGGCCCGCCTGGTGCTGCTGAACGCCTGGAAAGTGGAGAAGGCCTACTGGGCCAGCCCCCGCATGCAGCCGGACAGCCTCCGGGCGCAGATGCTGCTGGGCCTGGAGCAGGCCCGAGACACGGCGCTGCCGGACCTGCGGCTGGCGCGGCTGTTCCGCCCCTTCGTGGAAGATGAGCTGCCGGCCCTCCTGGCGGGTGGGACCGGGCTCATGGCCCACCCGGGCACCGGGGAACCCGCGCCGCGGACCCTGGCGGCCCCGGTCACCCTGGCCATCGGGCCCGAAGGAGGCTGGGTCGAGGCGGAGGTGCAGAGCCTGCTGCGGGCCGGGCTGCGGCCCCTGGACCTGGGGCCGCGCATCCTCCGCACGGAAACGGCCCTCGCAGCCTTGGTGGGCCGCCTGTTTTGATTCCTCATTAGGCGAGGTATCCTGAGGCTCCCTTTCCGGAGTCTTTGATGCTGAGCGCCCGCATCTGCACCCTGCTCGCCGCCGCCTGCGCCCTCGTGGCCCAGGACCACTCCCCTCGGTTCGTCAGCGCCCCCGACGTGCACGGCGACCGGGTGGTCTTCACCTGGGAGGACGACCTGTGGCTGGGTTCCCTGAAGGGCGGCCCCGCCCGGCGGCTGACCACGCATCCGGGCCTGGAGACCGCAGCGCGGTTCAGCCCCGACGGCAAGTGGATCGCCTTCAGCGGCCAGTACGACGGCGCCAACCAGGTCTACGTGATGCCCGCCGAGGGCGGCACGCCGAAGCGGCTCACCTGGACCGGCTTCGCCTCCGTGCAGGGCTGGCTGCCCGACAGCAAGCAGGTGGTCTTCAAGACCGTCTCCGACCATGACTTCCGGCCCATCGAGCGGCTCTTCACGGTGGACCTGGAAGGCCACGAGCCCGTGGCGCTGCCGGTGCCGCGCGGCGTGCAGGGCACGGTGGCGCCCGATGGCCAGCGCCTGGCCTACAGCACCAAGGGCGTGGTCGAGTACTACTGGAAGCGCTACAAGGGCGGTCGCCACCAGGACCTGTGGCTGGCGGATCTGAAGACCGGCGGCTTCCAGAAGCTCACCGACTACGTGGGCCGCAACGGCGCGCCCATCTGGGCCGGGGGCAAGGTGCTCTTCGTCTCCGACCGCGGCGCCAACGGCATCACGAACCTGTATTCGGTGGATCCCGCCACCAAGGCGGTGGAGCCCCTGACAGACCTCAAGGACTTCGACGTGCAGCAGCCCGGCACCGATGGCCGTACCGCCGTCTTCGTGCAGGGCGGCCACCTGCAGGCCCTGGACCTGGCCACCAAGGCCGTGCGGGCAGTGCCCGTGACCATGGCCAGCGATGGCTGGAAGGCCGCGCCCCGGCCCGTAAACCCCAAGGACTGGATCCAGAGCATGAGCCTGGTGGGCGGCACCGCCGTGTTCGAGGCCCGGGGCGAGGTCTTCCTCCTGCCCACGGACGCAGCCAAGCCGGCGAAGAACCTCACCCGCACCCCCGGCGTGCGCGAGCGCATGCCCCGCCTCTCGCCCGACGGCAAGCGCGTGGCCTACTTCAGCGACGCCATGGGCGACTACGACCTCTACGTGCAGGCGGTGGATGGCGCGGCGGAGCGCATTCCCACGGGCCTGAAGACCGCCCTCTACCACCTGGAGTGGAGCCCGGACGGCACCAAGGTGCTCTTCGGCGACAAGAGCTTCGCCCTCTACGTCATGGACGTGGCCACGAAGAAGCTCACCAAGGTGGACGAGTTCCACGACCTGAAGAACGACCAGTTCACCTGGGAGGTGAGCGATTACGCCTGGGCGCCGGATTCCCAGTGGGTGGCCTACTCGGTGGTGGAACCCAGCCGCAACGGCCGCATCACCCTCTACAACCTGGCGACGAAGCAGAAGGTGGCCCTGACCGATGGCTTCTACGACTGCGTGAACCCGCGCTTCGACCTGGACGGCAGCACCCTCTATTTCCTCAGCTACAGCAACTTCCACACGAAGCTCGACCCCAGCCAGGACAACCACATCCAGTCCGTGCCGGTGCAGGTGATGGCCGTGAAATTGAAGGCTGGCGACGAG